>Ga0137410_10002857_pt1 | contig 11709 bp, 11 predicted proteins | sample CZODoug1_16funga_FD_108878 | JGI IMG/M metagenome (GOLD analysis project Ga0137410, IMG submission 108878) | Vadose zone soil fungal communities from Angelo Coast Range Reserve, California, USA - CZODoug1_16fungal (Illumina Assembly) | ecosystem: Environmental > Terrestrial > Soil > Vadose zone... | reverse complement strand
GGCAGCCGCGGCATCCGCATGTCGCACGATTACGTGCGCCAGGGCGGCGCAGCGGCGCGCATGATGCTCGTCCAGGCCGCCGCCAACCAGTGGAACGTGCCGGTTTCCGAATGCAGTGCGTCGAACAGCATCATCTCGCACCAGCCTTCAGGACGTACCGTGTCCTACGGGCGCGTCGCGGAGGCCGCAGCGAAGCTGCCCGCGCCGGACGCGAAGGGCATCAAGCTCAAGGACCCGAAGAGCTGGAAAATCGTGGGCAAGCCGGTAAAGCGGCTCGACACCGCAGACAAGGTCACCGGCAAGCAGGTCTACGGCTTCGACCTCAAGCTGCCAGGCATGGTCAATGCCGCAATCAAGGAATGTCCCGTTTTCGGCGGCAAGGTGAAAAGCTTCGACGCATCGAAGGTGTCGGGCATGAAAGGCGTGCAGAAGGTGGTGCAGGTCGGGGACTCGGCCGTCGCCGTGGTGGCCGATACCTGGTGGCACGCCAAGACCGCGCTCGATGCGTTGCCGATCGTGTTTGACGAGGGGCCGAACGCCAAGGTCTCAAGCGCCTCGATCGCCGAGGTTCTGAAGGCCGGCCTGGACGCGGAGCAGGCATTCGTTGGCAACCAGAACGGCGACGCGAAAGCCGCGCTTGCCGGCGCAGCGAAAAAGTTCGAGGCGGTTTATTCCTACCCGTACCAGAACCACGTCTGCATGGAGCCGATGAACGCGACCGCGCGCTATACAGCCGACAAGTGCGAGGTGTGGGTGCCGACGCAGGACGGCGAGGCTTCGTTTGCGGCAGTGCTCTCGGCATCCGGCCTGCCCGCCGACAAATGCGAGGTGTACAAAATCAACCTCGGCGGCGGCTTCGGCCGGCGCGGCGCCTTCCAGGACTATGTGACCCAGGCGGTGCAGATCGCCAAGCAAATGCCCGGGACGCCGGTGAAGCTGCTCTGGTCGCGCGAGGAAGATATGCGGCAAGGCCGCTTTCACCCGATCATGCAGTGCAAGCTCACGGGCGCGTTCGACGCGGGCAACAACCTGACCGGACTGCACATGCGGCTCTCGGGCCAGTCGATCCTCGCCTCCGTTCGCCCGGCCGTCGTGGAAAAAGACAAAGGGCGCGACGCGCTCAGCTTCCAGGGCGTATTCGAGTCCGGCGAACATTCGTTCGGCTACACCGTTCCGAACCTGTTGATCGACCATGCCATGCGCAATACGCATGTGCCGCCCGGGTTCTGGCGCGGCGTGAACATCAACCAGAACGCCGTCTTCATCGAGTGCTTCATGGATGAGCTCGCGCATGCGGCTGGCCAGGACCCCCTCGAATTCCGGCGCAAGCTGATGGAAAAGCATCCGAGAAACCTGGGTGTGCTGAACGCCGTGGCCGAGCGGATCGGCTGGGGCAAGCCGGCGCCCAAGGGCAGATTTCGCGGTCTGGCGCAGATGAAGGCGTTCAACAGTTATGTTGCTGCAGCGGCGGAGATCTCGGTGGAGGGCGGGAACAAGGTCAAGGTGCATCGCCTCGTCGGCGCCACCGATTGCGGTTACGCGGTGAACCCGGCCCAGATCGACCGCCAGGTTTCCGGTTCGTTCGTCTACGGCCTGTCGGCGCTGTTCATGCAGGAGTGCACCGTCAAGGACGGCCGCATGGAGCAGGAGAACTTCAACACCTACAACTCGATGCGCATCGCGCAAATGCCGAAAGTGGAGTCCATCATCATGCCGACCGGTGGAGCGATCTGGGGCGGCATCGGCGAGCCGACGATCTGCGTCGCAGCGCCGGCGGTGTTGAATGCGTTCTTCCAGGCGACGGGCAAGCGCATCCGCTCGGTGCCGCTGAAGAACCACGGCATCCAGCTGGTGTAGGCGGTAGCGCGCGGGTGACGGTGGAGATGACGGGATAGATGACTTCGCGCCGTCATTTCCTCATCGCCGCCGGGGGGGTTGCCGGCGGCGTGGGGCTCGGATCCGTCACAGGAACGGCGCATGCGACGCCCGACGAGATGCAGGAGGCGGTGCGCAAGGTGACCGGACAGGCGCCGGTGCGCCGCGGGAAGGTCAGGCTCGACATGCCGCCGCTCATCGACAACTCGAACTCGGTGCCCCTGTCGGTTACGGTCGAGAGCCCGATGACGCCGTCCGACCACGTGAAGGCGATTCACGTCTTCACCGAGAAGAATCCCCTGCCGAACGTGGTCAGCGTCTATCTCGGACCGCGTGCCGGGCGCGCAGGCATCGCGACCCGCGTGCGGATTGCTGACACCCAGACGGTCACCGCGGTCGCCGAACTCTCCGATGGCACGTTTTGGTCCGGCAGCAAGAGCGTGGTGGTCACGCTGTCCGCCTGTCTCGAGGACGGGATGATCTAAATGACGGAAGCCGTCGTCAACATTCCCGCCACCACGAAGCGCGGCGAAATCATCGAAATCAAGGCGCTGGTCAGGCACCCGATGGAAACCGGTTTCCGGCGCACGCAACTGGGCGAGCTGATCCCGCGCGACATCATCCGGCAGTTCGTCTGTCTATACAACGGCATCGAGATTTTCCGCGCCGACCTGCATCCTGCGATTGCGGCCAATCCACTGCTCACCTTCACCACAGTAGCGACTGAAAGTGGCACGATCACGTTCAGATGGACGGGTGACAAGGGCTTTTCCGTAACCGAGTCGGCCGCGATCACGGTCGTATGAATGCTTTCGGGATGAGGAGACGGATCAGTCCAGGGGCATGCTTGACCCTGCAATTGACCAGTAATAACCTTGCCGCAGGCCGATAATTCGGCTGCGCAATCAATGGAGGAGTCGCCATGATTCAACTCAATATCAACGGAAGATCACAGCAGGTTGACGTCGAACCCGATACGCCCCTGCTTTGGGTCATACGCGAACAAGCTGGCTTGACGGGGACGAAATACGGCTGCGGGGTTGAGCAATGCGGCGCATGCTCGGTACACATCAATGGAGAAGTCAAACGTTCGTGCTCTGTCCCGGTGGGCTCAGTGAAACCCGGCGACAGGATAGTCACGATCGAGGGCTTGTCGCGCGACAGTTCGCATCCGGTGCAGAAAGCCTGGGTGGCGCTTGACGTGCCTCAGTGCGGCTACTGCCAGTCGGGCCAGATCATGGCCGCCTCGGCGCTACTCGCGAAAAACCCGAAGCCGACCGACAAGGATATAGACGAGGCGATGACCAATATATGCCGGTGCGGCACCTATCAGCGCATCCGCGCGGCCATCCACATGGCGGCGGGAACGGGCAAGGGAGGCGGATCCATCATTCACATGGGGGCTGATGGACCCGGCGCAAGAGGCGTGCCCGCCGGCAGCGATTTGAAGCCCGGGCGTGAGGAAGTCCACTAAGAAAAAGCGATTCTAAGTTGGATAAAGCAGGCCCCTATGCAGGGGAACATGTGGGGAATTTACCCTCATAATTACTGGCTCTAAGGAGGTCAGCATGAACAGGACCCATTCAGGCAAAAGCACGAACATTTCTCGCCGCAAATTTGTCGTCGGGTCCGCTGCCGCGAGTGGCGGGTTGGCCCTGGGGCTCAACATCCCGCTTGGCGCGGGACTGGCTGCCGCCCAGGCAGTCAACGCGGAAATCAATGCTTGGGTGGTCGTCAAGCCGGACGACACTTGCGTGATCCGCATCGCGCGCGCGGAGATGGGACAGGGCACGCATACCGGCCTGGCACAGCTCGTTGCCGAGGAGCTCGAGTGCGACTGGAGGAAGGTGGCCATCGAGCCGATCAATCCTGGACAAAACCTGGCGCGCAAACGCGTCTGGCGCGACATGGCGACCGGCGGCAGCCGCGGCATACGCGGCTCGCAGGACTATGTGCGCCAAGGCGGCGCCGCCGCGCGCATCATGCTGCTTCAGGCAGCGGCCGATGAGTGGAAAGTGCCCGCCGGCGAGCTTACCGTCGCCAATGGTGTCATTACGCATTCCGCTTCGGGGCGTTCGACAAGCTACGGCAAGGTAGCGGCAGCGGCGGCCAAGCTGACCCCGCCGGAACCGAAGAGCATCAGGCTGAAAAACCCCAGAGAATGGAAAGTCGCCGGCAAGCCGATGATGCGGCTCGACACGGCGCCCAAGGTGAACGGGTCTCACGCCTTTTCGATCGACCTGAAGCTGCCCGGCATGCTGCTTGCCGCGATCAAGGAGTGCCCCGTGTTCGGCGGCAAGCTGGTGAGCTTCGACGAGTCCAAGATCAAGGATCGTCCGGGTGTGCGCGGTATCGTCAGGGTCGGCGAAACGGGTGTCGCCGTCGTCGCGGATAGCTGGTGGAGAGCGAAGTCGGCGCTGGAGGCGTTGCCGATCGTCTGGGATGAAGGGCCCGGTGCCGAGCAATCGAGCGCAACGATCGCGGCGCACCTCAAGGAAGGGCTCACGGCAAGCGACGCATTTGCCGACACGGATGTGGGCGATGCGCCTAAGGCCATCGCGGCCGCAGCGAAGAAAATCGAGGCAGTCTACAGCACGCCTTTTGTCGCCCATGCCTGCATGGAGCCGATGAACTGCACGGCACGGATCACGGCGGAAAAGGCCGAGGTCTGGATGCCGAGCCAGAACGCGGAGGCTTCACTCGCAGCGCTGTCGACGGCCTCGGGCCTGCCGCTTGCGCAGTGCGAGGCCTACAACCACGGCCTCGGCGGCGGCTTCGGCCGGCGCGGCGGCACGCAGGATTACGTGCGCCAGGCGGTCGGGATCGCCAAGCAATTTCCCGGCGTCCCGGTGAAGATGATCTGGAGCCGCGAGGAGGACCAGGCCCACGACTTCTACCGGCCCACCGGACAGTGCAAGCTGTCGGCCGGCCTGGATTCGAACGGGAACCTTGTTGGCCTGCATTTCCGAGTTTCCGGGCAGTCGATCAACGCGTACCTGGCCCCGGCGGCGATCAAGGATGGCAAGGATGTCCGGCAGCTCCAGGGCTACTGGAAGGAGCCTGGCGACGCGCAACTCGGGTATACCGTGCCCAATATGCGAATCGAATACGCGATGCGCAACACGCATGTGCCGGTTGGGCCGTGGCGCGGCGTCAATACCAATCAGAACGGCATCTACCTCGAGTGCTTCATGGACGAGGCGGCGCGGGCCGCTGGTAAGGATCCGCTGGAATTCCGCCGCGCCCTGATGCAAAACCATCCTAAGCACCTGGCGGTCCTCAATGCGGCAGCGGAGAAGGGCGACTGGGGCAAGCCGTTGCCGGCCGGCGTACATCGAGGCATCGCACAGTTCATGGGATACGGCAGCTACTCCGCTGCTGTTGCCGAAGTCTCGGTGAGCGGCAAAGGTGAAGTCAAGGTGCGCCGCATGGTGCTGGCATTGAATTGCGGTCACGCAGTCAATCCGGCCACCATCGCCGCCCAGGTCGAGGGTTCGGTGGCGTACGGTTTCGACTCGCTGCAGAATGAAATCTCGATTCAGAACGGGCGTGTCGTGGAGCTAAACTTCCACACCTACCGGCCCGCGCGGCTGTTCCAGATGCCCAAGGTGGAAACGGTGATCGTGCCGACCTACGATTTCTGGGGCGGCGTGGGCGAGCCGACGATCTGCGTAACGGCGCCGGCCGTATTGAATGCCATCTTCGCGGCGACAGGCAAGCCCGTGCGCACTCTGCCTTTCAAGAACCACGGACTCACTCTCGTCTAGAGAGGGGGACCGACGGCAAAGTGCGCTGGCCCGGCTGGCTGACTGCGTTCATCGCGGGGGTGGCCTGCGCCGCCGCAGCTGCGGGTGAGCTGGTGCCTTACCGTGTCGAGGGCGATGCGATCCGCGAGCCGCTGGCGTCGTTGAAAGGCGAGGCTGCGCGCGGCAAGCAGGTGGTCGTGAGCCGCGACTCGAACTGTCTCCTGTGCCACGCGGTGCCCGATTCCGGAGTCCGTTCGATGGGCAATATCGGGCCTCCGCTCAACGGAGTGGGGGCCCGGTTCAACGAGGGTCAGCTGCGGCTGCGTATAGTCGATTCCATGCGATTGAACCGCGAGACCATCATGCCGTCCTACTATCGTGTGGACGGGCTCAACCGGGTGGGCGAGGTCTGGCTTGGCAAGCCGGTGCTGACTGCGCAGCAGATCGAGGACACCGTCGCTTACCTGCTCACGTTGCGCTGATGGAAACGCCCCGCCGCCGTTTCTTCTCCATGCTGGCCGGATTCACGGCATTCGTGCTGCTGCCCGGGCGCAATGCGCACGCCGCGATCGAATCGCTTGCCCCGCTCGTCAACAAGATCACCAAGGGCGCACCGCTGCGGGAAGGACGAGTCAAGCTGGAAATACCGCGACTTGCCGACAACGGCCATTCGGTGCCGCTCAGGATTGCCGTGGATAGCCCGATGACGCCCGCCGACCACGTGCGCACTCTCACGCTGCTCTCCGAAAAGAACCCGCGTCCCGTCATGGCGACGTTCCATCTGGGCCCGAAGGCTGGCCGGCCGGAGCTGGCGACGCGCGTGCGGCTCGCCACTTCCCAGCGCGTGCTAGTCGTTGCGGAGCTGTCGGACGGATCCTTCTGGTCCGCGAGCGCCGAGGTGGAAGTCACGGAATCCGCCTGCCTGGACGCCTCCTGACATGGTTGCCCGAGTCCAGATGCCGCGCGAGGCGAAACGCGGCGAGGTCATCGAAATCCGCATCGCGATCCAGCATCCGATGGAGACCGGTTTCCGATTCGACCTCATGGGCCGCTCGATCCCCAAGAACGTCGTCAACAGCCTGGTCGTGCGTTACAACGGCGCGGAGATCTTCAGTGCGGAGATGGGATCCGGCATCGCCGCGAACCCCTACTTGCAGTTTTACACCGTGGCCGAGGCGAGCGGCGCGCTGGTGTTCGAGTGGGTCGATGACTCGGGCGAACGCGGCTCGGAGCGCGCCACGATTGCCGTGAACGGATGAAGCCCGCCTGGCTTTTGGCGGCGTTTCTTGTTTCCGTCGTCCATGGCGCCGAGCCGCAGAAGCCGGCGCCGCTCAAATCCGGCGAGGAATTTTCCAGCGCGGATGTCCGCGCCATGCAAGCCGACGATTTCGCCAACCCCGGCATGCTGTGGGTCGCGCGCGGGGGAAAGTTGTGGAACGAAGCGGCCGGGAGGGGCGACAAATCGTGCGCAGGTTGTCACGGTGACGCGGCAAAAAGCATGAAGGGCGTTGCCCAGCGTTACCCGCGCGTGGATCCTGGCGCCGCGCGGCTCGTGAATCTCGAAGGCCGCATCAATCTTTGCCGCGAGCGCAACCAGCAAGCCGAACCGCTCAAGCTCGAATCCGACGACCTGCTCGGGCTGGCCGCCTACGTCGCCAGCCAGTCGCGCGGCATGCCGGTCGCCGTCACGCTCGACATGCAGAACCGCAGGAATTTCGAGCGTGGGCGCGAACTGTATTTCACGCGCAACGGGCAGATGAATCTTGCGTGCACGCACTGCCACGACCGCAACTGGGGCAGGCATCTGCTCGGCGACACTATCAGCCAGGGCCACGGCAACGACTATCCCATTTACCGCCTGGAATGGCAGTCGGCCGGCTCGCTCGCGCGGCGCATCAGGTCCTGCTTTTTCGGGCTGCGTGCCGAGATGCCCGCTTACGGAGCGCAGGATTTGCTGGATCTCGAACTTTACCTGGCGTGGCGGGGCGGCGGATTGCCGGTCGAGACGCCGGGGGTGCGGCGCTAGCGTCCGGCAGAATCCGCTTCTCGGCCCGATTCCTTCCCGGGGCGTTCTTCGTCCGGGGAGATCGCGCTGCCGGGCGTGATGACGGCAACCGGGTCGCTCGCCGGAAAGCTCTGTTTCAGGCCCTCGTCGAGCGCACGTTCCAGCTTTTCCTCGAATGTTTCTTTCTTCCGTGCGGGCCGGTTCTTCGGCAGGTGCAGAGTTGCCATAGGGGGTACTCCGAAAAGGAGGAGTCACCGTACGACCACGCGAAGCGTCCGGGGTTTCCCGGTTTTAAGGCCAGGTCCGCGGGCTGTCGTGAAATGGCTACACTGAAGAACCGGCCAGCCGGCAGTCAGTTCCAGGCCAATGCCGGAAAATCCCTATGCTGGCGGGAAATCACTCCGCTTTCGCGCCGGTTTTCCTGACGAGCGCGTCCCACTTTTCATGTTCCCGGCGGAGGAAAACCAGGAATGCTTCCGGAGAAGCGGAGGTTACGGGCTCTATCGTCTGGGCGAGGAGCTTCTCGCGCACGTCGGGATGGGCGAGTGCGGCACTGAAATCCCGGTGCAGCCGGGCGATGATCGCCTTGGGCGCGTTGGCTGGCGCGAGCACCCCGTACCACGCCGCTGCCTCGTAGCCCGGCAGCCCCGCCTCGGCCATCGTCGGTAACTCGGGCAAGGCCGGATTGCGCCGGGCGCTCGTCACCGCAAGCCCGACCAGGCGCCCGTCCCGTATAAAAGGCAGCGATGAGGTGGCGGCGAACGCGACCTGGGTGCGGCCTGCAATCAGGTCAAGGTTGGCGGTGCTCGCGGTCTTGTACGGCACGTGCACGATATTCACGCCCGCCATTTCCCTGAACAACTCGCCCGCGAGATGCTGGGAAGAGCCTGTTCCCGCCGAGCCGTAGCTCAGGCTGCCGGGTCTGGCCTCGGCCAGCGCAATCAGCTCTTTCATGGTGCGCGCCGGCACGCCGGGGTAGACCGAGAGGATATTGGGCACTTCGGCTGCTTGCGTCACCGGCGCGAAATCCTTGAATGGGTCGTACGCCACCTTTGCGTGCAGCGCCGGATTAATGACATGGCTGGGGCTCACCAGCATGATCGTGTAGCCGTCCGGCGTGGTTTTCGCGACGATCTCGGTGGCGAGCATCCCGCCGGCGCCGGGACGCGGGTCGATAACGATCTGCATGCCCCACATTTCGGTGAGCCTGGCGCCGACGGCGCGCGCGATGGTGTCGGGCGCGCCGCCGGGCGCGCCGAAGGTCAGCACGAGGCGCACCGGCCGCTTCGGAAAATCCTGCGCGAGGCCGCCGCCGGCGCTCGCGGCAAGCAACAGGACCGAGGCAATCCCCAGGGCGCAGCGCCTGACGGAGTTCATGTCAGAACCCGTTCCGCACGATGTTGCGGATCGCTTCAGGATCGCGACCGGCCAGGCCCAGGCGCTCGGGCGTGCGAGCCTCCGCGGCGAAATCCCGCCCCAGCAGGGTCTGCGCGATTTTCACCAGGGCGTCGATGGCCGGCGTCGGCACGCCGGCGGTGGTGCCCAGAGCGCTGATCGGCATCAGGCCGGTCGGCGTGTCTTCCGTGACGTACTTGTGATCCAGGGTACGTGCCGCCTTATTGTCGACGTATGCGCCGTCGGTGTTGTAGCTGAGTTTCTGTATGGTGCCCACCAGCGTGGCCTCGCGCACACCATAGACCCGCTCGAACCAGTCGGGCAGGCTGGGCACATCGGCGCCCAGCGCCCGTGCGACAGCGACGCGCTCCGTGTCGATGGCCTCGTAGAGCCGCGCCACGGCGGGCGTGACGCCCTCACCGTAGAACAGGTGGCCGTCGCCGCGCTCGATGCGGGCGGCATTCGAGACGCAGTTTGCCACGTGCAGCATGGCATTCATGTTGGTGAAGCTCGTGTGCAGCACGTCCGCCGCCGCCACGGCCTGGGGGAACAGCGTCCTCAGTCGCGCGAATGCGGCAGGCGTTTTCTTCGCCGGGAACGCCGCGATCTGCAACCAGCGTTTTTCCGTGGTTCGGCGCAAGCGGGTGGGTCCGGGCCGGCGCATCGCGTAGGGATAGCAATCCATTTCGGCAAGATCGATGGCAGCGCGACAGTCCGCGCGGTCCAGTTCGCGTCGCACGACGAGCGCGCCGCCGGTGTTGCCCTGGATCAGCAATACCAGCTGCCCATCCCGCAGCAGCGGCGCCAGCGTGCGCGCGACGACGGGATGCGTGTTGCCGCCGGATACAACGATGAGGATTTCCGCGCCCTCGACGGTCGCGCGCAGGTCGGTCGTGGCCAGCTCGACGCGCGCAAATCCCCACGGCGTGCCGTCGAGCTGTTCGACGTCAAGGCCGCCGCGCTCGCGCACCACCGCCAGCGGTGCGTCCTGGATGTCGTTCAACCGCAGCCGGTGACCGGCAAGCCCGAGATGCGCCGCAAGACGCAGGCCGCCGGGGCCGGCGCCGATGATGGCTATGTCCACGATCAGCGCTTGGGCATGTAAAGGTCGGTGATCGACCCTTCAGCGATTTCGGCGGCGAAGAAGACGGTTTCTGAAAGGGTCGGGTGGGGGTGGATGGTGAGGCCGAGGTCGGCCGCGTCCGCGCCCATCTCGTAGGCCAGCACCGTCTCGGCGATCAGTTCGCCCGCGTTGACGCCGACCAGTGCTGCGCCGAGCAGGCGATGGTTGTTCTTGTCGAACAGCAGCTTGGTCATCCCTTCGTCGCGATCCATGGAAATCGCGCGGCCGCTCGCCGCCCACGGGAATACCGCCTTGTCATAAGCGGCGCCGCGCGCCTGGAGTTGTGTCTCGGTCTCGCCCATCCACGCGACCTCGGGATCGGTGTAGGCGACGGAAGGAATAGTGCGGGCGTCAAAGTACGCCTTGTGGCCGGCGATCACCTCCGCCGCGATCTTGCCCTCGTGGCTGGCCTTGTGCGCGAGCATCGGCTCGCCGCAAATGTCGCCAATGGCGTGGATGTGCGGCACGTTGGTGCGCAGTTGCTTGTCCACCGGGATGTACCCGCGCTCGTTGACTGTCACGCCGGCAGCCTGCGCGTTGATTTCACGCCCGTTCGGGCGGCGGCCGACGGCCATGAGTATGTAATCGAAGTTTTCCGGCTTTGGCGCGCCGTCACCCTCGTAGGTGACTTTCAGCCCGTCCTTCTGCGCTTCGATCTTTGCGACCTTGGTCTTGAGCAGGATTTTTTCGTAACGTTTCTCGATGCGCTTGGCGAGGGGGCGCACGACATCCTTGTCCGCGCCGGGGATGATCGAATCCATCAGCTCGACCACGCTGACCTTCGTGCCCAGTGCGTCGTAGACGGTCGCCATCTCGAGCCCGATGATGCCGCCGCCGATGACCAACAGGCGCTTCGGCACTTCGGGAAGCTCGAGCGCACTAGTCGAGTCGATCATGCGCTTGTCGTCATAGGGAAAGCCGGGAATGCGCGCGATCGACGAACCCGCGGCGATGATGCAGTGGTCAAAGGACACCGTCTTCGTGCCCTGTGGCGTCTCGACTTTTACCAGGTTGGGCGAGGCGAACTGGCCCTTGCCCTGCACCACCTCGACCTTGCGCTGCTTCGCGAGGCCCGTGAGCCCCTTGGTGAGCTTGCCGACTACGCCCGCTTTCCAGGCGCGCAGCTTGGCGAGATCCACCTTCGGTTTGCCGAACTCGATGCCGGCATGCGCGACTTCCTGCGATTCCGTCAGCACCTTCGCGACGTGGAGCAGCGCCTTGGACGGAATGCAGCCGACGTTCAGGCACACGCCGCCCAGCGTTGGAAAACGTTCGACCAGGACCACCTTCTTGCCGAGATCCGCGGCACGGAACGCCGCGGTATAGCCGCCCGGGCCGGCGCCCAGCACCAATACTTCCGCATGGAGATCGCCCTTGGGCCCGGCATAGGGTGCCACCGGCGCGGCAGCAGTCGGCGCAGCCGGTTTCGGCTCGGCCGGGGCTTTTGCCGCAGGAGCTGCGGGTGCGGCGGCGGGTACGGAAGGCACCTTCGCCGCCGGGGCGCCGGCACCGTCGCCCGCTTCGAGCATCAGGATCAGCGAGCCCTGGGAGACCTTGTCCCCGGT
>Ga0137410_10002855_pt1 | contig 11719 bp, 13 predicted proteins | sample CZODoug1_16funga_FD_108878 | JGI IMG/M metagenome (GOLD analysis project Ga0137410, IMG submission 108878) | Vadose zone soil fungal communities from Angelo Coast Range Reserve, California, USA - CZODoug1_16fungal (Illumina Assembly) | ecosystem: Environmental > Terrestrial > Soil > Vadose zone... | reverse complement strand
GTACAGCTCCCGCAGCGCCGCGAGCTGCCGCGGCGCCAGCGTCTTCGCCCGTTTCACGCGCAGAAACGCGTCCGGCCCCCCCGGCCCCTCTCCGTCGGACGTTCCCCCTCTCGTCCAACGCAGGTCTTCGAGCCGGGTGAATTCCTCTTCCGCCCACGCGAGCCGACCGAGCGCCGTGAGCCTGGCGCGCAGGTGCTCGCGCAGCGCCGGCAGGTGCGCCGTATCCGCCGCGGCGTAGTCGAGCATCGCCGGGGGGAGCGGGCGCCGCGACCAGTCTGCCTTCTGGTGCTCCTTGGCGAGCTTCACGCCGACGTATTTTTCCAACAGCGCCGCGAGGCCAACCGCCGGCTCACCTGCCAGCTGGGCGGCGATGCGCGTATCGAACAGCCGCCGCGCGCGGAATCCGTAGTCGCGATCCAGAATGCGCAGGTCGTAGTCCGCGTCGTGGAAGATCTTCTCAACCTTCGGGTCGGCGAGCAGCCGGCCTACGGGCGAGAGGTCCGCCACCGCCAGGGGGTCGATGATCTCGGTTCGCGTTGGGCTTGATAGCTGAATGAGGAAGATCCGGTCGTGGTAGCGGTGGAAGCTCGCCGCCTCGGTATCGGCGGCGACAAGCGGCTCCCGCGACAGCGCCGCGATCGCTTCGGCCAGCGCCTCGGGCGTGCGGATGTAGCTCACTCTTGCTTGCTGAGCGTATCGAGGCCGGCGGCGATCTCCTCGAGCGCCTTGGCGAGGGTCTTGTAGAATTCAGCATCCGGTGGCTTGGGCGCCCCGCCGAGCGGATCGCCCGCGCATTTGCGGGCGGCGCGCGCGGCGTGGCGGATGTAGTCGGTGGCAACCTGCATCGGGGTCCTCGGGATCGGGGTGGTGGTGTCGGATTCGACGCAGCTGATTCAAAAGATACGCGCGACCCTCGCGCCTTGTAGCCTGGGCGACTGGCCCACCCCGCTTGAGCGGTCGCTCGCGCTCGGCGGCGCCATCGGCGTCGCCGAGCTCAGCGTCAAGCGGGAAGACCGCTCATCGGCGCGCTACGGCGGGAACAAGGTGCGCGGGCTCGAATTCCTGCTCGCGGGCGCGCGCCCCGGCACGGTGTTCGTCACCCTCGGTGGCACCGGCTCGACCCACTGCCTCGCGACTGCCGTACACGCCGCTACGGCGGCCGGCCGGGCCGTGCTCGCCCAATTCCCACAGCCCGAGACCTCCGCGAGCCGCGCCGTGGCCTCCGCCTGCCGGACACGCGCGGCGCTCATCGTGCACGCCCGGACGAGGGGACTGCTGCCGCTCGCCGTGCTCCACGCGTGGCGTCGCGCGGGGGCGCTCGGCCCCCGTCGCTGGATTCCCGGCGGCGGAGCGCATCCGCGCGCGGTGGTGGGACATCTGATCGCAGGGTTGGAGCTCGCGGCGCAAGTCGCCTCGCCGCCGGACGCGATCGTCCTCCCGCTCGGCACCGGCGGTACGGCCGCGGGTCTCGCGCTCGCCGTCACCGCGCTCGGCTGGCCGACCCGCGTCGTGGCTGTCCGCGTGGCACCCGTGTTCGTCGCAAACCGCTGGCGAACGACGTGGCTCGCGTATGCCGCGCGGCGCCTGCTCGCGCACCGTGGAGTACCGCTCCCCGCTCCCCGCTCCCTCGACATCGTGGATGGGTTGGGGAAGGGCTACGGGCACCCGACTCCGGACGGGGAAACGGCCGCCGGGCTCGCGTCGCAGCACGGCCTCATCCTCGATCCCACCTACGGGGCAAAAGCCTTCGCATTTCTCCTGCGACGTGCATCGCACAACGTGCAACGAGTCGTCTTCTGGCATACGTTTGCGGTTCCCGCTTCCCACCTGGAGTCCGCACCGTGACGCAGTTCGGGACGGTCGAGTTGACCGTTTACCCATCCGATTGCGACGCGTTCGGTCACCTGAACCAGGCCGCACTGCTCACGCTGCTCGAGCGCGCCCGCTGGGATGCGCTTGCCCGCGGGCCGGGCATGGACCTGTTCGACCGCAACGGCGTGTGGCCCGCGGTGCGCAAGGCGACGATCGAGTACCGCGCCCCGGCATTCGCGCGCGACGTGCTGCGTGTGGAGACGACGGTCGCGGGCCGCGGCACCACCAGCATGACCCTGCGCCACGTCGTGCGGCGGATTTCGGACGACGCAGCAATCGCGGAGGCGGAAATGGTGTTCGTGTGCATCGATCGACTGGGGCGCGCCACCCCGATTCCGGACGAGATCGCCCGCTTTCTCGGACCCCGGCCGTCGGGGGGCCATCAGCCCATCCAGCTACCGGCGGGCGCCGTCCAGCTCACGGTCGACGTGCGCGGCGAAGGCGTACCGGTGCTGTTCGTGCATGGCTTCCCCTTCGATCGTACCATGTGGCGGCACCAACTCGCCACGCTGTCTCGTGTTCGGCGCATCGCGCCGGATTTGCGTGGGGTGGGCGACTCGGGGGCGCCACCTGCCGCTGACGGGTACTCGCTGCCGCGGTACGCCGATGACCTCGTGGCCGTGCTCGACGGCCTAGGCGTGCGGCAGGCCGTGCTGTGCGGCCTCTCGATGGGTGGCTACGTGATCTTCGAGCTGTTGCGCCGGCATCCGGAGCGCGTGAGAGCGCTGATCCTCGCCGATACCAAACCTCAGCCGGACTCGGCCGAGGCGAAGCGGGGGCGTGACGAGCTGACACATGTGGCGCAGCGGGAGGGGCAGGACGCCGTGATCGAGCAGCTCCTGCCTCGGCTACTGGGGCCTGCCACGCAGGCGACCCAGCCCGAGGTGGCGAGACAGGTGCGTGAGATGGGGCGCCGTTGGTCGGTGCCCGGCCTCGTGGGCGCGCTGCGAGTGCTGCGCGACCGACCCGATTCCACCGAGACGCTGCGCGGAGTGCGGGTGCCGACGCTCGTGCTGGTCGGGAGCGAGGACGAGATCGCTCCCCCCGATGCGGCGCGCGCGATGGCCCAGCTCATCCCCGGCGCTCAGTATCACGTCGTCCCTGCCGCCGGCCACGTCGCGCCCCTGGAACAGCCCCTGGCAGCCAGCCGGCTCTTGGCGGACTTCCTGAGTGGACTGCCCTTCCCCTGAAGCGAGAACCCCGGGCGATGGCCCCGGGGCTCTGTTCACGATCCCTTGCGCTGCGGCTTACCGGGTGGGCTCGCGCCCTGGAACACGTCCCGGTTCTTGGCGATGTAGGACTTCCACTGCGGAGGCGTGTCTTCTTCCGGGAAAATCGCGGTAACGGGGCACTCGGGTTCACAGGCGCCGCAATCAATGCATTCGTCCGGGTGGATGTATAGCTGATCTTCACCCTCGTAGATGCAGTCCACGGGGCAGACATCCACGCACGACCGATCCTTCACATTGATGCAGGGCTCTGCGATGATGTACGGCATTCAGGCTCCAGGCATGTCGCGTCGCACGGGCCCACCAGACTCGGGCCGAATCGCAAACATAGGATGGGTCCCACCCTCGTTCAAGGCCCGGTGGGAAGAACCGCGATCCGGGTCAGCAGCGACAGGACGCCCACGAGGAACGCGTACTGCAGCAGCGCGGTGTAATCCGGTTCATCCGCCGCGCGACTCAAGCCGGCCGCCGCCGCGGCGGCGATGCCGAGCAGCAACAGCAGCCCCTCGGAAGTCACGAGCCACATCAACGCGATGACTGCGACGGCGATCCAGCGCTGCTGGCGGGTCAGTGCGCGGAAGCCGCGCGCGCCGTCGAGCTGCCACACCGGGACCAGGTTGAAGAGGTTCACCCAGGCGCCGAAGTGGGCGATCGCGCCCCACACTCCGACGTTGGTCACGCGGTACACGACGTAGGCCGCAAGCGCGGCGCCTAGTCCCCACATCGGGCCGGCGAGCCCGACCCGGGCGTCTTCGCGCGCGTCGGCCGGGTACTGCTTCAGGCGGATCACCGCGCCGATGCCGGGGATGAACATCGGCGCCGTGGCCTTGATGCCATAGCGTTGCAGCGCCTGTACGTGACCCATTTCGTGGATATAGATGGAAAGGACGATGCCGAACGCGAACTTCCAGCCCCAGATCGTCCAGTACACGCCCGCCGAAAGCAGCATGCTGAAGAGCGTCCCGGCCTTCGTGAGGCCAAGCAACAGCAGCTTGGCCTTCGTGAGGACAAACATCAGCGCGAACTTGAACTTGAGGAGCAAAGCGCCGAGTGCGCCGAGACCCGCCGCCCCTTTTCCCCAAGGTGATCCGGGTTTCGTGGCAGCCGGCTGACGATCCAGCGCACGGCTCAAGTCGAGGATTCGGGCGGCCACGACTTGGTGCTGGGTCGCGTCCCTCGGCAACAGGTCGAGTGCCTGGCGCCAGGCGGCCAATGCGGCGCTCGGGTCGCCGACCTGCGCCGCGCGCTCCGCCGTGGCGGCTAGACGCTTGAGCTCTTCGGCGTGAACCAGGCGTTGGCAGGACGGGCAGGCGAGGAGGGCGGGCGCGATCTGTGTGCCGCATTGCGCGCACACCGACGGCACCCGCCCAGGTACTTCGGCCTCGGTCATCGACGATGGACTAGGCCGTCGCGGGAGGAGCTGCGGCGTGGTACGGCCCGGTGACGCGGAGGGCCGTACCTCTGTTGATCTTCCATGCGGCGTACAGGCCGAAGCCGGCGATCACGAGGTGGAGCGGGGCAGCGAAGCCCGTGAGGATGGGCGCCGCGAATGCGAGCCCCAGCAGCACGGCGATTCCCATGACCAGGGTGATTGGACCGGGGCGCTCCCGTTCCTTCGCGAGCGTGCGCTCTGACCGAGCTGCGGCGCCGCCGGTCGTGCCGACAAGGGCAGCGCTCGAGTCGGCGCGGGCCTGGAGGTCTTTCGTCATCTCGCGCGCGATGAGGGTCGAGTCGGTTGCGGCGATGGCGCAGTAGGTGAGGAGCATCGCCAGTGCTTGGTAGCGCCACCCTCCGCGACCGTTCGAACCCTTGCGAACCGCCACCCCAACGAACATCCCAATGAGGACCGTTACGAGGCTCCAATCCATGCCCGACAGCGCCACGAACGCAAAGTAACCGCCAGCACCGAGCCCAGCCGCCGCGGCACCGAGCAGGAACGCCTTGGCGAACCGCTTGCCGGGCGAGCCGCGATTCCAGGTCGCAAGGATCTGGCCGCGGCACCGCTGGCACGTGACGGTTCCGTTCAACTCGTAGTACGTTGCTCCTACCGGCTGCTGGCACACGACGCAGCTCGTCTGGGCCGGAGCTGCCGCACGCTCGGCGCGGTCGAACTGCAGACTCCCGCCTGCGGGAGCTACGGTCGCTGGGTCGCTCACTGGGACCTCCTGGGAGCTGGTGTGGCTAGAGCGCGGCCCAATCTTTGGGAGTCGGCCCAAATGGCGCAATTGAAAGCGGCACGGCGTAGCCGGGCGAGCCTAGTTCAGATACCTATGCGTATCTAAACTTCGCCTTTTCGGCGGTAAAGTTGTCGATTAAGATCCCATTTGGTATCATTGATACCAATGGGTATCATACGCCAGAAGCGTAAGGCGGAGACACGCGCCTTGCTCATCCAGGCTGGCCTGGGTGTCTTCGCCGAGCGTGGGATCGAGTTCGCCACGCTCGACGACATCGCTCAAGCCGCCGGCTTTACCAAAGGCGCGATCTACCGGCAGTTCCCGTCCAAGGGCGCCTTTCTGCTCGCCCTGTTCGAGCAGTACGCCGCCGTGGCCCGATCGGGCGCCGCGGCGCGCCAAGCAGCCTGGTTCATCCCCCTCACGCTGCAGTTTGCCGCCCACGCGATGCGGGATCCCTTACTCAGACGGCGCTTCGCCGTTGTGCTGGCGGAGGCGACTGACGGTGGCACGCCCGACGGACAGCTGCTCAAGGCGCTGGCACGAGTGCTGCCGCCGGCGCGACCTTCCCCACCCCGAGCACCGTAGCCGCTCGCGAGGGCCTCATGGTCTATCTCGCCTGGCTCGTCGTACTGCTCACCCCCTACTGGCTCGGGCCCATCGTGGTGTGGCTCACCCAGAACGCCGGTGCCCGTCCCGTGTTTGAGCCGTTCACTCCGGGGCGGCATGCGGTGCCCGAGGACGTCGCCGCCGCATTCCGGCAGACCTGCGAAGCGCTGGCCACCGAGGGATTTCACGTCGTGGCCGATCTGTTCCAGACCGGTCAGATGAAGCACGTCAGCAGTCGCGTCGCGCTGCTCGAGAACTCGAAGACGGCGGAGCTGGCGCTCGCCATCGCGATGTTCACCGCGGCGCGTCCTGCCCGGCTGGTCGCGAGCTACGCGGAGCTACCCACCAAGTTTCAAGATGGACGGACGGTCTCGGTCCACAACAGTCCGGTGCCAGGGTCGTTCACGCCGCCGCCGTCCCGAGTCGTCGTGCGGCTGCCGATCGTGCGGGACCCGGCGCGGCTGTGCCGCATCAAGCGCGCGTACCTCGAGCGCCACTATCGCGGCCTGGAGCGCATCCCATTCGCGCACCAGGGCGAGCCGGCGCGGTTCCTGGCCGAGGCGATGACGCGTGAGCTGGCGGAGCAGGTCGAGGCGGGGAGGTGGTGGCGTGACGATCGCGCCGCCGTGTTCCGGCCGACATTCTCCAGCGCGTGGGTGATGACCTGGCAGGCACTGCCGCCCTTCAGCGTGCTGCGCCGGCGGCGCATCCGTCGGCGCGCGGCGGCGATCTTGCAGGAGTTGAACATGGCCGGTCCCGATCCCCGCCCCGTCGTGCAGCCCCGTACGCGCGTGTCGCTCGGGTGGGTGGCAGCGGTCGTCATCCTTGCCTTCCTCCTGACTCGTCTCGGGTTGCGCGTGCTCCGCACGTCGTGGACGCTTCCCTCCGACTTCGTCGTGCCGGCCAAGTTCCCCGACGCGGTCCGCGCGCTCGAGCGACTGGCGGGCGGGGCGGCGACGCCGCTGGTGGGCACGGACTCGGTGGGCGACTCTCTCCTTACTGAGGGCTTTGCGGTGGGCGTCCCGTCCGGGCGGGCGGAGCGACTCGTGGCCGCGGCGCAGCCGCGCTTCCTCGAGAAGGGCTTCTACCTGTTTCGCTCGGAGCAGCACCTCGGGATCTCGGACCGGGCCGATCGCGTCGCGCTGTTCCCGCGCAGCGATCGGTACGAGATTCTCCGACTCATGGGAACGAACGGCTGGAACTATGGCATCGGCCCCGACAGCGTAGTCGTTTGGCTCGAGGCCCTCGAGCGCGACCACCCGTTCGTCCTCACCGGGATGGGGTTCGATTGGGTGGAGGGCCGGTTCCGCTCCGCTATGCGCGACGCGGACGCACTGGCCCGGCGGTTTTATGCGTTCTGTCCCGACGTCGTGGATCAGGGAACGGAGACGGTGGATGCGCTCGCGCGGGATCTCAGAGAGTCGCAACGGCTCTACTGTTGGTGGGACTAGATGGAGGGGCTCGCGGCCGTCGGCGTGGTCTTCCTCCTCCTTGTGATCGGATACGTCGGCGTGTCCGCCGTGCTGCGCCGCATTCCGGCGCCGTCGCTCCGACTGCCCACCGGCCCGATCCCGGACGCGTGGCCCGGGATCGTGGAACGCAACGTCCCGCTCGCTCGCGGGCTGAGCTCGGAGGAGCGCGAGCGGTTGCTCCGACTGGCGCAGATATTTCTGGCCGACAAACACTTCGAGGGAAGCGGTGGGCTCACCCTCACCGAAGAGATGAAGGTGACGATCGCGGCCGAGGCGTGCCTGTTGCTGCTCCATCTCGAGGGTCCGTGCTATCCGTCGCTCCGGACGGTGCTCGTGTATCCTCACGGATTCGTTCCGAAGTCGGCCGGGTCGCGCGGGACGGGCCAGGTCGTACCACCCCCCGTCCGCCTGATGGGCGAATCGTGGGGCGATGGCGTGGTCGTGATCTCGTGGGACGACGCCGTCCGCGGCGCGCGCAATCCCGCGGACGGAGAAAACGTCGTGTTGCATGAGTTCGCCCACCAACTGGATGCGGAAGACGGCGTGACCGACGGCACCCCGATCCTGCCGCCCGGCGCCCTGCGGACCTGGGGCGGCGTGCTCTCGGAGGAGTACGAGCGGTTGCGCCGGGACACTGCCAATGATCGGAGGTCGGCGCTGGACGAATACGGGGCGACCAATAAGGCCGAATTTTTCGCGGTCGCGACCGAGACGTTCTTCGAGAAGCCGGTCCAGCTCGAGCGCGATCATCCCGAGCTGTACGGACAGCTGCGGCAGTTCTATCAGCAGGATCCTGCGCGGCGGGCGCCGCCCTCGTGAGCTCGGCGCCCGGCCGGCTGATCGACGTGAGCCATACGATCGAGCACGGGATGGTCACCTACCCTGGCCTTCCGGTGCCAACGATCAGCGACTGGTTGTCGCGCGACGCATCCCAGACGCGCTACGCCGCCGGCACGACATTCCAGATCGGGAAGATCGAGCTACTCGCCAATACGGGCACCTATATCGATGCGCCGTTCCATCGGTACGAGGGCGGCAGGGACGTCGCCGACTATCCGCTCGAGGCCGTCGCCAACCTCGAGGGCATCGTGGTCCGGGCAACAGAGCGCACCGGCCGGGCGCTCGATGCAGCAGTGTTCCGCGGCCGCGAAGTGCGGGGCAAGGCGGTGCTCGTGCACACGGGCTGGGACGTCCATTGGCGCACGGAGCGCTATGGCACCGGCCATCCCTTCCTGATGCGCGCCGCGGCGGAGCACCTCATCGCGACCGGTGCGGCTCTCGTCGGCATCGACTCACTCAACATCGACGACGCGGCCGACGGCGCGCGCCCCGCGCATACGCTGTTGCTCGGTGCCGGTATCCCGATCGTGGAGCACCTGTGCGAACTGCGGGAGCTACCCGACACTGGTTTCCGGTTTTTCGCCGTGCCCGTGAAAGTGCGGGGGATGGGGAGCTTTCCCGTGCGGGCATTCGGCCTTCTGGAGGAGTGACAGTAAGCGCGCAGCATAGTGACACTACTAGTGACAATGCAGAGGGCCCAGCGCTTTAGGGGGGTTCACCACCATGCCCTCGCGAGCGACTAGGACAACGCGGCAATCGAACCAATGAACCGCGTGAATTTCTGGGAACTCGGCCCCAATCAACCGTATGGACTGGCGGACTGGACCGACAAGGTTCGGCTCGAGCAGCGGAGTGTCCTTCGCGCATCCGGTGTCTCGGGATTTGCTGTACGGAGCGTGGACGCGCGATTTCAAAAGCGCCGCTCGCAGACGCCGCCAGAGTTCTGGGAGCTGGTCGTCACTGGATGGGGTGGCGTGGCCCCACCCGACTCCGGGATTCTGTTGAACGCGTCCAAGTCGTGCGCGATCTGTGGGCACCTTGTGTATTCAACGTTCACTGACCCTACTCGCTTGATTAACCGCGCCTCCTGGGACGGCAGCGACATTTTCATTGTTTGGCCATTGCCGGGGTTCTACTTTGTGACTGACCGCCTCGCGAAGGTCATCCGGTCTGAGGAGTTCACGGGAGTGTCAATGACCGATGTCTCAGAGATCAAAACCCACACAAGCGAGCTCTCGCCTGGTCGCCTGTCCTACTGGTTTGACGCCGATGCCGCACGTCGAATCGGTGGTCCCCTCGGCATTGCCTGAGGACGTTCCGCGGCGTCGATCACGACTCCACGGTGTAGGCCTCGCGTGTCGTCGTCTTCTCAGGCTCCCGGAGCCCCGCCTTCCGCTCGATCTCCCGCGTGATGTGCATCGAGCAGAACTTCGGCCCGCACATCGCGCAGAACTCGGCGCTCTTGAAGTACTCGGCGGGGAGGGCCTCATCGTGCAGCTCACGCGCCCGGTCGGGATCGAGCGACAGCCGGAACTGCTCGTTCCAGTCGAACGCATAGCGCGCGCGCGATAGCGCGTCGTCGCGGTCGCGTGCGCCCGCCCGGCCGCGCGCGATGTCGGCGGCGTGCGCGGCGATCTTGTAGGCGATCACGCCCTCACGCACCTCCTCCGCGTTGGGCAGGCCGAGGTGCTCCTTGCGCGTCACGTAGCACAACATGTCGGCGCCGTACCAGCCGATCATCGCCGCGCCGATTGCCGACGTGATGTGGTCGTAGCCCGGCGCGATGTCGGTGACGAGCGGCCCCAGCGTGTAGAACGGCGCCTCGTGGCAGATCGCTTTTTCCTTCCGGACGTTCTCCTCGATCAGGTGCATCGGGATGTGGCCCGGTCCCTCGATCATCACCTGCACGTCCTGCGCCCAGGCGCGCGTCGTCAGCTCGCCTAGCGTCTCGAGCTCGGCGAACTGGGCCCGGTCGTTCGCGTCCGCGACCGAGCCGGGCCGCAGGGCGTCGCCCAGCGAGAGCGTCACGTCGTACTTGCGGGCGATCTCGAGGATGCGGTCGAAGCGGGTGTAGAACGGGTTCTGTTTGTTGTGGTGCGTCATCCAGTAGGCGTGCAGCGACCCGCCCCGCGACACGATCCCCGTCACGCGGCCGAGCGCGAGCCCCACGTACTCGCGCAGGATCCCGCAATGGACCGTGACGTAGTCCACCCCCTGCTGCGCCTGGTGCTCGATCATGTCGAGGAGGTCGTCCTCCGTGAGATCCTCGACCTGCTTCGCCTCGGTCACGGCCTGATAGATCGGCACCGTGCCGATGGGCACCGGCGCCGCGTCGATGATTGCCTGGCGGATCGCGTCGATGTCACCGCCCGTGGAGAGATCCATCACCGTGTCCGCGCCGTAGTGGACGGCGTGGTGTAGCTTCTCGAGCTCCTGGTCGATGTTGGACTCGACGGCCGAGTTGCCGATGTTGGCGTTGATCTTCACGCCGGCGACTTTGCCGATCGCCATCGGATCGAGTCGCTTCGCGAGGTGGTTCACGTTGGCGGGGATGATGAGCCGCCCGCGGGCCACCTCGTCGCGCACCAGCTCGACGGGAAGCCCTTCCCGCTCCGCGACGCGCTGCATCTGGGGGGTGATGGTGCCCTGACGGGCGAAGTGCATCTGGGTGAGGCAGGTCATGCGGAGCTCCCTTCGCCGGTGCGAACCGGATCAGGTTCAAAGGGTGTGATCTCAGCCCGCCGGGCGTTGCTTACTGGCGGGCACCCCTGTCTCGGGTCAATCTAACGTGCCGGCGTTTCCGTCACACCTCCCGCGGCTTGGGGGGCCCGTAGCGCTCGCCGGGCTCGTGTACCTTCTCCCACTCGGACCGGAACGCGAACGGATCGAGTCCGCTGGCACGATCGAGCGCGAGTATCCCGTCCAAGTGGTCGATCTCGTGCTGCAGCAGTTCGGCCATCGGCCCCTCGAGCTCTATGGTGTGCTGCTTGCCCTTCGGGTCCGTGTAGCTCACCGTGATCTGGTAGGCCCGGGTCACCCGAACGAGCAGGTTGGGAAACGAGAAGCAATCGTCCCACACCAGAAAGTCGTCCCGCCCCACGTCCGTGATCTCGGGATTGATCATCGTCCAGCGCTGCTTGTCCGTCTGGACGAAAACGATCCGCACCGGGGCGCCGATCTGCGGCGCCGCGAGCGCGCGTCCCATCTTGTACTTCTTCCTGGCAATGGCGAGCGAATCCCGCAGGTCGTCCGCGACCAGCCGCGTCGCGGCGGACTTGGGGTTCTGGACCCGCTCGCAGCGGACTCGCAGGATCGGGTCGCCTAGCTGGCGGATGCGTCGTACGGCCATGGGCCGCCAATTTGGGGGTTTGGCGGCGGGGTGCAACTCGCGATAACGTAGAAGCATGGGTTTCGCCGGGGTGGTGCTCGCGGCCGGGGCCTCGGAGCGAATGGGTAGGCCCAAGGCACTCTTGGACTTCCGAGGCCGGCCCTTCGTCGTCCGCATCCTCGAGGCCCTGGAAGC
>Ga0137410_10002854_pt1 | contig 11722 bp, 8 predicted proteins | sample CZODoug1_16funga_FD_108878 | JGI IMG/M metagenome (GOLD analysis project Ga0137410, IMG submission 108878) | Vadose zone soil fungal communities from Angelo Coast Range Reserve, California, USA - CZODoug1_16fungal (Illumina Assembly) | ecosystem: Environmental > Terrestrial > Soil > Vadose zone... | reverse complement strand
GGACAGCTGCTGGGCGAGTTCTACGTGGCCAAGCAGCGCGAGCAGAAACTGCAGCAACAGACCTACGTCCAGGCGGTCCACGAAACGGGCGCCCGCATGACGCACGACGTCAAAAACCTGCTTCAGTCCCTCAATGTGCTGTGCGCTGCCGCCGAGCGCGACGCCGCGCCCGAGGCCGGCGGCGAGTTGTCCGCGCTCATGCGGCGCCAGCTCCCGGCGATCACCCAACGCTTGCAGCAAACGCTCGAGAAGCTGCAAAAACCCGACGCGAGCAACGGCCGGTTCGTGAAGGCCGACGCCTGGTGGGAGGGCCTGCAGCGCAGTTACTCCGGCCGCGGCGTGGAATTCTCGCGCGAAGGGTTGGGCGACGCGGTGATGCTCCCCAAGGAGCTTTTCGATTGCGCGGGGGACAACCTGCTGCAAAACGCGTTGCGAAAACGCAGGCTGGACGAAGCCGTGAGCATCAGCGTGAGTTTCCGCTGCGACGACGCGATCGAATTTTCAGTCTGCGACAGCGGAGCACCGGTCGCCTCGGAAGTCTTGCGCGGCCTCATGAGAGGTCCGGTGCCCTCGGAAAGCGGGTTCGGAATCGGCCTGTACCAGACCAGCCGGCTCGCCGAGATTTCAGGCTTTTCGCTGCAGCTGCGCGAGAACGACCCGGGCAGGGTCTGCTTCAGCCTGCGCGGCGAAGTGCGCCGCGGCGCCCGGCAGTAATTTTTTCTCCTGCGCATCGCCGGACGCGCTGGCGGAGCTCCGTCAGGGCAGCTTGCCAGCGGCGATCATGCGTGCAATCAGCGCGTTCGTGGAGATCGTGACCACGATGTCGTCGAATTCGCATAACGGTGTACTCGAGCTGCCAGCAGCCGGGGGCACAGGATCCGCGCAACCCGCGGAGGGTGTCGGAGTACGGCTGAAGAAGGCCCAGGTCAGATAGCCGGGAGTTGGCGCAGTTGCGCCGCCGTTTGCGTTGACCCTCTCGTCGCTTGCGGCAGGATTCGCCGGAAAGGGCAGCTGAATTCCGCTGGCCTGCCAGGCGCCGAACCCGTTCTTCCCGTGCGATATGACGATCGCGGGGACGATGGAAACCAGCGGAGCCGCCGCCAGGCCCGGACCGCTGCGCGTGTACACGGTGATGTCACCGAGCGTGCAAAGGGCGAACGAAGACTGCGCCGGTACGGGCGAAACAGTGAAAGGCGCCACCGCCGGGCAGGTCGGGTTTTGATCTCCGGGACTTAGGATTGCGGGGGTATTTTGCGAAGTGAAAGTTGCAGGGACGGCGGTCGAGCGCGATTGCCAAGTATTTTGGGTTATGGCATCGGCAAACGCGGGGGAGACGCGGTAGGAAAAGCGCTTTCCCCAACTGTCGGTTTCGGACACGCCCAGCGTCGCCCAGGGAACGACTCCGAAGGCGCCTCCCCCGAGAGCGGCAACACAGTTGGTCCCGTCGAATCGCTCGATTCCCGCGTTGGCGAGGCCGAAAGCGACGTTGCCGTCGGCCGGGCAAGGCAGGCGGCCGTTCGCCTGTGCGAACCCGATGATCGCCTCCCTGATCGTATCCAGGGTCCGGCGCGTCTCGGCGACATTGCGCAGTTCCACTTGAGTGGAGAACGGCACCATGGCGCTGAAGAGCAGCACGGCGAGGACGGCGACGGCCACCGCCAGCTCGGCGATGGTGAACCCCCTCGACTTCGTCATCGCCACCTCACGGAGCAACGACCACGACGCGGTCGTTGATCGAGGTCGGATTGCCGGGCCGGTGCTCATAGGTGGGGGGCGCGGTCGGGTTAGCCCCCTCCAGGTAGTTGTTGAGATTGGCCGAGGGTCGCCCGGTTCCGTTCAGCGCACGGCCGGTAAGGATGAGCAGGGCCTGCTTGTTGTTGTTCACCGGCGGGAAGTTGTTGACAGTCAAGCAGGGCAAGGTGACGCCGCAGCTGCCACCGCGCCCCGGCAGAAGGTCACCGGCGACCGTGTAGTACGTCTGGCGATACCACTCGTTGGCGACGAACCAGCCGACGTTCGGGTCGGAGGCTTTGAGGGCGTCATTCACGAGGACGTCGGGAATAGAGATCGTGACGTTGTGGCTGGAGCAACCGGGTGGGACGGTGCAGTTGATGTCGGAGGGCAGCGTGGCAGTATAAGTCAGGGTTCCGTCGCCGAGGACGTCGAGGGACCCCGTGATGGACTCCGATGAAACCGTGCCGCTGCTGCCAACGACCGTCTTCTGCACGCCGGACAGGGCCGGCAGCGTCGCAAAACTCAGCCCGGCCGCGCCGACCTTGGCGCTAATGCTAAAGCGGAGATTGAAGATACAGTTGTTCGGGCCGCAATTGTCGTCTGTGGCGCTGAAGTTGCACTGCATGCCGGGAGGCATGGTCACCGTGGAGCAGAGGGCACCGACGATTTGTCCGCCGCCGCCGATCTGGCTGACCGACAAGTTGCTCAAGGGGTACGACGGCGTCACGATCCCGCTAGGCGTGTAGCTGCCGCTGCCGGCGGAGCCGTTCAGCTGGAAATGGGTTGAGTCGACCACGGTGACGGTCCATTTGCCGTTCGCCGCGATGTTGCCCGCGACGTCGGAAATCCAGACGGTTTTGCCGGTCGACAAGGCATGTGCCGAGTCGGTCGTGACGACGATGGGCGACGCGTTGCTCGCCGCCGAGATCGTGACGTAGGCCACCGGCAGCAGTCCGCTCGTCTGGCTCGTATCTCCCAGGTACGTCATCGGCGAGCGCGACGAGCCGTTCCCGCTCGATCCTGGATGGGGATTGTCGAATCGCGCGGGAAACGGGAACGCTTGCCACTGAGCCTTGTAGGTGTTGAGAATCGGCTTCACGGTGCGCTCGATCCGGGCGGCGACCACGGGCTCGACCGCCGCCATCAGCTCGGCCTGGGTGATGACGAGCAGGCGGTCGTTGAAGGTGGAAGTCGCAGTGAAAGGAGCGGGCGGAGGCGCGCTGGATGCGTACGTGTAGTCGGATCCGGTGGTGGCAAAGCCCTCTAGGTAGCTGGGCGTGTTGGTGACGTTCGCTCCGCCCCGGTCCTGAATGAGTCCCGTGCTCGAGTCCTGAGCCGGTGGCCCAGGCGCGAAGACGATTGCAACGACGTTGCTTGCCGGAGCGCTTCCGGTGACGGTCAGCAATCCCTGGGTGTCGCTGTTGATGACGTTGTTTCCGAAGTTCCGGTAGAAATTGGAAGACACCGCGTACCACAAGCGCTCGCCGCTCGCGTCCCTCAGATCGTCGCTGCCGATCGTTACATAGGGCAGTCTGCCGACGCGATTGCCGCCCGCGCCGGAGCAGATTCCAGCAGAGGAACCGTTGTTGAGGAGGTCGGGGCACGGCAGCCCTCCCGGTTGCTTGCTCGGGCTGGCCGGCGACTTGTAAAGCTGCCACTGCTCGGACGCCGCGTAGGTGATGAGCGCAGCCTTCGCCTGCCTGAGCGCGGCAATGTTGCGCTCCTCGCGCTCGTTCGAAAGCTCGGCCTTGCTTCGATTGATGCCGATGGTGATCAGGTAAGCCGTGATCATCGCCGCCAGGGCCAGCACCGCGATCAGGGCGAATCCGCGCTGATCGCGGGCCGTCACTCTGCCGCCGAATCGCCTGACCTTCACGGCCGGGGCGTACGTCTTTCCGAAGGCGCGAGGATTTGCCCGTCTTCGATCGTGTCTCTGACTTTGCCGCGGACCTTGTCCAGGGTCTCGCCTATCTTGATGCTGACCGAGGGCTCGCCATCTCCTCCTTGAACTGTCGCGCGGGCGGGATCGATCGGCCGTCGGGTGGTTTCCTGGGGGACGCCGTTGATCCAGACGGTGTTCTTGCCGTTCGAGCGGGATACCTGGCCGTTGACCGTAACGGAGCTGTTTGTGGTCACGGCCGATTCCTGGATGTTGGCTTGGCGCCGGCGGTCCAGGTCCTGACGCTGCTGCGGGGTGAAGAAGAGGCGCCCGAGGTTGTCGGCGGCAGCGGCGGAGTCGACTGCGAGCGCGAGCAGGATCGCACCGAGCAGGGTGCTCAAGCACCTCTCGGCTCTGAGTTGTTCGAAGGGAAGGAATCTCATGTAGGCCTTACTCCCCGCACGGAAACCAGGTCGACCTGGCATTCGGCGCGCAGGCGCGGCTGCAGGGCGGTCGCGCCCGGCGCAGACCCGCGCTCGATCCGGGTCACCTGGCATTGCCGCGCCGAAACATAAGCCTTCTTGGCGGCCTCGAGATCGGCCAGAAAATCCAGGAGATCGTTTTCGTGCAGCAATAGCATCTCCAATTTCATCCGGCTTACGACGAAGTCGGCGCTGCCGCCCGCGACGACGCCCGGATAGTCGAGCGCACGCTGGGCTTCTATTCTGTACTTGATCTCGAAGAGCTTGCGGTTCTTCTTGATGCGCGCGATCGACTCGATCCACTCGATCCGGCTTTGCTCGCCGAGCATTCCGCGCTCGCGCATCCGCTCGAAATCGACGAGGTTCTCCCGGATCTCGCGCTCCTCCTCCGAAACCCTCAGCACGCGCTCCTGGGCCGCGACGCGGCTCGCGCGAGTCCCGTCCCGCACCGTCCTCGCCGAGTCCAGATAGGACTGGCTGGAGAGCAGCGCGGCCACGCCCGCCGCGGCCATCGCCACGGCCAAGGCCAGGGGTACGCGCAGACGTTTCAAGTCGTCGCGTGTGATATTCATGGTCCGCGCCGCTTGGTCAACGCCACCGAGAACTGGGGCACTTCCTCGCGTCGAGCAGCCCCGATGTCGCCGCTCAGGCTTTTCTCCGAGTTGATGTCGAAAGGCAACTGAGTACGGGTTATCTCGGTCCCCGACCGGGCGCGCAGTGCGTCGGTGAATTGAGAAACGAGCGCCGTCACCGCTCGGTAGTCCGAGGCCTGCGGCACGATCAGCCTGCCCGAAATCTCGGCACCTTGTACCGGTATGTCCGCGGCGCCAGCCTGCGCCGAAGGCGCCGCGGCCCGAGGCGTCACCGCTTTGGGTGCCTCACTCGGCGCCGAGAACCTCGATGAGCCCACTTCCCAATCGATCCTGTCGACTTCGATCTGGGGAAAGCCGGTCGCGGCTTGGCTGATATCGACGAGCATGTTTCCCGGCGAGGCGCTTTGCTTGAGCAAGGTTCGATAGTTCTTGACGAGAGACCTGAGGTTCTCGGTCGAGGTCGGCGTCTTGGGGAAGCGAGCCTGGAGACGCGCGTACTCCTCCGACGCCCGGGTTTCCTGCACGCGATCCGCCGCGGATTCCTGATTGACGTGATAGCCGTCGAGCAATTTCACCCCCGCCAGCAGCAGACACAAACCCAGTGTTGCGGCGCCCGCGGCGAGCAGGGCCACGCTTCCCCGCCACAGATGGTAGAAATGCCGCAGGCCGTCGTCGGCGAACTGTTGGCCGGGCCAGGACTCGGCAAGCACGTGCAGGAACAGGGCCTCCCCCAGCGTTTCCGAGGGTACCGATTTCAAACCGATGCTCCTGGCCACCTTGTCGATATCCTGCACGTGAAAGCGCAGGCGCGGCGAGTCGGTGCATGCGGCGTCGTAGAACGCCCTTTCGTCGGCAGGCGCCAGAACCAGCACCTCGAGCGGTGGCCCTTCGCGCGGAAGGACGCGCGAGTTGAGCAGATACTGGTGCGTTCTCAGCGATTCGGCTGCACATTCCTGTGCGATCCCGCTGCGGTCGGCAAAATTCACCCGGCTGATGCGCGAGAAACGTATGCGGCCGTTTTCGACGTAGCTCTGCCGCAGCCCGGCCTGCTGCAAGCTCACCATCACGTAGCGGGAGGCTTTGAAGCCCAGGCGCTTGCCCAGAGCGGCCGCGACGAGCGCCACCGAAAATACTCCGACGACCCGCGCCTTGTTCGAGCGCAACGCTTCGAGCCACGGCTGGAACAGCTGCGTGTTGGTGAACGACGTGTAGAGAATCCGCTCCTCCCGGCGGCCCGCGTGAGTCTCCGAGCCGAGGGAAATCGGCACGGCGAGCGAGGTGTCGCGGTAGCGCTGCGCGAGCTTGCGCGCGAGCAGCGCACGCCGATCGGACCCGCGCACGTATGGGATGTTCTCCTGGAAGAAGTCTTCCTCGACAAGATCTGCGAGGACGTAGAAGAGGCTCTCGGGAACGGCGGAGACGTATCGCGAAAATTCGGCGGCTCCTTTTTCGTTCATGCTGAAGGAGCCTTCGCTGTGCAGCTCGCCGTTGCCGGAACGGTACACGGTGACCTGCTGCGAGGTGAAGTAGCAAAGGCGCTTGCTCAGTACGGGCTTCATACCTTGATCTTGGTAATGACGTCGTAGATCGGCCCGAGAACCGACAACATCACCCATCCCAGAATGATGCCGAGGAACACGGTGAGCGCGGGTTCAATCAAGACCTGAATCTTGGCGATCGATTCGCGCACCTCGCGGTTGTAGAAGTACGAAACGTTCAGCAGGGCCGTATCGAGAGCGCCGGTCGACTCCCCGACGCGGAGCATCCTCACGACCAGCGGCGGAAACAGTCCGACCTCCTGGAACGCGGCGGTCACGTTCTTGCCCTCGCTGATCTGCTGGCCGGCGAGTTTCAGACCCTGCTGGATCACCATGTTCCCCGTGGTTTCCTCCGAGCTCCGGATGGCGTCCAAGATGGTGATCCCGGAGGCGTACATCAGCGCGAAGATGCTGGCGAACCGCGACAGGATGATCTTGCGCAGAATCTCTCCCGAAACCGGAATCGCGAGCTTGAAGCGGTCGAGCTGATACCTGACCGAGGGGTTTGCGCGCGCCGCCATCTCGATCCCGACGACCACGAGCACGGGCGTCGCCAGGACGGCCCACCAATAGTTGACCAGAAACGAGGAAACCTCGATCAGGATACGCGTCTGAAGGGGTATCTGCTGCCCCATGTTTCTGATGAACCCGACCATCTGGGGCACGAGGTAGACCATCAGAAAGAGCGTGACCATCAACACGATCGACCCGACGAACGCGGGGTACATGACGAGCTTTCGCATGTGCGCCGAGAGCTCGTCTTCCCACTTGAGGCTCTCGACCAGGCTTCTCAGAACCTCCGGGAGCTTTCCGGTATCTTCCCCCGCGCGGATCAGGTTCGAGAATACCGGCGTGAAAATCTGGGGATACTGGGCGAGCGATTGCGAGAGCCGAAGCCCGCCCTGAATGCTCTCGATCACGCCCGAGATCACCTCGCGGAACCGGACGTTTTCGATGCTGTCGCGCAGGTCGATCAGGGATTCGACGAGCGGGACGCCGGCCGCGGTGAGCTGTTCCATGTGGAAGCAGAAATTGATGAGCTCGGGACGCTTGACCGTGCCCATGCGCAGCCAGCTCGCCCCGCGGCGCGTCGGCCCTCCCTGCACCAAGTCGAGCCCCATGCGCTTGAGGCGCTGCTCCAGATCGACGATGTTCACCGCCTCGATCTGCCCGAGCATCGTCTTACCGCGGGTGTCGATTGCCTTGTAGGTGAATAGTGCCATGTTCGTCCGGCGCCGCGACGGCGCGCCGCGCTACATGCGGTCGGTGAGGTCCACCACGCGGATCAGCTCTTCGAGCGATGTCGAGCCGTCGAGGACCCGGCGCGTGCCGTCGTCCGCAAGCGTGCGGAAGCCCCTGGCCACCGCCGCCTTGTGCATTTCGCGGCCGGTCGCGCGGTGCGCGATCAGCTCGTCGAGCTCCGCGTCCATCTTCAGTATCTCGATGATCGCCATCCTGCCCCGATAGCCTTGATAATCGCACTGGTCGCATCCCACGGCGCGGTACAGGGTCGGCGCTTTGTCGGCTTTCGCGCCCACGATGCCGCATTCGCCCGAGGTCGCCTGGTACGCCTGCTTGCAATGTTTGCACAGCCGCCTGACCAGGCGCTGCGCCACCACGCCGATGATGTTGCCGGCGAGAATGTCCGGAACGATGCCGATGTCGAGAAGGCGTGGAACCGCGCCGACCGCCGAATTGGTGTGAAGCGTCGAGTAGACCTGATGGCCCGTCATCGCGGCGCGAAACGCCATCGTCGCCGTGTCCTCGTCGCGAATCTCGCCCACCAGGATCACGTCGGGGTCCTGACGCATGAGCGAGCGGATGCCGTTCCCGAAATCCATCTTCGCCGCCTCGTTCACGGAAGTCTGGCGGATGAGGGTCATCGGGTATTCGACGGGATCCTCCAGGGTCATGATGTTGAGGCCGTCGTTGTTGATATGGTTGAGCACCGAATAGAGCGTAGTCGTCTTGCCGCTGCCCGTGGGGCCGGTGAGCAGGATGATGCCTTCGGGCCGCGCGATCATCTTCTTGAGAAGCTGCAGTTGGGCCGCTTCGAGCCCCAGGCCGTCCAGCGGAACGATGCCTTTCTGGCGGTCGAGAATGCGCAGCACGATGTTCTCACCGTGCGTAGTCGCCTGCGAGGAAACGCGGAAATCGACGGCGCGCCCGGTGAGCATCAGCGAGATGCGGCCGTCCTGCGGGGCGCGCGTTTCGGCGATGTTCATCTTCGACAGCACCTTGATGCGCACCGCCATGGCGGGCCAGTAGGTCTTGTGCAGCGAGCGAATCTGGCGCAGCACGCCGTCGATGCGGTAGCGGATGCGCAGGAAGCTCTGCTCCGGCTCGAAGTGGATATCGGAGGCGGCGCGGTCGACCGCGTCGGCGAGCAACGCGGAAATGAGACGCACCACCGGCTGCGAATAGGCGTCGCCCGACGCTTGCAGACTCTGGTAGTCGATCTCGCCGGTCTCGATTTCGTGCAGGATGCCGTCGATCGAGAAATCATGGCCGTAGTATTGATCGATCGCCCGGCCGATCTCGCTCTCGCCTGCGAGCCGCGTTTCCAGCGCGAACTCGCCGCGCAACTGCGCCCGCACCTGGTCCAGCGCCACGATGTTGTTCGTGTCGGCAATCGCGATGATGAGCTTGCGGGCTTCGCGGTCGAGCGCAACGGGAAATACGGTATGGCGCTTGGAGAACTCCCGCGGCACAAGCTTCAGTGCCATCGAGTCGACGACGATCTGCGTGAGGTCCACGCTTTGCAGGCCGAGTTTCTCCGAGAGCGCGTCGCGCAGCGTGGCCTCGGACACGAACCCCAGGTTGACGAGGAGCTTGCCGACGGGTTGATGGGTCTTGAGCTGCTCGAGGAGCGCAATGCGCAGCTGATCCTCGGTAAGAATTCCCTGGGAAATCAGGATCTGCCCGATATGGCGTTTCGCCTGCGGGGATACCGCCTGGGCGGAAAGGCGCGGCGAATTCATGGTGCGGGCTATTTGCTCAGCTCCTGCGCGCGCGTGCGTGCTTGAGCGGGATCGAAGCTCGCCGCGCGCTTGTCGACGAGGGCGAGTGCTCGCTGGTAGTACTCCAGCGCCGGCTTGCGCTGGCGAAGCTGGTCGAGGCTCACGGCGAGGTTGAACGCGTAGTCGGCATTCTCCGGATCGATCGAATAGGCCCTGAAGTACGCTGCCTGGGCCTCGGTCCAGCGCGACTGGTGCGCGTACTGGTTGCCCAGTGAAAAATGAAGCTGCGCCGCCTGCGGCTGTCCCGCGATGAGGGTCTTCAGCCGGCTCTCGGACGCGACCGGATCGAGCCGGCCCCGGAGGGAGAGAAGGCCGGCCACGGCCTGGCTGTCGCGAGGATCCCCTTCTAGCAGCTTCAGATATCGGGCCTCCGCCGATTCGAGCTGACCGTTGCGCACGTCGATCGCTGCAAGGCCCAGCAGCGCGTCGCGGTTGTTCGGCTCGCGTGCGAGCGCCTTCTGGTAGCTCTCGCGCGCGGCCGCGAGATCATTTCTCTGGAATGCCTTGTACCCCTGCTCGACCTGCGGATCGACGCTCAGTATGGCCGCACTCACGGCGATCGGCGGGCCGCCGGCCTGCACCGGACTCGATACGCCCTGGGCGAGTCCGGGAGCCGGCGCGCTCGGGGCCTGCTGCGGGCGCTGACGGGGCCGCACCGGCTGTATGGGCGCAATCACCGCGACCCCGGTGCTCGCCGGAGCTGCGGCTGCGGGGGACGGGGGCGACGCTTGCGGCAATACCGGGGCCGCGGCGACCTGGGCCGGAGCGGCGCCCGGGCTGGCCTGCGTCGCCAAAGGGGAAACGGCGTAGTGGGGCTGCATCTGCCACCACACGTATCCGCCGTAACCCACGGCGACGACACCGAGAGCGGCAAGAGTGAGATAGAACGGGCGACGCGGGTTGTAGTCCATTTCCTTGACTTGAAATAGCTGATCCGCCTGGGTGCGCCCCCCGGCGTGCTCCGGACGGCTCACTGATGACGCCGGCTGCGGCGTGGGCGCATACGCCGCCGGTTCCTGCAGCGACAGCTCGGGGCGCGCTTGGGGCGCGTTCGAATCCTCTTTCTCCGAGGAGGGCAAGTCGTCGGTGAGTATCTCCAGCGGCTGTGTGATGTCGGGCAACTTCGCGCGGGTGGTGATCGCGCGAGGTGCAGGCTCCTCCGCCGCAGGTTCGGACCCGCTCTGTTCGGGCGTCGGGGATTCCGCCTTGGCGACTTGCTTGGCGAGCTCCGCTTTCTTCAGCGCGTCGAGGAGCAGACTCATTTGATACCGCTGAGAGGCGTCGTCTTGCCTGGGTTGGGTTTGGACATGAAATCTTCACCCGGCACCATGGCGCGGAACGAGCGATAGTCCCCGTCGATACTGGCGTCCTTGACCACAAGCGGGCGCAGGAAGATGACGAGCTCGGTCTTGGTGTTGTTGCGGTTGCGCGAGCTGAAGAGCGAGCCGAGGATGGGGATGCTGTTGATGAACGGTACCGTATCCTCCACGTCGTTGACCGAGTCCTCGATCAGCCCGCCCAACACCGCGATCTGACCGCTGTTGACCTTGATGAGCGATTCCATTTCGCGCATGCGAAGCTGCGGTACCTGGTTGACTACCCCGGCCGTCGCGAGCGCGGGGTTGGGATCGTTGACGAACTTGACGAGGCGAGTGGTGGTCGGCTTGACATTCAACAGAATCGTATCGTCGTCGCTGATCTGCGGCGTAACGTTCATGACGAAACCCACCGGAACCGTGACGGGAGTCGTGTTGGTGGCGGTCACGGCATTCGAGTTCAGATTTCCCGCAGCGATGCTTACCTGGACATTGAAGTACACGATGTTGTCCACGACCCGCAGAAGGGCAGTCTGATTGTTCAAGACCGACAGCTTCGGGCTCGAGAGCACCCTCACGTTTCCAAACGACTCGAGCAGTTGCAGAACTCCGGAAATACTCGCCCCCACTGCGCCGATCGTGAAGATGTTCTGAAACGAGGGAGCACTTGGCAGGGCTCCGGGAGGCTGCGCCGTAATACCCGCCGGGGGAAACTGGGGATTGGCAAAAACGTTGCCCCCCGATACCTGATTGCCGAACGAGGTGGTCGACCCGCCCACGCGCAGCGCGGACCAGTTGATCCCCTGTTGATACTGGTTGTTCAGCTGCACTTCGGCGATGGTCGCTTCGATCAGGACTTGTCGCCTGACGTTGGCCAATACCTGATCCAGAAATTCCTGGATCTTTTCATGCTGCCGGGCGGTCGCCCGCACGAACACGATGCTCGCCTCGGGGTTGATGATCACCGAGGCGGCTTCCCGGAAGCTGACGTTGGGCGCCGGCGCGGCCGCTCCGGGCGGGGCGCCTGGCGCGCCAGAGGGCGCCGCCTGAATAGCCCCACCTCCGGGAAATACCTTGTCGGTCTCGTGCAGGATGTCTTTGATGTTCTTTTCCAGCGTGGCCCAGAACTTGTTGTCGGAAGTGTTGCGCACCGTGGTGAT
>Ga0137410_10002853_pt1 | contig 11723 bp, 8 predicted proteins | sample CZODoug1_16funga_FD_108878 | JGI IMG/M metagenome (GOLD analysis project Ga0137410, IMG submission 108878) | Vadose zone soil fungal communities from Angelo Coast Range Reserve, California, USA - CZODoug1_16fungal (Illumina Assembly) | ecosystem: Environmental > Terrestrial > Soil > Vadose zone... | reverse complement strand
GGCGCGGCGGCGCTCGACGATCGGCACATAGGCGGTGAGAAACGCGTCGCCGACCGCGCGCAACAGCGCAAAACTTTTCACGAACCCGAGTTCGTTAAAGTCGTCGAAGAAAATGCCGCCGATGCCGCGCGGTTCGTTGCGATGCTTGAGAAAGAAATACTCGTCGCACCAGCGCTTGAAGCGGGGCTGCTTGTCAGAGCCAAAGGGCGCCAGCGCTTGGGCACAGGTCGTGTGAAAGTGGCGCGCGTCTTCTTCGGTGGCGTAATACGGCGTCAGATCCATGCCGCCGCCGAACCACCACACCGCATCTTCAACACGCGCCGCGCCGTCGCTGTCGAGCCCGCCCGCCGCGCCGGGTGCAGTCGCGCCCGGTGCGCCATGCCGGGCGATAAAAAACCGGATGTTCATGTGCACTGTCGGGACATGCGGATTGCGCGGATGAAAGACCAGCGATACGCCCATTGCCTCGAAACCGCGACCGGCCAGCTCCGGCCGCTGCGCGCTGGCCGATGGCGGCAGCCGCGCGCCCAGGACGTGCGAAAAGCCGACGCTACCGCGTTCCAGCAACTTGCCGCCCTCGATGATCCGGGTCAGGCCGCCACCGCCGAGAACCGCATCGGCCGGTTTCTCCCAGCGGTCGCTCTTGAACGGCGCGCCCTCCAGCTCCTCGAAGGCCGCCACGATGCGCTGCTGCAGGTCGAGCAGGTATTCGCGAACGGACTGCGCGTCAATGAATTCGCTCATCGTGGCTGCATTCCTCGGGGCCTCCGCGCGCGTCTTGAGGTGAGATACATAGGCTTCAGATTTCGCTGCCAGGAATCATCCGGCGCCGAGGAATATTGGCACACTCTCGCGCACGAGCCCTGCTGCAGCGCGCCCAGTTCCGGCGTCCGATCCGAGTGGGATTTTTCTAGCGTTGCTCGCCGGGCCGTTCGTCACTTTCATTGCCGCGAGTCAGCAAAGCGATACGGACACCGAGGGCGCCCCTTGATTCGAAGCTGTTTAGGCTTCCGGGCTGGACCACGCCAACATCCTCACCTTACTGAGTGGAGTGTGTCATGGAAACGCGACGCCGCTATCGTAAGCGGCAAGAACAGATCGTCACCGCGATCCGACTGGACGTTGACACCGATGGCCTGGTCTATCGCAAATGGGGTGGCGAGCAATTGGCCAAGCGCGGCGATTGGCTGGTGGACAACGCCGGCGACGTGTACTCCGTGGATGCGGAGAGTTTCGCGCGCACGTATCGCGCGGTTGGGCCCGGCCGGTACTTGAAGACGGCGCCGATCTGGGCCGAAGTCGCTGCCGTTGCCGGCAAAGTTTCGACCAAAGAAGGTGTCTCCAGCTATGAAGCGGGCGACTACATTGTCTTCAACGAGCCCGACGGGACAGATGCCTACAGCGTGAACGCAGCCAAATTTGAGGCGATGTACGAGCTGGACTCGTAGGGGATCATGTCGAGCAGCAAGGCGCGACCGAATCGGACATGGCTCGAGGCGCCCGCGCGAGATCGGTATTCGAGGTGGCGATTTTTCTGCGCGGTTGCGCGCATGCGGGCACAAGTGTCCTGCTCTTTGAACCCCCGAAGGATCTTGCGGCGAAGCAATCCGGAATTGAGTGGAGGAGTTTGCTGTCCAACTGCGCGCAAGCGCAGATCAGAGCCCAGCTCGCGCCAGATCGCGGAGAAACGCCTCGCGCTCCTGGTCGGTCGCCAGGTTCTTCGCGAGCAGGGCAAAGAAATCCGCGCGCCCCTTGGCTGCACGCGCGGCCTGTTTCATGTAAAGCCCGGCAATCGGACCGACGCGCCCCGCGAGCAGGCGGCGCGTCTGCTCCGCCTCGAGTTGCGAGATCATTTCGCCGGGTTGCATGTTCTCGTCGTTGAGGACAATCGGACCGACCGTCAGCGACGGACCCAGGGCTCCTGCGGCCGCCGGCCCGCTAGGGGCTGGACCTGCTTCGGTCGCCAGGAACGGCTGGCGCGAGCGATCGTCCAGGTTGTCCGCCAACATCAGATAGAGACGGTGGCGATCGGTGGTCTTTTCAGCGGCTTTGCGCACCAGTACGCGCGCCACCGGTCCGATGAATTTGGCAAGTTCGCGCTCGACGGTCTTGAGAGTGTCGTCGCGCCAGATGGGATGTGTACTCCCGCTCGCTGATTGCCCCTGCGCCGATGAGCTTCCCAAGGTCGGCGGTTTTCCCTTGCGCGACTGCTGCGTCAGCATGACCGTCTCTTCGGATACCGCTCGGCTCGGCACGCTGCCGAAGAGTTTCACGTACGCAGTCTGGATGTCCTGCGCGAACGCGGCCGCGCTGGCATAGCGCTGCGCCAAGGGCTTGGCCAGCGCGGACAGCGCGATCCGGTCGCACAGAGGCGGCACCGACGGCGCCACGGCCGAAGGGCGCGTCGGCTCGACATTGCAGATCTGATGCGCCACCGCCTCCGCCGGTCCCGGAAATGGCCGCTGTCCGGTCAACAACTCATAGAAGACGACGCCCGTGGAGAAGATGTCGCTCTGCCGGTTGGCGGCCTTGCCCATGAACAACTCCGGCGCGATGTAATTGGCGGTGCCGATCAGCGACCCGGTGTTGGTCAGATTGGAGTTGTCGATGCGTGCCACGCCAAAATCGGCGATCTTCAATTTGCCATCGGCGGCCAGCAGCAGATTTGAAGGCTTGATATCGCGATGAATGACCCCTTGCGCGTGTGCATATTCGAGCCCGTCCAGTAACTGCAGCATGAGATTGAAGACATCGGCCACCGGCATTGGGCCGTGTTGCGCAAGGTAGTCTTTCAGTGCGCCGCCCTGGACGCACTCCATCGCGATATAGGCGAGGCCATCCTCTTCGCCGAAGTCGTACACGGTGACGATCGCAGGATGGCTCAGACGGCCCGCGGCGCGCGCCTCATTGCGGAAGCGCACCATCAGCCCTCCGTCCTCCCATTCATCGACGTCCTTCTGGTGGATGATTTTCAGCGCTACATCGCGCCCGATTGATGGATCGAACGCACGATGCACGATACCCATGCCGCCGCGGCCGAGCGAGCCGGTGATCTTGTATTTGCCGATGGTGCGCAGTTCGGGCATCTCTTGCTTCCGTTGCAAATGGCCAATCGCTCGAAGTTATCTCAGCAATTTCGAGGACGTCTTTATCCTTCGAGCATCTTCAACGCCTGCACCAGGCTCTTGCGCATGCGTCCGAAAGATTGCGCGAGGTTGGCCAACTCGTCTTTGCCGCGGGAGACAAATTCCGGCGCGTCCAGGTCGCCCATGCTGACCCGGTCGGCGATGTTGGCGAGACGCCGGACCCGCCGCACGACCTGCGTGTACAACTGGACGTACAGCGCCAGGAACAGGAACACGAACATTCCGACCAGCAGCATGAGAAAGATCCTGAACGTGTCGTGCGCGCGCTTGATCGCCACTTCCATCGGCACCGAGACGATCTGCGCGCCGATGACTTCGTTCAACTGCCAACCGAATCCGTTGGCCTCGCCGTATTTGGCGAGCATCGTCGGCGGCGCCGCGGCCACATGGCTATGGCATTCGAGACAGGTGGGCGAGTAGACCGGTAGCGGCCGGGCCATGAAAAGAGTGCGTCCGTATTGGCTGTCACGTTCGCCCACCAGTTCCTTCAGCGCCGGCGTGTTGCGAAAGCGATTGACGATGTCTGCCTCCCAATCGGCGGCGCGATCGCGCGGATTGGTTGGATTCAAGGTCGCCTCCTTGTAGGAGTATGCCGAGTAGGTCTTGCGCAGCACATTGAAGTATTCATTGGCGGAAAATGCGGGCACTGATTGCGGCAGAAACTCGTACTTTATCTGCGTCTTCAGCAGCGGCTTGATTTGCGTCGTCGTGTATTCGCGCACGGCGAGCGCCGCCTCCATCATGATGTTGGCGTTTTCCAGAATTTCGGCGCGCGCGTTGCGCAAGAGCAATTCGTTGGCAACATAAGCCGCGACCGAGGCGGCCATCAGATAGACGGCAGCGACGATCAGATTGATCTTGAGGATCAGTTTCACTGCGAATTCCCCTCGGTCGCCGACAGGCGCTTCTTAGTTTCGTCGTCGGCGTGTGGCTCCGGCGGCGGTAGATATTTTTCCGGATGCAATACACGGTCCCACTCTGGGTGCTGCAGCAGATTGGCGTCCAGGGCGGCTCGAAACGCGGCATCCTGCGTTCGGCCCTCGAAGCGACGCACGAGCCCGGCGCGCCAGCGTCTGGGCAGAGTGAGCAGATCTGCCGCGTCCGCATACGACGCTTCGCGCAGCCGACCGGGCGGTGCATCTTGTCCCGCAAATCTCGTCGCCAATGGCGGCAGATTGTCGCGGAACGCACGCGGCATGGCACTCAGGAACTGCGCCGGCAGCGCGCGTGCGACCGTGATGGGCAGGTTCGCGGCGCGTTGCGCGAACTGGCCGTCGCTCACCGTCACTGGGCTAAGCGGCGGTTCGAGGGCGACCGCTGTTACGCTGCCGGATTCAACGAACACCTGCGTCGATCCCGGCGTCACGTTAAAGACAAGCGTGGCGCGTCCGGTGGCGACGCTCAATACGCGGCTCGCGATTTGGATCCCATCGCCGCGTGCCTTGGGGCCGGTGTCGATCTTGATCCAGCCGCGCAGGAGCACCAACCGAGTTCTTGATTTGCCCGACGCCGGCGTTGCGTCCAGCACAAATATGCGCGAATCCGGACCGAGGGCGACGATGACGCCATCGGCGAACTCGAGCTGCGCGGAACCCGGCACCGACGTCTCGATCGCATCGGCCTTGCGTATTGACGACCGCTGTGCGGCAGAGAAAACTTCGGCCCCACGCAGGAGCGTTGCCGCGCCCTCGACCACCGTAACCATGCCGATTGCTTCATCCGTCGCATGGGCCGGGGCGGTCGCGAGCGTTACGAGAGCCATCGCGGTTCGCAAAAGCGCGGCTGAACTGCACAAAGCCGTGGCTCCTGCGCTGAGCAGTGCAGAAAGCCCGACTCGGCGGGCAATGTGCGTCCGCTGCGCCGCTATGGGGTGGGTTTGTCGGGACATTGGTTCATGTACGGAACGCCGGCGCCAGCGTATTGCGGCCAGACCGCGCGGGCAATGTTTTCCGAAAGCTTGTTGCAAAGAGCATCCAACGAACGTCCGCCGTCGAAGCGCGTGATGATGCCGTCGCGGCGGAGGCGTTCGAGACTCCACAACACGAGCTGCTTGTCGAGACCGGCGGAGACGAGCCACTTGCCGTCGGCGGAAAACGCCACATCGCGCACCGACTCGCTGTGGACGTGCAGCGGAACGCCGAGTTGCTCCCCCGCCGGGAGGCTCCACAAAATGACCGATTCGTCATCGCTAGCTGACGCCAGCATCGAACCGTCGGGACTGAAGGCTAGGGCGCGAACAGCGTCGTGATGACCGCGCAGTGGGGCGCGCAGGGTGCTGCCGGTCGCGACGTCCCAGATGATCACCGAGTTATCGCGGCCCGCGGTGGCGAGCCATTTGCCGTCGGGGCTGAAAGCGAGTTCGAGAATTCGGTCTTCGTGGCCTTGCAGCGGATCGAAAATTCGTGTGCCGTTGCCGGTGCGCCAGAGCTGCACCGCATTGTTCGAATCGCTGGCGGCGAGAATCTGGTGGTCAGGACTGAGCGCAATGCTTTGGAATTTGACGCCCTCGGTCTCGATCTTGCGCGGCGGATTGTGGCCGGCTTCGGCGAGCGGACTGACCTGCCACAGATCGATCGCCCCGGATCGATCGGAGGTCGCCATCATCTGGCCGTCCTGGCTGAAGGCCATGTCGAGAATCCTCCGGCCGTTGGCCGGCAGCTCGGCAACGCGAGTGGCATCGGCAATGCTCCAAAGAAAAGTCCTGTCCTCGCGCGATGTGACTGCCGCGATCCTGCCGTCCGCGGTCAGCGCCGAGCTTCGGACCGACTGGCGCGTCGCGTATTGCGACGCGCCGAGGGGAGCGCGCGCACCCACCTCCCATTGCAGAATCGCGCCGCTGCGGTCGAGCGAGACCAGCGAGCGGCTGTCCAGCCGAAACATGCCGTGCAGCACGCCCTCTTCGTGTCCCCTCAAAGTCTGGCCGAGCGGCGTTCTTCTCTCCAGATCCCAGATGAGCAGGCTCCTGTCCCTGCTGACCGAGGCCAGAGTTCTCCCATCGGGTGGCGCGAAGGAGATCGCGGTCACTGAATCCTGGTGGCCGCTCAGCGTGGCGAGGGCGCGCTCGCCGCTCGCTACATCCCAAAGCACGATTTCGCCGCCGGCGTCGGCGGTGGCGAGCGTCTTGCTGTCCGGGCTGAAAGCGATCGCGCGCACCGTTTCTTTCTGAATCAGTATCACGGGCGAGATTTTTTCTGCTGCCAGGTCGTACACGAGGACTCTTTTGCCGCGACCGGTCCATGCCAGCCATTTGCCGTCCGGACTGAAGGCGATGCTGAAGATCGGCTCGGCGACGGTGGCAGCAGTCACTTCGTAGAGCGTGTTCTGGCCCGTTCGACTGGCAACATTCCACAGATCCACTTTTCCGTCACGGCCGCCGGAGGCGAGCCACTTGCCGTCGGGACTGAAGGCCAGGGAGACCAAACCATCGGTCAAGCCCTGGAGGGCGGGCCCGCGCTCGGCGCCGCTGGCGGGATCCCAAAACTTGATGTAACGGTCAAGACCGCCGGTGGCCACGAGTTTGCCGTCCGGGCTGAAGGCGACGCAGGTGACGCTGTCTTTGTGGCGCAGCGGTTGGCCGCGCGCCGCATGCCGTACCGTGTCCCACAGGATCGCGCTGCCGTCGAAGCTCGCGGAGGCGAGCGTGCTCCCATCCGGACTGAACGCCAGCTGTCGGATGGGATCCGAGTGGCCGACGAGCTCGGCACCGATTCGCTCATGCGTCTTCGCGTCCAGAAGCTCAATGCGGCTGTCGCGCTTGGCGACCGCGAGGATCGCGCCGTCGGGACTGTAAGCCAGCGCGGAGGGTGCTCGGGGAAAATCCAGTGCGGCCGTGATCCCGCGACTGGCCTCCTGCCCCTGCCGCAGCGCGCGCTGACCCTCATCGCCGGCAAACTCGCGGAAGCTGGCAATGCTCAGTCGCAGTGAGGTCGCGAGATTGCCTTGCGCGCGCCGCTCACGCATGTTGGCCGCCTGCAGCGCCAGCTTGGCCGATATAGCACGATGGAACTCCTCGTCTGCTTGCAGCCACTTCCAGATCGCCAGCGCGCCGATGCCCAGGAACACAACAGCGGCGGCAGCGGCGACGACGATCAAGCGCTGTTGCCGTCGCGTGCGGTCCAGCAGCTCATGCCGCTCCTGGTTCACCTTGTAGTGCTGCAGCTCGCGTTGCGCTTCTTCGGCCTTGCGTTTTTCGTCGGCCGCGCGCGCTCTTAGCGCGGCACGCTCGATATCCGCCTGGCGCCGGTTGCGCTCCTCGCACACGGCGCGCGTCAGGATGTCGTGCGTCAACTCAATGCGCGGAATGCCGTAGTGTTGCTCCAGGCGCAACAGCCGGCGGTCCACCAGAACCTGCAATTCGGCTTCGGTGACCACGCCCTTCTTGATCGCATCTTCTTTGGGATAGCTGTCGCGAAAGCCGCGCTCGGTGATGAGTTCCATCTCGATGAACTCGGCGACGCGATCGGGCAAGTCCTTGATGCTGTCGCGATAGAAGTCCTCGATGATCGCTTCTTTGGTGCCCTCGAGCAGCTCGTCATCGAAGGGCTTGATTGACGCGGCGCCGCCGCTTTCCTGGCAGCGCCGTTGGTACAGGCCTGCGCAAAACAGGCTCAACAGCGCCGGCTCGATGCTGGGACTGGACTCGGTCAGGCTGCTGTAAAGATATTGGGTTTCCTTCTCCGACAGCGGGCGCACCGGACTCATCATGTGCTTCAACGATGCCGCCGAGACATGATTGACAATTTTCCAGGCGAGCGACTCCGATACCAGGCGCACCTGCCCGCTCGGGTCCAGGCGCGGCGCCGTGTCGTACACCGCGGCAAACGCCTGGCGCCGCCGCATCGGCAGCAAGCGCATGCGATTGCCGCCGAGCGACGCGACCGCCCGCCGCCAGCTCTCAAGATGCGGCAGAAAGTCTTCGCGCAGGCTCACCAATACGCCATAGCGCCAGGCGCGCACGTCGAGCCGGTCGCTCAGCTCCGGCTGCCGCTCGATACGGATCGCGAGACTCTTCGGAATGCCGTTTTCCGCGAGATTGCCGAAATCGCTCCGGAATTCAGAAACCGCACCCGGAATCTGTTCGCCGTGCGTGAACAGCTCCTCGAACTGGTCGAGGGCAAAGAGTGGCGTCAACAAGTGATTGGTTGTGCTCCAAAGTTCGAGATCGCGCCGATGCAAGTAGTCCCACAGACCTTCGTCGCCGCCGATGGGAGGCGCATCGACGTCCTGCGCCTCGATCTGTTCAAGCAGAGCGTCGCGCATCTGATCAACGAGTGGCAGCCGATCGGTGCGCACCTGCAAGCGCAGGTACACCGGCAGGACATTGGCCGCGCGCAGGCGTGGAAACAATCCGGCCAGGATCAGGGAGGACTTGCCGAGCCCCGATTTTCCAAACAGGACTGTCAGCCGCGCGTTGCTCACGCGCCGCAACAACTCATCGGTTTCTTCCTCGCGGCCATGGAACGACTGCTGGGCCGACTCGGTAAACGTTGCCAGGCCAGGCCACGGGTTGCCGACGGCTCGCGGCGCTACCGGCGTAGGCGCGGCGGCAGCGGGTGCTTGCAATGCAGGTGCGACGGTATCCATCGTTGCCGTAGCGGCCTTAGCGCCGGATCGCGCGGATCTGGTCTTTGAGCCGGCTCAGCAACGCGCTGCTGGGCTGGCCGTTGGGTGCGTGATCGATGTGCACTTCTCGAAACGACTCTTCGATGTGGCGATAGCCGTTGATATTGCCGTCATACTTTTGGTCGATCACGACCGGAACGATAAAGCCGCTGCGTTCCCCGGGGGGAAACTCCTCGGCCCGTTCGGCGGCTTCGCGCCATTCGCGAAAGACAAAGCCGGTTTCGCGGTTCTCGGTTTGCTGCGAAATCAACGGCAGGAAGAGGCGCACGCGGCGCCGGATGCTGGCAAGGATTTCGTCCTTCCAACGGTCGCCGGGTTGCAGGCGGCGCTCGTCCAGCCAGACATCACCTCCCATCCCGGTGATCGCGCTCTGCATCACCCGCGCGGCTTCGATGTCCTCGCGCACATAGCTGATGAAGATGCTTCCCTTTTGCTGGGTCCCGGCCACGGCACTGAGCGTGTTGGTCGCATCGGTGGGCACGGCGGCGACCGTGGGATGGCGCGCAAGCCAGCGCTCGCGCAAGGCGGTGACGAACTCCGCGGCGCTCGCTTCGCAGACACGCGTGCGGCGCGCAAACAGGCGCAGAAACTCGGCAAATTGCGAATCCGGACCGATACCTTCGCCGACCACAAAGACCTTGCGTTCCGATCCCATCGATAGTCGATTGGTGCTGGCCAGGCGCATGATGAAGCGGCTGACCCAATCGGAGAAATGCACGCCCAGCAACAGGAGATTTTTTTTCCGCAATTCATCGGCCAGCCACGACTCGGGCGACAGTGCGGACAAAGACACCAGGGCGTGGACAAACTCGAGGAGGTCCTCGTCGTGGATGGCGTAGTTGGGCGACGCCGAAACCTTGCCGAACATCGCGTACACCATGGGCCGGTCGGCCACCGGGCGACGCGCGATCTGCTCGGTCTCCTCGCGCGGACGATTGGGCGAAAAATGCAGGTAGTTCGTGTTCTGCTGGCCGGCGAAACGTGTCTCGTCGAGTGCGCGCACCATCAAGCCATCGAAGGTCGTGGCGACAAACCAGTTGAGCTGCCGGATCTCCGCCAGCTGCAACAGCGCCGGCGGCGTCGCGATTCCGGAACTCTTGGACAAAATGTCCCAGATCGGCCGGTACAGCGCGGAGACATCGCGCTGGTCGCCTTTGAGATAGGTCCGCACGACATCGTCAAGCTCGCCGTATCGGGTTTGCGGCGCCGGCAGGTTGTAGCGCTGCGCCAAGCCTTCGGCGATATGTCGATAGAGGTGCGTGCTCTTGCCATCAACCTCGATTTGGAGCAGCTCAGGTCCGAGCACGGGGATGAGCGAGCCCTCCTCGATGAAGGCGAGGACATCGTCCCAGAGATCTTCGTCAATCATGAAGCCACCGTACTGCCTCGCCGGGATCACATCCCGCTGAAATTTCGCGTGTGCCGGTTGGCCGGACCATCAAGTTAGTCGCTGCATTGCAAACAAGCAAGACATTGGCGCGTGAATTTTCAAGAGTTGCACGCGAAGCAATCACGCAGTGCTGGCGGCCCGAGGCCAGCGTTGGGTGCCGGCGATGCAGAGGCCGACGATGAAAACTCGCGCCTCTGAGCGCGACGCGTTCGGCGTCGTCGCCAACAGCGGCGCAGGGCTAGAACGGCAGCCGCGCCGCGATCCCGCATTCGCCCGCGATCCGGCGCAAATCGGCTAGCGTGTCGCCGGGCAAGAGCAAGCCTTCGCGCCGATGCGCCAGATCGTTGCGTGCCTCTATCTCGCCCGGGTAAAAGATCTGATCGAAGCCTCGCGCCAGCGGCGCACCCTTGATCTCGGCAATCAGCTGCTCCATGCGCGCATTGAATTCCGCCAGCGGCTGAAACGCGGCGATGTTGAGCGCGATCATCAGATGCCCACACTGGCTAGCGTGCTCGAATTGATACGGGCCGTGCACGTTGGAGCCAAAGCCGCTGCCGGTCAATACGCCGGAGAGCACATCCATCATCAGGGCAATCGCGTAGCCCTTGTGCTGCGCCATCGGCAGGATGATGCCGTCGATCGCCCGCTGCGCGTCGGTCGTGGGCGCGCCGTCGGCATCGATTGCCCAGCCCAGCGGAATCGATTCTCCCTTCTGGCGCGCGAGGTAGACCTTGCCGCGCGCAACGCCGGTGTTGGCGATATCGAGCAGCATCGGCGGGTGCCGGCCGGCGGGCGCGGCGATCGACCAGGGATTGGTGCCGATCAACTTCTTGCGGCCGCCCCAGGGCGCCATGGCCGGACTGGCGTTGGTCGATAGCCACCCGACACAGCCCGCGGCAGGTGCCAGTCGCGTGTAATACATCGCGGTGCCAAAGTGATTCGAGTTGCGCACGCCGACCGCGCCGATGCCGTGTCGTCGCGCGCGGGTGATCGCTTCGCGCGCGGCGCGCGCGGCGAGCACCTGGCCGACTCCGTCATGGCCGTCGATCACCGCGACCGCGCCCATATCGACCGCGAAACCGGGTTGTGTCACCGCCTGCATCTTGCCAGCGCGAATGCGCGCGAGGTACCAGCCCAAGCGCAAGACGCCATGCGATTGATGGCCCCACAAATCGGCCTGCACCAGCGAATCGGCGATCAGGCGAGCGTCCTCGGCGGGCACGCCGGCGCTCGCGTAAACCGCCGCGGCGAAGTCAACCAGGCGCGGTGGATCAACTCGCAACTCGGTGGCCATCGATTGCGCGCGCGTTTTGCGCTCAGCGCAAGAGCGCCTTGCGCGTGCTATTTCGTACGCACGCCGGCGGGGCCGACGTGGGCGCAGTGGCGCGCATCATTCCTTCATGTACTTCGCAACGAACCCAAGAACACTGTCGTACCAGGCCACGATGTTGCGCGGCTTCAGGATCCAGTGATTCTCATCTGGGAAGACCAGGAGTTCGCTCGGCACGTGGTGATATTGCAGCGCCTCGAACAGATTGAGTGCTTCATTGATCGGACAGCGATAG
>Ga0137410_10002849_pt1 | contig 11733 bp, 11 predicted proteins | sample CZODoug1_16funga_FD_108878 | JGI IMG/M metagenome (GOLD analysis project Ga0137410, IMG submission 108878) | Vadose zone soil fungal communities from Angelo Coast Range Reserve, California, USA - CZODoug1_16fungal (Illumina Assembly) | ecosystem: Environmental > Terrestrial > Soil > Vadose zone... | reverse complement strand
CTTCTTGCTGAAGGCGTAGTTGGGCCCGCCGACCGGACGGGTGTGTTTCACCGGCGTGTCGTCGATGATCGCGACCCGGCCAAGCTGGGTGAAACGCGGCCACAACGCATCGAGGCCGTAACCGCTGATGTTGCCCTGGAGCGAATGGAAGATGCGCGCGAAAAGATCGATCGACAGGACCGGCGCCATGATCTCGACGAAATTGGTGAAGCGCACCTGGAAAGCGGAGTGCTGCAGCGTGATCACGTGCGTGAAGTACGAATCCGTGGTCAGTGCGGGTTGTGCGAGTTCAAGTTTTAGATCGCTGCAGACGGCGAACATCCGCGACACCTGCTCCGGCACGCACAGCAGATCATCGTCCGGCAGCCAGAGGTAGCGGTACTGCTTGACCGTGTCCCAATGGGCCACGATGGTCTTTTCCAGTCCCGGCCATTTCGGGCCTTTCTGCAGATGCACGAAGGCTGCTCCTTCGGCCATCTCCGGCGCCTCGTCGCCGAACCACGACAGCGCGTAGTCGAAGTTCTGCTCGGACAGCCGTTGCACCGCCGCCGGATGCAGCGAATTCGGTCCGGCACGGAAGAGGGCAAGGTTCTGTTTCATCGGATATCTCCTGGAGCTACGCGGCAGACGTGGACCGATCGAGCGCGTGGTTGGGTGAAAGCAGACGCTGGGACAATGTCAGGGCCGCTGCTACCACCTGGTCCATGTTGTAGTAGCGGTATTGCGCAAGGCGGCCGATGAAGTGGACATCGGTCTCGGCGTCGGCGAGCGCGGCGTATTGCTTGAACAGCGCCTCGTTCGCCGGATTGGGGATCGGGTAATAAGGTTCGCCGTCGGCCTGCGGAAACTCGCGCACGATCGACGTGCCGGCATGCTGCTGGCCGGTCAGATGCTTGAACTCGGTGATACGGGTAAAGGCGTGGTCGTTCGGATAGTTGACCGTGCCAACGTCCTGGTACTGCTCGATTTGCGCAAGGTGCTGGTGCTCGAAGCGCAACGAGCGATACGGCAGCCGCCCGAAGCAATACTGGTAGAACTCGTCGACCGGGCCGGTGTAGATCGTCGCCCGGCGGTCGATGCCGGCGTCGATCTCCCTGAACTCGACGCCCGTGCGCACGGTGATCTTGGGGTGCTCGAACATGCGCTCGAACATCCGCGTATAACCTTGCGCGGGCATGCTCTGGAAACGGTCCGTGAAATAACGATCATCGTCGTCGGTGCGGGTCGGAATGCGCGCGGCGACGCCGGCGCTCAGTTGCGACAGATCGAGGCCCCATTGTTTGCGCGTGTAGCCGCGGAAGAACTTCTCGCACAGATCGCGCCCGACCGAATTGAGCACGACGTCCTCGCTGGTGCGCAGCGGTTCGCGCGGCTCGCGCACGCGTTCCAGGAACGCTGCCGCGCCGGTTGCGTCGAGATCCAGGCCGTAGAGGCGATTGATCGTGGTGCGGTTGATTGGCAGCGGATAGTGCGCACCGTCATGCACCGCGAGCACGCGGTGCTCGTACGGCCGCCAGGCGGTGAAGCGCGACAGGAACTCGACCACCTTGTCGCTGTTGGTGTGGAAGATGTGCGGGCCGTACTGATGGATCAATACGCCGTGTTCGTCGCACCGGTCGTAGGCGTTGCCGCCGATATGCGGCCGCTTGTCGATCACCAGCACGCGCCGGTCCGCGTCCGCCAGCGCCCGCGCGCAGACAGCGCCCGCAAAGCCGGCACCGACGATGAGGAAATCCATGTATTCGGCCCCCGTGGCGATTTCTTTAGTTGCGCGGCAGTCTAGGAACGACCGGGTCGCGCAAAGCCGCGATTTCCCATGCATTTCGGTGCCAGCCGCGGCGCGCATGGAATTGCGCGGTCGCCGCGGCGCTTTTCGCGGCATAGAGCGAACGTGCCTTCTTTCAGGTAGCCCGCTAAAGGAGCGACGCCCGCCGCCGATACCGTAGATAACGAGATCCTCCATAGACGCTTCCATGTCGCTCGAAGCCCTCCCTCCCACCAGCGCGATCGCCGCGAGCATCGGCGCACGCCCGGGCGCAAGTCCCGGCGCCGCGCAGGACGTGGTACCGGCCGTTGCCGCGAGCGGTGGGACGGGCGACGAGCCGGGCGCGGCCGATCTGGAGTCGGCGCGCAAGGCCGCCAACGAGGCACTGCAAAAGAATGGTTGCGAATTGGCATTCGAATTCGACGATGCGTCCGGACGCGTGATCGCTAGGCTGATCGATACAAAGACCAGGGAAGTCCTGCGCCAGCTGCCGTCGCGCGAGACGCTCGCCATTGCGCGTGCGCTGGCCGACTACCGTTCGCACGGGGTCCTGTTGGAAACCAACGCGTGATGTCCTTCGAAAGGCACCTTCCATGACGATTTCGTCGTCGTCGATGAGCCTGTTCTCCGTCGGCACGATCGACGTGAACTCGCTCGTCAGCCAGCTGATGACGGTGGAAGCGCAGCCGCTGACCGCGCTGCAGAAGAAGGAAACGACGCTTCAGTCCAAGATTTCCGCCTATGGGCAGGTGGCGGGTGCGATGTCTACGCTGCAATCGGCGTTGGGCACACTGCGCAGCGGCAGCACGTTCGGCGCGGTGCGCCCGACCGTGACGGGCACCAGCGCCACGGCGGTGGCGGGCGGCGGCAGCACGGGCGCCGCGGGCAGCTACACGGTCGCGGTGACGCAGTTGGCCACCACGCAGTCCAGCGCTTCGGTGGCGATGGATGCCAGCACGGCGCTCGGCACGGGCGCCCTCACGCTCACACGCGGCAGCACCAGCGTCACGTTCAATACCGGCGGCACCGGCCAGCCAGCGACGCTCGCCGACCTGCGCAATGCCATCAATTCGGATTCGACGCTCAAGGTGCGCGCCTCGCTGATCACCGACGGCGCGCAAGTGCGGCTGGTGCTCAACTCCGCCGACACGGGCACCGCCAACGCCTTCACGGTCGGTACGTCCGGGGCGCTCGGCGGCTTCGGTTTCACCACGCCGCAGGCCGCGCAAGACGCTGCGTACAGCGTCAACGGCCTGGCGCTCACGGCGGCATCGAACAACGTCACCGACGTGATCGGCGGTGTGACACTGACCCTCGCCGCCACGGGCACGTCGACGGTGTCTGTCGCCGCCGACAACCAGGGCATCCGCAGCTCGGTCCAGGCTTTTGTCGACGCATACAACGCGGTGAACTCGAAGATCAAGTCACTGACGGCGTACGACAGCACCACCAAGACCAGCGCCGTGCTGAACGGCGAATCGGTGCTGCGCCGCGCGCAGGCGCAGTTGCGCAACATCATCGGCAGCAAGATGACTCCGACCGCGAGCGGCGACTACAACCTGCTGTCGTCGGTCGGCGTGCAGTTCCAGGCCGACGGATCGCTGGCGTTGAACTCGACCACGTTCGACGCCGCGCTGAATGCCGACCCGCAAAAAGTCGCGCGCCTTTTCACGGCCGGTACCACCACCACGAGTTCCGCTGCCTATCAGGACAACACCGGCGACGGGTTCGCGGTGCGGCTGAAGAACATGCTGACGTCGATGCTCGACGACGCTGGCCTGCTTGGCTCCCGCCAGAGCGGCCTGAACTCGCAGCTCGACCGCATGAAGGACCAGGAAACGCAGATCCAGACGCAGCTCGGCCTGAAGCAGGCGCGCCTGGTGCAGCAATACAGCGCGCTGAATGCCCAGCTCCAGACGATGGGCCAGCAGGGCACGGCCCTGGCCAACGGGTTGGCTTCGCTGGCGAAATGACCGAAGACGCCGCCCCGGCGCGGCGTTAACGACCGCTTATTCAAACTCAACCCCGCGCTGCTTCACGCCGATAAACCGGTTACCAGGGTCGTCGAAAGCGCGGCGGTAACCCGCTTCCGATACCCGAATACGGCAGGCTGCTTCAGCCTGCTCCGGTGCTCAATCGTGCGAGGGGCGAATGAACGAGTTCGGAGCCAAGGTTTATCAACGCGTCGGTGTGGACAGCTCGGTGGCGAGCGCCGATCCGCACCGGCTGATTCTGATGCTGTTCGACGGGGCGCTCGAGGCCCTGCGGCTGGCGCGCGTGCACATGGATGCGCGCCGCATTGCCGAAAAAGGACAGGCGCTGGGCAAGGCGATCAGCATCGTCCAGGACGGCCTGAAGGCGAGCGTCGATGTCGATGCGGGCGGCCAACTGGGTGCGCGCCTTGCTACCTTGTACGACTACATCTGTATGCGGCTGCTGCAGGCCAACCTGCGCAACGACCTCAAGGCACTCGACGAGGTGGTCCACTTGCTGGGCGATCTGCGCAGCGCCTGGGCCGGCATCGGCGCTGCTTCCGGCGTGGCCGCGCCCGCGGGTGATCCGAACGCGACCGATGGGACAGCGCGCTCCGCCGGTGTATTCGACGCGGCGGCGAAAACCGAGGCCGATCCGAGCCGGCGGCTCGCGATCACGGCATGAAGGGTTGCTGGGACGCTTCCGGATGCCGCCCGAGGACGGACAACCACACAAGCTGCGTCCAGCGCCGCCGCACGGGGCGGAGCTGATCGCACGCTACGAAGCCATCGCACAGGCGAGCCGCGCGATGCTGGTTGCCGCGCACGCCGACGACTGGGAAGAGGTGCGTGCGCTGGAGGACCGCTGCCGCGCGCTGATCGTCGAGTTGAAAGCAGCGGCCAGGGTCACGCGCCTGAGCGTGGCCGAGCAAAGGCGCCGCATCGAGATTCTGCGCGCCATCCTGGCCAACGACGCCGGGGTGCGCACACGCACTGAACCGTGGCTGCGCCAGCTCGAGCGGATGCTGCAGCCGGCGCGCGCCATGCGGCGCGCATAAGGGAAAGAAAATGGACCTCGGAAGCGTCGTCGCCGCGGTCCTCCGCCCCGGTGCGCCGCTTGCGCTGCGCGACGAGCGCATCGTGATTTCGTTGCGCGTCGTCGGCTCGTTGCTCGACGGACGTGCCCGCCTTGCCGAGATCAGTCCCGATCTGGCGCACGAAATACAGGCCGCCGGCAGCGATGCCCAAGCCACGTTGATCCTGCCGGCCGGCCCCGGACCGGCACGCATCGATGTCGCCGGGCGGCAGATCGTGCTGCCGGGGGCACTGCGCGACGCGTTGCTGGCCGCGCTGAACAAAACGCCGGCCGCACCGCCTGGTTCCGTCGTCGCCAGCGCCGCCAGCGCCGCAGCGCCGGCATCGGCCAGCCCCGCCGACTTGCGCCTGGTGACGCAGGCATTGGTCGCCGCGGCCAGTGCCGACAGCGTCGGCGCCGGCGGTAGCGCCTGGAACACCGTGGCGACCACGCTTGCCGCGTCGGGCGCGATGCGCACGGCGCGCAACGAATCGAACCGAACCGACGGCGCACCCGGTGCTCCGTTCGAGGCGCCGGTATTCGATCCGCACGATCCCGCCGCGACCGCGCGCAATCTTGCCGCACGCGTGAGCGCAAGCGGCGTGTTGGTCGAAGCGCACGTCGCGCAATCCGTGCGCGGCAAGCGCAGCAGCGACGGGTTGCAGGACGAGGCGCAACAACTGGCGCGTACGCTGGTCGGCGATCCCGCGCGTTCCGAAGCACGCGCCGCCACGCAACTGCACGCGTTGTCGCGCGAAACCATCGTGCTGACCGGTCCGGCGTGGGCCGGTCAGGCGATGCAACTCGACCTTGCGCGCGAAATGCAGGTGCTGCCCGACGGTGCCCAGGCGGCGCCCGCGGATGCAGCAGCGGTCTTCGTTGCACGCCTGCAGATGGATCTGCCGCGACTCGGCAGGATCGAAGTTCGCTTGCGCCTTTCCGGCGCATCGGTCGCCGCGACCATCCACGCGCCGGCATCGTCCGGCACTCTCGCACACGTGGAGGAAGCGCTGCCCGAGTTCGCCGCGGCTCTCAGCGCGCGCGGCCTGCGGCCAGTGCTGCTGCAGGCCGTGGCACCGCCCGCGGTGGCGTGATGAGCGAGTCCGACCCGCGCCGCCAGGCTGTCGCCGTGACCTACGACGGCGAGGACGTGCGCCGCGCGCACGCGCCCCGCATCGTCGCTAAAGGGCAGGGGCTGGTTGCCGAAGAAATCATCGAGAGGGCGCGCGCGGCCGGCGTGCCGATCCACGTATCGCGTGAACTGGCCGCTCTGCTCACGCAAGTCGACCTCGACCAGCACATCCCGCCTGCGCTTTACATCGCAGTGGCCGAAGTGCTGGCGTGGGTTTATCGGCTGGAGGGCCGTTCCGCGCCCCGGCCACAGCGAAATTGAAGGAAAGAAAATGGGCATGACGTCGCCGTTTCCCGAGCCCGAGTCGCCCGAGCTGGAGCGATTCGCCGTCTATTCGAAGGTCGAGATCGCCGCGATGCTGCGCAATCTGGGCGAAGAAAATGTCCTGCTGACGGCCTACTTCGACGGCGATCCGGGTTTCCTGGTCACGGTGGTGCTCGAAGTCAACGACGATTTCGAGGAGGTGATCTTCGACAATGCGGTCGACCCGATCGCGCAGAAGCGCCTGCTCGCTTCCAAGCACATCGTTTTCGTCGGCTTTCTGGCTCACATCAAGGTTCAGTTCATCGTGCGCCTGGCCGAAGCGACGCAGTACGAGGACCGGCCCGCGTTTCGCATTCGCATGCCCGAGTCGTTGCTGCGCCTGCAACGGCGCGACTTCTTCCGCGTGCGTCCGCCGCTGTCGAAACCCGCCAAGTGCCTGGTGCCTTATGGCGAGGACGGCAAGCAATACGAATCGCTGCGCGTGCTCGACCTTTCGGCCGGCGGCATGGCGGTGATGACGCATCCGGAAAAGTTCGATCTGCCGCTCGGACGCGCGATCGAAAACTGCTACCTCGATTTGCCCGGTGTCGGCTCCGTCAGCGTCAGCCTCACGGTGCGCCACGTCGATGCGGTCCCCAAGGACGAAAAGGCGCGCCGCTGTGGCTGCGAGTTCGTCGACATGCCGCCAGCATCACGCGTGATGCTGCAGCGGTACATCAATCAGATCGACGCCGAGAACCGCAAGGTCGCCAGCATCAAGCGCGTGGCGTAGGGTCCACGGGTCCCCGCACCATACAGCGCATGCAGCGCATGCAGCGCGGATAGCGTCGTCCGGGCGGACGGCGCCGATGTTCACAAAGTCGCAGTAATCCCGCTTGCGGGCGCAAGCGGGTTTTCAGGGAGTTTCGCAGGGCGCGCCGGGGGCGTTGTCCTCACGCCGCGCGTCGTCGGCGCCTTGCGGAAACATCTCGTGCCATGCCAGTTCGTACTGCTTGCCGGTGCCGATCCACGCCACCGTGCCAACTGAAAGCGCTGCTGTATAGATAGCCGCAATGCGTTCGCCCTGGCGATCGCCGCAACGCAGGCGAACCGCGGACAGCAGGTGCAGATGGCCTTCGGCGTACCGGCGCTCGATCACCCGCATCTTGTAATCCCATGGCAGCAGCGATTCCGGCAGGCCGGCGATTCCGCGCCGGCCCTGTTCACGGCGCGACGCGGTGTCTTCGAACCAGACGAACAGGTCGCCGCTCGGGCGCACCGGTGCCGCGGAGATCGCCGGCGCGGTGGCGAGACCCTCATCTTCGACCGGCTGGTGCATCCCGCCGTCGAAGTCCTTGTCCGATGATTCCGGCGTAAGCGGTTTGGTGGCGTGATCCGCCAGCCGCTTCACCAGTTCCGTACGCGTCATGCATGCTCCCGAAGTACTCCGCGCGTTGCGCGGCCGAGTTATCCCTGCTTGCGTAAGGAATCGGCGCTTCTGGATCGCCCTTGAGAGTGGCGCGTAAAAAAATGCGGTACAAGAGCCCGCCAATTCGGAGTTCCGCCGGGTTCGATCAAAAGGGTGATCCGCCGGCTTGCAGACCTAAAGTAAGCAAAGACGCGGCCGATATTCGACGTATCGGCCGGCTTGCGACGCCGAATAATCCGGCGGGTAACCGGGGGAGTGCCGCGCCCGTTTTTGTCGCATCAGCGCGTGCGCGTATTTCCCGGCATCGCAGCCCATGGCCGATTCCGACAGTTCAGCGCAGGACCGCACGCAAGCACCGTCTGCAAGACGGCTGGAGGAAGCGCGCCGCGAAGGGCAGGTGCCGCGCTCGCGCCATCTCGCTCACCTGCTGCTGCTGGGCGGCGCGGCGCTCGCGCTTTTTTTGCTCGCCGATCCATTGCTCGCCGACCTGCGCGCATTGCTCGCCAGCGGTCTTTCGTTCGACGCCGCAGCGGTGCGCGATCCTGCGCGCATGACCGTGCGCCTGGGTGAACTCACCACCCAGGGACTGCGTGCGATTGCACCCGTGTTGCTGATCCTGCTCGCCGCCGCGTTCGCCGCGCCGCTTGCGGTCGGCGGTTGGCTCTTTTCACCGCAACTCGCGGCACCGCGTTTGGACCGGCTCAGCCCGAGGAAAGGGCTTGGACGCATGGTGTCGGTCACTGCGCTGGCGGAACTCGGCAAGGTGATGCTGGTTGCGGTCCTGCTCGGCGCGGTTGGCTTCGGCTACATCTACACGCACGTCGAAGATCTCGCCGCGCTGTCGCAGATGGAACTGGTGGTTGGCGTCGCGCATTTCGGCGCGATGGCCGGCGTTGCGTTCCTGCTGCTGGTGGCCACGCTCGCCGCGGCCGCCGCCATCGACGTGCCGCTGCAGATCTTCAATCACCGCAAAGAACTGCGCATGACGCCGGAACAGGCGAAACGCGAGCAGAAGGAATCGGAAGGCGATCCACACCTGAAGGCGCGCATCCGCAGCGCACAGCGCGACCAGGCGCGCAAACGCATGATGGCAGCGGTGCCGAAGGCCGACGTGGTCGTTACCAACCCCACCCACTTTGCGGTCGCGCTCAAGTATCTGGAGGGTCGCCATCGTGCGCCGGTGGTAGTGGCCAAGGGCGCGGATGTCCTGGCGGAGAAGATCAAGGAGCTGGCGCGCGAGAACAGCGTGCCGCAGCTCGAAGCGCCGCCGCTTGCCCGGGCACTCTTCAGGCACGTGGAAATCGGCGACGAGATCCCGGGCACGCTGTATTCGGCGGTGGCGCAGGTGCTGGCATATGTGTTCCAGCTGCAGCGGTACGCGCAAGGCGCGGGACCACGGCCGAGCGAACCCCGCGATATCGAAGTGCCACCTGGATTGGATCCCCATGAACCACTGGCCAAGGCTTGAGGACTTGACGCGGATCAATGCGTCATTCAAGACGACCTCGAACCGGTAATTTGACCCGCGAAGATCCGCGCAAATCCGCGCCCAAAACATGAACTCAATCGCTGCTGCCCTCAACCACCCGCTGATCCGCGCCGTGCCCTGGCGCGCGCTGGCGGTGCCGCTGGTGGTCTTCATGGTGCTCGCCATGATGATCCTGCCGCTGCCGCCGTTCCTGCTGGATCTTCTGTTCACATTCAACATCGCCCTGGCGTTGATCGTGTTGATGGTTGCGGTCTACACCAAGAAGGCGCTCGAGTTCGCGGCGTTCCCGACCGTGCTGCTGCTCACCACGCTGATGCGCCTGTCGCTCAACATCGCGTCCACCCGCGCGGTGCTGATGCAGGGTCACACCGGTGCCGACGCCGCCGGCAAGGTGATCGAGGCGTTCGGCCACTTCGTGATCGGCGGCAACTTCGCGGTCGGCCTGATCGTGTTTGCGATCCTGGTGGTGATCAACTTCGTGGTCGTGACCAAGGGCGCCGGCCGCATCGCCGAGGTCGCGGCGCGGTTCACCCTCGATGCGATGCCCGGCAAGCAGATGGCGATCGACGCGGATCTGAACGCCGGCACGATCGACGACAAGGAAGCCAAGCGCCGCCGCACCGAAGTGTCGGAAGAAGCCGACTTCTACGGTGCGATGGATGGTGCGAGCAAGTTCGTGCGCGGCGACGCGGTGGCCGGCATCCTGATCCTGTTCATCAACGTGATCGGCGGGCTGGCGATCGGCATGCTCGATCACGGGCTGCCGCTTGCGCAGGCGATCAATAACTACGTGCTGCTGTCGGTCGGTGACGGCCTGGTCGCGTCGATCCCGGCATTGGTGATCTCGATCGCCGCTGGTCTGATCGTTGCGCGCGTCGGCAAGGAGTCCGACGACATCGGCGGCCAGATGCTGAGCCAGCTGTTCGTCAAGCCGCGTGTGCTCGGCGTGACGGCGGCGATCCTCGCCATCCTCGGCATCATTCCGGGCATGCCGTGGTTCGTGTTCCTGCTGCTCGCGAGCGCCTGCGGCTACGCGGCGTGGAAACTCGCCGAACGCGCGCGTCTGGCCGCGGCCACACCAGCGCCTGCCGCGCCCGCCGCGGCACCGTCGAACGAAGCATCCTGGGACGACGTGGTGCCGCTGGACACGCTCGGACTCGAAGTCGGTTATCGCCTGATTCCGCTGGTCGACCAGGGCCAGGATGGCGAACTGCTCAAGCGCATCAAGGCGATCCGCAAGAAGTTCGCGCAGGACATCGGTTTCCTGCCGCCGCCGGTGCACATCCGCGACAACCTCGAATTGAAGCCTTCGGCCTACCGCGTGCTGCTCAAGGGCGTGGTGATCGGGGAAGGCGAGGCGTTCAACGGCATGTGGCTCGCGATCAACCCCGGTGGCATCACACAGCGCCTCGAAGGCGCGAGCACCAAGGATCCGGCGTTTGGTTTGCCCGCCACCTGGATCGAGGCGCGCAATCGCGAGTCCGCCCAGGTGCTGGGTTACACGGTGGTCGATTGCGCCACCGTGGTGGCAACCCACATCAATCACCTGCTGCTCTCGCACGCGGGCCAGCTGCTCGGCCGTGCCGAAACCCAGGCGTTGATCGATCATGCCGGCAGGTTCGCGCCCAAGCTGATGGACGACCTGGTGCCGAAACTGATTCCCCTTTCATCGCTCCAGCGCATCCTGCAGAACCTGCTCGACGAAGGCGTGCACATCCGCGACCTGCGCACGATCGTCGAAACGCTTGCCGATGCCGCCAATCGCACCACCGATGCAGCCGAACTCACGGCGCATGTGCGCGCGGCGCTGCGCGCCACCATCGCCCAGTCGTTGTTCGGTTCGACGCGCGAACTCGCGGTCATCGCACTGGATCCGGAGCTGGAAAAGGTGCTCTCTTCATCGCTTGGAGGCGAGGGCGCCGCAGTCGAACCCGGACTGGTCGACTTGCTGCAGCGAGGCGCCACCGCGGCGATGCAGAGGCAGGAAGACATGGGTCTGGCTCCCACGCTGCTGGTGCCGGACAAGTTGCGCGTGCCGATGGCGCGCCTGCTCAAACGCGCGGCGCCACGCCTGCGCGTGCTTGGTCACGCCGAAGTACCGGAGACCAGCACGATCCGCGTCAGCACGGTTTTGGGCGGTGCTGCATAAGCAGAATTTCCGGCGCGGATTTGCGCGGATCAACGCGGATTTCCTTGCAAGCCTGGGGGCATGACGAGATCCGCGTCATCCCCGCAAGTCCGCGTCTGGAAGCCCTCCCGAACCACCCATTTCCCGCGATTACGGTACTCAAGCTCGCGGCATTCTTTGCCGATAGCGCGACCTCTGAGCAGGCGCGTTTCGACAGTGCGGCCCGGCCGCGGCGGGAGATCTAATGGCTATCAGGAAATTCGTGGCGCCTACGACACGCGAGGCGATGATGCAGGTGCGTCGCGAACTCGGCGACGACGCGGTCATCATCGCCAACCGGCGCGCCGGCAACAAGATTGAAATTCTTGCCGCCGCCCCCGACGCGGTCGACGCGGTGATCGAAGCGCGCAACATGGACGACGGCAAGTTCACGTCGCTGTTCGAGCTATGCCGCCGCGTCGATACACAGAAGATGAACCGCCGCGTGCTCGAGCAGCTG
>Ga0137410_10002848_pt1 | contig 11739 bp, 12 predicted proteins | sample CZODoug1_16funga_FD_108878 | JGI IMG/M metagenome (GOLD analysis project Ga0137410, IMG submission 108878) | Vadose zone soil fungal communities from Angelo Coast Range Reserve, California, USA - CZODoug1_16fungal (Illumina Assembly) | ecosystem: Environmental > Terrestrial > Soil > Vadose zone... | reverse complement strand
TCCAGGCCGCGAAAGCCCATGACCTGGCCGACCTTGGCCTTCGCGGGCTCGCGTCCCTCGTGCAACACCAGGATCTCCTGGGCGGGCTTGATGCTACCGCGCGCGATGCGCCCGATGCCGATACGCCCGACGTAGCTCGAGTAGTCGATATTGCTGATCTGCAATTGCAAGGGGCCGTCGGGGTCGCCCTTGGGCGCCGGAACGCGTCCGATGATCGTCTGGAACAGCGCTCGCATGTCGGTTCCGGGCTTCGACAGGTCGAGGGTGGCGGTGCCCAGAAGCGCCGAAGCGTAGACCACCGGAAAATCGAGCTGGTGCTCGGACGCGCCGAGCTTGTCCATCATGTCGAAGGTGGCGTTCACCACCCAGTCGGGCCGCGCGCCGGGGCGGTCGATCTTGTTCACCACCAATACCGGGTTCAGGCCGAGCGCGAGCGCCTTGCGCGTGACGAAGCGCGTCTGCGGCATCGGGCCCTCGACCGCGTCGACGAGCAGCAGCACGCCGTCGACCATCGACAGGGACCGCTCGACCTCGCCGCCGAAATCGGCATGGCCGGGCGTGTCGACGATGTTGATGTGCACGCCTTCGTAGTCGACCGCGCAGTTCTTCGCGAGGATGGTGATGCCGCGCTCGCGCTCGAGGTCGTTGGAGTCCATGACCCGCTCGACGAGATGCTGGTGCGCGGCGAAGGTGCCCGACTGCCGCAGGAGCTTGTCGACGAGCGTCGTCTTGCCGTGGTCGACGTGGGCGATGATCGCGAGATTGCGGATCGAGCGGGACATTCAGGCGGGTCTGTGCGGAAGGTCGCGCATTGTACTAGCTCGACAGGGCCCGGTCGAGCGCGGCGACCAGCGGTCCGAGCTTGGGCGGCTTCGCCTCGAGGGCGATTCTCACGCCGTGTCCCTTGAGCGCCGCGCTGCTCACCGGGCCGATGGAGGCGACGAGCGTGCGGTTCAGCTTCTCGGCGAGCGAGCCGTCCCTGCCGAGTCGCCGGGCGAGCGCGAACAGGTTGTGCGCCTGCGACGCGCTGGTGAACACGACGGCGTCCACCTCACTCCGGTCGAGAGCGCCGATCAGAGCCTCGAGAGGCCCGGTGTCTTGCGGCAGCGCCCAGCGGTAGGTGGGTATCTCGACGATTTCGGCGCCTTGGGCCTTCAGAGCGCGCTCGAGCTCCACGTTCCTCTCGCCGTAGCGCTGGACCACCACGCGCTCGCCTCGCAAGGACAGGTCTCGGAGCGATTCCAGGACTTGGGCGGTGGTGTAGGGCTCCACGGCGCTGCGATCGATGCGCACCTCGCGCGAGCGCAGCGCCGCGACCGGCTTGGGACCGCGCGCGACCACGACGCACTTCGAGAGCAGGCCGAGAAGCCCGGGGGTGATTCCCAGGGTATCGGTCGCGTCGAACAGGGCCCGGGTTCCCACGCCGGTCTGGAAGATCGCCGCCCGGGGCAGCTGCGATTCCAGCTCCTGCACCAACCGCGCGATCCGCTCGTGGTCGATGTCGGGAACTTCCGCGAGCGCCGGCGCCGGTATCGGCCGCCCGCCGTGCTTCTCGACGAGGCCGGCGAGCTGGGCGCCCAGCCGGCTCTCGAGAATCGCGACCGTCTTGCCTTTCAGTAGTAGCGCACCAGCATGAAGACCGCGCAGAGCACCGCTGCCGCCGAGGTGCAGGCGAGCAGCCAGCCGGCGGGGATGGGATGGGCCTCGACCAGCAGGTCGAGCGTCAGGTGCATGTCATCCCAGCTTCGAACGACGCGCCGCGACGACACCCATCGATTGGTGAATGCCTCGAGCCTGCTCTCGGCATCGGGATAGAACAGGAGCATCGCCCCGACCACGACGCCGGCAACGCTGCCCACGATCAGAAACCACCTGACGCAGTCGAGAACGACCGCCACGAAGGCCGCGGCGCGCTTCTCGGCGACGATCTTGCTGAGCGCGACGACATCCATCGCCGCCACCAGGCCGAAGATTGCGATCAAGCCGCCGAGAACAAAGCCACCGGCGAGCCAGCGCTGATACTGGTGTGCGACGCGGTCGGTCTCGTGGGGTATTTCGACCGCCTTGAGCGCGTGGCGGGTCGAAAACCACCGGTTCAAGCCGTGAAAGAGCTGCGAGGTCCTCTGGCCGGAGAGGATCAACCCGACTCCGACGCCCAGGCCCGAAACCGCCACGACCAGGAACACCACGATCATGGCCTGGACCACCACATGCCACATAAAATTGCCGAACGCACCCATGTGTCCTCCGATTCCGCGCGCGGCGGCCGCGATTCCCTGCGATCCCGATCGCGGCTTTCCCCGCGCCACTCGCCAAAGTAACGAGCTTGCCGGACGCCGTCAACTAGGAGCGCTGCCAGGACGCGCGGCGGAAGCGCTTGCGGCGCGCCGGGGTCGCGTCCCTCTTCTCCACAAATTCGTGAACGCGCGCGGTCATGGCGAGCCGGATATCCTCGGGAAGAAACCGCGACGCGGCGTCGAAGCGTGCCACCACGGGATCGACCTTCGGGGAGCGTGGCTTCGCGCCCAGGACTTTCCCTTTGCCGGCTTTCCCGGGGTCGGCCCCGTCGAGGAAGAACCCGCCGCGCTTTTCCCATACCAGGGCCTGCTCGCTCGAATCGATACCGTAGCAAAGCTGAAACTGCACCAGCTCTCCGCCTTCGACCTGCCAAACGAACAGATCGAAGTAGTCGTCGTGGAACCAGCGCCGGTGAATGCCGGGCTCGTCGGTGACGCCGAGGATTTCCTGCATCATGGCTTTTCGCATCGAGACCAGATGGGATGTTCCTTGGACAGATCGGGCGGGAAACGGTTTCGCGCGGGCGCTGGGTCGGGTCGCTTGCGTCTGGGCATACAATACAGGCCCGATGATTTTACGCCCGCTCCTCCCCTCCGTGCTCGCCTCGCTGCTCCTCGTAGGCGCGGCGATCGCCCCAGACCCGGCTGCGGGGCAAGTCTTCCCCCTGCGCGCGGTGAAGATCGTGGTGCCGACCTCGCCGGGCGGCGCGACGGACGCCTTCGCGCGCGCTCTTGCGGCGCGGCTTTCCGGCGCGTGGGCACAAACCGTCCTGATCGAGAATCGCGCCGGAGCGAACCAGATCCTGGGCGCCGACTACGTCTCCAAATCCGCACCCGACGGATACACCCTGCTCGTCTCGGACGCGTCCTCGTTCGTGATCAACCCGCACCTGTACCGGACGCTTCCGTATGACGGAGTGAAAGGGTTCACGCCGGTCACGGTGCTGGTGCGCTTTCCCTGGGTGGTCGCGGTGCACGCCTCGGTTGCGGCAAACACCTTTCAGGAACTGGTGGCCCTGGCGAAGGCCGATCCGGGCAAGCTTTCCTACGGCTCGTTTGGGCTCGGCTCCTCGGCACACATCAGCGTCGACTACCTGAAGAATCTGCTGGGGATCGACATCGTGCACGTTCCCTACAAGGGGGCCGGACCCGCCGTGACCGACCTGCTCTCCGGCAGGATCCAGATGATGATGGTGACGCCGCTCCTCGTCGAACCTCACGCGCGGGCGGGAAAGCTCAAGCTCCTCGCCGCGGCCACCGCCCGGCGCATCCCGGGGCTGCCGGACCTTCCCACGGTCGCCGAATCGGGCGTGCCCGGCTACGAGGCCGGGACCTGGTTCGCGCTCGTGGGGCCTGCGGGAATGCACCGCGATGTCGTCGCGAGGGTCCACGCGGACACGATGAAGATCCTCGGCGATGCGGCCTTTCGCGAGCAGTATGTGACGCGGCAGTGGTTCGAAGTGGTCGGCAACACGCCCGAGCAATTCGCCGACTACCTCAAGTCCGAGTACGCGCGCTGGGGCCGGCTGGTCGAGCTGTCGCGCGTGAGCGTCGAATAGCCGCGCCTACTCTGCCCATACTTCTCTCGCCACCTGCACGACGAGCTCGAGTTTCCTCCACTGCTCGTCCTCGGTCAGCAGGTTGCCATGGTGGGTGCTGGCGAAACCGCACTGCGGGCTGAGGCACAGATCCTCGAGCGGCACGTAGCGAGCCGCCTGGTCGATCTTCCTTTTCAGGTCGTCCTTCCTCTCGAGCACCGGCGTCTTGGTCGACACCAGTCCAAGCACGACCTTCTTTCCCTTGGGCACGGCGCGCAGCGGTTCGAAGCTGCCCGCGCGCTCGCTGTCGTACTCCAGGAAATAGCCGTCAACGCCGGTCTCCTGGAATACAGCGCGCGCCACCGGGTCGTAGCCGCCTTGCGCAAGCCAGCTGCTCTTCCAGTTGCCGCGGCAGGTATGCATCACGATCGTCATCCCAGGTGGCCGACCGGCGATCGCCGCGTTGACCGCCCGCGCATACATGTGCGGCAGTGCCTCCGGATCGTCGCCGCGGGCGCGACAGCTCTCGCGAAACTTGTCGTCGCAGAGAAACGAGAAGCTGGTGTCGTCGATCTGCAGGTAGGTGCAGCCGGCGGCGGCGAGATCGCGGATTTCCTCCCGATAGACCCGCCCCACATCGCCCCAGAGCTCTTCGATGTCGGGATAGGCTTCGCGGCTGATCGCCGCACGCCCGCCGCGATGGTAGAGGATGGAGGGCGAGGGCATCGTGAACTTCGGCGTCCCGCGCGCGACCGATTTCAGATACTTGAAGTGGTCGAGCATCATCGGCCGCGCGCGGCGGACCTTGCGGCGCACCTGCGGCGTGTAGCGAGGATCGTCCGACCCGGCGAACTTGTAAGACTTGCGGTCGAGCTCGATCTCGACGCCGTCGATTTTCCCGAGGAAATCGTGATTCCACCAGCCGCGCCGGTATTCGCCATCAGTGACGCTCTCCAGGCCGAGCGACTCCTGGCGCGCGACCGCGGCGCGGATGCAGCGGTCCTCGGTTTCGCGCAGGGCGTCCGCGCTCATCTCGCCGTGCTCGACCCTGGCGCGCGCCTCCTTGATCTCGGCGGGCCGCAGCAGACTCCCGACCTGGTCAGCCCGGAACGGCGGTGCTGCTCTCGCGCTCATTGCCTTTGCTGCCGGTGTTTCTGAGGGAGAAGGTAATCGAAGGGACCGCTCTAATCCGGGGAGCGCGCCGGATCGTTGGGGACCGCGTCGGGCGAGAGCACCGAATCGCTACGGACTGCATCGGGCGCGGGTACCGGATCGTTAGGAACCGCGTCGGGCGAAAGTATCTGGGGCGGAGTGGTCTGGTCAGGCGACAGCTCGGGCGCGTTCGGAACCGCATCCGGCGACAGCACCGGATCCGGCGCGGGCTGCGTGTCCTGTGCGTGCAAAGGAGGGATCGCGCAGACAAGCACTCCGCAGAGCAGCAGTCGCGCGGATCGGGTTCTGGACATCGACGGCCTCCTCCACATGATACTCGCATGGCCTATCCCTCATTGATTGCGAGGGTGCCCCAGTTGACCATGAAGCCCTCGGAGCGCTGCAGGAAGCTCGTCAGGACTGCGAGCATGCGCTCGGGCTGGTCGACCTCGATCGCGTGCGCCGCGTCCCAGATGTAGACCAGATAGGCGTGCGCCAGGCGGCTTTTCAGGACCTGCACGCTTTCCTTCGGAATCATGCGGTCGCCGGTGCCGTGCAGGATCAGCGTGAGCTTGTCGATCGAGGGAAGGCGCGCGAGCAGCTCCTCGTCGGTGTCCGCCGCGTAACCGTAGTACGGGAGCATCTTGCGGTTGCCGGCTTCCTGCTCCGCCGTCTTCGTTTCGGGCGGCAGCTTCTCGGGGTGCAGGAAAAGAACCTTCTTCAGCGCTTCGGGGTCGGCGGGCCGCTCGCCCTTTCCCTTCGGCCGGAATCCCGCCGGGCACTCGAGCACCAGATGGTCAACGAGTTGCGGGCGCTCGGCGGCGAGCCAAGTTGCTAGATAGCCGCCGAAGGAGCAGCCGATCACGTCGCAGGGACCGCCGAGCGTCTTCTCGATGAACTCGCCGGCGAGTGCCGCGAGCCCCTTCATCGACTTCACCTGGACGTGCGCGGCGGTGCCGTCGAACCCCGGCATGATCGGGACGTGCAGCTTGAAGGATTTCGCCAGCTCATCCTGAACTTTCGTCCAGCGCACGCCGCCCGCGGGATGCAGGTATACGACCGGGCGCCCCTCGCCCGCGGCGAAATAGCTGAGCTCGCCCGAAGAGAGCGAAACCTTGCGCGCTTGCGGCTGCATTGAATCCTCCTTCAGAGATCGCGAACGTGTGGCAGCACGCGGTCGCGGAACAGCTCCATGCCGCGCCGGATCACCTCGTCGGGCAGCGTGCCGACCTTCACCGTGAAATTGAACACGCCGTGGCCGAGCTCGGAATGGATACGCTTGATCTGGCTGACCACCGTCTCGGGGCTGCCGCACAGGACCGTGCCGCGTTCGATCGCTTCGTCGAGCGTCAGCGTCTTGCGCTTGTCGAGGCGGCTTTTCCAGCGGTCGCGGCTCTCCTCGTTCTCGAAGTAACGCGTCTTCTGCAGAATGATGCGCTGCGAGGCCTGCAGACCGCCCATCAACACCTGGTCGAAGTACTTCAGGCCCTGCGCCAGCCAGCGGCGCGCCTCGTCGTCGGTCTCGGCGATGCAGGTGTGCATGCCGACGAGGATGTTGTCGGCGGTCGGCTCCCAGCCGTGTGCTTTCGCCGTCTCCTTGTACACGCGGATGCATTCCTTGCCGCTCGGCAGATCGGCGAGCAGCACCATGCCCATGGTGGCGCGCATCTCGGCGGCGAACTTCGCGGAATCCGCGTTGCTCGCCGAAATCACCAGCGGCGGGTGCGGCTTCTGCATCGGCTTGGGCCAGATCGACACCTGGCGGTACTGGAAGTGCTTGCCCTCCCAGCCGAAGGGCTCGGGCTCGGTCCACGCCTTGAGGATCAGCTGCACCGCCTCGCGCTGGCGCTCCCAGGACTCGCCGGGCGGGATGTTGTAGGCGAGGTACTCGTGCGGGATGCCGCGCATCAGGCCCGCGACCAGGCGCCCGCCGCTCATGCAGTCGAGCATCGCGTATTCCTCGGCGACGCGGATCGGGTTGTTGAGCGGAACCAGATTGCCGACGATGGCGATCTTCACCCGTTTCGTCGGGTAGGCGAGCGCGCCGCCGATGAGATTGGGATTGGCCATCATCCCGTAGGGGCTGAAGTGGTGCTCGTTGCAGCCGACCCAGTCGAAGCCGCAGGACTCCGCGTGGATCATGCTCTCGACGTAAGTGCGGTAGAGCGCGCTGGCCTTCTCCGCGTCGAAATAGCGATTCGGGAACGGCCACTCGTGCGATTCCAGGTCCAGATGCGTGTAGGGCATCAGGTGGAAGAAGGAGAATTTCAACCGGGCTCCCGTTTGTATTTGGGCGAAGAATACAATAGGACAGGGATTTCGACCGGTGAAATTCATGATCGGCAGGGCGCTCTCCGGCCCATTCTTTTGCGCGGCTGTGTGCGTGTGGGCAGCGCCCACACTTGGACAGCAGTACCCGGCGAAAGTGGTGAAGCTGGTCGCGCCCTATTCGGCTGGCGCGGGGCCCGCGGTGTTCATGCGCGTGATGGCCGACCGCCTCGCGAAAGCCTGGGGCCAGCAGGTGATCGTCGAGTCGCGGCCCGGTGCGAGCGGCTTCATCGCGATCGAGGCGGTGAAGAACGCCGCTCCTGACGGCCACGAGCTGCTTGTCGTGAGCAACGCGCACGTCACGATCAATCCCGCGCTCTACGGGAAGCTTCCGTACGACCCCCAGGCCGACTTCGCGCCGGTGGGCATGATCTATCACACACCGTTCTTCGTCACCGTGAGGAGCGACGGACCGTACACGACCGTGCCCGCGCTCATCGCGGCCGCGAAGGCCAATCCTGGCGGGCTCACCTACGGAGTGTCCTACGTCGGCAGCCCCTCCCATCTGGGCGCCGCGGACCTGGCGCACCGGACCGGCACCCGCATGATCCTCGTCCCCTACAAGGACCAGTCGCAGATGTACGTCTCGATCGCCAACGGCGAGCTCGATTGGGCGCTCTCTACTCTTGCCTCGGCGCTGCCGCTGAAGAAGGCTGGACGCATCAAGCTGCTGGCGATCGCTTCCGGTCAGCGCTCGAAATCGGCGCCCGATGTGCCCACCGTCCGGGAGGCGGGCGGACCGGAGTTGATCGTGGATTCGTGGCTCGCGCTGCTTGCACCGCGCGGCACGCCGCCGGCGGTCGTACGCAAGATCAACTCCGACATGAACAGGGAGCTGGCTGCTCCCGAGATCCTCGAGCACCTGAATGTCTTCGGTTTCGAGGCTTCGCCGGGGACGCCCGAGCAGCTCGCCGAGACGATCCGCGCGGATACGAAAACCTACGGAGAGCTGGTGCGTCTGACGGGCGCAACCGCCGACTAGCGCTACGACCCCTCTTTGCCTTCGCGGGACGCGAGGAGATCCTGGTACCTCTGCTCGAGCTCGCGCGCCTGCGCTTCCATCTTCAGGCGCTTGGTGACGTCGTTGATCACTCCCAGCCGCGCCGGCTTGCCGTCGAATTCGAGATTGAACGCAACGATCTCGACGTCGATGGGCTCGCCGTTCTTCTTGCGGTGCCGCGCCGCCCGCTGCATATAGGAGCGGCTATCGTCCTGAAAACCCTTGAGCAGCTCCCCGATGTCCTCGGGATAGCGGAGCTGCTCGGCGGTCATCGAGAGGAACTCCTCTCTCGAGTAGCCGTAGTGACTCACGGCCGCCTGGTTGACGGCCAGAAATCCCAGGGTCTTGTTTTCGACCACCCACATCGGGTGCGGATGGATGTCGAAGAGCATCCGGTAGCGTTGCTCGCTGTCCTCCAGCGCTTTCTGCGCCCGCGCCTTGTCCGTGATGTCTTTGCCGATGCCGTGGTATCCCCTGAATCGTTTCTGCGCGTCGAAAATCGGGTCGCCGGTCACGCTCAGGTAGCGCGGCTCGCCCTTGCCGTCGGCGGCCACGTAGACGAAGTCGCGGAAGGGCTCGTGGCGCTCGAGTTTCTCGCGATGCTGCTGCCACACCCTCTCGGGCAGCGGTGCCAGTCCGGGGAGCTCCCAGCGCGCCTTGCCGGCGAAGAACTCCTGGCCGAGGCCGCGCTTTTCCACGCCAGGCAGCTCGACGAAGCGGAAATTCTCGTCCTGCACCCAATACCAGTCCGAGCTCAACTCGACCATGCGGCGGAAACGGGATTCGCTCGCCTTGAGCGCTTCTCCGACGAGCTTGAGCTCGGTGATGTCGTGCACCAGCGCGACAAAGCACTGCGGCGTGCCCGAGCGGTCCTTGATGACCGTGCCCACTACGCGCACCCACAGCGTCGAGCCGTCCTTGCGCAGGTAGCTTCTCTCGTAGGCGCGCGCTTCGGACAACGCCGTCAGGAACTCATACTGAAACTCCATGCCGGACTGCGCCTCGTCGGCGAGGGTGACGTCGTAGAGGCTTTTCTGCAGCAATTCCTCCTCCTCGTAGCCGAGCAGGCGGCATAGCGCGTCGTTCACCCGCAACAGGTGGCCTTCCGGCGATCCGACAGCAATCCCGACTGCCGTATGCCCGAACAGCAAACGAAACAGCGTCTCGCCGTCCGGAACAGCGACCTCCTTGTGGCGATCTGGCCCGTTCATGAACCTGCGAATCCTCCCGGTAGCAAGAGCGCGCGGCACCCGCTGGCGCACGGCCCCACGCAAGGGATGAAGTGTGGCACCCGTGCAGGCTGATGGCTATGAAATATATTACGAAACAAGGCCCAACACGCCAAAAAAGGGGCTGTTTGGGCCTTTCGGCAAGGCTAAAACGGGCCGATAATCCGCGCAGTAGTCCACACGAGAAAAACATCATGCGACCGCTGTCGATCGGGACCGGAGCCTTCGTCGTACTCGCTTTCTCGGCTCTCTCTGCCGGCGCCTTTGCCCAGAGCTACCCGGCGCGGCCGGTGCATATGCTAGTCCCGTTCGCCGCGGGCGGCGCGGTGGACACCGTCGCCCGCGCGCTCGGCCAGAAGCTCGCCGAATCCTGGAAACAGCCGGTGCTGGTCGACAACCGGCCCGGCGCGGGCGGAAACATCGCTGCCGACGCCGTCGCCAAGGCGCCGGGGGACGGCTACACCCTGCTCATCACCACTCAGGGATTCGCCATCAGCCCGAGCCTGTACAAGAAGCTGCCTTTCGACACGACGCGGGATTTCGCGCCGGTGACCCAGCTGACCTCCTCTTTCCTTGTCCTGGTGTGCAGTCCCCAGCTTCCCTCCCAGTCGATACGGGAATTGATCGCGCTCGCCAGGTCCAGGCCCGGATCGATCAACTACGGCTCGACCGGTGTCGGCGCGCCGCCTCATCTGCTGGGCGAGCTGCTGAAGAGCTCGACCGGCATCGACATGCTGCACGTACCCTACAAGGGCGACGCACCTCTCACCCAGGCGCTCCTCGCGGGAGAGGTACAGGTCGCATTCATGCCGCTGGCGGGTGTGCTGCCCCACATCAGGTCGGGCCGCCTGCGCGCCCTCGGCGTAAGCGGCAAGGCGCGCTCGGTGACGATGCCCGATGTCCCCACTTTCATGGAAGCAGGCGTTCCTTTCGAATTTACCGGCTGGCTCGGGATATTCGCTCCTGTCGGCACGCCGCCCGCGCTCGCGGCTCAGATTCAGCGGGAGATCGCCACAGCGATCGTCGCTCAGGACCTGCTCGAGCGCTGGCCCGCCTGGGGGTATGAGCCGGTCGGCAGCGCGCCCGAGCAGTTTGCCGCCAAGGTCGCGGCGGACATGGCCATGTACGCCAGGGTGATCCGCGACGCGGCCATTCCCCTTCAGGATTAGCGGGCCGCGTTCCCCAGGGCGTCGTTGAGCACGCGCGCAAGCCGCACCCCGGCCTTCCTGATCTGGAGGTCGATCACCGGAGCGGCGCTCGCGTAGTAGGCCTCGCCGATGGCGACCACGCCCGCGAACTTTTCCCTGCAGGAAGCCGCCACCGGCAACGGCGCATACACCCGGTCGCGCGCGAGCGCGTGGCTTTCGGCGATCCAGTCGGAAATCGAGCCTTGTTCCCAGTCTCCGCGGTCGCCGTTGCCGATCGGCGCCGAAACCAGGACGCGTTCGCCGCCGCGCTCCGCAGTGAGCCTGCTCAGCATGTGCACGTCCCAGACGGCGTGCAGGTTGAGGCTGCCGTAGGGCGGGTTGTCGCGCTCTCCAAAAAAGGAAACCTGCACGAGATTGCCGCCGCGGTCGCCGCGGTTGGCGGCGTGCAGGGGCTGATGGATGTCGCCGATCAGGTGCACCACCCACTTCAGCGCTTCGTTCCTCGCCCGCGGCCTGGCGCGCGGGTCGCCGAGCACCTCGATCTGCCGCGCGAGCTGCGCCGAAGCGCAGCGGCCGCCGCGGCAGTACCTCGCGTAGTCCGCCGCCCCGCACAGGGAGATGTCGTCGTAGTGCCAGGAGCCGCGGCGTTTGCCCCAATCGAAATCCTTGATCTCGTCGGCCCAGTTCGCGATTTCCCCAAGAGTGCGCCTGCCCGACGGCTCGCCGCCGGCGAGGCGGTCGTTCCTGAGCAACTCGGAGACCTGTGCCTGCGCCGTCGCGGTGAGGTACCTAGACGCGATGTCGCCCACCACGCGATGGCCTTCGGGACCCCATGCAAAGGCCGGCGCCGACAGCGCGAAGAGCGCCGGCAGCAGTCGCCGCATCAGGAGCGTAGCATTTCTCCGTTCATTGCGGCTTGAACCCGATGTCGCGAGCGAGCTTGCCGTACTTGTCGTAGTCGCTGCGAATGATGTCGCCGAAGAATTCCGGGGATTCGGTGACGATGATGAGGCCCGAGGCGATCATCTTGTCGGCGACGTCGGGCAG
>Ga0137410_10002841_pt1 | contig 11756 bp, 11 predicted proteins | sample CZODoug1_16funga_FD_108878 | JGI IMG/M metagenome (GOLD analysis project Ga0137410, IMG submission 108878) | Vadose zone soil fungal communities from Angelo Coast Range Reserve, California, USA - CZODoug1_16fungal (Illumina Assembly) | ecosystem: Environmental > Terrestrial > Soil > Vadose zone... | reverse complement strand
GTTCGGGCAGCGTCCACCCTCGCACACCGTATGCAACTCCAGCGTGCGCATCGTCCGTTTCAATTCCTGATACAGTTAGCCCGCAAAAAACTTCACCCGCACCCAGTCAGGCCGCGGATGAGCCTCCGGCGACGGCACCACCGCCCCTGAGTTGGGCGGCACATACGAATTGGACACGATGTTGAAAGGAGAGGCCACAGGGTCGCTCTGAATCCCTAATTTTACGCTGTGCGGCGTTGGGATACAAATGGAAGGCGCCGAAGCGGGGGAAGTGGCGCCTGCTTGCAACGTGCCAGTTCCAGATGGGCCTCTCGGTCGGGGGAAGACGCCTCGGGGTAAAGAAGAGTTTGGGTACACCCCGGTGTTTTTGGCAAAGAGTGCGGAAGCTGTTGAGAAGTAAGGAGATGAGTTGCCGCGCACGGCAAAAGAGTGAAGGAAAGAGCAAAACGGTAGCAGAGAGGAGGCGAAATGACGTTTCCAGACATAGGCAATCCAGATGGTTATCAAAACAAAGGGGTTAGGGGAGAGGCAAAATGGATCGTTGTCAAAACAAAGGGGATAGCAAGAGTTGCCCAGATTTGGGCGCGAAGGAGAGGATTGAGGGCGAATCCCGGTAAGAGTGGGGTCGAACAGTTCGAATGGAGCTTGATTACACTCGTCAGTGTAGCATGGCGTCTTATACTAAGTCAATAGATATTTTATTAGTATGTATATAAATGATGGAAAAGGACTTAGCTGGGGTTGTCCGCAGACGGAGAGTCGATACAAGGGAAAACGGCGGGGGCGTCCTCAGCCCCTATTTCTGACCACGCTTTCGTTGAGTATCCGTGTACGCCTCGCAACTGATGGACGCATCCATTGGAGACAAGTCTTTGACAGGAATCGCAAACCTAGGCTGTTTTTCAATCTGCTTGATAGCCGACGCTAAATGCTCGTGCGTCCACGTTCCACCAAGTGGCGGATTCTCAAAGGAAACGCCGCTCGGTTCACTCTTCGACAAGACGAAACTGGCGTTGTTCTGGACGTTGAGCTTGTAATGACCGTTTTTGTCACTTAAGAAGACCGCGAAAACCAATCCCTTCGAGCGGGCGGGATTCGCATAGTTGATGACGTAAACGACCTTTTCGTCCGGATACGATTTCTCGTCAAGAAAATACCCAAACGTCAGCTTTGTTGCATTCGAGGATGGCAAAAACTTCTTCGCCTCAAGACACTGAACGGCACGAAGCAATAGTTGTGACGGCTGCTCCTGCGGGCCAGCGAGTGCTGCCAAACAGATCGGTAGCGCTAGTCCCAAAGCGATTTTCCTCATAGTCGTCCTCTCGACCTTTCTGGTCAGTGTCCCGGATCGATGTAGATGGGGGCGGACGCGGGGCCTACGCTACGCCACCCATTTCATCGCCAGCTTCTTTCGCTTCTTCGCGCAGTCCAGAAGATAAAGATCGATCAACTTCTGATAAGGCAGTCCTGTCTCCTCCGCCAGTCCCTTAAAGTAGTCCACAACTTCCGGACTCAAGTTGATTCCCACGGCTTTCTTCTTGCCCGCGTAGGGATTCTTTACGGCTTTCAGTTTGGAAAAACTATATTCCTTCTTCATAAAATCGAACCTCCTTCTTGGTCGCCTTTCGCGCAGAAATAATTCGCATCAAGGAATCGGCTTTTTCGTCCCACCCGAAACGCAGCACATCTAGATATTATCTAGATTCCACTGCAATGACGAACGATTTAAATCCCCAGAACATTTCGATGAAAGCTTAACCAAGGCGCCGCCATGAAGCGAACCGCGAGAAAAAGACGGCGGACACGGTTTGGTTGCCGAGTGGGTCGCCGGGAGCCAAGTACGATTGATTGCCTAGCGAAGAGGGCACGATATATCGTGCCCCTACGGGAGACGGTATCCGCATTCGCGATGGATCGGATCGATTGGTGAACGGGAGATGGGCGACGAAAAACACAGGCGTTCGATTCGGATACCTAGCGCGGATTATTCGGAGCCGGGCGGATATTTTCTGACGATTTGTGCGGCGGGCCGCAAGAATATTTTTGGCAAGATACACGACGCGCGCGTTGAGCTGAGCCCGCTTGGAGAAATAGTGCGAGAGTGCTGGGTCGCAATCCCCGAACATTTTGCATCGGCACAGATCAAAGAATTCGTGGTGATGCCAAATCATCTGCACGGAATAATCCTTCAGTACGGGCACGATATATCGTGCCCTTCGATCGGACGGCGAGGCGTAAGGAGTTATTCCAAACACCAACGAAGGGAACGATTCCAACGATCGTCCGTGCATTTAAAGCAGCGGTTACGCGAATAGCAAGAGAGCGGTTGCGCGACGGAGATATTTGGCAGCGGAATTATTTTGAGCGGGTTCTGCGCGACGGCCAGGAATATGCAAATGCTAGCCGGTACATTTTGGAGAATCCGCACAAATGGGAATGGGATAAGCAGAATTTGGCGCAGAGGGCATTGCCGAGGGGCGCGGTGGTTGCCAAGTTCGAGTGACCTTGCCGCGAAGAGGGCACGATATATCGTGCCCCTACGAAAGAAGATCGTCGGAGCGGAAGTTAAATCGGGCTGCGGGAGGAGCGGACGAAATCGCGGAGGACAGTGACGTTGGGGCCGTAGACACCGATGCGGCCGGCATCGACAGGGAGGCCGAGCATTTCGGCTTGTTCGAGATCGACACCTGCGTCGTCGAGTTCGGAAAGGCTGAAACCCTGCGCGGGCAGAACGCGATTGAGGCCCGTCGGATAGACGGGACGGGGCGGACGATGACGGCGCCACGGACGACGTGCGATCTCGTAGAATTGCTGCCAGTCGCGTTTTTGCCAAGTCGTCATACGATGCTTCTCGGCTGCGTCAAGGGTAAAGCCCTGACCTACCACGTTCCTTTTGCCGCTTTCGCGGCGGCTGCCTCTTCTATTTCTCTTCGCACTTCCATTACCTAAGACGGCTAGCTTACTGCGTTGGATGCCCCAGGCTCCAAAAAGGTTCACCTGGGTTTCGCGCCGTACCGAGCGCAGGCCTTTACAGGGTAAACAAGAGTCCCTGTGCTGCTGGCGGAGACGATACGACACATCCAATGCCGCGAGCCAGTTTCCTCGACTAGTGTTTCAAACACGTTACGGGGGCTTAAGTTGCGCCGGGGGGTTACCGGCACGAACCGCACGCCAGGTGGTGCGAATACGTGTATGCGTCCGGAGAGCTCGACGCACGGCGCGCTGCTGAACTGGCGGTATACTACGCAAGTTCGCTGCCTGCGCCAAGCAAAAATGCACGCGTCTACGCACATAGTCGTCCACTATCACGAGCTGTGGCTGAAGCTCGGGAACCGGCCATTTTTTCTGCACCAACTGCGCCGCGCGATGCGCCGCGCGCTGGAAGGAATCGCCGTTGCGGGGATCACGCAACCGGGCGATCGCTATCTCATCGAGCTGGAAAATCCCGCTGAACTCGAACTGGCGTTGCGCCGTCTGCAACAAGTTTTCGGAATTTCGCATCTTGCCGTCGCGCGTCCGGTCAATTGGAGCCACAAGACCTTTGGTCAAGTAACTGCCGGCGACGTCGTTTCGCAAATTTGCGAAACGGCGTGGGACGAAATTCGGACCGAATCATTTTCCACTTTCGCCGTTCGCGCGAAGCGCAGCGACAAACGCTTCCCGCACAATTCCATGTTTCTTGAACGCGAAGTCGGCGGCGTTTTATTCGACAAACTCGAAGCGGCGGGACGCACGGCAAAAGTCGATCTGGATAATCCTGAACTGACCTGCCGCATCGAAGTGACGCGCGGACCGATTTTGATTTATGCGCGGCGCATCGCCGGCCCCGGCGGATTGCCGACGAACACCGCTGGGCGGCTGACGTGTTTGCTGAGCGGCGGCTTCGATTCGGCGGTGGCCGCTTACAAAATGATGAAGCGCGGCGCGCATTTAAGCTTTGTGCATTTCTGGGGAGGCGGCGCGGAGCCGGGCGAATCTTCGATTCACGTTGCTCGGCGTCTCGTGGAAAAACTCGTGCCGTGGCAAGCCACCGCGAAATTGTATCTGGTGCCGTTTGAGCCGTTGCAGCGACAGATCGTGGCCGACGCCGACGAGTCGTTTCGCACTTTGCTTTATCGCCGACTCATGCTGCGCATCGCGGAGCGGCTCGCGCTGCGGGAACGATCGAAGGGATTGGTGACGGGAGACAGCCTCGGGCAAGTGGCTTCGCAAACGCTGGGCAATCTGCAATCGGTCGGTTCGATCGCGCGGCTTCCGCTTTATCGCCCCCTCATTGGAGACGACAAACTGGAGATTCAGGACCTCGCCACAAAAATCGGCACGCATGAAATTTCGGCTGAACGCTTCCACGATTGCTGCACGATCCTTCAGCCGAAGTCGCCGGCGCTTTTTGCGACGACTGAGCAGCTCGATGCCGCCGAAGCACAGTGCGACGCTCCCACGCTCGTCGAGCGCGGATTGCAATCCGTTTCACTGGAAAGATTTCGCTACAGGCAAGGAAGTGTGGAAAGAGCCGTCGCCAGACACAGACCTACCACGGCGCACGTTTCGAAGGGGTAACTCGGCGAGCCTGGCGGCCCGCCGTTTCGAACTCGGAAAAGAATTTTTACCAGCGATTTCCGCGGTCGCCACGGTCTCCGCCGCGATCACCACCTCGATCGCCGCCGCGTCCACCCCCGCCGCCTCTGCCGCCGCCACCGCCGCCATGACCGCCACGCCCACCGCCGTAGCCGCCCCGGCCGCCGCCACCACCACCGCCGCTGCGTTCGGTCTGGGGCCGCGCTTCATTCACCACCAGATTGCGTCCGCCGAAGTTCTGGCCGTTCATCGTATTGACCGCGCGATCCGCTTCTTCGTCATTGGTGATTTCGACGAAGGCGAAACCGCGCGATTGCCCGGTAAAACGATCGCGAATCAGATTTACTGCCGAGGGATTTACACCGCCCTGCGCGAAAAATTCGTGCAGGCTATCCTCCGTCGCGGAAAACGGAAGATTACCAACATAGAGCTTCTTCACTTACCGACTCCTTCTGCCCGGAACCCACTTGCAAGTCGCGGAGCGCGCTGAAGCATCAGCTACCGTCCACGGGCAGAGAAGACACCCTCCCACCACGGGCGCGGACCATGCACTTCAGCGGTCAGTTGCATCCTCTCGGAAATTGACCACTTTTGCAACGAATTTTCTGTGAAGGGCCGGGAGCGAAAAGAGTGGCGCCGCCGATGGGGCGCTGCGGCTTTTTTGATGCTAGGATGCGGGCAACTTTGAGCCTGAAGAGGGCGGCCCACCGAGGAACGCATGCGCGGAACGATGATGGATTTCCCGTTGACGCTGCAACATATATTTGAGCGGAACGGCAAACTTTTTCCAAGAATTGAAATTGTATCGCGACGGCCGGACCGGTCGATCGTGCGAACGTGCTATGGGGATTTTTATCAGCGGGCGCGGCGGTTGGCTTCGGCGCTGATTGAAATGGGAATGCGACCGGGAGACCGCATCGCTTCGATGATGTGGAATCACAGCGGACATCTGGAAGCGTTTTTCGGCGTGCCGTGTGCGGGCGGGATTTTGCATACGCTGAATTTGCGGCTGCATCCGCAGGAGATTGCGGCGATTGCGCGGCATGCCGAGGATCGATTTCTGATTATTGACGATGTGCTTTTGCCGGTGCTGGAGAAATTCCGGGCGGACGTGTCGTTTGAAAAAATAATTGTGGCGCCGTATGGAGGCGGTGAGGTGCCGAGCGGATTTTTGACTTATGAAGAATTGCTAGCGAACGCTTCGCTGGACGTGCCGATGCCGAAGATTGATGAAGATGACGGAGCGGCGATGTGTTTTACGTCGGGAACGACAGGATCTTCGAAGGGCGTGATTTATTCGCACCGGGCGCTGGTGCTGCATTCGTTTGCGGAATCGATGGTGGATTCGATGGGGCTGAGCCACTGCGATACGGTGCTGCCGGTGGCGCCGATGTTTCATGCGAACGCGTGGGGCTTGCCGTATACGTGCGCGATGGTGGGCGCGCGATTGGTGCTTCCGGGGCCAAATGTAGACGCGGAGAGCATCCTGGATTTGATGATGCAGGAGCGCGTAACGTTTGCGGGCGGCGTGCCTACGGTGTGGATGGGCGTGCTGCAGGCGCTCGAAGCGAATCCGACGCGATGGAAATTTTCGAAACCGATCCGGTTGGCGTGCGGCGGGTCGGCTCCTCCAGAACAATTGATTCGCGGGTTGGACAAATTTGGCATTCGCCTGATTCATTTGTGGGGAATGACGGAGACGACGCCGCTGGCGACGCTTGGCTTGCTGAAGCAACACATGTGGGATTGGCCGGAAGATAAGCAGTACGAGGCGCGATGCAAGCAGGGATGGGCGGGACCGTTCATCGAGCTGCGCGTGATGCGGCGCGCGGATTTTGCGCCGGGCGAACCGATGCCGGAAGGCGTGGAATGTCCGTGGGATGGCGCGACGGCTGGAGAGCTGGAAATTCGCGGGCCGTGGATTGCGTCGGAGTATTACAACGCGCCGGATCAGGCGCACCGGTGGACAGCCGATGGATGGTTTCGAACGGGCGACGTGGCGACGATGGATGACGAAGGATATGTGCGGTTGATCGACCGGGCGAAGGATTTGGTGAAGTCGGGCGGAGAGTGGATCAGCTCGGTGGATCTGGAAAATTGTTTGATGGGACATCCGGCGGTGAAAGAGGCATGCGTTGTGGGATTGCCTCATCCGAAATGGCAGGAACGGCCGCTGGCGGCGGTGGTGTTGAAGGCGGGACATTCGGCAACGGTGGCAGAGTTGCGGCAGTATTTGGCGGCGACATTTGCGAAGTGGCAGTTGCCGGATTCGATTGTGTTTGTGGAAGCGATTCCGCGGACGAGCGTGGGGAAATTCAAGAAGACGGAATTGCGGCAACAGTTTGCGGATTGGAAGTGGAATCAGTGAGTATGCGGTTCCATCCGTCAAGGAATTGCTTTTCGATTTCGAATGATGCTCGTAGGAGCACAGCCAGGAATGGCTGTGCCACACTTTTGGCTTACCCCGGATACATGTCGTTCTGAATGGGGAGCATGGAGCCGCCGGCGTCGACGTTGAGGACGGCGGCGGTGACTTGGGCTGATTCGTCGCTCAGTAAATAGATTGCGGCGTAGGCGGTGTCTTCGACTGTTTGCATTCTACCGAGTGGGAGGCGCTTGCCGGCTTTTTCGAGGTCTTCGATGCCGCGGCCTTCGCCTTTTTGGATTTTCAGTTCGCCTTCGGTGGCGATCCATCCGGGAATGATGTAGTTGACGCGAATTCTGTCCGCCGCGAGCGCTCCCGCCAGTGTTCTGGTCATCGAGAGCAAGCCGCCTTTGGCCGCAGCGTAAGCGACGAGATTGGGCAAGCCCTGAATGCCGTTGATGGAGCCCATGTTGACGATGCTGCCGCCTTTGGCGTCCCTCATTCGCGGGACGGCGAATTTCGTTACGTAAAACGCGCTGCGCAAGTTAACCTGCATCACTTTTTCCCAAAGGTCGGTAGTGGTTTCTTCGAGACGGGCACGGGGAAACCAGCCGGCGTTGTTTACCAAGCCATTCAATTTGCCGAATTTCTTTACGGCTACGTCCACGAGCGCCGCGCATTGACTTTCGTCCGTCAAATCGGCGTATTGAAAAGCCGCCGTCCAACCTTCGCTTTGAATTTTCGCGGCGGCTTCTTCGCCGCGCTCTTTCTGGATGTCGGCGAGGACAACGGAAGCGCCTTCGGCGGCGGCCATGCGCGCACATTCGAATCCGATGCCCTGGGCCGCACCGGTAACAACGATTATTTTCCCTTCGAGACGCTTGCTCATTTGCGCGGCTCCCACAAAGACGGAAGAGAGTTTACGCGCGTAGAGGTGCGATTTGCACGCGATGTGTGTTTACGTACGGTAGGAGGCGTTGATGCGGACGTATTCGGCGGTGAAGTCGCAGGTCCAATACTTCGCTGAGGACTGGCCAGCGTGAAGATGGACGACGATGGGGACGTGGTCGGCGAGAAGTTTGTTGCTGGCGGCACGTTCGTTGAAGTCGAGGGGCTGGCCACGTTTGAGAACTTTGATACCGGCCATGGTGATTTCGACGAGGGCTGGATCGAATTTGACGCCCGAACGACCTGCGGCGGCGAAGATGCGGCCCCAATTGGGGTCGCCGCCGGCGAAAGCGGTTTTGACGAGGGGAGAAGTGGCGATAGTTTCGGCTATTTTCTTTGCGCCGGATTCGGTTTTGGCGCCACGGACTTCGATTTCGATGACGCGCTGAGCGCCTTCGCCGTCGGCGACGATTTGTTGTGCGAGGGAGCCGCAGACACTTTCGAGAGCTGCGGCGAATTGGCGGTGGGCTTTGGTGCCGTTTGCGATGGCAGGCGCACCGGCGGCGCCGTTGGCGAGGACGAGGAGCGTGTCATTGGTGGACGTGTCACCGTCGACGCTAATCGCGTTAATCGTTCGCGCAGTGACATCGCGCAGCGTTCGCTGCAGAAGAGACGGAGAAATGTTGGCGTCGGTGGCGACGAAGGCGAGCGTGGTGGCCATGTTGGGATGAATCATGCCGGCGCCTTTGGCGCAGCCGATGAGATGGATGCGCTTGGCGGACATTCGGAAGGAGGCGGAGGCAGTTTTGGGGCGAGTGTCCGTGGTGCAGATGGCGAGAGAAAGTTCGGCGAAAGAGCGGGCGGAGGGGCGACGGTTACGCGCGAGCATGGGAAGGGCGCGGAGAATTTTTTCTACGGGGAGTTGCACGCCGATAACGCCGGTGGAACAGATGAAGAGTTCGTGAGCAGGGATGCCGAGACGTTTAGAGGTTTCTTCGACGGTGCGTTGCGAGGCGAGATCGCCCTGGGCTCCGGTGGCGCAGTTGGCGTTGCCAGCGTTGACGACGACGGCGCGCATGTGGCCTTTGGATTCGGCGAGATGTTTTTTGGAGAGAGTGACGGGAGCGGCGACGACGAGATTTTGCGTGAAGACGGCAGCGGCGGATGCCGGGACGTCGCTGGAAAGAATGGCGAGATCGAGGGCGCCGGTTTTTTTGAGGCCGCAGGCGGTGGCGGCGAAACGAAAGCCTTTGGGAAGGGCGGCTTCGGTGGGAGGTTGAGTCACAGAGCGTCTCCCAGCTTCGTGAGTCGATTCTTGAGCATCGCGATCGCAGCCCGAACCGGCTCAGTGGCTGTGCCGCCCATGACCACTTTTGTTGCGATGGCAGTTTCTACGTTCGGTCCAGCCGAGAAATCCTCAACGAAGTGAGGGGAGATTTTCTGCAGGTCGGGCAGGGTCAATTCGAGCCAGTTCTTGCCTTGTTTTTCCGCCTCACGCAACATTTTGCCAACGATGTCGTGCGCTTGGCGGAACGCGACACCCTGATGAACCAAGTAGTCGGCGACCTCTGTCGCGAGCAGAGCCGGATTTGAAGCTGCGGCACGCAGGCGGTCATCTCGAAACGTAGTACTCGTTATCGCGCCAACGGCAACCCAAATCATGTCTTCGACCTGATCGTGGGCGGAGAAAAGAGCTTCCTTATCTTCCTGCAGGTCCCGCTGATAGCTGGTGGGAAGACCTTTCAGCGTAGTTAAGAGAGAGAGAAGAGCGCCTATGATGCGGCCAGTTTTGCCGCGGATGAGTTCCCAGCAGTCGGGGTTTTTCTTTTGCGGCATGAGGCTGCTGCCGGTGGAATATTCGTCTGGAAGAATGACGTAGGAAAATTCCTGCGAAGCGAAGAGGACGAAGTCTTCGGCGAGGCGTGAAAGATGCGTGGCGATTCCCGAGAGAGCGAAGAGATAGTCGAGAGCAAAGTCGCGATCGCTGACGGCGTCGAGAGAATTGGCGGTGATTTTGGAAAAGCCGAGGTCGCGCGCGATGGATTCGCGATTGATGGCGAAGGAGTTTCCAGCGAGTGCACCAGAGCCCATCGGGCAGGCGTCCGCGCTGGCCGCCGCGTTTTGAAGACGCGTGATGTCACGAGTGAAAGCTTCGGCCTGCGCGAGCAAGAAATGAGAAAGCAAAATCGGCTGGGCGTGTTGCATGTGGGTCATGCCGGCCATGGGGACGCCGAGTTTTGCCTTTGCTTGCGACAGAAGCGAATCGCAAAGCGCGAGCAGGCCGCGTTTCACTTGCGCAGTGGCGTCTATGACGAACAGACGGAAATCGGTGGCGACGAGTTCGTTGCGGCTGCGGCCGGTGTGGAGTTTCCAGCCGAGGGGGCCAAGTTCTTCGACGAGAGCTTTTTCGACGAAGTGGTGGACGTCTTCGGCATCGGCGCCGGTTTTTTCGAGCCAGGCGTGGTCGTTTTGCGCGCGTTCTGCGATTTTGTCGAGGGCGGCGAGCGTTTGCTTTACTTCGGTGGCGGTGAAGATGCCGATGCGTTCGAGAGCTTTGGCCCAGGCGCGATCGACGGCGATTTCGTAGGGCAGAAGACGGCGGTCGAATGAGAACGAGCGCTGGAACGCGTCGAAGCGCGCGTTTGGTTCGCGTTCGAAGCGGCCACCCCAGAGGCGATCGTCTTTGCGGTCAGTCATGGAGGAAGTCGTCAGTCATCAGTTTTCAGTTTCAGAAAAAAGAAAAACATTTCGCCGGCCTTTTCGAGTTGCCGCACTTGCTAGAGCTTGAACCTCCTCAGGGACAAATCGAGCCAAGATGCGGTGGTTGAGGTCCTTCGCGCATCTTCGTGGATGCGCTCAGGCTGACAAGCTTTTGATACCGGTGGCTGCCGCGCGTTTGCGGCAATTGGTTCGCAGGGATTGAGGCCCTTTCCGATAAGAATCGGAATCTTCGATCGCCCAGTGCAGGAGCACCGGGACTCAGGATGACAAGAATCGTGCCAGGCTGCCCGCCCATTCGCAAACCAAAGAGGCGAAGGTGAGCAATCTTGCCGAGATCGGGCGCAGCATGCTGCGCCCCTACGTGAAAGGTCATGAGTTGCTGCCTTCGGCCTTGGCTTTGGGGCGGACGGTGATGGGGAGCGCGAAGAGATTGATGAAGCCTTCGGCGTCCTTGGGGTTGTAGCGGCCCATGGTGAAGCTGGCCAGGTCGGCGCGATAGAGAGAGAAGGGCGATTTGCGGCTGGTCACGTTGAGCGAACCCTTCCAGAGTTTGAGGCCGACGGAGCCGGTGACGCGTTCCTGCGAAACGTTGAAGAAACCGTCGAGGGCCTGGCGCTGCGTGGAGAACCACACGCCGTTGTAAACGAGTTCGGCGTAGCGGACGGAGAGCGATTGCTGCAGATGCGCGGTTTCGCGATCGACGGTGAGGCGTTCGAGCTCGCGATGCGCGGTGACGAGCAACGTGCCGCCAGGAGTTTCGTACGCGCCGCGGGACTTCATTCCGACGAGGCGGTTTTCGACGAGGTCGGTGCGGCCGACTCCGTGGCGTGCGGCAATTTCATTGAGCGTGTGGAGCAATTCGACCGAACCAAGTTTCGCGCCGTTTACGGAGACCGGAGTGCCGGATTCAAAGCCGATTTCAACTTCTTCGGCTTTGTCTGGAGCTTTTTCGGGAGAAACAGTCCACTGCCACATGGCTTCGCTGGGAGCGTTGGCGGGATCTTCGAGTTCGCCGCCTTCGTGGCTGAGGTGCCAGATATTGCGATCGCGGCTGTAAATATTTTTTTTGCTCTGTTCGATGGGGACGTTGTGCTTTTCGGCGTAGGCGATGGCGTCTTCGCGGGAGTCGGTGTCCCATTCGCGCCAAGGCGCGATGATTTGCACGTTGGGCGCGATGGCTTTGTAGGCGAGTTCGAAGCGGACC
>Ga0137410_10002839_pt1 | contig 11762 bp, 8 predicted proteins | sample CZODoug1_16funga_FD_108878 | JGI IMG/M metagenome (GOLD analysis project Ga0137410, IMG submission 108878) | Vadose zone soil fungal communities from Angelo Coast Range Reserve, California, USA - CZODoug1_16fungal (Illumina Assembly) | ecosystem: Environmental > Terrestrial > Soil > Vadose zone... | reverse complement strand
GTGTGCCGCCCCGCTGAGGGGGGGCCTACAGGTGCCGGCCCCGCTGAAGCGGGGCCCTGCAGTCACTCACCTGAAGCGGCTCATGCCGGCAACCTCTGACCAGGCGGACACGGCATGGGGGACCAGGCACGATGGTGCCGCGCGATGGAACGAAACCGGCGATGCATGGCTCATCCTCACGGCGATCGCGGATTATTCAGCCACCCATCGCAGGTAGTTCATATTCCCGAAATAGCCGGTCGGCCCGCCCGTGTCAGTCACGACTCGCATCAGATGCGGTCCGGCACTCAGAGGGATACCTGCCCTGCTGATCGTCTGCCAGTTCTGCCATCCTCCGGTATTGGGCACATTCAGAGGTCCAGTCACATTGACGCCGTCGATCTCGACGTGGAACGTGGCGCTCCCCGTCGGCGAAGCGAGGCGCGCCTGCAGCGTATAGCTTCCAGAGGCGTTCACCGTGATCGAGTACATGAGCCACTCCCCGGCGGTGACATAGCCGAGTGAGTATCCTCCACCGACATCGGAGGACGTCTCGATGTCAACATCGGTCTGGCGATACCTGCCGCCAGTATTGCCTGCCGTCGAATCGTGATAGGCGATTCCCTCCCCTCCGTCATCGAAGTTCTCCGACTCGATGATGCCCGGGATCGAAGCCGGTGTTCCGCCAAATGGCGTGGGCGCCGTGGCGGCCACGACATGAACGGTCACGGGCGCGGATATCGTACTTGCACCGAGGTTATCGATTGCGCGCGCGGTGAAGGTGTAGTCGCCGACGGCGAGGCTGTTCACGGTCAGCGTGAACGGAGCAGCTGTGGCGACGCGGATGAGGGACGATCCGGAAAAGAACGCTACCTGCGTGACATTTCCATCGGGATCGCTGACCGTCGCGGTGACGGTCACCGTCGCCGGCGGCGTGTAGCTCGCACCATCGGCCGGAGAGGTGAGCTGGACGACAGGCGCCACGTTGTCGCTGCTCGACACGGTCCAGCGCAGGAAGTTCACGTTGCCGAACCATCCGCCCGCGCCGTTCGTGTCGGCGACGAGCCGAAGCACATGAGGTCCGGCGGTCAGCGGAATGCCTGCGAAGGCGACTGACGCCCACGTTTGCCATCCACCCGTGTTCGGAACCGCCAGCGGACCGGTCGCGTCGACACCGTCGACCTCGACGTGGAAAATTCCACCCGCCCCGGGCGAAGCCACCCGGGCTTCGATCGTATAGCTGGACGTCGTCGCAACCGACACAGAGTACTTCAGCCATTCTCCGCCCACGACATAACCGAGCGAGTACCCGCCCCCCACATCCGACGTCGCTTCGATGTCGACATCGGTTGCGCGATACTTGCCTCCCGAATTCCCTGCTGTGAGATCGTGATAGGCAATCCCCTCTCCGCCGTCATCGAAGTTTTCCGCTTCGATCACGCCAGGGATGGCGGCCGGGGTCCCACCGAATGGAGTTGACTTCGGAGGTTCCAGGACTCGGACAGTCACCGCTGCTGACGTCGTACTCGATCCGGCGTCGTCAGTCGCGACGGCTGTCAGGCTGTATGTACCCGCCGGCACGTTGTTCCAGGACAGGGTGAACGGCGACGCCGTGTCGGTGCCAAGGAGCACAGATCCGGCATAGAAAGCGACCCGGCTGATGCTGCCATCGGGATCGCTCGCCGTCGCGCTCAAAGGGATCGCCGCAGGCGCCATGTAGTTCGCGCCGTTGGCCGGCGAGGTCAGCTGAACCGATGGAGGTGCGTTGATGCCGGGCGCCGTCCAGCGCAGGTAGTTCAGGTTGCCGAACCATCCGGATTGCCCTTTGGTGTCGATGACGACACGCACCAGGTGTGGCCCGGCCGTCAACGCGATTCCTGCATGGCTGATCGTTTGCCAGGTCTGCCAGCCGCCCGTGTTCGGCACCACCATGGGACCAGTCACGTCGATGCCGTCGACTTCCACATGGAAGGCACCACCGACTCCGAACGAAGCCACCCGCGCATCCAGAGCGTAGTTGGCCGTGGCGATCGCCGACACCCAGTACGCCAGCCATTCTCCCGGTTCGACGTAGGCGAGCGAGTAACCTCCCCCGACGTCGGAGGTCACCTCGATATCGACATCCGTCTGTCGATACTGTCCGCCGGTATTGCCCGGCGTCAGATCGACATAGCCAACCCCTTCACCACCTTCGTTGAAGTTCTCCGCTTCGACACGGCCAGGAATCGGGGCTGCTGTCCCACCGAACGGCAGCGACCCGAGTCCGGGCTGCACATGAATCGTGGCCGCGGCCGACGTGCTGGTTGCACCATTGTTGTCTGTGGCGACGGCGGTCAGCGCATAGTTGCCGACGGTGGCGTTGGTCCAGGTGAACGTGAATGGCGGTGCGGTGTCGATCCCGATCAGGGCCGTGCCGGCGTAGAAGGCCACCTGGGCGACGGTGCCATCCGCATCGCTGGCCACAGCAGCGAGGGTGATCGTCGCGGGCGCCGGATAGGTCGTGTTGCTGGGCGGGTCTGTCAACGTCACCATCGGGGCCGAGTTTCCACGGGGTCCACACGCATCGAGCGCGCGGCTGACGTTGAGCCGGCCGTTCGTGATCGTCTTGCCCGCCAGCGCCGGGATGAGATCGACGTGATCCAATATCAGCGCCTTCAGGGCGGCGGTATTGGCGGTGCAGCGCGACAGCAGCAGCGCAGCCGCACCGGACACGTGCGGGGTCGCCATGGATGTCCCGCTGAAATACCCGTACGTCGCGCCGGGGAGCGTGGACAGCACCTGGACCCCGGGCGCCCCGAGATGGACCGTGTTCGCGCCGAAATTCGAGAAGCTGGCGAGCGCGTCCTGGTTGTCGGTCGCCGCCACCGCAACGACGTTCGGCGCCGCATAGTTTGCGGGATAGAACGGCGTGACATCGGTGTCTTGCGAGCTGTTCCCGGCGGCGGCCACGAACAGCATGTCGTTCTGGTTCGCTCGATTGATCTCGTCGAGCAGCGCCTGAGAGAATCCGACGCCGCCCCAGCTGTTCGAGAGGACGCGGATATTCGCACCGCCTGAGCTGAAGACCGTCTTGACCTGGATCGCGAATTCAATCGCATTGATCGCGTCGGCCGTCGTACCTGATCCGGCCGCGGTCAGGAACTTGAGACCCATCACGTTGGCGAGCCAGTTGACGCCCGCGACGCCCACGCCGTTGTTGCCAACAGCTCCAATGGTGCCGGCCACGTGCGTGCCGTGCTTGTTGTCGTCGAATGGATCGCATGATCTGGCAATGGCGTTGAATCCGTGCGTGCCAGCCGCACAGGTGATCGTCCGGCCGCCGATCGTAACGCTGAAGCTCGCCGGGGCCGACCAGACGTTGCCGGCCAGGTCGGGATGTGAATAGTCGATCCCCGTATCGACAATCCCGACGACGGCGTTGCGAGATCCAATGGCGACATCCCATGCGGGAACGGCCTGGATGTCAGCGCCTGGCGCGCCGGGCGTTCCCGCGATGATCTGCCCGATGTTCCGAAGCCCCCAGAGCTCCGGGAATCGCGGATCGTCAGGCTCACGCGTCGCATACACGATGTAGTTCGGCTCGACGTACAAGACGTCGTTGCGAGCCGAGAGGCCGGCAATGAGCGATTGAACGTTCTTGCTGCGCGACCGGACACGCCACACGCGGCCTCCGCCAACCGCTGCGTCGTCGTCCGCGTCGACCTCGGCGCGGACACGGGTGAGATCGGGAACTTTGCGGAACGCGACGAGCACTTCTCCCGCGACGACCGCGCGGCCACGGAACCGTTCGGCGGCGGGGCGATCCTGCGCCGACGAGACCCGGAACGTCACGCTGGCCGCCGCGATCAGCGCGACCGCGAGTGTGCCAACGGCTGCGACGCTTGAACGGCGGCGGCGAAATCTCATAAGGCCCCGACTGTACCGACACCCCGATGAACAAACAAGGAAGCCGGGGCAGAAACTGTGAAAGCGTCAAGCCCGGCCCCGTGAATCTGTGCAACCGATCTCTCGATCGACGTGATTTCGGCAGCCCAGGGGCAATAGCGGCCGCCGCCAAATCCTGTGCCTTGGCGCTCGACGTCAGATGGGCGTCCGTCGCACAGTTCGATCGCCGCCTCCGCGAACGCGACATCGTCGAGATGCCAGCTCCATCCGCGATTGATTTCCGTGCCTGCGACGATTCGGCCAACGGGGATTCGGGCTCGACCGCCAGCCTGCACCAGTCGCGCCGCCTCGATTTGATCGTCGCGCGTCAGCATGACTCTGAACGTTTCGTTGACCACTCGAAACGTCACGACGACGCCCTGCGAAGGCGCGTTGGGAACCTCTTGATGACACGCGGCACCCAGCGACCCGAGAATGATGGCAACCGAATTTCGGATCATCCTCACTGCCTGCTCCTTGGCCGAGGGACACTTCTGGCAGCGATCGTTCTGCCTTGCCGAAACGTCAACACCAGGACGTGCAAGAACGCGCGCATTTGTTCCGGGTCAGGAATCGCCGCTCACACGGGCCATTGCTGACGGATCTGTGGGAGCACCCGCCAGGAAACCAAGGGAAATCGACGGACCGCTGCGCGCGACTGCGAGGCTCTTGGGCCCGCGCCGACAATCAGCCTCGCATCGCGAACAACAGTACGGCGAGTCGACGGCAAGAACTGTAAGGGTCGGAACGGCTTTTCCGAATTCGCGTTCCGTCTCGAAGGCGTAGGATGACAGGGTGAGTCTCGACGAAACGGCTCAGATCGACGGCAACTGGCTTGTCATTGTCATCCTGATCGCAGTCTGGACCTCGATGACGGTGCTCGCCCGGCGGGACCTTGTGAAAGTGTCGGTCCGGGCCCGGCGCATTGCAGTCACTCTTGCCGTCGGCGTGACTGCCGCACTTCTCACGTGGTCCGTGTGGAGTCGCCCGCAACCGCAGACGTCGGACCTGGCACAGATCTGGGCAGGCGCCGGCGCACTCCTTCATCACCAGAATCCCTACGAGGCCATCGGTCCCGGCCGCGCGTTCAACTGGCCTTACCCGCTGCTGTATCCGATGACCGCGATTCTGACGCTGATTCCGCTGGCCTGGATGCCCTTGCGCTGGGTTGATCCGGTTTTTGTCGGCCTGGGCTTTGGACTGTTTACGTACGCGGTCACCATGCGTCGGCTCGTGACGCCAGCTCTCATGGCGCTCGTCTCGCTCGCAGCGTTGATGACGCTGCAAACGTCGCAGTGGTCGTTGTTGCTGACAGGCGCCGCGCTGGTTCCCGGGTTCGGGTGGCTGCTCGTAGCGAAGCCGACGATTGGTATGGCGCTCTTTGCCGCGTTTCCGCGCTGGAAGACGGCGATTGGCTGCAGCGCGCTGTTGATCCTCAGCGTGATCATCCGGCCGACGTGGATGTCGGATTGGCGGGCCACGTTTTCCAGCGCGCCGCACGTGGTCGCGCCGATCATGCGCGCGGGCGGGCCGCTGGTGTTGCTTGCGCTGCTGAAATGGAAGCGAGCCGATGCCCGTCTTCTGCTCGGCCTCGCGTGCGTGCCGCACACAACGGTGCCTTATGAAACCATTCCACTTTTCCTGATCCCGCAGACCTGGCCGCAGGCGTGGAGTCTCTGGTCGCTTGGCCTGCTCGCGTATGCCGGGCAATGGGCGACGGGTCCGTATCCGTCACAAGCGGCGTACTGGGAGAGTGGCGCCCGATGGATTGTTGTGCTGCTCTACCTGCCGTGTCTGGGGATGATACTGAGTCGGCCCAATGTTTGGTCGGATTCCTATCCGGACCCGCCCTCGCCGGCCCCGACCCCCGACAGCGGCCGAACCTATGACGTGTCCACCGCCGGCCGGCGCTTCCTTCTGGTCAAAAGGTCCGCCAATCGGGTCGGAACGCCGCAGATCGTCGTCGTCCAGAACTGGTTCGAGGAGCTGAAGCGGCTCGCGCCGGCAACACGCTGACCAGAGCCCCTTCGCCTGTGGTCGGATGGTATGATGCGCCACCGACGAAAAGAACAGAGGGAGATTTTTCATGCGACATCACGCTCCGACATTGAGGCTCGCCTTCGCCGCACTGCTCGCTATTGCGGCCGTCGCGCTCGTCGCGGCGACGGTCGCCGCCCAATACTCGATGACCGTCAATAAGGACAGGCTCGTCAATGCGCAGAATGAGCCTCAAAACTGGCTGATGATGAACGGCGACTATGGGTCGATGCGGTACTCGAAGCTCTCCCAGATCAGCCGAGAAAACGTCAAGAACCTTCGACTGATCTGGGCCATGGCGCTGGGCGGCATGCAGGATGTGGGACAGAACGGTCCGGAGGCCGAGATCCATCCGCTCGTCGACAACGGCTTCCTGTACACAAGCGACGGCTGGGGCACGATCTATAAGATCGACGCCCGCAATCCGAACAAGGGCGACTTCGTCTGGGTGACCGATCCCGGCGTGAAGCACCAGGGCAATATTCCGCGCACGCGCGGCATCGCGTTGTGGGAAGACCTCGTGATCGCCAATCTTCCGGACGGCCGCGTGATTGCCGTCAACCGCAATAACGGCGAAATCGTCTGGGACAAGATGTTGGCGTCGACCAACGAATTCGGCAACAAGGAACGATTCAACGCGGCGCCCATTACCGCTGAAGGGAAAGTCATTGTCGCGAACGGGGCGGGCGACGCGAAAACGCGTGGCTGGATCGGGGCGCTCGACGCGCGATCGGGCAAGGAGCTCTGGCGCTGGTACGTCGTGCCGAAGCCGGGCGATCCGGGCAGCGAAACCTGGAAGGACACGAACAACGCGTGGAAAACCGGGGGCGGCGGCCTGTGGCAGGTGGGCTCCTACGATCCTGCGACCAAGCTCACCATCTGGGGCACCGGCAACCCGGTTCCGATTTACGATCCGCAGGCGCGTCCCGGCGACAACCTGTACACCAACTCGGTTGTCGCGGTGGACGTCGAGACCGGCAAGCTGGCGTGGTACTTCCAGTACACGCCGAACGATTCCTGGGACTTCGATGAAGTCGGCGTCCACATGTTGTACGACACGACGATCAACGGCCGAAGCCGCAAGATCGTCGGCCATTTCGCGCGCAACGGGTTTTACTACTCGATTGATCGCACCAACGGCGAATTCCTCAGAGGAGGGCAGTACGTCAACGATCTGAACTGGACCAAGGGGCTCAATACCAAGACCGGCAAGCCGCTCGACTACGATCCCAAACTCGACGTTCAGATCTACAACCCCGCGGCGCGGGCGCTGCGCGGCGACGGCCTCAAGCGAACCTGCCCGACCTGGCACGGCGGCATCGCGCACCAGCCGACCGCCTACAACCCCGTGAAGAACATTGCGTATGGCGTTGGCATCGAGGGCTGCTTCTCGCAAACAGGCGCGGCTGTCGCGTACCTCTCACCGCAGGGCGGGATCGACGAAAAGAAAAGCGAGAAGCGCACCTACAACAGCGACCTCTATTACGGATCGATCACGGCCTTCGACACGATCAACCACAAGATAATCGCCAAAGCCGTCACCGACATCGAGGTTCGCTCGGGGGCGACGGACACGGCCGGCGGCGTGCTGTTCACGGCGCTGCAAGATGGCTTTGTCGTCGCCTACAATGACGAGACGCTCGAGGAGCTCTGGCGCTTCAACGTCGGCACACCGCTCAAGGGCGCGCCGGTGACCTACGCCATCGGGCCCAAGCAGTATCTCGCGGTGCAATCGGGCGGGCGCCACCTGCATCCGGTGAAGTTCGACAAGCTGGAGAATTCGAGCTATCTGTTCGTGTTCGCGCTGAACTGAAATCGGCGCGCTCGGCAAGAACCCGCGATAACCGCCGAGACCGCGAAGACCGCAGAGAAAACCTTGGGGATTCTCGGCGATCTTTGCGTGCTCTGCAGTTAGGCGTCGGATCTACTTCGGGAACTCGGCGCAGGCTTCGACGTCCGAGCCCCAGTATTCAATGCATTTGGCGCGATCCATCGGACCTTTGCCGACTACTTTCTGAAACAGAAAATCGGCGACACGCTCGATCTCGCGCTGCTGAAGCGTCGCCGGCGGATCGGGCATCGGCGATTTGAGATCGGCCTGCTTCATGCCGTAGCACCGCCCGTCGGTGTAGGCGAACTTGTCGAATGCCGGCATGCCGGTTCCCGGCCGTCCACACTTGACGGTCGTGATCAGCCTGGCGCGGTCGAGCCTCGTTTCGCGCAGGTTCGAACCGTCCGGCATCTGGCTGTCCATCTTGCGGCCGTCACCCGCCCAGCCGTGACAGGCCTGGCAGTCGCCCTTTTGCTGGTAGAGCCTCATGCCATCGGCGATGTCGGACGGGTCTGGAGTCGAAGTGGGCGCCTGCGCCCTGGCGCTCGGGGCTGTCAGCGGCCCGGCACCAATCGCCACCGACACCGGGAGCCCCCAAAACAAATGCCGCCACACAGACTGTTTGCGCGCGACGATCATCCGCGCAGTATAAACGAGGTCTCGGTTCCTGGTCTGTCCACGTGTAACCGCGGTTAACAGCCCGTGGTGGCACTAGACGAGCGAGGCGAGCGTCCTGGCCAGGACGTCGGCGTCCTCGGTGGTGAAGGGCATCGGCGGTCGGATCTTGAGGACGTTGTGATGCGGACCGTCAGTCCCGATGAGAATCCCCTCGTCGCGCAGACGGTTGACCACGTCGGACGCCTCGCTCGTCGCCGGTTCGAGCGTGTCGCGATCGCGCACGAGCTCGACGCCGATGAACAATCCCGAGCCGCGCACATCGCCGACGAGCGGACTCCGATCGACGAGCGATCGCAGCTGCGCGAGGAGGTGGGCGCCGACCTGCTGCGCATGCGCCTGCATCCGTTCGTCTTCGAGCACGTCGAGCACGGCCAATCCGATGGCGCACGAGACGGTGTTGCCGCCGAACGTGCTGAAGTACTCCATCCCGTTGTCGAACGACTCGGCTATCTCCGCCGTCGTCACCACGGCGCCGATCGGATGCCCATTGCCGATCGGCTTGCCCAGCACCACGATGTCAGGCACCACCTCCTGCTGCTCGAAGCCGTAGAAATGTGAACCAAGCCGGCCGTATGCCGTCTGCACTTCGTCGGCGATGCAGACACCGCCGGCGTCCCGCACGTGGCGGTAGACCGCGGCAAGATACCCCGGCGGCAGCACGATCTGCCCCGCGACGCTCGGGCAGCTTTCCGCGATGAACCCGCACGGCGCCGCGCCGTCCGCGCGCATCTCGTCGAGTGACCGCGCAGCAGCGTCCGCGTACTTCGCGCCCGCCTGCGGATCGTCCTTCTGGTACGCGCCTCTGTACACATCAGGCACCGGCACAACGTGAACCCACGGCGGCCTGCCCGCTCCGCCGGGGCCGTTGAACTTGTACGGGCTGGCGTCGATGAGGGTCGTCGTGTTCCCGTGGTACGCGGCGTCGAGCACGATGAGATCGCGCCGGCGCGTGTGCGCGCGCGCGAGGCGAAGCGCGAGCTCGTTGGCCTCGCTGCCGGAGTTCACGAAGTAGCAGACGCACAGCGGTTCCGGCAGCGTCGAGGTGATCCGCCCGGCATAACGCGCGAGATTCTCGTGGAGGTACCGCGTATTCGTGTTGAGCGCGCGCATCTGCCGCTCCGCGGCGTCGACGACGCGCGGGTGACAATGGCCCACGTGGGGCACGTTGTTGTAGCCGTCGATGTAGCGGCGGCCGTCCGCGTCGAAGAGATATTGCATCGAGCCGCGAACAAGCTGCACGGGCCGGCGATAGCCGGTGCTCACGTTGCGGCCGATCAGGCGCCGGCGCGCGGCCAGCATCTCATCGTTGGTCATCGGGCGCTGCCTTTCATCCTGCTCCAGCAGCCTCTGCCAGACAAAGGCCGGAGCCGTGCCAGGTCACGGATTCCATGTCCGGCCGCGGGTCGACGCGGACGTGATGCCGCCGTAAACGCCAGACCGCTTACCCGGCCATCGTCCTCAGGCGACTGTCATCCGCGTCTGTGATAATGTCCGCGCCATGAAACGCGTCTTGCTGCTTCTTGCCGCGTTGTCGACGTCGGTATCCGCTCAGAGACCCAACCCGGCCGCGGCACCGCAGGCGCCACCGCCCGTCCAGTCGCCGGACGTGCAGCCGGACCGCCGCGTCACGTTCCGCCTGCGCGCGCCGAACGCCAGGGAGGTCGCCGTCACGCGCGAGGGCGCGCCGCGTCTGGCGATGCAGAAAGATGACCAGGGCATCTGGAGCGTTACGACGGAACCCCTGGAGCCGGACCTCTACGGCTATTCGTTCGTGGCCGACGGCGCGAGGCTGCTCGACTCGTCGAATCCGCTGATCAAGACGAACCTCCTGAATCCGTCGAGCATCGTGCACGTCCCGGGGCCGGCGTCGCTGCCCTGGGAGGTCGCCGACGTGCCGCACGGCATCGTGCACCATCACTATTACAAGTCGGGGGTCGTCGGCGATCAGCGGGATTTAAAATCGGTACTCGAGGTGTCCACCCCTTTTTCGGCATGCGGCGAAGCCAGACTGGCGCTGAACGAAGGCCGCCAAGCGCGGCCGTTCGGCGTGGCGCACGCCTTGCTTCTGGACGTGTCAGCAGCGCAACCTTCAGGCGAGCGTCGCGCGGCTCGGCTGAAGCCTCGCCTTACATACAGCCGGGCAGGGTGTCATGAAAGACGACGAAAAGCTCGCGGCGGATGAAGCTCGACGGATCGCTCAGCACGAGTCGGTCAAGGGTGAAGTGCGCGAGAAGGTTCACGCCGAGATTGCGCGCAAGACCGACGAGCGGAGTCCCGCGGACCAGGCGAACGCCGAGGCGCTGGCGGAGTCGCTGAAACGGAAGGCGGTGCGCGAAGTCGCCACCACCGAGGCGGAGCTCGACCGTGGCCAGGCGGCGGCGCGCGCGTCGCAAATCGTCGACTTCCTCTTCTACGTCGTCTACGGGATCATCGGCCTCGAAATCGTGCTCGACGCGATCGGCGCGCGCCAGTCGGCCGGATTCAAGCAATTCATCGACGCGATGGCCACTCCGTTTCTCGCGCCGTTCAAAGGGCTGCTGCCCAACCCGGGCGTAGGCAGCTTCCGCTTGATGCTCTCCTACATCGTCGCGCTCGCCGTGTACGTGCTGCTGCACATGGCGGTGAACGGCCTGCTCCGTCTGTTCGTGCACCGCAAGACGGTGGTCTGATCGCGCGACATCACGCTCCCATATGGTTCGGCCCGCGATGAGGGCGATGAAATAGACTGTGCGCGAATTGGAGATGTGATGCGCCGGATCTCCAGAGTCACTCTCGCCGCGATCATCGTCTCAGGGGCCGCGCGCGCGGCCGCCGCGCAGGATTTTCGCGGCACGATTCTGGGCCGCGTCACCGATCCACAAGGTGCCGCGATCCCTCACGCGACCGTGCTCGTTACCAACGAGGACACCGCCGTCGCCTCCGAAGCGCTGACGCAGACCGACGGCGCCTATGCGGCGCCGTTTCTATTGCCGGGCCGATATCGTGTCGAAGTCGCGCTGCCCGGCTTCAAGAAGTTCGCGCAGTCCGGCGTCACGGTGGGTGTGAGCCAGCACGCCACGGTCGACGTCACGCTGGCGCTCGGCGAGGTGACCGAGACCGTGGACGTGCGCGCAGAAGCGTCGCTGCTCGATCGGGCGAGCGGCGCCCTGGGCCAGACCATCGATGCGCAGCGCGTGGAAGACATGCCGCTCAACGGGCGGATGATCTTCATGTTGAACCGTCTGGCCGGCGGCGTGAACTGGCATGTGCCCACATTTGGCGCGACCGGCACGTCCGGTCTGCGGCCGTTCGACAACGGGGGCGGATCGGCCTG
>Ga0137410_10002838_pt1 | contig 11768 bp, 13 predicted proteins | sample CZODoug1_16funga_FD_108878 | JGI IMG/M metagenome (GOLD analysis project Ga0137410, IMG submission 108878) | Vadose zone soil fungal communities from Angelo Coast Range Reserve, California, USA - CZODoug1_16fungal (Illumina Assembly) | ecosystem: Environmental > Terrestrial > Soil > Vadose zone... | reverse complement strand
GAAGCATTAATTCCTCACGCTCTGCAACGTCATCCCTATAGTCAAGCACGAGTTGGAATGCAGGGTGTTTGCCAGCATTCAGTTCGTTGAAAACATCCACGTCTATTTTGAGTTGGAAGGATTCGCCAACAATTAACTCACGACGCTGAGCAAAAGCCCGCTCGAAATGCTCGGGCTTGGCAAAACCCAGAACACCCCAAAAGGTGTACTGTACTCCGCTCTTAGTCACGCGAACGGCGTGATTAACCCGATACCTTCTGCCCTGCGCGTCTGTCTTGTATTCTTCACGAACTGCCTGCCCCATCTGTTCTGCCAAATCGCCGATAGGATCAGGCTCCGGCAGTTCAAGTAGGCCCTCTTCGACTGCCCAAGCTACGGCCTGCCTCAAGCTGGACGGCTTATGGTCTTGCCTTGAATCATATCGATGCCAAATCTGCTGAAATTGTTCTTTTTTGCTTGGCACGGCTACCCCTCCAGGATCAGAGCGAAACTGAAACCGTTTGCCCCCATCCATCGGCAATCGAACCGGGGAGCAAAAATTGGCGAACCTTCGCAAGGTGCCTTCTCAGATAGTCATATCGATTCAATTTTTTGTGAATCTGACCTATTACTATGCCGGGATGCCGTTCAACTATTCTCGCGAAGGCAATTACATCCTTTTCATAGTAAAAAGGCTTTTTTCTTAGCAGGAAATTTTCAAGCCTCTCTGTCGGAGCGCAAAAATTAGACGCAGCCTGATTGGCGATCCGTTCTTCCGCCGAAAAAGAAGTTGTGTCGGCATCCAAATCGGCATCCACAATTTCGTTCTCTACTCCCATGCCGTCTCGTTGCAAAACGTGCTCTATTTCATGTCTCAGCACAAACCAGAAATTATCAATCCTGTCGTGCTGAGTACTCATTCCAATTACTGGCGAAGATTCGTCAAGCCAGAAACAAACGCCGTCGATTTTGGCATTCGGCAATTTTTCGACTACAACAAACCGTACCCCACACTCCAGCATGATTGCAGGAATGTGGCGCACCTCGTCAGGTGACGTCATTAATGGAGGCAGATCGCTTTGCACCGCCTGTCGGAGCGCCTTTTCAGAGTACTTAGGAACGCTGATAGACTGAGCGATTTGCCGGACGCGAAACAGCCAAGCCAACTGGATAGAAGGGATGTTCCTTTCCTCGTAACTGCTCCTTTTCGCAGCGTGCGGGAAATAAGGAATTTCCTTCGGGCTATTCACGTTAAAGAAACGAACCAGCTGAGTTTCAAGCATTGTCGTATCTGATTGTTCGATCCAGCCGCGCTTAATCATTTCGCGGACAGGATAAGCGGATTGCATTGTGCGACGCGCTGCAACGCTTGGGTCAGGTTTACGAGCTTGGGCAAGATCGTAAGTCTGTTGAAGATTGGCGAAAAACTCCGCAGGGACATCAAAGGCATCGCCAAGAGCCTTCGCCAGTTCCGGGCTGATTCCACGCTTTCCATTGAGAATCGGATTAATTGCTTGCTCTGAGCACCCCAAAATGAATGCCAGATCACGCTGACTCCAATCGCGCTCCTCCATTTCTTCCTTGATGTAGGCTCCAGGATGCATAATCCAACTTGCGCTCGCTGCCATGGCTTCCCCCTCTCTAGTCATGGTTCCAGACTCTTAGAATCGTGATTTTGTTCGGCTTGGATTCTGTGTTGAGCGTGAAAATGAGTCGGTATTGTTTGTTGATTCGGATGGACCTTTCTTCGCCCTCCATCTTTTCGTAGTGAAGACTCTTCCAGTTTCTCAGCGTTCTTTCGTCTGGAGCTTGCCTGATTACGTGCAATTTGTGCCTCAGTGAATTGACAACCGAAATAGGTAAGCGGACCTCTGCTGCACGGTCGGTCTCTATCAGAGCTAATGACTTTTCCCGAAATTCGACGTCCATGCACGATGTCCACCGCAATGCAGCGTAAACTATAGATAACAGGTTGTCAAGAACAATTATCGATAGTCGTTAAACTGAAGTATATGCTTGACGAATGTATTTCCTCCCGCTACTCTCAGTTCACCATGAACCGCCTACCAGTAGAGAAACGTGCCGCGATTTTGGGGCTACTCGTTGAAGGCAATAGCCTTAGGGCCACTAGTCGCCTCGCGGATGTCTCCATAAACACCGTAACTAAACTTCTCGTTGGTCTTGGTGAAGCGTGCGCCGAATATCACGATCTCAATGTCCGCAATGTTCGGTCGCAGAGGGTTCAGTGCGATGAAATTTGGTGCTTCGTCGGAGCGAAGGCTAAGAACGTTACACCGGAAAAGCAAGCTCAGGGTTGGGGCGATACTTGGACGTGGACGGCGCTTGATGCCGATTCCAAGCTATGCCTGAGTTATAGAATCGGGGGACGCGACGGAGCGATAGCATTTGAGTTCATGCAAGACTTGGCGTCTCGCCTTGCAAACCGCGTCCAGTTGACCACAGACGGGCACCGCGTGTATTTGAACGCTGTAGAGGATGCCTTCGGCTCTGACATTGATTACGCGATGCTGGTCAAGATTTATGGTGCTGACTCTGCAAATGATTCACGATATAGCCCGGCAGAGTGCATCGATTGCAAGCCGATAGCGATTACAGGGCGACCCGACCCAAAGCACATCTCAACCAGCTTCGTTGAGCGCCAGAATCTAACGATGAGAATGGGAATGCGCCGATTCACGCGGCTGACAAACGGATTCTCCAAGAAAGTGCAAAACCACGCCGCGATGGTTGCAATCCATTTTATGCACTATAACTTTGCTAGGATACACAAGACTCTAAGAGTGACCCCGGCAATGGCCGGTGGACTCGCCGATCACGTCTGGAGCTTCGAAGAAATCGTTCTCCTGGCAAACTAACGGAGCAGCGCACTTCAATCAAGAAAAAGAGGGATGGGGTGAGTGATGCACGGCCAAAAGAAAAGGCGCAAGCGTTCTCTAGACGGCTCGATCACGGTCGATGGAGTTAGCCTTTATTGGCGGCTGCTTAGTGAGCCTCAGTGGACCTCGGAGCATGGATATAAAGGGTTGTGCATTTCCGTTCGGACGGAAGACGGTCGCCATCGGGAACTTGTTCTGGAATACCCATTTCCAAAGAAATGCAGACCGAACGGAATGCGGCAACTTCCTCAGCGCCCCAAGTTTTCCGAGAAAGCAGTTGAGGCTGGCGTCCGTCAAGCCATGGATTCAGGTTGGAAGCCAGCCTCTCGTGGAAAGACCTTTGTCTTTCAGTTGCCCGGAAATTCAAACTGAGACACTACCCGCCGCCGGCTTCCGGCCGCAGCAAGGGAAAGAGAATGACGTCACGGATCGAGGGCGAATCCGTCAGCAGCATCGTCAGGCGGTCGATGCCAATGCCTTCGCCGGCCGTCGGGGGCATGCCGTGGCAGAGAGCGCGGATGTAATCCACGTCGAGCTGCTTCGGGACTTCGTCGCCGCCCTGCGCAATCTGCGCAAGGAAGCGCCGCTCCTGCTCGGCAGGGTCGTTCAACTCGGAAAAGCCGTTCGCCACTTCCATTCCCGCAACGTATATTTCGAATCGTTCCGTCAGCGATGGATCTTCCGGCTTTTGTTTCGAAAGCGGCGAGATATCTGTCGGAAAATCGTAAAGAATCGTGGGCTGGACAAGTTTGTCTTCGGCCATGGTTTCGAAAAGGAGTCCTGTCCACTCGCCGTCCTTCAACGTGCCTTTGGCTGCGGCGTACGGCGCACCGGCGCCCTTGGCCCACAGGTTATAGCGTCTTGTCACTTCCTGAGCGCCGCCCGGCGCGGCTAATTTTTCGGATGTGGGCGCCTCGCCCGCTGCCGCGGGCCAATACTTGACGATCACCTCGCGCATCGAAAGTCGCTGCATTTTCGAAAAATCAAGCTCGGCACCGCCGTACTTCACCGTGGTCGAGCCGCTGATGTTCTTGGCCAGCAGCGCGAAGAGCTGCTCGTTCATATCCATCAGGTCGCGATAATTGCTGTAGGCCTCATAGAATTCCAGCATCGTGAATTCCGGATTGTGCTGCGTGGAAATGCCTTCGTTGCGAAAATTGCGGTTGATCTCGTACACGCGGTCGAATCCCCCGACCGTCAGCCTCTTTAGATAAAGCTCCGGCGCGATGCGCAAATACAAATCAATGTCCAGCGCGTTGTGGTGCGTCGTGAACGGCCGGGCGGTGGCGCCTCCTGCTATGGGATGCATCATCGGCGTTTCGACTTCGATGTAACCGCGCGCATCAAAAAACCGGCGCAATTCCTGAATAATTCGCGCGCGCATCACGAACACTTGGCGCGATTTTTCATTGACGGTCAAATCCAGATACCGCTGGCGATAGCGCAGCTCGACGTCCGTCAGGCCGTGCCATTTTTCCGGCAGTGGCAGCAGCGCTTTCGAAAGAAAGAAAATCTCCTCCACCCAGATGGACAGCTCATTGGTCTTGGTTCGAAATAGGTGCCCGCGCACGCCGATCGAATCGCCCAGATCCAGCAGGTGAAACAGTTGGAATCCCTGTTCGCCGACAACATCTTTCTTTACATAGATCTGAATGCGCTTCCCGGCTCCTTGCAGGTGCGCAAAGCCAGCTTTCCCCATGAGCCGGAAAGACATGAGGCGGCCGGCGACCCGGACCTCATTCTTAGCTGCTTCTAGCTCCACGCCGGGGGTCTGACTGTACTTCTCCACCAGTGCGGCCGGTGTATCCGTCCAGCGAAATTCTCGTGGATACGGATCGTGCCCCAACGCCTGGATCTGCTCAAGTTTCTTCTGTCGCTGTTCAAACTGGTCGCGCGGCTCAAATTGCAAGGGGAAAATCCTTTCGGAAGCGATGGAATTCGAGTATAACGGCGCGCCTCATCCGCGAGCAAGAAACACGCCCACGCCTCCCTCTTGCTGGGAGGAGGTACATGGCATGGCGAAACCCCTTAGATCGCCCGTCTTCGCCCGGGCATCCGAAACCCTAGGAAGTCCCGCCATGCCAACACTGTGCCAGAAGAATAGTATGGCTTGTGGGGCGGTTTTTGCTATACTCCCGACTCAACTCGGTCCGATCGGAGAACTCCCGTGAACGTCTCTGTTCCCTCTCCCTCTGCCCGCGGCAAGTCTGTCAAAGATGACTGGCGCGCATGGCTCCCAGAAGAAAAAGCACAGGTTTTCCACATGCAGGTCCACGAACTCGAATCCAGCTATGCCATGCTGAGCGTGTCGCTTGATGAGGCTATCGAACTGCGGCAGCTGGGTGAACGCGGCAAATCCCTGCAGGCCGTGGGCATAACTTCGGACCTCTGCAAGATGTTGACACAGACGCTTGTCGGCTTGCTTCGTGCCGTGTCCGAACACGCCAAGCATTACGGAACCATCCCCAACGCTGCGCCTCTCGATCCTGCAAATTTTCAGGGACAAAGACGCCAGCGATCGGCGCGTATGAGCAGCCTTTTCAACCACGTGCTGCTTTCCCATCGGCTCCAGTTCCTTCATAAGGTAAGCACGCTGGGGGAGATGGTCGAGGATCTTGGCAAGGATTTCCGCCGCGCCGCTGATGACCTCGCGGAAGGAACCTCCGCGAATCCCAAGAAAATGTGGACGGAGGTGGACGCGGACCACTATGACCTGAATACGTGCATGAGAGAGGCCATAGTTGTGTTCAAGTCTTTCTTGATCGCCCTGCCAGAGAGCCAGCTCGCGGCTTTCCAAAATGCCGTTCGCCAACAATCTCAACTCCAGGAAGCCGGCGTTCCTTCCCGCCAGCGTGTGATCCGTCATAGACGAATGAACGCAATCGCGGGAGAATGATAAAGCCTGCTCGCCCGCAGGTATCCGGGAAACTCACCCGGGGGATAAGCGCCCCTTCGGGGGTTTCTGATTATTGAGGTATGCGGGCTTCTGCCAGGACAACTCAGGGGGGTACTCGGCGCATCAGACGTTGTGGATGCGCCGCTATTGGACCGTTGGCCCGAAACCGAGCAAGCGCTTCCGAAGCGTCGACGTCTCGCCAGTCCACCAAACCGGTGACTGAAGCGGAAGCTATCCGTCTGGCCCAGGCCGGAGATGCAGCGGCTTTTGAATTTCTGTATCACTTGCATGGCCGCCGCGTCTACGCTTTGTGCCTGCGCATGGTGAATAACCCGGCCGATGCGGAAGACCTGATGCAGGAAGCTTTTCTGCAACTCTTTCGCAAGATTGGGACCTTCCGCGGCGAGTCGGCCTTTTCGACCTGGCTGCACCGAATGACGGTTAATGTGGTGCTGATGCGGCTTCGCAAGAAGTCGCTCCCCGTGGCTTCGCTCGAGGAAACGACGGATCCCGACGATGAGACGGGCGGCCCCAGGAAAGACATCGGCGCGCCGGATTTGCGCTTGAGCGGCGCCGTCGACCGGGTCAATCTAGAACGTTCGGTTGAAAAATTGCCGCCGGGCTACCGGACCGTGTTTCTGCTTCATGACGTTCAAGGTTACGAGCACAACGAGATCGCGGACATTATGGGATGTTCGGTGGGAAATTCGAAGTCGCAATTGCACAAAGCGCGTACGCGTCTGCGGGAGCTGCTGCAGGAAGAAATACGCCAACAGGCACGTCAGGAGCGCCATGCGGCGAAAACCCAGACGGGGCATCATGATTGAGCTACAATGTGTGCAATTCAAGGGTGTGAGCGGCTTCACGGCGAAACATCGGGAATTTGGGCCGAAACGATTTGAGAGAAGTCGAACGGGGCAGGCGTCCAGCGCCAGCTCCCGCGGAGTGTAAGGTCATGCTGTGTAAGGATGTGGAATTCGTAGTCGAGCAGGAAGGTCTGGCGCCGCTGCCGGAAGCAGCACAAGCGCACGTGGCCACTTGCAGCCATTGCCAGGGATTTGTCGCCGATCTCGCGGCCATAGTTTCTGTCGCGAATGAATTGCCCGCCGAAGTCGAGCCGCCCGCCCGCATATGGGTTTCCCTCCAGGCTCAACTTGAACTCGAAGGAATTATCAAGACGCCCGTCGTTCCTGCGCACGGTGAGCGCTCGTCCGGTTGGCATGGGTTCAGCGACCTGTTTCGTGGCCGCGCTCTGGCAACGGCAACTGTGGGCCTGCTAATCATCGCTGCCGGCGCTCTGCAATTGCGGCAACCGCCGGATGCCTCCTTGGAGACTAACGGGAGTATTGCCGATCCCGTTTGGCAAGTTCCCTTCGCCCAAACTGCCAAAGTGCTGAATGAGCAGGAAATCGATCTTAGAAACATGCAGCCTGCCAGCACTTCTGCGGTGGACACCTCTTTCCGGCAGAACCTGCAGCAGGTCGATGATTTTATTGCCGACTGCGAGCGCCGTGTGAGCGCTGCGCCGCAGGACGAACTGGCGCGTGAATATTTGTCCAATGCCTATCAGCAAAAAGCTGAATTACTGTCCGCGATGATGGATCGCGAAGGGAGTATGCACTAACATGGGACTTGGAATAATGAGGCTGACCGCTTTGCGGTGGCACATGAATTTGAGCGCTCTGAAGTCACCCGTGAACTTCACTCCGGCCCCGCCGGAGCCGCGTGTGAAACTCAGCATGCTGCCGGTTCTCGCGGCCGCAGCTTTTCTTTGTTCGGGCGCGTCCGCTGTTGCTGCAGCGCAGCATTTCGAAAAGCATTTCGCGGTTAAAACTCGCCCCGTGGTTGTGATCCACAACGTCGCCAACGGCCGCATCGAAGTGAAGTCCTGGAAGAACGCCGAAGTGGACGTCCTGGCCAGGCAGACTTCCGACAAGATTGGCTTTGACATGGAGCAAGCCGGCGACCGTATCGACGTCACCGCCACTATTCTGGACAGGGCGGCGCAACCCCAGGAATTGGAAGCCAGCCTGCAGCTCACCGTGCCCGAAGAAACGGAATTGCAGCTCAAGACTGAGACGGGACTCATTTACGTCGAGCAGGTCATGGGCGATATGACGCTGGAAAGCGTGGCAGGCGATGTCCACCTGAATGAAGTATCCGGCTATATCATCGTCCGCACCACGGAAGGCTCTCTTGTCTGCACGCAATGCGCCGGCAAACTGGATTTCAAGTCCATCAGAGGTGGCGCACAGGTTCTCCAGCCGGCGCTGACCAACGTCAGTCTCTTCACCACTTCAGGAAATATTCTCTTTGATGGAGATTTCGTACGCACCGGCCTCTATACCATGAAGAGCGGCAAGGGCCTCGTCGAAGTTCGCTTCTCGGGCAACGATTCCTTTGACCTCAAGGCGCAAACCGCCGTGGGCACCGTCGACAATCAAGCGGCCGCCTACCTGAAGCCCGATTCTCACGGCGCCAAACACCTGGCATCAAAGTTCACCAAGGGCCTCTTCGGCACCGTCGGACAAGGCCTCGCCAAAGTCGAACTCTCCTCCTACAGTGGTACAATTCGCATTCTGAAGCGCGACTAGCTTTTCGCGCCGCGATCGCGTGACCACTACACCTCCTTTGCGCGGGCCGCAATCCCGCGTACCGATCCTCTGCCTTGCCGGTTTTATGGGTTCCGGCAAGACCACCATTGGCACGCTTCTCGCTCGCCAACTCGCCTGGCGCTTTGTCGATCTCGATGACCGCATCGAAGCCTCCGCCGGCCTCCCGATTCCCCAAATCTTCGAACGCCTCGGCGAACCGGCTTTCCGCCAGATCGAAGCGGATCAGCTCCGCTTAGCCCTCGGCCGCGCCGGGGAGCTAAGAGAAAGCACCGTCATCGCCCTTGGCGGCGGCACCTACGCGCAGCCGGGCTGCCCTGATTTTCTGCGCGCAGCCGGCGTCCCGGTTTTGTGGCTGGATTCGCCCATCGAAGTTTTGCTTGCGCGTTGCATGACCATGACCGGCCGGCCGCTTTTCCGTGACGAAGCCAGCTTCAGCGCGCTGTACGCTCAGCGTCTACCTTCTTACCAACTTGCTGATTACCGCGTGGACAGTTCCGGCGAGCCCGCCCAGGTTGTCGCGGAAATTCTGCGCCGCGGCATTGTTGCTTCTGGTGGAAACGCCGCGCATCTGGTGGTTGAGAATCCCCTCCCCTTAGAGAGAATGGACACGGGGGTAAGAAGCACCGTGAGATTCAGAACCGTATCGATTGCACTAACACTCGGAATCGTGGCGTGTGCCGCGTTGTCTCTCGCGGCTCAGAAGAAGGCCGCGGAAACGTCCGGCCCTGTTGTCTTCACTCAGGACAAGGGAAAGCTCACTATCAAACTCGGCGGACAGACTGTTGGCCACGAGGAATTTGAAATCGCGCCGTCCGGCGGCGGCTGGCTCGCCAAAGGCACCGCGGACATCAAGCCGCCCGACGGTGGCACCAGCAAAGTCTCGGGCTCACTCACGCTGCAGGGCGACGGCGCGCCCATCAGTTATGACTGGAGCGCTCAGGCGGAAAAAACGAACGGCGCGCACATCCTCTTCGCCAACGCCGTGGCAAGCATCACACTGGAGATGCAAGGCGCCCGCCCGTTCCAGCAGGACCTCACATTCAATTCGCCGCTCATCGTCGTTCTGGACAACAATCTCTACCATCAGTACGCGGTCCTTGCCCGCATTTACGACTGGTCCAAGCGCGGCGTGCAAACTTTTCCCGTGATCATTCCCCAGGAATTGACCCCTGGTTCGATCACCGTGCAATCCACTGGATCCGCCAGTGCCGACGGCAAGACCTATGAAGGCCTCAAAGTCACCACTTCCGATCTCGAGATTCTTCTCTTGCTCGACGGCAATCACCGCTTGATGCGGCTGGAAGTACCTGACGCCAAGGTCTCCGTCATCCGCGACTAGTCTCGTCGCTGGCAAAATCTTTTCCGCAAAGAAAAAACGCGGCGTCTCGACTAAGTCGGGACGCCGCGTTCTTTTGTGCCCTGCGTTTGAAAAAAACTTATCGCGCCAGCGGCCGTTGAAAAACGGGCCCACCCGGACGCCGCAGCGGATAGCCCTGCGGATTACCATGGGCATGCGTTAGCGCAAGCCCATTCGAATGGCCGGTACCGATGTGACCGTTGCCATTGCCATTCGCCGACGCGGGCTGCGGCAGCCGCGCCGGATTACCGATAGGGCGGAGATTGATCGGTGCTGAATGAACGTGGTCGCTGATGGCCTGCAGCCTCTTCAGGATGGACTGCCATTGTTCCCAATCCAGTTGCCGCAGGAACGGACGCAACCCCTGGATGAACGGATCTTCCAGCAGCGCTTCGCCGTCGGATTCCGGGATGAAGAACCGATTCAAGCCGACGTTGAGCGCCTCGGAGATCTTCTCCAGCGTGCCGAGGCTCGGCGTCATCTGGCCGCTTTCGATGCGTGAGAGGTAGGAGCGCGAGACCTTTGAGCGCGACTGCAGTTGGCTCTGGGTCATGCTGCGCGATTCGCGCAACTGGCGAATGCGCTGGCCGATATTCTCGACCGTCTCCTGGTTGACGAACTTTTCTGGTGTAGGTTCAGCGGCTGCTTCCTCCGGAGGTGCCGGTGGAGGAATCAGGAACTCTAAGCGCTGAGGCAAGGCGCGCACGCAACGGCGGCAATTCCCTGTGCGCGTCCGGTACTGGACGAGACCACATGTCTTACAGCGAATGACTTCCCGATCCATTTCTAACGAGCTCATCTCTTTTTCCAATTGTGCAGACACCGGTACTCCTTGCTGACTGTTTTTCCGGCGTGCGGATAGGGGAGGAACGCTGGAACGTTCGCTGGGAAGGCAGTTGCTGGCGCACGAGGAGTATCTTGCGGCTGTCATTTTCTGTCAAGAGTATTTTTGTACTTTTTTTATTTTTGCTCGCAGCGAATCATAACTCTACGCCATACGTTCGCTGTACCAAAGGACACACGCGCCTCCTCGCTCCCCTTTTTTCCGCAATCTCTTGTGTACTCCCCCGTCCTGCACCGCACCGCTTGTGGTGCCGTCGTCGCCCTTGCAGACGCCGCGCTTTAGCCCGGCCTCTTGGCTTTTCCGCAGACCCGGCACCCGAACTCTTCTGCTTGTCGGATCGTCAAAAAAAATGAGGAATGTCTTACCTCCCTTCTCCCCTTGACATTCCCGCTCCTCCTGCGTATAGGTAGAACTGCTAGGTGTCTCCGATGCCCCAGGAAAAAGTGGAGTTCCTCAAGGGAACTCTCGACATGCTCATCCTCAAGGTTGTCGCCGCCGGTCCCATTCACGGCTACGCCATCTCCCAGCGCATTCAGCAGATTTCCAAGGATTTCTTTCAGGTCCCCCAGGGCTCCCTCTATCCCGCCCTCCACCGTCTCGAGGAGCAGGACTGGCTCGAGGCGCAATGGAAAGACACCTCCACCGGCAGGGAAGCGAAGTTTTACACTCTCACTCGCAAGGGCCGCAAACAGCTTGAGACGGAAGTGCTGAACTGGGAGCGTCTCTCTGACGCCGTCGCGTTGATCCTCCGCACTGCGGAGTAGGAGGCTGCCCATGCGCTGGCTCCGCCGTCTTTGGCACAAGTCGTTGACCGAAAGGCGCCTCGACTCCGAACTCCAATGCCACCTCGAGCAGCAAATCGCTGACTACGTCGCCTCCGGCTTGCCCCCCTGCGAAGCACGCCGCCGCGCCTCCCTCGAATTTGGAGGCCTCGAACGCTTCAAGGAAGAGTGCCGCGAAACCCACTGGGAAAATCACGTGGAAATTCTTGCCCGTGACTTTCGCGTCGCCCTTCGAGGCCTCGCAAGGGATCGCCGCTTCGCGTTTATCGCCATTTTCGCGCTGGCCCTTGGGATCGGCGCATCCACGGCGATTTTTAGCGTGGTGGACAACGCTCTCCTCGAGCCCTTTCCCTACAAAGACTCGCGCCACCTCGTCACGATAAGACTCCACGACCAGG
>Ga0137410_10002836_pt1 | contig 11775 bp, 12 predicted proteins | sample CZODoug1_16funga_FD_108878 | JGI IMG/M metagenome (GOLD analysis project Ga0137410, IMG submission 108878) | Vadose zone soil fungal communities from Angelo Coast Range Reserve, California, USA - CZODoug1_16fungal (Illumina Assembly) | ecosystem: Environmental > Terrestrial > Soil > Vadose zone... | reverse complement strand
TGCGGGTCTCGGCAATGATCTGCGACGAGGGCCTCGACCTGCTCGGGGGAGGGCGGGAGCCCGACTAGAACCCTATGGAAGCGGCGCGCGAGGGTTCGCGCGTCGGCTTCCGGCGCCGGAGTCAGCTTCGCCGCCTGCAGCCGGGCGCTGAGGAAGCGGTCGACGGGATGCCCGACGCCGGCGATCTCGGGGACGGCCGGCGCCGCGACCGGCTGGAAGCTCCACCAGGTCTTGCGCCGGCGCAGGACCGCGTCGAACGACGTTTCGCGGGCAACCTCTTCCTTCGTGGAGGGCTTGTCGCGGGGATCGAACGCGCCGCGGGCGATCCAGGTCTCGAAGTCGCGGATCGTGGCCGCGTCGAGTTTGGCGCCGTCGCGCGGCATCTTGAGCTCGGGATCCTCGTGGCGAAGGGTCTTGAGCAGCAGGCTCTCCCCGGGTTTTCCCGGGACGAGGGCGGGTCCGGAGCTCCCGCCTTTGAGGAGGCCGCCGCGGAAGTCGAGCGCGAGACCGCCCTTCTTTTTGGTCGCGGTCGCGTGGCACGGGTAGCACTCCTGGGCGAGGACGGGCCGGATGCGCGACTCGAAGAACTCGCGATCGTCCGCCTGAACCAGGAGGAGGGCGAGGAAGGCGATCATCCGTCGATCCTCCGCGCGATCTCGGCGGCGGCGGCGGCGCAGCGGCGGCCCAGCTCCCGGAACTGCGACTCTTTCAGCCGGAACGCAGGGCCGATGACGGTGAGGCCGGCGACCGGATATCCCCGGCGGTCGGGGATCGCGGCGCCGACGCAATGGATGCCGGGCAAGCCCTCGGCGCGGTCAACCGCGTACCCGAGGCGGCGCGATTCGGCCAGGGCCGCGGTCAGGCTCTCGCGCGTGGCGAGCGTCGACGTCGTGAAGCGCTTGAGCCGGACCTCTTTGAAGAACGCGGCGAGCTCGGCGGTCGGGAGCGCGGCGAGCATGGCCTTGCCGGGGGCGCAGGAGTAGAGGGGGACGCGGAAGCCGACTTCGCCGAGGACCTTCACGGGCTGGCGGGACGCGGCCTGCTCGATGATGACGCACTTGTTCTGGGCGCGGACGCAGAGCTGGGCGGTCTCGCCGGTGGCGTCGCGGAGGCCGCAGAGGGCGTCGAACGCGAGGGCGGCCAGGCTGCGGTCGCCGAGCCGGGGCCGCGCGAGGTCGAGCAGCCGTCCCGTGAGCCGGAACCGCCGGTCCTCGCCGCCGCGCTCGACATAGCGCCGGTCTTCGAGCACCTCGAGGATGCGGAGGGTCGAGTTCGCCGGCATCTCGAGGCGCCGCGCGAGCTCGGACGCCGTCAGCCCCGCGTCGCCCGCCGCGCTCAGGGTCTCGAGGATGGCCAGGGTCCGCACGGCCCCCGGCGAGCCCGCGCGCTCGTCCGCGTCGGCCGGCGCCGCATCGATCCGGATCGCGTTCTTCATCAGTTCCGCCTATGGAACAATATCCATATATGGAAACACCGGGTCCAGCGGGATCGTGGGGGAGATTGTGGAAAATCGCCTGCCGTACCCGGTCAGGGGACAAGGCGCGGGTCGGTGGACGGATACGGCATCCACCGGAGATCGAGTCCGAGGCTGGGATTCTTCAGGAGTTGCTGCATCTCCGCGGTGAGGAGATGAAAGCGGCCCTTGTTTCCTCCGTAGACTCCCCAAAGCCGCTCGGAGGACGAGGTCTTTTGGAGAAGCCCGTTGACGAGCGAGAGGCATCGACGGGTGGAGATGATCCCCAGAGAGTCCCCCTCATTCTCCCCCTCCTGCCAGATCGAATGAGCGGATCCGTCGATGACGACGGAGTAGTGGGCCTCTCCGAAGTCGTCTTCAATCGAGTCGATCCTGACGCCTTCTGTTTTCAAAACCGGCTTCATCAGGGTCAGAATCAGGCCGAAGCCGCCTTCGGCGAGGTCCTCGGCGTCCGCCGGATAGGTGCGCCGATCGGCCGAGACCCGGTCGGCATCCCACGAGGTGTCGAGATATCCGTCCTGCAGCGACTTCGCCATCTGAGAGCGAACCGAAGCGATCTGCGAGGCGGCGACGTGTTTGAGATAGCCCATGGCTTGAAGCCGGTCGATGGCGGCTTCGACGCTCATGGTTCACCTCGATCCTGCGATCGCGAGAAAGGCGGGGAGTCGAAGCGGCTCGCCCCCTTCGCTCCGGTGCGGGGGTGAGCTTCGGGGGGCATCCTTTGCCGGGGCGTCGCTTCGCTCCGCCGAGCGAAGGATGGTGGGCGGGGCGAGACTCGAACTCGCACGCCTTGCGGCATACGCCCCTCAAACGTACGTGTCTGCCAATTCCACCACCCGCCCACGATACTGCTGAGGGACGGATATTCTTATCCGCGGTCCCCCCCGGGGGCAAGCATTATCTCCGGACCGGCTGCAGACGCGCCTCGAACTCGAGGCCCTCGCTCGCGAAACGGCCGGAAACCTCGACACGCTCGAGCCACGAGACGCGGTCCGCCCAGGCTTCGATCGACGCCTTCACGCGCGTCAGCTCTTCGCGCCACGGCGTCCCCTTCGAGATTTCGTCGAGGGCCTGCGCCTCGAAACGCGCCCGCTGCGCCTCCTGGTATTTCGTCAGGTCGGCCGGATCCGGGAACTGCTTCCGCAGCGCGGTCATCATTCCGGGCGAGAAGGTACGGAACGACATCATCGACGCCTGCCGCTCCGCCTCGCCGCGGAACGCGTCGTCCGCCCAGCCCGGCGCGAGCGAGCGGACCAGGTCGATCAGCGGCCCGACCTCGACCGTCCCCGCCGCGTGCGCGTCGCCGGCCGTCGCCGCAGGGGCCGTCAGGACCGTCGCGCAGGTCGAGAACACGAAGCGGTTCTTCTCGAAGATGTAGGCGGGCGCGAAGGCCTCGCCGTAGCGGATCGCCTTCGCGCTCGAGAGCTTCACGCGCCACACGCCGCCGTCGGCCATGACCTCGAAGGCGGGCGCGAGTCCCCGGTCGCGGCGCAGCCGGATCGAGTCGCCGATCGAGCGGTGGACCATCTTCGCGGCCAGGTCGCGCGTGCCCTCCTCGGGGAGCTCGATCCAGACCACGAGCGCCGGCCTGCCGAACGGCGTCGGCACGAGCTCGATCCCCCAGGTCGGCCCCAGCCGGCCGAGAAACTCGCGGAGCGATTTCCCCTCCAGGAAGTCGCGACTCAGCATCTGCGCCTCGCGCTCGGCCTTCTCGCAGTCGATGGTGTCGAGCAGTTCGTGGGTGACCTCCTCCCACACGCGGGGGAAGTGCTCGGTCAGCGCGATCCGCGCGGGGGCGGCGCCGCCCGGCGCCCCGTGCTTCGGCGCCTGGACGTACTGCTCGAGGTAGGTGCGGAAGAGGCCGCCCTTATAGAGGGCGCGGCCGCGGAGGGTGAGAGGCGACGTCGACGCGACCTCGAACCCGAGGGCGGAGAAGTCGCGCAGGCGTCCGCGCGGCTTGAGCCGCTCGAGGTTGAAGAAGCAGCGCAGGCCGAGCGACTTGAACTCGGGCAGATCCGAGAGCGATCCTTCGCGCGCCTTGTGTCGTGTCAGGGCTTCGGGGGTCTGGGCGATCACCGCCGCCCCGTTCTCGACCTCGGCGCCCGCGAGCAGCGCCGAACCGCGCGTGAGCCGCGCCAGCGTCACCCACTCGTGGTTCCGGTCCAGGTAGAACGCCAGCCCGCCCGACAGATGCGGCCGAACGGGGTCGAGCTTCTTCCGGATCTCCGCCGCCCAGGGGGTCGGCAGCTCCTCGAGCTCCTGATAGTGGGTGAACCCGGCGTAGAAGATCGCGTCGGCCGGCACGAGCTCCGCGAGGGGGAACCTCTCGGCCGGCCGCGGCCGCAGGACGACGACGGCCGTCGCCGCGAGGATGACGGCGACGCCGCCCAGGACCGCCCATCGAGCCCGTTTCACTCGGGGGATTCTATCAGGAATCAGAGACTTGCAAACGCGATCCTGGCACCCTAAACTGGCCGTCCTATGACGATCGACACGCAGAAAAAAATCCTGTCCCGCCGCGCCTCCGAGGCCGAGGAGTCGGTCACCCTGGCGATCACCGCCAAGGCCAACCAGATGCGCGAGCAGGGCATCGATGTGATCTCGTTCTCCGCGGGCGAGCCCGACTTCGACACGCCCGAGCACATCAAGAAGGCCGCCGCCGACGCCATGGCGAAGGGCCAGACCAAGTACACCCCGGCGAGCGGCGTGCCCGCGCTGCGGAAGTCCATCGCCGCGAAGTTCCTGCGCGACAACGGCCTGACCTACGACCCCGCCCAGATCGTCGTCTCCTGCGGCGCCAAACACTCGCTCTATAACGTCATGCAGGCGATCCTCGAGGAGGGCGATGAGGCCATCATCCCCGCCCCCTACTGGGTCAGCTACCCGGCGATGGTGAAGTGCGCCGGCGCGACGCCCGTCATCGTCAACACCCAGGAGAAAAACGGCCTCAAGATGACGGCCGACGAGCTCCGGAAGGCGATCACCGACCGGACCAAGTGCCTCATCCTCTGCAGCCCCTCGAACCCGACGGGCATGGTCTACAGCGAGGCCGAGCTCAAGGCCGTCGCCGAGGTCTGCATCGAGAAGGACCTCCTGGTCATCTCCGACGAGATCTACGAGAAGCTCGTCTTCGGCGTGCCCTTCGCGTCGATCGCCACCGTCGCCCCGAAGCTGCGCGAGAAATGCGTCGTCGTGAACGGGGCCTCCAAGGCCTACGCGATGACCGGCTGGCGCATCGGCTACGCGGCCGGACCCCGGGAGATCATGACCGCCGTCGGGCGCATGCAGAGCCAGTCGACGTCGAACGCGACCTCGATCGCGCAGTACGCGACGATCGCGGCGCTGGACGGCGACCAGGGTTGCGTTGAGACGATGCGCGTCGAGTACGCGAAGCGCCGCGACTACATCGTCGGCCGCCTGCGGAAGATCCCGGGTGTGGCGTGCGGCGAGCCGCAGGGCGCGTTCTACGTGTTCCCCCGCGTGTCGGCCCTCTATGGGAAGAAGCACCAGGGCAAGCCGATCACGGGTTCGGTCGTGATGGCGGAGACGCTGCTGGAGCGCGCTCACATCGCCGTCGTCCCGGGCTCGGGCTTCGGCGCGGACGACTATATCCGCTTCTCCTACGCCACCTCGATGGAGAAGATCGAGAAGGGCATCGACCGCCTCGACCAGTTCGTGAAGGAACTCGCGTAGCGAATGCAGTTTCACCGGTCACCGGCGGTCTGTCTCCATAAGGTCGATTACAGCGAGACGAGCCAGGTCCTGCGCTTCTTCACGCCCGACTCCGGCAAGATCAACTGCATCGCCAAGGGCTCGAAGCGCAAGAAGAGCGCCTTCCTCGCGCCGTTCGAGCTGCTCTCCGTCTATGATCTCATTCGCATCGAGAAGCGGCCCGGGACGCTCGACATCCTGACGCGGGCCGAGCGCGTCCGCTCGTTCACGAAGCTGCGCGCGAACTATCCGAGCTATGTCGCCGCCTGCTATGCGGCGGAGTTCACCGACGAGTTCGCGCCCGAGGGCCAGCCCATCGAAGGCCTCTACGAGCTGCTGATCCAGGTCCTCGAGCGGTTCGAGGCCGGCGTCCCCTCCGCCGACGCGATCTTCTCCTTCGAGGCGATGTCGCTCCGCGCCCTGGGATATCTCCCGAGGTTGCGGGAGTGCGGGGTGTGCCGGAAGGCGACGTCGCAGCCGGACCTGTACTTCTCCGTGCGCGACGGCGGAGCGCTCCATCTGGAGTGCCGCCCGCGGGAGGAGCGCTGGTTCCCGGTGCGCCGCGGCTCGCTCGAGTCGATCGCCCGCTTCAGCGAAGGGGACATGCCGAAGGAGGCGATGAAGCGTCCGCTCGTCGTCGAGATCCGCCAGATCTTCGAGGCCTGCGTCCGCTTCCACCTCGAGCGCGACCTCAAGAGCGCGCGCTATCTCCGCGAGACGATCACGTCGGCCGGCACGCCCTAGGATCCTCCTACTTCCTTTTCTTCGGCTGCCAGCGCCAGGCGTCGTCGCCGAACACCTTCGCGAGCAGGGCCGCCAGCGCGGGATCGTAGGATTTCAGGGCGGCACGGGTGCCGATCTCGTTGTGGATCCCGTTCGACGGCGTCGACGTCAGGTTCGCGTCGAACCAGTCCTGCGCGCCCTCGGCCCAGTACTCGTCCGCGTTCGAGGCGGCATAGGTGTTTCTGAAGAGGCCCTTCGCCATCGCGTCCTTGTAGGCCGCGTCGATGTCCGCCTTGAATCCGCGGTCGATCCGCGTCATCCCCATCACGAGCATCGTGTGGCCGAATTCGTGGATGAGGATCGATTCGCCCGCATATCGGTCGCCGTCCAGCTGGAGCAGGTTCTCCTCCGTGGCGCTGCAGGCGGGCCGCGCGACGGTGGCGCCCACTCCCCGGCAGCGCTTGTTCCAGTCGGTGCGCGGGAACGCCGTGTTCAGATCGCTGTGCTCGGGGATGTCCGTAGTGACTTCCGTCTTCGCCATCAGCGACACCCGCGTCTTCAGCTCCTTCATGGCCGCGACCGCGTCCGGCCGTTTCGACGTCATCTGCAGGACGATCGTCCGGGCCTCGACGAGCGCCGCGTCGGGCACCTTCTCGGAGCCGACGATGGGAAGCCCGCCCGCGTCCACGTACTTCTTGTAGAACGCCGCGAGACCCAGGCCGGCCGGCGGGGCCGGGACCGGGTCCTGCAGGGCCAGGAGCAGGAGGGCCGCCAGGGGGAGCCGCGTCATGGGGTCGGCTTCCTTGGACCCTCCCCCCGGACGAATTGCCGGACGGCGACGATCCCGAGGAACGGGCCGACCGACAGCAGCGCGAAGGCCCAGGGCCAGCCCTTCCACTCCATGAGGCGCGGCACCGCCTGGATCGTCGCCATGCTGAGCAGGAAGCCGAGCGAAGTCTGCAGCGTGAGCGCGGTGCCGACGGCGTCGGCCGGCGCGGTCTCCGTCACCATCGCGGAGAACTGGGCGGAGTCGGACACCACGAAAAAGCCCCACGCGAGCACGATCGCCACCAGCAGCCCGGCGTTGCCGGAGAAGAAGACGCCGACCAGCAGCGCGCAGGCGCCGCTCGCGGCCATCGAGACGTTGACCACGAAGGGCCGGCCGCGCCGGTCGGCCACCCAGCCGCCCCATAAGGATCCGAGCGCGCCCGAGGCGATCGCGGCGAACGCGAACACGTCGGCGGCGTGCGGGCCCAGCGTCCGGATCGACGACGCGGCCAGAAAGGCCGGAATCCAGCTCCACATCGCGTAGAGCTCCCACATATGGCCCAGATACCCGGCGATGACGAGGCGCGTCGGACGGTGTCCCAGGATGGCGGGGACGAGCCCCCACGAGAAGCGACGCGGCGGAAACGCGAGCGGGCCATCGCGGTAGCCGAGAGCGACCAGGGCGCCGGCGGCGAGCGACGCGACCGAGGCGACCAGCAGCATCCGGTCCCAGCGCAGGTCGCCCATGGAATGGATCAGGTAAGGCATCGACTTGCCGAACACGAGGCCGCCGAGCAGGGTGCCGATCGCGAGGCCGCGTCCGCTCCTGAACCACGTCGCGACCATCTTCATCGCGGGAGGATAGACGCCGGAGAGGAAGAACCCGATCAGGAAGCGCGACGCGAGAGCGGGAAGGAATCCCGGGGCCGCCACCGGGATCGCGTTGGCCAGCGCCACGAGCAGGGCGCAGACGGAGAAGCAGGTGCGCGCGGGGACCACGTCGGCGATGTTGAAGACCGCCACGGCCAGCGTCCCGCACACGAAGCCCAATTGCACGGTCGCCGAAAGCCAGGCCAGATCCCCGGTCATCAGCCCCCAGCCCGCCTTGAGCTGACCTGCGACCGCTCCGAAGAGCAGCCAGGGCGACATGCCGAGAAACTCGGCCAGCGTGAGGAGACCGAGGATCCGCCAGCGGCGGGGATCCGAGTCGCCCGTCATGAACCGAGCAGCTTCCGGAAGACGGCGACGATCTCGTCGTCGGTCCGCGCGAGAGTCGCGTTGCCGACGGCGACCTCGAGCAGGGTCGAACCCGGCGGGTCGGAGTCGAGCAGCCCGCCCAGCCAGAACTTGTCTTCCCGGGCGATGAGGTTGCGACGCTCCGAGAGGTGATCCGGCGTTCCGGCCAGGAGGAGGTGCATCATGGGCGTGTGCGGGTCCGACGGGCGGACCGTGATCCCGGCGATCCCGGCCAGCGCGCGAGCCAGGGTCCTCGCCCGCGCCCAGTATTCGGGGAAGCGGTTGCGGAACCGGTCGAAGTTGATCTTCGACGAGACGGCGTAGGGATGCAGCGTATAGACGTTGCCCCCGTGTCGGCGCTGCCACACCCGCGCGTCCTTGATGAAGTCGGCCGGGCCGAGCAGCATCGAGCCGGCGATCGCGTGGAGGCCCTTATAGAAGGACACGTACGCGGAATCGAAGCCGCGGCAGAGGTCGGCGAGCGGCTTTCCATAGTACGGCTGCGACTCCCAGAGCCTCGCTCCGTCGAGATGCAGCTTCATCTTCTTCGTCGCGGCCGTCGACTTGATCGCCTCCAGTTCCTCCCACGACGGCAGCACGCCGCCCAACCGACGATAAGGCAGTTCGAGCAACGCGGATGCCAGCGGCTGGCCGAGATCCTTCGCCGCATAAGGGACGGACTTCTCTCCGAGGAGGACGCGGTCCAGGCGATGCACGTGGAGATAGGCCAGCTGCTCGTTGACCTCGAGATGCGAGGTTGCATGCAGCCCGAACTTGCGGTTGGCCGCGCGATCGGCCCAGATCCTCAGGGCGATCTGCTGGGCCATGATCCCGGTCGGCATGAAGACCGCCGCGGGATATCCGAGCAGCGCGGCGATCTCCTCCTCGAAGCCGTTCAGGAATTCTCCGACGCCGTAGACGTCGGGCTCGGCGCCCGTCGCCTTCATATAGTCCGCGATCTCCCGATATTCCTCGTGCGCCGGCCGGGGAGCGGCGCCGCTGAGGAAGCGGGTGCAGCCGAGGACGAGCTCGCGCCGCCGCTTCTGCTCGGCCTGCCGTTCCTTCGAATACTCTTTGACGAACATCAGCGTCCCCGCAGGGCCTCGACGGACTGGAGGAGATGCGCGACGAGGGCTTCGACGAGGATGCGACCCTTCTCGCGGGTGGCGAGGGTCGGATCGCCCCAGGCGCCGGTGGGGGAATACACGCCCGCGGTCGCGTCCGGGTCGCGCGTCAGGCCGCCCGGACCCTTCTCAGGGTGGATGTCCTTCTTCGCCGCGGACAGGGTCACCGTTTCCGGCGCAATATAGAGCATCATCGAGGTTTCGATCTCGTCGGCGTGCGTCCCCGCTTCCTGCCGGCGGACCGAGCGCTCGACGTCTTCGATCGCCGTCGTCAGATCCGTGAACTCCAGAAGCAGCCCCTCCCCGGCGAGGAACTCCTGCGCGAGCCGGAGCGGCTTCAGCGTGCTGATCCCGGTGTTGAGGACGTAGTACTTCTTCGGGCCGAAGGGGGCGAGGGAGCGGCAGACGTCGACGACCACGTCGCGGCAGGTCTCGAGCCGCAGGCTGACGGAGCCGGGGTACTCGGCGAAGGCGGGGAAGTAGCCGTACTGGAGCGTCGGGACGGCGGCGACCGGCGCGGCCTCGACGACGCGCATCGTCAGATATTCCGCGAGGCGCCAGTCGTTGTTGAGCGGGAGATGGAGGCCGTGCTCCTTGAGGCGCGCGCCGAGCGGGATGAGGACAAGCCCGGCGCTCTTGAGCACGGGCTCGGCCTGCGTCCAGGTCAGCGTCTCCAGAAACGTGCCCTTCACGGGAATCGAGGATATCATCGGCGCGCCAAGTTGAAAGGAACTGCCATGAAAGAAATCTGGGAACGCTGGCTGGAGATCATCCACAAGCCCATCCTGGGGAACAACGCGGGCGCGTGGGGGCTGGCCCTGCTGGTCGGCGTCGTCACGTTCATCGCGGTCCGGGTCGTCGTCCGGTCGCTCGGGGGACGGCTGGCCGCGCGGGCGGAGAAGCAGGGGAGCAAGATCCTCGGCTTCCTCGGGGAAGTCGTCGGCCGCACCTCGTTCTTCACCCTGCTGCTGGCGGCGGCCGTCGCCGCCACGCAGTTCGTGGTGCTGCCCGGGCAGATCGCGGCCCTCCTGCGCTCCCTCCTCGTCGTCGCGGCCCTGCTGCAGGGCGGCCTCTGGGCGACGCTGCTGCTGGAGAAGTGGCTGGAGTGGCGGATGTCGACGTCGAAGGAATCCTCGCGCTCCACGGCCGTCACGCTGCTGACGTTCTCCGGCAAGCTGCTGCTCTGGAGCTTCATCGCGTTGATGTCGCTCGAGAACCTGGGGATCGACGTGACGGCGCTGATCGCCGGGCTGGGCGTGGGCGGCATCGCGGTGGCCCTGGCCACCCAGACGCTGCTCGGGGACCTGCTGGGCTCCGTCGTCATCGCGATCGACAAGCCGTTCGAGGTGGGGGACCTGATCATCGTGGGCGACCTCTCGGGGACGGTGGAGACGATCGGGCTCAAGACGACGCGCGTGCGGAGCATCTACGGGGAGCAGATCGTGTTCTCGAACATGGACCTGCTGGGCAGCCGGATCCGCAACTACAAGCGGATGAGCGAGCGCCGGGTGGTGTTCACGTTCGACGTCTCGGAGTTCACGCCGGTGGAGAAGCTCGACGTGCTGCCCGGGGTCATCAAGGAGGAGGTCGGGGCGCTCCCGGACCTGCGCTTCGAGCGTGCCTACTTCCAGAGGTTCAACGGCGTGGTCCAGGTGTGGGAGGTGGTCTTCCACGTGATGAGCGCGGACATCGGGCTCCATATGGACCGGCAGCATCAGGTGAATCTGGCGCTGCACAAGCGCTTCCTCCGGGAGGGGATCGCGGTCGGCGCCGGCCGGAAGGCGGCCTGATGTTATGGGGGACTCATAAAATTTAAAACGTGAGATTTGCAGCGCATATAAGGTCCGACTGGGCAGGAAAGGCGTGTTGAACTTGGCGTTTAGGACAAATTAGGACAAACGGTCCGTAGCTCAATGGTGGAGCAGGGCCCTCATAAGGCCTTGGCTGTGGGTTCGAATCCCGCCCGGACCACCACTCCGGTATCAGCCGAAAAATCCTTGGTTGGGACGGCAGATTCGAACTCTGACGCTTGAGATTTCTCGGATTGCAGCATCTACACCCGGGTGCTAGGATACATTCATGCCCAAGATCGAAGTCCCCGAGCAACTCCTCAAGGTGTTTTCGGGTCCCGGGCCTGCGGATCGGGACGTTGTTCTGTCCGCAGTGATTGAGCTCATTCGCGAGGGAAGAATCTCTTTGGGTCGGGGTGCCGAAGTCCTGGCAATGTCCCGGAGTCAACTCATCGATGAGTTGGGACGCCGCAAGGTTCCGATCCTGGCCCTCGAAGAAGATACCCCGTAACATCCGGTTCTTCGGATGCCCATTGTCTCCAATTCGACCCCTCTGATCGCGCTCTCCCGCATCGGAAGACTCGATGTGCTGCGCGACCACTTTCAGGAGATAACGGTCCCGGCGGAAGTCTACGAGGAACTTGTCGTACAAATCTATGAGCGCATCCTAGTCAAGCCAATATCACGTTCGCCTTAACGGTCTTTCCATTCCAAAGCTCCGTCCTCTCCTGGTCCCTGAATTCCTCGCCTGGCCTCAAGCCCGTCCTCGGTACAGGAGGATTCCTGTCCACACATCTATAGGGTCCTCTTCTCGAGTCCCATGAAAATATTGGAGGTCGGGCCGCCCAATCGATTACTGGGGCCCAGGGCCCACGTTCAGGAGGGGTCGACCCGACCTACGCAATGCGCTTCTTCTTTCTCTCCAATAGTTCCGTGTATGAAATCCCGT
>Ga0137410_10002835_pt1 | contig 11776 bp, 10 predicted proteins | sample CZODoug1_16funga_FD_108878 | JGI IMG/M metagenome (GOLD analysis project Ga0137410, IMG submission 108878) | Vadose zone soil fungal communities from Angelo Coast Range Reserve, California, USA - CZODoug1_16fungal (Illumina Assembly) | ecosystem: Environmental > Terrestrial > Soil > Vadose zone... | reverse complement strand
GTTACCGCGGCATCGAGGCGCTGGTTGAAGATAAGACGGTGTGTTTCGGCAATTTTTTCGGCGGGAATTTTCCCGGCTGCGATTTGTCCCGCCAAGACATTGGCGTAAGCAAGAAAACCGATGCGCGGATTCGCATCGAAGATTTTCTGATAACTCGCGGTCATGGTAATGACGACGAGCCAAGCCATCGGCAGCAGCGTCACCCAGATCCAGCGCAGGCGGCCCATTTTCATCAGGATGGTAGTGGCCACGACGAGCGCGACCGCAGCCAGCAGTTGATTTGAGATGCCGAAGAGCGGCCAGAGCGAATTGATTCCGCCCAGCGGATCGACAACGCCTTGATAAAGAAAATAGCCCCACAGGGCGACAATGATGGCGCTGGACAGCAGAATCCCCGGCATCCAGCCGGTGCGGCCGAAGGGCTTCCAGACGCGGCCTCCGAGGTCCTGGACCATGAAGCGCCCCACACGCGTACCCGCGTCGAGCACGGTAAGAATAAAGAGCGCTTCGAACATGATGGCAAAGTGGTACCAGATGCTGAGGAGGCGCTCGCCTCCGATAGTGTTCGAAAAAATTTGCGCCATGCCCACGGCGAGCGAGGGCGCGCCGCCAGCGCGATTCCAAAGTGTCAGCTCGCCAACCTTGTGGGCGAGCTCGGTCATGGTTTGCGCTTGCAACGGATAGCCCCAGCCGCTGATCGTTGCGACAGCAGCATCTCCGGCGCCTCCGACGATGCTGGGCGGGCTGTTGATCGCGAAATAGATCCCAGGCGGCATCGCGCACGCAGCGACCATGGCCATGACGCCTACAAACGACTCTAGCAGCATCGCGCCGTAGCCGATGAAACGAGCGTGGCTTTCGCGAAGGATCATCTTCGGAGTGGTGCCGGAAGAGATCAGCGAATGAAATCCGCTGATCGCGCCGCACGCAATGGTAATGAAGCAAAAGGGGAAAATCTTTCCGGCGAAGACCGGGCCTGTGCCGTCGATGAAGCGCGTGAGCGGCGGCATCAAGACTTGCGGCCGGACGAACAGGATGCCCGCAGCAAGTGTAAAAATGGCGCCGGCCTTAATGAACGCACTGAGATAGTCGCGAGGGGCGAGCAGCAACCAGACCGGCAAGGCGGATGCCGCGAAGCCATATACGATGATGGCGAAGGCGAGCGCGACGCCGCTCAGAGTGAAAACACGGGACCAGGAGGGAGAATCGGCCACCCACTGGCCAGCAACGACCACAAAAAGCACCAGCGCCACTCCCATGACCGAAGCTTCGAGCACGCGGCCGGGCCGGACAAAGCGAAGATAGAGCCCCAGAAGCAGCGCGATGGGGATGGTCATCGCCAGCGTGAAGGTGGCCCAAGGAGACGACTTGAGAGCGTTGACCACGACGAGGCCAACCACGGCGAGAAGAATCGTCATGATCGCCAGCACGGCAATTTGCGAGATGAAGCCGCCGCGTTCGCTGACCTCCTCGCGCGCCATCTGGCCGAGCGATTTTCCGTCGCGCCGAATCGAGCAAAAGAGAATGACAAAATCCTGCACGCAGCCCGCAAACGCCGCGCCGGCAATCAGCCAAAGCGTGCCCGGCAAGTAGCCGAACTGCGCGGCGAGCGTCGGGCCGACGAGCGGGCCGGGTCCCGCGATGGCGGCAAAATGGTGCCCGAAGAGAACCCATTTGTTGGTAGGCACGAAGTCGCGGCCGTCGTCGTGGCGTTCGCTGGGAGTGGCGCGGGTGTCATCGAGCGCAAGCACCTTGGCGGCGACGAAGGCGGAATAAAGACGGTAAGCCAAGAGATAACAGCAGACAGCGGCTACGACAAACCAAGTCGCATTGAGCGGCTCGCCGCGATCGAAAGCGATCTTGCCGAACGCTCCCGCCCCAAGCAGCGCTATCCCGAGCCAAACGAGGATGACGTAGACGCGCTTCATTTTGCCGGATTCGCCGCCACGCTGGATTTGATGAACTGCGCGATGTCCGCCTTGAGCTTGGCCAGCGAGGGCGGGTGAACGTACATCATATGGCCGGCTTCGTAATAGGCGCCGCTGAGATGGCCGCGCAGCGTTGGGTCAAGGCCGAGATGATCGAAGGTGTAGTCCGCGGCGAAGAACGGCGTAGCCAGGTCGTAGTAACCCTTGGCCACAAAAACATGCAGGAACGGATTTTGCGTCATGGCCCCGCGCAACGTCTCCGCAACATTTACGTATTGATTTTCATACGGCGCGTAGTTCCACGGCCGCACGCGGCTGGTGAGCACTTCATAGGGCAAGTCGCTGTCGAATTTGAGGTCGTTGCGCACATAGTCATTCAACATGCCCGAATACGGGCCGATAATTGCCGCGATGCTGGGATCGAACTCCGGCCGTTCGCCGGCAGCATCGCGATCGATGCCCGTAAAGCGTGCGTCGATCCGACCGATGGTGCGTCGCTCACTGCGCAAGAGTTCTTTCGTGAAGCGCTGGATTTCGATGCGCAGGTTGGTGCGGTCGATGTAATCAGGCGAAAGTCCGGTGAGCCGTGCGAGCTTCTGGGTGATCTCGCTGCGTCTCGGTGCGGGGAGCGCGTCGCCCGCCATCAGCGCATCAGCGTATTCGCCGACGGCCAACTTGCGCGATTCTTCGATTGCCTTTTGCAAGTCGCCCTGCAAATCCGCGGGAAGCTTCTTGTGATACCAGGCGATGGCGGTGTACGTGGGCAGATAGAGGATATAGGGCAAATCGTTGCCCGTGTCGAATTTCGCCGTCTCGAAATTCAGGATCGAGGAAATCAGGACGATGCCGTTGAGGTACATGCCGTAGCGCTGCTGGAGATAGCCGGAAAGGCCCGCGGCGCGGGTCGTGCCGTAGCTTTCGCCAGCGAGAAATTTCGGCGAGGACCAGCGCTTGTTGCGAGTTGTATAGAGCCGGATGAAATCCGCAACGGACTCCACATCTTCTTCAATACCGTGGAATTGCTTGGGCGCCTCGCCGGGAACGGCGCGGCTGTAGCCCGTCGAAACGGGGTCGATAAAGACGAGATCGCTGATGTCGAGGAGCGACACATCGTTGTCCACCAGCTTGTAAGGCGGCGGAAGGAGCGCGCCCGCGTCGCCCATCTGCACGCGCCGCGGACCCAATAAACCAAGATGCAGCCACACGGAAGCGGAACCCGGGCCGCCGTTGAAGCTGAAGGTGAGGGGGCGCTGGCTCGTGTCGCTGACATCGTCCTTGGTATAGGCGACATAGAAGATGCTGGCTTTGGGCGTGCCATCTTCGAGCTTCAAGAGGATGGTGCCGGCCGTCGCGGTGTATTTGATCTCCTGCCCGCTAATTTTCAAAGAATGCTTCGTCTGAACAACTTTCTCTTCGGGTACGGGCGGCTTCTTTTCTTCTTTCGGCTTTTCTGCGGGTTTTTCCGGCGGTGGCGCTGGCTGCTGTTGCGCGAAACACAGACTTACGCCCAGGAGAAACAACGCGACGGAACATAGAAAGCGAAGGCAACACTTCATGGGTGGCAGGTCTCCTTCTCATCCATGCGAAAAGCACAAACTTGCGACGTGCGGCATCGTATGCGAGAGTGCGAGTAGCGTCAATCGCTTCAGAATGCCCGCAGCCGCGCGCCTCACTGGCGATTCCTATTGCCACGCATGAAATCGCAGTTAGAATGCGGCCCACGAATGTAACTCTGGTCCTTAGGAGCGCCGCATGCACCGTGCTGGCAGGTCCGCCGCAATTTTACTTCTCCTTTCTACAGCCTTGGCGTCCGTCCCTCCCGGGAGTACCGCACAGCAGAAAGAGGATCTGCCACACCCTAAAACTGTCGAGGAACTAAAGAAGGCAATGAAGGATGTTCTCGACAAAGAGCACGTTCCCGGAGCGGGCCTGGCGCTCGTGGCGAATGGCGAGGTTCTCTGGTGCGGTGGAATCGGCCAGGCCGACATTGCCGCAAATCGTGCCGTCAGTTGCGACACGGAATTCCGCGTGGGCTCGATCAGCAAGACCTTTGTCGCGCTAGCGCTGCTAAAATTGCAAGAAGAAGGAAAGATCAATCTTTACGCCCGGTTGCAGGATGTCGCACCGGAAATCCCGTTCAAGAATCGCTGGGAGGCAACTCATCCCGTCCGCATCGTGAACCTGCTCGAACACACAGCGGGCTTCGACGACATGGAATTCAGCGAAGTGTACAACCTGCGCGATCGATATGATTTTCCTCTTCTGGAAGTTTTCAAGCGATTCAGGAAGCCACAAGCCGCGCGCTGGCCCCCCGGAACGCGCATGTCTTATTCGAATCCCGGAAATGCGATTGCCGGCTACCTGATCGAAAAGGTCACGGGAAAGCCGTTCGATCAATACATACGCGACGCTTTTCTGCGACCCTTGGGCATGGAAAGAGCGGACTATCCATTCACCGATGCGAACAAGCCGCTGCTGGCGGCCGCTTACCATGGCAACCCGCCAAAGGCGGTGGGATATCCGTTCATCTACCTGCGGCCTGCGGGAGATCTAAAAGCGTCGCCGGGTGAGCTGGCAAAGCTAGTGCAATTTCTCCTGCGGCGTGGAAAAACAGAGGAAGGGCAACTGGTTAAACCCGAGTCCATCCTCAGAATGGAAGCGCCGGAAACCACGCTGGCCGCAAAAAACGGCCTGCGGCTTGGGTACGGCCTCTGCAACTATTCGAGCGTGGAAGGCGGCGTGGTGACGCACGGCCACGATGGCGGCATCGATGGTTTTGTCTCCTCATATCGTTACATGCCGGAGCAAAACTGGGGTTACGTCGTCCTGCTTAACAGCACCAATTCGGGCCGGGCGCTGCACGACTTGAATCTCCTGGCAATCGATTTTCTTTCGAGAGGTTTTCCGAAGCCGCAGCAGGCCGTGATCAACCCGCCGGCGCGTGATCTGGAAAAATTCGCCGGCTTTTATGCGCCGCGCGCGCCCCGAACCCAGATATTTGCGTTTCTAGATGATTTCGCCGGAGGCACGCGCATCCGCGTCATCAAGGGCAAGATGACGCGCTCCGGGTTATTCGGCCAGCCCGTGCCGCTGCTCTGCGTGGGCAAGAATGCATTCCGCAGCGATAAAGAACCCGAAGGCACCATGATCTTTTTTACGAACGAATTCGGCGACATGGCAATCGCCGGCAGCGGGCTCGAGGGGATTCCTTACAGTGAGCGCAGCAGCCTCATCATGCCCTTTGTTCGAGTCGCCCTGCTCTCTCTTTGCCTGTTTTTTATGCTGACTTCTCTGCCGTTTGCACTCGTTTGGTTATTCCTTAAGCTCGTCGGCGCCATGAAGGACGTGCGCCACCTGTCCGTACGCGTGGCGCCGCTGCTCGCAACGCTGGCGTTCTTGATCGTGTCCTTGTGTTTCCTGAACCTCAAAGGCTCGCATATCGGCTCACTCAACCTCTGGACTGCGGGCATCTTTCTCGGCACATTTTTCTTCCCGCTCCTGTCGATCACCGGCCTGGTCCTCGTGCTTCGCGTGCCGAAAGACGAAATCCATCGCGGCGTGAGGATTCACTCACTCCTGGCTTCCTCCGCCTGCTGCGTCGTCACAGGTTTTCTCCTGTCGTGGCATCTGCTTGCACTGCGCCTCTGGGCGCCGTGAGGTAAATCACCGGCGGTTAGAGTGCGCGTGTGACCATGTAATTTCGGGAGATCTTATCAACAGAGATCGTTCCCGCCTGGCGCATGATGGTTTTCAATTCGCGGCGCAGGATTTCGAGCACCGCCTCGACGCCCGGCTGACCGAATGCAGCTAACCCCCATGCGTAAGGCCGGCCCATGCCGACCGCTGACGCGCCAAGAGCGAGGGCTTTGAAGATGTCCGTGCCGCGCCGGACGCCGCCGTCGACGATGACGGGAATCCTGCCAGCGGCGGCTTCGAGGACTATCGATCGTGGGGCGAAGAGTCTCTTCGGAGCGCCCACCGTGATTCGAGACGATCAAGCCGTCCACACCGTGCTCGACCGCGAGCTGCGCGTCTTCGCGGGTGACGATGCCTTTGAGGAGCAGCTTGACGGTCACAGTATCGCGCAACCGTTTCACGAAATCCCAACTGAGATTCGCGGGCTGCGCAGCAGTGACCTTGGACAGATCGAGGCCGTCGAACATCGGCTTCCGGGCTGCGTATTGGGCGAAGCCTCCCGAGCCTCCTCTGGCCCTTCCCCGAGCGTCGCCCGTGTAGGCGCTTTGATGGCAAGCGGAACACTCTCTTTTATCCACACGCTCAGCGCGGAATAGAGTTTCGCGGTTGCTGCCTTCCTGTAGGTCCACCGTGAGTACGATCGCGGGGGCACCGGCAGTTTCGGCGCGCTTGACGATCGCTCGGCCAACTTCCCAGACGTTTGTGGGATAGAGCTGTTGCCAGACGGGGCCGCTCCGCGCGGCAATGGCGTCTTCTATCGACGAAGTGGCGACAGTGGACAACATCATGAGGTGGCCCTTGGTACGCGCCGCCCGCGCCACGGCGACTTCGCCTTCAGGATGGAAAGCCTTCTGACCGCTTACGGGGGAAAGCACAATTGGGGTGTTCCACCTCGTGCCGAAGAGATTCACCGACATGTCAATGTCTTCGACGTTGATGAGCCTGCGCGCGCGAATCTGAATCCGCGAATAGCCTTCGCGATTCGCCCGCACCGTTCCGTCGTCGTCCACGCCGGTGGCGAGATAGCCGAAATGCGCGGGTGGCAGGGCTTTGCGCGCGGCAGGCTCAAAGTCCATCACGTCCATAGCCTGTTCAGGTGAGGAAATCACTTCGTCGCTTTGCTGTAGAGAATGGACTCAGTCAAGAAACTTCCTCTCGGTAACTTCGCCAGTCGCCAGTAGATTGGCAAAAGACCCGCCTAACAACAAGCCATGGCTTGCAAATAAAGGGCTTGCCGACAGCATCTGGAGGAATTTTCTCGTAGTCTTGATCTGATCTGTGGCGCGATTCATGGTCGCTCTCCTATCCCTACTCGGACAACGAAGTGAAGCGCAGCAGCGGATAAAGATGGCGAAAGACGTTGGCGGCTTCGCGCGGAAAAGAAGCGCGCATGGCTGCAGAGGGCGCGAATTTGCGGCGGACGATCCATGCCAAAATCTTTTTCCAATCGTCCGGCGCGGTGGGCCAGCCGGAGTGCTTGGTCCATGCACCCTTCACCGTCGTGTACCAGTAGCTTTCGTAATGCCGGCCGAGGGTCTTCTTGTGTTTTGCGACCCAGCCGGAATCCGCGTTTACGCGCGGCTCGGCAATCAGCGCAATCGTGGACTCTTTGCGTTTCCCGCCCGAATAGATGCGGAACCCCGCCGTGACCGTGTCCACTGATAGGCCAACGTAGAGCTGACCAGTTTCCCGCTTTCCCGGCGCGGGAACGGAAAACTTCAAGTACATGTGCGTTTTGTAAAGCGTCTTGTCCTTCGCGAAACGAATATCCCGGTTGATCCGCGAAAAATTCGCGCCGGTACGTCCGGAGGTATCGAAGCGCGAGTCGAGCTCCAGCGCCGCGGGCGCGAGTTTCTCCAGCAAACGCCGAAAGGGCTGAACGAGAGCAGCCTGATAGCGGTCCCGGTTCGCTTCCATCCACTCCTTGCGATTATGGAGGCCGAGATCTTTGAAAAACTGAAATGTTTCGCGTGTGAAAACAGCCTTTGCGGGAGCCATGGAACGCCTCGCTCTTTTCGCTTGATCCCTTGCGCAGCGCCCCTCAGAGTACACGATTCCAAGGCGGGGTCAATTCACTCGGCCAATCCAGATTGGCTCTTGCCGCAAGGGTTCGCGGGGACTAGCCTGCAGTCATGAGCCAATTCACGCCCACGGAAAGAACCAAAATCCGCCGCAAGCCCGACCGCGGCAGTTACGACCGCGAACTGATCTACCGCATTCTCGATGAAGCGTTCGTCTGCCATTTGGGCTTCGTCGTGGATGGCCAGCCCTACGTCGTGCCCACGAACTACGTCCGGGTCGGCGACAAATTGTTTCTGCATGGCTCGATCGCCAGCCGCTTGATGAAAACGCTCGCGAGCGGCGCGCCCTTCTGCCTTAGCGTCACGCTGCTCGATGGCATCGTCTTCGCCCCCACGGCCGTCGGGCACTCGGTCAACTACCGCTCCGTCGTTGTCATGGGCAAGGCCGTTCCTATCGAGGGCGAAGCGGCAAAGCTAGCAGCCATGCGCGACTTCGTCGAATACGTCAACCGCGGCCGCTGGGCCACGGTGCGTCCGCCGAGCGAGCAGGAGTTGAAGGGCACCATGGTCCTCGCCGTGCCACTCGTGGAAGCCTCCGCCAAAGTGCGCACCGGCTTCGCCGTCGACAACGGCGAAGACTACGCTTCACCAGCATGGACCGGCGTGCTTCCCATGAAGTGGACCGCCCAGGCGCCAGTTCCGGATCCACGCGGAAATCCCGAAATTCCCGTGCCCGCGAACATCCTGCATTATTCGCGGCCACAATAGCCGGTGGCCTTATACTTTCCCTCGCGGCATCGTCACAGAACGAGGACTTGTCGCCCCCAAGAGGTGAACCGTGAAGTCTGTTCTTCGCGCCTCCATGCACTTTTCGATGTTGTTCGCCATCTGCGCGTGCGCCGGCGGCTTGAGAGAAACCTCGGCGCAAATTCTGAAGAAGGACGATCTCACCTTCCGCAAGAAGACGTTCGCGGACAAGCAGGGCCACAAGATGCCGTACCGCCTCTTCGTGCCTGCGAACTACGACGCCAGTCAGAAATACCCGCTGATTTTCTGGCTCCACGGTGCGGCGGGCCGCGGCTCGGATAACCTCAAGCAAATCTCCGGCGGAAACGAGAACGGCACGCACCTCTGGACGACGCCAGCGAATCAGGCGCAACTTCCTGCTCTTGTTCTCGCGCCGCAATGTCCCGAGGATCGCTTCTGGTCGGAGCCGGAAACGAACGAGATTTCACCTGATCTCCAGATGGCGCTGGATATCTTGTCTTCGGTGCAGAAGGATTTCTCGATTGACCCCGGCCGGATTTACGTCGCGGGACAATCCATGGGTGGCCTGGGCGTCTGGGCGCTGCTGCAAGCGCAGCCCGATCGCTGGGCCGCTGCGCTGGTACTCTGCGCCTTCGACAATTTCACGAATGCAAAGGGGATCGCGCGCATCCCGCTTTGGGTGTTCCAGGGCGATGCGGATATGCTCGTCCCTGTCGACCTCGTGCGGCAAATGGTGAAGAATTTGAAGAGATCAGGCGGCCAGCCGCGCTATTCCGAATATCACAAGGTCGGCCACGACGTATGGCTGAAGGCCTTCGCTGAGCCCGATCTCGTCTCCTGGCTCGCCGCGCAGAAACGCGGCACCTCCATCCCTGCAGCAAAATAATTGCCGAACTGCTGGAGTTAGGTTAGGGGAATCCCTCGCAGGATGGATTTGCCGCGCTACTTCTTGGCGCCGGAACCCGCGAATGCCGTGGCCACGCCGAGCGAAATCAGCATTCCGCCAGATACGTACCGCTGCGTGGGCAACCAGCGAGTGTTCCGGTTCAGACGACGCGCGACGGTTCCGGCGAAAAACGCCCACAGATTGTCGCTCATGATCCCCATCCCCGCAAAGAGCGTCCCTAGAAAGAGAATCTGCAACGCGACATTTCCGCGAGACGCGTCCACAAATTGCGGAAGGAAGGCGAAGAAAAAGAGCGCGGTTTTCGGATTCAGGATATTGACGATAATCCCTTGCCCGAAGACGCGGCTTAGTTTGACGCGCGGGGCCTCTTGCGAAAGATCGAGAGACTCTTCGCGGCGCAGCTTTTGTACGCCCAGATAGATCAAATATGCCGCGCCGAGATACTTCACGACGCTGAAAGCGGCAGCAGAGGACATCAGCAGCGCCGACAACCCCACTGCTGCCGCGGCCACATGCACGAGCGTTCCCACCCCGATGCCGAGCGCAGAAACCAGACCCGCGCTCCGGCCCAGACCGATGCTGCGGCTCGTTACGTAAAGCACGGCAGGCCCAGGTATCGCCAGCAGCACCAGGGCTGCGCTGACAAAGAGCAGAAGCGACGAATGGCTGGGGATCATTGGTGGGCGGATCCTAGCTCAGATTAGTTACAGCCACATCCGCCGCCGCAGCAACTGCCACCTCCACTCGAAGACCCGCCGGAGGACTTAGCCGAAGCGCCATTGCTCGACCCATTCGCCGCGCTGAAAACGGAAAGCTGAATCGCGTTCTTTTTCCCCGCGCACTTCGGGCAGGCAATCTCCTGCGTCTTGTTCAACACAATCTTCTCAAAGTGCGTCTGGCAATCCTCGCAGATGTATTCGTATATCGGCATTGTCCCCATCTTCCTTTACAAGAATTCCAAGAACTCTTCCACGGTCATGTCCGCCTGCCGAATGATGCTCCGCAAGACGGGAACGGGCAAATCAAACCGGTCGTGTCTCGGAACCGTCACCCGCAACTGCGGCTTCCCTGGATGCTTCAATTGCGCATGGCTCCCGCTCTGATGATCGTGTTTTTTCATCTGGAATCCGCTCGCCATCCTTCTTAAGAACTTCCAGGTGACAGCGAATCGCGTCCCGCGCCATCTCACGCGCTTCCGTCATTGTCCTTCCGTAGGTGATCAAGCCGGGAAGCAGCGGCACTGTGACCTGATGTCCCGAGGTCTCAAGTTTGTTACCGCGGCCTTTTCTACTGCCATTGCCAGAGAGCGCGCGCCCGATCCGCCCGATTCAAATACGACGGTGAAGCTGTAATTGCGCGCGGCAATTTGCTGGGAGGGCTTCTCGCGGATACGCACTCTGACCATGAGCTAGTCTATTCTCCGGCTAATAGGGGGTCAAACAGTTCGCCTGAAAACCGATAACCCCCGCACAAGGCGAGGGTTGTCGTTAAAACTGCGGATTCGGACAGGATGCTTAGTCGCCGGCAACAGCCTCGGCTGCCTTTTCGGCGGATTGCGTGATGGCACGAGCACCGTTACCGTTCGAATGGCCGTTGCCATTTCCGCTGGCCGGAGCAATGGACACCGGTTTGCCCGCGTTCGCGAAATTGGCAGGTACGGCCTTCGCGATGTCGCTGACCGTGCCGATCTGCACGACTGTCGGCTGAGGCTTCTTCAGCACCAGTTCTTCGTAAATCGCGCGGACCTTGGCCTGTTCTTCGTAAGCCTTCTTGCGGCGAGCGCGGTCTTCTTCCGCCGCGGTCACCGGAACGTCGTGCTCCAGGTGGCGCACGCGAGCGGCGTCTTCGGAGTCAATCTTCAAGGAATGCTCAAAACTCTGCAGGTTGACGGTCTTGCCTTTGGCGTAAATCTCGTGCTTCCCGTGGTTCTTGTACCACTCGGCCACGGTCGCATTCTTGTGCATGTTCTCGATGATCTGCCGCCAGCCCACGCCGGTGTTATACGCGCAGAAGCTGATCTCGCCTTGCTGCGTCGCGTACGGAATGATGCACATTTCGGTGCGGCGGAAGTCATAGTTGAACAGATCTTGGAACCACATCCCCGCGATGAACAGGAAGTTCCAGGGATCGGTCTGCCGGCGCTTCATGGCGTCTTGGTAGGTGCGGTCCGGTGAAGTCCGGCCATATTTCTTCTCCGCACCCTTGGTCAGCGCCCAGGTCTTGTCAAATTTCTTGAAGAGGTCATACAGCTTCAGCCCCTTGGGGCCTTGGAAGGGCTTGTAGTTCTTCAAGAGGGCCATGGCCATCATGAAGTTGGAAAAATTCTTGCCGCGGGCCGCGTCGGTAATGTCGGTGACGTCTTTCGTAAGCTGTACGGCATCGAGGAAGCGCGGAACGGGAGCCCATTCCTTCGTTTCCTTGTTGATCATCAGCGCCGTGCCCACTCCGCAATTGGG
>Ga0137410_10002833_pt1 | contig 11784 bp, 10 predicted proteins | sample CZODoug1_16funga_FD_108878 | JGI IMG/M metagenome (GOLD analysis project Ga0137410, IMG submission 108878) | Vadose zone soil fungal communities from Angelo Coast Range Reserve, California, USA - CZODoug1_16fungal (Illumina Assembly) | ecosystem: Environmental > Terrestrial > Soil > Vadose zone... | reverse complement strand
GGCGGACGTGGTGGCGCGGGTATTCGCGGAAATCGTCGCCAAGGACAAGCTGCTGTCGCAGCCGCTGGTGGTCAACAACCGGACCGGGGGCGGGGGCGCGATCGCGCAGACCTATGTCGCGGGCAAGCGCGGCGACCCCTACGTCGTGCAGTCGGTCGCGGTCTCGGTGATGCTGTCGGTGCCGATCCGCACCGGCATGGACGTCGGGCTGGACAAGTTCTATCCCCTCGGCATGGTCGGGGTGGACCTCAACGGGCTGACGGTCCGGGAGGACGCCCCGTACCGCACGGTCAAGGAGTTCGTCGAGGCGGCACGCGCCAATCCCAAGACAATCAACATCGCCGTCGGCTCCATCGGGGCGACCGCGCACCATTTCATCTGGCAGCTCGAGAAGATGACGGGCGCCCGGTTCAACGTGGTGTCGATGAAGAGCGGCGCCGAGGCCGCCACGACCCTGCTGGGCGGTCACGTGCACGCGACCGCCGAGAATATCAGCGAGGTCATGCCGCACGTCGAGGTGAAGAAGCTGCGCCTGCTGGCGATTTCCTCCGGCAAGCGCGTGAGCGGGCTGCCCGGCGTTCCAACCATGAAGGAACAGGGTTACGACCTGCAAATCGGCGCGGCTCGGGGTTTCGCCGCGCCCGCCGGCATCCCGCGGGAAGCGGCGACGGTGCTGGAGGAGATGGTCGCGAAAGCCTACAAGAGCACCGCATGGCGCGATTACATGACGCGCAATATGTACGAAGAGCAGTACATGAACGGAGAGGAATTCGGCCGCTACCTGAACGCGCGTTACGCGGACATGAACCAATTTCTGACGGATGTCGGACTGGCGAACAAGAAGTAAAGGCGCGACGAGTGACGGGTGAAGCGTGAAGACGACCGCGAAACTGCGCAAGATCCTGTCGCGGCCCGGTTGCACCATGGCGGTTTCGGCGCACGACCCGCTGCTTGCCCGGCTGGTCGAGCAGGCGGGCTTCGAGATGATCGGCCTGTCGGGCAATGCGGTGTCGGCGTCTTACCTGGGCTTGCCCGACATGGGGTTCCTCAACCTGAGCGACATGGCCAACGTCGCGCGCAGGATCGCGGCGGCCGTCAGCATCCCCGTGCTGGTGGACGTTGACACCGGCTACGGCAATGCCATGGGCGTGCAGCGCACGGTGCGCGAGCTGGAGCAGGCCGGCGCGGCGGGCATCATCATGGAAGACCAGATCGACTACAAGAAGTGCGGCATGATCGAGGCGGGGCACCCGGTCATCCCCGCCGAGGAGCACGCGGCGAAACTACGCGCCGCCTGCCAGGCGCGTTCGGACCCGGACTTCGTGATCGTCGCCCGCACCGATGCGGCTGCCGACCACGGGCTGGACGAAGCCGTCCGGCGCGGATTTCTCTACGCGGAAGCGGGCGCGGACATGCTCGATATCGAAGTTTCGGGCACGCCGGATGAGGTCGCGCGCATCGGCCGGGCGGGACTGCCGGTGCCGCTGAAGGCCAACATGGACGAAGGCAAGAAGCTCTGGCTCAACGACCTGTCCGTGCTCGAAGCCGCCGGCTACAAGGTTGCCTCCTACCCGGGCGTGGTACGCTACGCCGTCGTGCGCTCGGTGCGCGAGGCGCTGGCCCACCTGAAGCAGCACCGCTCCAGCATCGGCATCAAGGAGCGGCTCGCGACCGTGGACGAATATTTTTCCGCCGTGGACCTCGACGCCTACCTCGAGCTGGAAAAGGACGTTCTCAGGCCATTCCACGGGAAAAGCGCGAAGTGACTTTTATCCTAAACTGACGTCTTCATTGTTCATGGAGGGCTATATGACCCGGCTCGAATTCTACGACCCGTCCGGCATCCTCGAGGTGACACAGCCGTTTGCGCCGAGGCTCTCTTCGCTCGAAGGCAAGCGCATCGGCTTCGTCAGCAACGAGCAGTGGCAGGCGTACCGCATGCTGCCGCTGCTGAAGGAGTTGCTCGAAAAGGATTTCCCCGGCGTCCAGGTGCTGCCCATCGACGCCTATCCCCAGGGCAATGCGCTGATCGGCGAAGAGCAGACCGCGGCGCTGGTCAAGAAAAGCGGGGTCGACGGCGTCATCGTCGGCAACGCGGCTTGAGGGGCCTGCGCCACAGCATGCGGCCGTGCAGCCGCTAGAATCGAAACCCTGGGCATCCCGACCGTCACGCTGACGCGGACGGATTTTGTCGGGGTCATGAGGAACGCCGTGTCCGGTGTCGGGCTCGCGCCGGATGCCGCGATGGTCACGTTCCCGGTCAACCTATTCCTGCCGGGGAGCGATATTGCCCCGCTCGAGGCGCGCAGGCGCGAGGTCTACGACGGCCTGACGCGCTGGAAGTCGGATTTCGCGCAAGCTGCGGGTTCCGCCAAGATGCTGACGGTCGAAGGCAGCAGCTACGAGGACGCGCTCACCAAGGCGAACAACCTGCTCCTCACCAATCTGTGGGGCGACGGCCTGCCGCTGTGGCCGGCGACGAAGGAGCGCGTGGACTGGATCCTTCAGGGTTCCACCGCGCCACGCACCAAGGTGCTCGGCAAATTTGCGCCGCGTGGGGGCATCACGACCATCGAGACCTGTGCCATCGCGCTCGCCATGGCAGGCGGGCGGCCCGAGTACCTGCCGATACTCGTCGCCGCGGTGGAAGCCTGTCTCGATTCCGTCGGGTTCGACCAGTTGCAAGCCACTTCGGGAGGCCCTTTCCCCGCGGTCATCGTCAACGGACCGATCGCCAAGCAGATCCGCCTCAATTCCGGATTCGGACTGCTCGGGCCGGACCCGCAGCGTCCCGCGGGCGCCAGCATCGGGCGCGCGCTGCGCCTGATCCAGCAGAACGTGGGCGGTGCATTACCGGGCGTCGGCACGATGGCGATCTTCGGGGCCATGCGCTACACCAACGCGGTCTTTGCCGAGGACGAGGAGGGCCTGCCGCCGGGATGGCAGACGCACGCGAACCAGCGCCACGGGTTCGAACCGGGCACCAACTCGGTGTCGGTGGTGTTCGCCTGCGGCGTGACCAACGTCCGGCGCCGCGGCGCCAAGAAGGAAACGCCGGAAGAGGACGCGCTGAACGGCATGTGGCGCATGGCGGACTACATGCGCACGCCCAACCTCGCGGCGCTCTCGGGATGGGAGAAAGGCACGCCCGGCATCATGATGATCGCGCCCATCGTCGCGCGGCGGATGGCGGAGATTGGCTGGACGCAGAAATCGATACGCGACTTCCTGTGGCAGAACTCGAGGATTCCGATGGAGCACATGCGCCGCGCCGGCGCGCCGGCCTGGATCGAGATCGATTCTAACCCGGTGACGCGCGCCAGCATCGACCTCGACCCGTGGCCGGTTTGCCAGAAGCCTGACAACATCGTGCTTGTCGTCGCCGGCGGCGGCCATCCGACGCACAGTTACTGGCTGCAGGCTCATTCGCCGAGCGTGATCGGCAAGGTCGTGCGCGTGCCGGAGACGTTCGAGCGGCTGCTCACCGACGCGGATCGCGACCTGGGATGCGGGGACGACGTCTGCCGCATCTGACTGCAGTCCGGGAGATCGGGAGAGCGGAAGATCGTGAGATGGAAAAAGCTGTTTCGACCTCCCGCGCTTACGACTTCGCGCTCTCACGGCGCGCGGCCACCGAGTGATGTAAAGCGATGGATGTAGTTACCCCCGATAGAGTGCGGTTGAGCAAGGACGAGGCGCGCACGCTGGCGGAACAGGTGTTGGAGCGCATCGGCTACGACGCGGAAGAGGCGCGCATCGTGGCCGATCACGTGCTGGATGCAGCCCTGTGCGGCTACGAGTATTCGGGTCTGCCCAAGATACTCAACGTCGCCGAACACCGGCGGCTGCGCCAGCCGCGGCGCGCCATGCGGTCGGTGCACGAGACGCCGGTTTCGGCCCGTTTCGACGGCGGCAACAACGTCGGCATGGTCACCCTCTACCACGCGTCGCGAGCGGCGATCGAAAAGGCGGGCAAGCACGGCTTCGGGCTGGTGGGGGTGAATAACAGCTGGGTCAGCGGGCGCAGCGCGTACTATGTGGAAATGATCGCGCGCGCCGGGTTGGTCGGCATCCTGACTATCAGCTCGCCGCGGCACGTCGCCCCGCCGGGCGGCGCGACGGCATCCATCGGCACCAATCCCGTCGCATTCGGGTTTCCCTCCGCAGACGAGCCATTCGTGATCGACATGGGGACGTCGGCGTTCATGTCCACCGACATGCAGTTCCGCATTCGGCGGGGCGAGCTGTTGCCCGAGGGGGTCGCTATCGATGCGCACGGGCGGCCGACGCGCGACCCGGCGGAGGCGCAGAAGGGCGCGATCCTCACGTTCGGAGGCTACAAGGGATTTGCCCTGTCGATGGCCATGCAGGCGCTGGGGGTGCTCGCGGGCTCGGCGACGGACGTTGAGAAGAGCTACGGTTACCTCGTCATCGCGATGCGGCCGGACCTCATGCTGCCGCTGGACGATTTCAAGCGCGACCTGGCCGCGATGCTGGAGCGGGTCAAGGCCACGCCACGGCAGCCCGGCGTCGACGAGATCCGCCTGCCGTCGGAGCGCGCATTCCGCGAGCGCGCCCGCAACCGGCGCGAGGGCATCGTGATCGACCGTAAGATCCACGATGCGCTGCTCGCCCTGCCGCCGGGACGCCTTCCGGCCAAGCAGGGCTGAGCGTGGAAGGGGAAAGGGGAAAGGGGAAAGGGGAAAGGCTAAGATTGCCCCTGCGACGCAGGTTTCACGCCATTTAGAGGAAAACCAGTGGACGAAACGAGACGACCGGCAAAGCTTCTTCGGTATTTGTCCTTTTCCCTTTTCCCTTTCCTCTTTTCCCTTGGGATAACCGGCGCGGCTGCGCAGGGTTATCCCGTCAAGCCGGTGCGCATCATCGTCGGCGCCGCTCCCGGCGGCGGCTCGGATTTCGTCTCGCGGCTGATCGCGGCGCGGCTTACGGAGGCGACGGGGCAGCAGTTCATCGTCGAGAACCGCTCCGGCGCGGGTAGCACCATCGGCTACGAGTACGGGATCCGGTCTGCGCCCGATGGCTACACGCTGACCATGATCACCGGCACCTACACGATCAATCCCCACCTCTACCCGCTCAAGTTCAATGTGCTGAGCGATTACACGCCCATCATCTGGGTGGCGCGCGGCCCGTACGTGCTCGTCGTGCACCCTTCGCTGCCGGCAAAGAACGTGCGCGAGCTGATTGCGCTGGCGAAGACGCGGCCGGGACAGATCACTTACGGCAGCAGCGGGCAGGGCGCCATCGTGCACCTCACGACCGAGCTGTTTCTGTACATGGCGGGCATCAGGATGACGCACGTGCCGTACAAGGGAGGCGGGCCGGCAATGACGGACCTGCTGGCGGGCCATATCCAGCTCGTGTTCGCAACCACTGCGCCGGTAGGCTTGCCGCAAGCGAGGGCAGGGCGGCTGCGCGCGCTCGGAGTCACGACGCCGGATCGCATCTCCGCGGAGCCGAGCCTGCCGACCATCGCCGAAGCCGGAGTGCCGGGCTACGAAGTCACCAACTGGCACGGCCTTATCGGCCCGAAAGGGCTGCCACAACCGGTCGTCGAGCGCCTCAATGGAGAGGTGACGAAGATCCTGCGGCAGAAGGATCTGGAGGAGAAGTTCCAGTCCGACGGCCTGACACCGGCCGGCGGCACGCCCGAGCAACTCCACGACCGGGTGCGCAAGGAGCTCGAGACCTGGCGCCAGGTCGTGACCAAGGCGAATATCAAGATCAACTGACGACGCCCGTCCGCAGGTACAAGGAACAAGATTCAAGGTACAAGTCTAAAGACCTTGAACCTTGAACCTTGAACCTTGAACCTTGAACCTTGAACCTTGAACCTTGAACCTTGAACCTTGAACCTTGAACCTTGAACCTTGAACCTTGAACCTGGGCTTTACTTCGTGACGCCGAGGTCCGCGAGAATCTTCTTCAGCAGCTCGAACTCGGCGTCGAGGTGTTTGCGCGTGGCAGCGCTGTCGAGGTAACCGCTGCCCCAGGCGTTTTTCTCCTCGATTTTTTTCCATTCAGCGCTTTGCACCACCTTTGCGAACGACTGGTCCCAGAACGCCCGCTGCGCCGGCGTAAGGCTACCCGGCCCGACCACGCCGCGAAAGGCGAAGTAGGCGGCATCGATTCCCTGCTCGCGGAAAGTGGACAACGCTGCCGCGCCGCCGGGCTGCCGCTGCTCCGAGCTGATGCCCAGAACTCGTATCGCGCCGGATTGCGCATGCGGGATCGCACCGCCGAGGGTGCCGGTCCAGACGTCCACGTGGCCGCCGAGCGCCGCGGTCGTGCCCTGGCCGCCGGACGAGTAGACGACGATCTTCAGTGCTTTCGGGTCCACGCCTGCGGCTTTTGCCAGCATGCCGAGCACGATGTGGTTCTGGTTGCCGAGCGCCGGTGACAGCCCGAAGCTGACCGACGCCGGGTTGCTCTTCAGGCGCGCGAGCAGGTCCTTTGTCGAGGAAATCGGCGACTCGGACCGTGTCCACACCGCGATGAATTCGCGCATGAGGATGGCGAGGGGCGTCAGGTCGCGGTAACCCACCTGGGTGGTGCCGAGTATCTGATTCGAGAGCAGTGCGACATTGAGCGTGGACAGGATGTGCGCGTCGCCGGCGCGTTGGGTGACGTAGCTCCAGGCGACCGTGCCGCCGCCACCCTGGCGATTGCTCACCACAACGGGCGGCATGCCGGGCAGCTCCTGCAGGAATCTCTGCACTTCGCGCGCTTCGCGGTCCGCCGCACCGCCGGGGCCCGAGGACACGATGAAGTCGATGTTGCGGGACGGCTTCCATTCCTGCGCGTACGCGCAGGAATGGCAAAGGGAAAAGAGGAAAGGGGAAAGTGAAAGGGCGAGTAAGGCGTGATTCGTAAATCGTGAATCGTAAATCGAAAGCTTCATGTTCTCTCCTCGAAGATTGTTTTTTTTATTAGAAAATCTCGTCACCCGACAGCGGCCTCGGTTGCGCCACCGCGGAAGCCAATATCATCGTTTCGGCCGCTCTGCGCGTCACCGGGGGTCAGATCCCCAACAAAAACGTTGGGGCCCCTCTTCAGCCCCTCGACGCGCTCCCGTCACTTAAGTTTTTCATCCAGCCAGTCGGCAATGACGTCGATCGCGCGCGTCAGGTAGTCGCGCTGGCAGTGCTGGGCGCCGCCTTCCTCTTCCGTAAACACGCGGAAGGTCTTGTCCTTGGAGCCGATGGTGTCGAACAGCTTCTGCGCCTCGGGCACCGAAACCTGCACATCCGCCGCACCGTGCATAAGAAGAAATGGACACTTCACCTTCTGCGCGATGCCGTCGAGCTTGAAGCCCTCGATCTTCTTGAGCGCGTCGTCGTAGTTGTCGACGCCGCAAGTCCATAGCAGGTGGTCAGCCGGCACCGGCAGCGCGGCTTGCTTGATCCGCTCCAGCCGCTTCACCCAGGTCGCGTGGTAATCCCAGATTGCGCCCCAGGCGATGCATGCCTTGTAGCGCGGGTCCATCGCGGCGATGCGCGGGGCGTAGTAGCCGCCCAGGCTCATTGCGAGGATGCCGATGCGGTCCGTGTCCACGTCGCCGCGCGTGGCGAGGTAATCGAATGCGGCGCTGCCCGCGATCTCGAAATCGTGGCGCAGGTGCATATTGCGGAAGCGGATCATCTCGCCCTGGCCGGGGCCGTCCACGAGCAAGTACGAGATGCCACGCTTGACCAACTCGGGTGTGCCGCGCAGGTACTGCATCTCTTTCTGCGTGTCGAAACCGCCAAAACGCACGACGCAGGGGTTTTTCTTCCGGTCCGAGTTCACCGCGTGGACGAAATAGGCCGGGAAGGCGCCGTGCTTCGAGGGCAGCTCGACGACCTCGATTTTCGGCCGGTCGGTGAGTGCCGCGAACTTGCGGAAGCATTCGAGCGACTGGCGGAATACCGCGATCGCCTTGTCATCCTTGGGCTGGCGGAAGTGGTCGGCGCTCTGGAAGTAGAAGTTCGCGCGCAAATAATTGGAGGCCGCGGTCAGCCGGTGGCCCTTCGCTTCCATGTCTTCCGCGCGCTTGCGCAGCAGGCCCGCGCCGTCGCGCCAGGCTTCGAACCACGCCTCGTCATCGCCCACGCGGTCGCGCAGGCTGCGGCCGATGCGGTCCACCTCGGAAAGCTCCGCGCCGCCGTAAGGTGCCGTGCTGAGAATGACCATCATCTCGGCGGACCAGCGGTAGTTGCCGGGGTAGTAGGCGAAATGCTTCGCGGTGGTTTCTGCGGGCGAATTCACGCGGGTTTCTCCTCTCGTCTTCGGACTCAAGACGCAAGATACAAGATTCAAGTTTCAGGTTACAAGATGATTTTTTACGGAGCCTTGCGCTTTCAGTCTTGTATCTTGTAACTTGGAACTTGAAACTGACGGAAGTCCGATATATGAAAGTCCGCTACCTGGTACTGGCAGCAATGTTCTCCGGCGCCGCTCTCGCGGCCGATTATCCCGTGCGCCCGGTGCGCATCGTCATCGGGTTCACGCCGGGGGGCACGCCCGACATCACCGCGCGCCTCATCGGCGTGGAGCTTTCGAAATCGCTGGGCCAGCAGATCGTCGTGGACAACCGGCCCGGCGCCGGAGGCACCATTGGCGCCAAGCTGGTTGCGGAAGCGGGCCCGGACGGCCACACGCTGCTCTCGGCGTCGGCTTCTCATGTGCTGCAGCCGTCCATTTACGCCAAGCTGCCGTACGACACGATCAAGGACTTCGCCGGCATCACGCGCACCTCGACTGCTTGTTACCTGCTGGTGACATCGCCCGCGTCCGATACGCGCACGGCGAAGGACCTGATCGCCTTGGCAAAGGCAAAGCCCGGCCAGCTCAATTTCGCGTCTGCGGGCAGCGGCAGCGGCACTCATTTCGCAGGCGAGATGCTCAAGTACGCCGCGCGCATCGACGCCGTGCACGTACCGTACAAGGGCATCCCGGAATCGCTCAACGACACGATCGCGGGGCGCGTACAGTTCTTCATGTCGCCGCTGTCCGGCGCGATACCGCTCGTGAAGGGCGGCAAGCTGCGCGCGCTGGGCGTGTCCTGCCCGAAGCGCGTTGCCGCAATCGCGGACGTGCCGACGCTCGCCGAAACCGTGCTGCCGGGCTTCCGCTTCGACACGTGGTCCGGCATTCTTGCGCCAGTAAAAACGTCGCGCACCATCGTGGCCAGGCTAAACACCGAGATCACCCGCATCCTGGCGATGCCCGATATTCAGCAGAAAATGACCGGGCTCGGCGTGGATCCCGACCCGACGACGCCGGCGGCATTCGACAAGCTGATCGTCGAACAGGTGGCGTTGATGGCGAAGCTCGCGAGGGCGGCGGGGATACAGCCGCAATAACGCTGATGCGCTACGAGCTCTACTACTGGTCGCATATACAGGGGCGCGGTGAATTCATCCGCCTTGCGCTGGAGGAGGGCGCCGCGGATTACGCGGACGTCGCCCGTCGGCCCGAAACCGAAGGCGGGGGGCGGCCGGCGGTTCAGCGCATGCTGGAAAAGGCCGCGAATGGGCGCACGCCGTTTGCGCCTCCGATACTCAAGGCCGGCAAGCTGCTGATCTCGCAGACCGCCAACATCCTGCTCTATCTCGGGCCGCGGCTGGGGCTTGCGCCGCAAGCGGAGGCGGGCCGGCTTTGGACGCACCAGCTCCAGCTCGTGATTGCCGACCTGGTGGTGGAGGCCCACGACACGCACCACCCGGTCGCGAAGAGCCTCTATTACGAGGACCAGAAGCCGGAAGCGCTGCGGCGTGCTGAGAATTTCAGGGCGCTGCGGCTGCCGAAATTCCTCGGCTACTTCGAGCGTGTGCTGAAGGAGAACCCTGCCGGCGACCGCCACCTGGTCGGCAAGTCCCTGACGTACGCGGACCTTTCGATGTTCCAGGCGCTCGCCGGCCTCGAGTACGCGTTTCCCCGGACGCTGACGCGCATGAAATCCGCGCATCCGAAGCTGATTGCACTGGGCAAATGGGTGAGGGAGCGCCCGCGCATCGCCGCGTACCTGGCATCGCCCCGCCGCATCCCGTTCAACCAGCTCGGCATCTTTCGCCACTATGCTGAACTCGATGGAGAGTGAGTCTTATCATGAGTGAAACCATTACCGGGGCATTCATCGACAAGCTGCTCGGTATTCGCTACCGGTCGATACCGCCGGAGGCGATCGAAATTGCCAAACAGGTCGTCCTCGATGGGCTCGCGGTCATGCACGCCGGCGCCACCGAGCCGACGGGCGTGGGGCGGATTGCGACCGCGTACGTGCGTGAGGCGGGCGGCCAGCCGCAGGCGTCAGTTGTCGCCGGCGGCTTCAAGACATCCATGCTGAACGCCGCGTTCGCGAACGGCACCATGGCGCACGCGCTGGATTTCGACAATACGTCGTACCCGCCCAATCACCCGACTTCACCGACTCTGCCGGTCATTCTCGCCATCGCCGAGCATCATCGCCTTCCGGGTGAAAGAATCATTGAAGCGGTCGTCGCCGCATTCGAAGCCCAAGCCCGGGTCCGCATCGCATCGACCGGCCTGGCGACCGGGGTTGGATTTCACAAGCCCGGTACTGTGGGCCTGTTCGGTGCGGTGACGGCGGCCACGAAGCTGCTCGATTTGGACCGGGAGCAGGCGCTGATGGCGTTCGGCATCGCCGGGTCGCGCGCCGGCAGCATCTCCATCAACACCGGCACCATGACCAAGTCGTCCCACTCCGGCCACGGCGCGCGCATGGGCCTGGAAAGCGCGGTGCTGGCGAAGATGGGGTGGACGGCGAGTGCCGACGTGTTCGGGCCCAAGGGTTTTTTCGACACGTTCATGCCGGGCAAAGCCGATCCCGGATTACTGACGAAAGGTTTCGCCGCGCCGCTATGGATGCTCGACCCGGGGGTCGGCTTCAAGGCGTTTCCATCCAATGGCTTCACGCAGCGCCCGATCGACGGCGCGCTCGAATTGCGCAGGGAGCACGGCCTCCGGCCGGACCAGATCGACCGGGTTCAGGTGATTTTTCCGCGCTTCGAATACGTCAACCGGCCGCAGCCGCGCTCGGGCCTCGACGGAAAGTTCAGCGTCCAGTACACGACGCTGCTGGCGTTGCTCGACGGAGAGGTCACGGTCGATTCCTTTACCGACGAGCGCCTGGCCGCGCCGGACGTCAGGGCGCTGCTGCCGAAAGTGCAGTTCACCGTCGACGAGTCGATCCCGTTCGACAAGGTGAAGATGCACGTCATCATCAACGTATGGCTCAAGGACGGGCGCCAGCTGTCGAAGCGCGTGGACAAGCTCCTCGGCTGGCCCAGAACCGGCAAGCCGCTGACGCGCGAGCAGCGGCACCAGAAGTTCTTTTCCTGCACCCGGCGGGTGCTCGACGAGCAGGAGGCGAAACGCATGCTCGAGCAGGTGGAGCGGCTGGAAATGCTGGCCGACGTGAAGGAGATCATGGATATCGCACGCTGCGAGAACAAGGTGACGGCATGACGAACCGCCCGCTCAAGGTGGCCGTGGTCGGGGCAAGCATCAGCGATAGCAAGGACGGGCGCGAGCGTTTTTCGGTGCGCGCCCACATCCCCGCGTTGAAGTCGCTGTCCGAGAGGTACGAGGTCGTGGCTGCCTGCACGACGCGCATGGAAACGGCGTCGGCCACCGCGAAGCGCTTCCAGCTCCCGCACGCCTACGACAACGTCGAGCGCATGCTGAAGGAGTTGCCGGAACTCGACATCGTCTGTGTCTGCGTGCGGCCCAGCGTGCATCACCAGGTCGTCATGGCGGCTT
>Ga0137410_10002830_pt1 | contig 11792 bp, 10 predicted proteins | sample CZODoug1_16funga_FD_108878 | JGI IMG/M metagenome (GOLD analysis project Ga0137410, IMG submission 108878) | Vadose zone soil fungal communities from Angelo Coast Range Reserve, California, USA - CZODoug1_16fungal (Illumina Assembly) | ecosystem: Environmental > Terrestrial > Soil > Vadose zone... | reverse complement strand
TGGCCAAGGTGGCGTCCGACCTCCGGAAGCCCGACGGGCTCGTCGTGGTCCGGCCGGGCACCGAGGCCGACTTCCTCGCGCCGCTGCCGGTCTCGCGTCTCTGGGGCGTCGGCCGGGTCACCGCGGAGGGCCTCGAGGCGATGGGGGTCACCACCATCGGGCAGCTCGCGGCGGTGCCGGTCGCGTACCTGGAGGCGCGCTTCGGGTCGAGCGGGCGCGGTCTCCACGATCTGTCGCGCGGCTTCGACGACCGCGCGGTCGAGCCGTTCGCCCCGCCGAAGTCGATGGGCGCGGAGGAGACCTTCGGTCACGACCATCGCGACGTCGAGCGCCTCGCCGCCACGCTGCGCGGCCAGGCCGAGCGGGTGGCGCGCGAGCTGCGGGAAGGGGGTTACGCGACCCGCTGCGTGACCCTGAAGCTCCGCTTCGCGGACTTCTCGACGCTCACCCGTCGCCACACCGACGACCCGACCCAGGACGGGCTCGTGATCTACCAGCGCGCCCGGGCCCTGCTGGATCGCATCCCGCTTCGCCAGGCGGTGCGCCTCATCGGCCTCTCGGCATCCGGGCTCGGGCCCGCCGCGGCCGGCCAGCTCTCGCTGCTCGGCCCCGACCCGATGCGCCGCGAGCGGCTGGCGCGCGCGATGGACCGGGTGACCTCCCGCTACGGCGAGGGCTCCCTGCGCCCGGCCAGCCTCCTGCGCGGCCGGCGCGGCGCCCGGCCGCTCGAGGGACCGGCCGGCTCCCCGTTGCCTTCGACATAGGCTTCGGCTAGACTTCGCTGAACAGCGGTTCATTCCGGGAGGGAGCGGCCCCATGGAACGCCTCATCGCCTACGACAAGCTGGCCCGCGAGGATCGCCTGGTGCGGATGCGGGCCCGCGAGGTCGCGCAGCTCAAGGTCGACCAGGGCCTGCCGCCGTTCCCGGACCTGCTCTCGCGCGACTCCATCAAGGAGCGGGTCCACGGCATCATGGTGGGCGAGCTGCAGGCGATGGAAGGGGCCGGGCGCTCCGTGTACGACTTCCCGGACACCCCGTGGGAGTTCACGATGGACATGGCCCGGCAGGTCTGGGACGAGTCGCGCCACGTCGAGATCTACGTGCGGCTCCTCGAACACCTGGATGGCTACATCGGGGAGTTCCCGGAGACCACCATCCTGTGGCGGTGCGCCTGCGCGGAGGACGCGGCGGCGCGGGTGGCCGGGGTCAATCGCGGCCTCGAGGGCCTGGCCTGCGACGTGTTCAATCAGCTCGTGCACATCGCGCGCAAGATGGGCGACCCGATCCTGGAGCGCGCGGTCGACTACGTGCTGGCCGACGAGATCACCCACGTGCGGATGGGCTCGAAGTGGCTCACCCGACTCACCGAGGGCGATCCCGAGCGCCGCCGCCGCGCAGTGGAGTTCCAGGAGACCATCGACGAGCGGTTCAACCTGGGCGGGATCCGGCGGGAAGGCGAGCACGACGCGGTGCCGATCTCCATCGCCACCGAGGCCCGGCGCGAGGGCGGGTTCACCGACGAGGAGATCGCCCGGCTCATCCGGACGACGCAGCGCTCGGCCGTCTACTAGACCCGCCCCGCCGGCCATGACCCATCCCCTGTCGGGCTTCCTCGAGGTCGACGAGTCCGCGCGGACCGTCCGTCACTACCGCTACGCGGTCGAGCGCATGATGCGCATCCTCGGCGGCTGGATCGCGCTGACCCCGGAGCTGTCGGTGAAGCTGCTGCTCGGCCGCCACGTCTGGGACAACGCGCAGCACGCCGACCTGTGGGGCAAGCGGCTGCCCGAGCTGCGCGCGGCGGCCCAGGTCTCCGAGCCGGCCAATGCGCGACTGGTCGTGTTCATGGACGCGCTCGAGGCCGCGGAGGCCCCCGGTGAGACGATCGAGCGGGTGGTGGGCGTGTACCGGGTGCTCAAGCCGCAGCTGCTGGCCACCTACGAGGCGCACCTGGCGAACGCCAACGCGGTCTACGAGCCGCCGACCTGCCGGATCCTCACCCGCGGCATCGACGACGAGCGCCGTCACGTCGCGGCGGGCGAGACCATCCTGCGCCACCTGCTGCGGACGCCCGCGCTCGAGACCCGCGCGCGGGCTGCCGAGGCGAGCCTCTGGGCGCTCCTGGAGGCGGCGGGCGGGGTCACCGGCGCGGGCCCGCTCGCGCGGGCGTCGGTCACGGGCGCGACGGCCGCGCCGCTGAGCGACGACGCGCGCGAGTTCATTCGGCTCGAGCAGGCCACCGGGGCGTGGCCGATCGCGCCGGAGCTGGCCGCGGCCCTCGGGGCCTTCGGTGACGCGCTCGCCATCGGCGATCCGGAGGGCGCGCGCCGGTGGCTCGAGCCGACGGTCGAGACCGGTCCGGATCTGCAGGGCCGCCTGCTCGCCGTGCGCGGGGGCCGCCATCGCGTCGTGGCGTTCGCGCGCGTAGGGCAGCAGCGCCTGGTGAAGCTCCAGCTCGACGGTGGCGCCGAGAGCCTCACCCTGCTGCTCCGCTGGGTGCTCACCGGCGCGGGCTGGCGCGTCGCCGCGCTCGAGCCCGTCGTCGCCTCCGCCGCGCAGACCGCCTGAGGCGCCGTGCTGCAGAGCGTCCTGGTCGCGAATCGGGGGGAGATCGCCCGGCGGGTCATCCGCGGCTGCCGCGCCCTCGGCGTCCACTCCATCGCGGTCTACTCGGACGCCGACCAGTCCTGGCCGCACGTGGCCGACGCCGACGAGGCCGTCGCCATCGGGCCCGCGCCGGCCCGCCAGAGCTATCTCGACATCGAGCGCATCCTCGACGCCGCGCGCCGCACCGGCGCCCAGGCCATCCACCCCGGCTACGGGTTCCTCTCCGAGAACTGGCGCTTCGCCCAGGCCTGCGAGGCCGCGGGGCTGATCTTCGTGGGGCCGTCCTGGCGCGTGATCCAGCAGATGGGCGACAAGATCGCGGCGCGCCGGCTCATGGCCGCGGCCGGGGTGCCGGTGGTGCCGGGCAGCGACGGCCCGGTGGAGTCGGTCGAGGCGGCGCGCGAGGCGGCGGCCCGCGCGGGCTACCCGGTGATGCTCAAGGCGGCCGCGGGCGGCGGCGGCATCGGCATGGTGAAGGTCGCGGACGAGGCGGCGCTGCCCGCCGCGTTCGCCTCGGCCCAGCGACGGGCCCAGGCCGCATTCGGCTCGGGGGGCCTCTTCCTGGAGCGCTACGTGGAGCGCGCCCGTCACGTCGAGGTCCAGGTCTTCGGCGACGCGAGCGGGAGCGTCGTCCACCTGCACGAGCGCGAGTGCTCGATCCAGCGCCGGCACCAGAAGCTGGTCGAGGAGAGCCCCGCCCCGCGCCTGCCCGCCGCATTGAAGGCGCGTCTGACCGAGGCCGCGGTGACCGGTGCCCGCACGGTGGGCTACGTCAACGCGGGCACGATGGAGTTCATCGTGGTGGGCGACGAGTTCTACTTCCTCGAGATGAACACCCGGCTGCAGGTCGAGCACCCGGTGACCGAGGAGGTGACCGGGCTCGACCTGGTGCAGGCGCAGCTACGGGTGGCCGCGGGCCAGCCGCTGCCGTGGACCCAGGCCCAGATCCCCCAGCGTGGCGCCAGCATCGAGTGCCGGATCTACGCGGAGGATCCCGCCAAGGGCTTCATGCCGTCCCCCGGCCGGCTGGCCCGGCTAGTGCTGCCGGAGGGGCCGGGCGTCCGGCTCGAGTGCGGCGTGGCGGAAGGCGTGGAGGTCTCGGTGCACTACGATCCGCTCCTGGCCAAGCTGATCACCACCGGCCGGGACCGCGACGAGGCGATCGCGCGGATGGCCGCGGCGCTCGACGCCTTCGTGGTCGAGGGAGTCAAGACCACGATCCCGTTGCACCAGCGCGTCATGCGGAGCGACCTCTTCCGTTCCGGGTCGGTGCACACGCAGCTGATCGAGCAGGGCGCCTTCAGCTAAGGCGCGGTCTCCCCGGGGGCGGGCATGGACACCACTCTCACCGACGCGCGGATCCGGGCCATGACCGGGGCGGGTCACTGGCGCGACGAGAGTCTCGAGGGCTATCTCGACCGGTGGGCGCGCGAGCGCCCCTCCCGGACCGCGCTCGTCGACGGGCGCGGCCGGTGCTCGTGGGAGGACCTGGCCCGGGCGGTTGACCGGGTCGCCCACGGCCTGCGGGCGCACGGGCTCGAGCCGGGCGGGGTCGTCTCCTGCCAGCTCCCGAACTGGAACGAGGTGGTCGTGCTCTTCCTGGCCGCGCTCCGCCTGGGCGCGGTGGTCAACCCGATCCCGCCGACCTACCGGGCGAGCGAGCTGCGGTTCATGCTGGGCCTGCTGGAGTCGCAGGTGGCGGTGGTGCCGGCCCGCTTCCGCGGCTTCGACCACGCGGGCATGCTCGACGCGCTCCGGCCCGCGCTGCCCCGGCTCCGGTCCGTGTTCGTGGCCCGCGGCGACGGACCCGACGGCACCACGCCGCTCGCGGCCCTCACCGACGAGCCGTGGGAGGCACGGAGCGATCGCCGGCCGCTGCCCGGCACCGACCCCAACGCGGTCCATGAAGTGGTGTTTACCTCCGGCACCACGGGGGAGCCGAAGGGCGTGATGCACACCCAGAACACCACGCTCTCCACGCTCCACCGGGCGATCGAGCGGCTCGAGCTATCGGACCGGGACGTGATGCTGATGGCGTCCACCGTCGGCCACCAGACCGGGTTTCTCTTCGGCTACTGCCTCAACCTGCTGCTGGGCGCCACCACGGTGTGGATGGATATCTGGAACGTGGAGGACGCGGCGCGGCTGATCGAGGCCGAGGGCGTCACGTTGACGATGGGGGCGACCCCGTTCCTGCGCGACCTGACCTACGCCGAGGTGCGGCAGGACCTGCGCTCGCTCCGGCTGTTCATCGCGGCGGGCGCGCCCATCCCGCGCGCGCTGGTGCGCGACGCGCGGGCGCGGCTCGGCTGTGTGGTCTCGGCGGGGTGGGGGATGACCGAGGACGGGCTCGTCACGTGCAACGGGCTGCGGGACCCGGAGGAGAAGATCTGCGGCAGCGACGGTTTTCCGCTGCCGGGCATGGAGCTGCGGGTCGTCGACGACGACGGCGCCCCGGCGCCCATCGGGACCGAGGGTGATCTGCTGGCCCGGGGAGCGGCCCAGTTCGTCGGCTACTTCCGGCGGCCGCAGTTTACCGCGGACGCCCACACCGCCGACGGCTGGTTCCGCACCGGGGACCGCGCCACCATCGATCGCGACGGCTATCTCGCCATCACTGGGAGAGCCAAAGACATCATCATCCGGGGCGGGGAGAACATCCCGGTCGTGGAGGTCGAGAACCTGCTCTACACTCATCCGAAGATCGCGGGCGTCGCCATCGTGGCCATGCCCGATCCCCGTCTGGGCGAGCGGGCGTGCGCGGTGGTGATCCCCCGGGAGGGGCAGACGCTCACGCTCGCCGAGATCGTCGGGTTCCTCGAGCGGCACGAGCTGGCGCGCCAGAAGCTGCCGGAGCGCCTCGAGCTGGTCTCCGAGTTCCCCACGACCCCGAGCGGCAAGATCCAGAAGTACAAGCTTCGCGACCTGATCGCCCAGCGCATGGAGAGGCCGGCATGAATCTCAATCTCGAGGGCAAGAGCGTGGTGGTCACCGGGGGCGGGTCGAACATCGGGCGCGCCATCAGCCTGGCCTTCGCGCGGGAGGGCGCGCACCTGACCGTCGCCGAGATCGACGAGGGCCAGGGCGGCAAGGTGGTGGCCGAGGCCCGGGGCCTGGGGGCCGCGTCCGCGACGCTGGTGCCCACCGACGTGACGCGCTGGGCGTCCGTCCAGGCCATGGTCCGCGAGGTCGAGGGCCGCGCGGGCCGGGTGGACGTGCTCGTGAACAACGTGGGGTGGACCTACGACCGGCTCTTCGTCGAGAAGGAGCGCACGGAGTGGGAGCGCGAGATCCAGCTCAATCTCTGGGGCATGATCAACTGCACGCGCGCGGTGCTCGACGGCATGATCGCCCGCAAGGGCGGCGTGATCGTGAGCATGGGGTCGGACGCCGGGCGCATGGGCGAGTTCCGCGAGGCGGTGTACGGGGCGTGCAAGGCCGGGGTGATCGCCCTCAGCAAGAGCCTGGCCCGCGAGGTCGGCCGCCACGGCATCCGTCTCAACGTGGTGTGCCCGGGCATGACCATCCCGGCGACCGAGGAGGACTTCGGCGGCTTGAGCATGTGGGCCGCCGACGCCAACCGCACCTTCAGCACGCCGGAGATGCAGGCGCGCATCGCCAAGGCCTATCCGCTGCGGCGCGTCGGCAAGCCGGAGGACGTGGCCCCCACCGTGGTGTTCCTCGCCTCCGACGCGGCCGCCTTCATCACCAGACAGACCGTGTCGGTGAGCGGCGGCTACACGATGATGTGAGGCGGGAGAGAGTCATGGAAAGAGTCAGGGACTTTCGAGCGATCACCTGCGCGACCGACGGCGGCATCGCGCGCATCACCCTCAATCGCCCCGCCCAGCTCAACGCGATCAGCCCCGAGCTGCTCGAGGATCTCGACCGGGCGTGCGCGCTCGTGGAGGGCGACGGGGGCGTGCGCGCGGTCACCCTCACCGCGGCCGGGCGGACGTTCTGCGCGGGGGCGGACCTGCGCGCGGTGCGGGAGCTCTCGCCCGATCCGGCGCGCTGGAGCGCCTTCATGGGCCTCTGGCATCGCGTGTTCGACCGGATCGAGGCCCTGCCGGTCCCGGTCATCGCTGGCGTGCACGGGCTCGCGCTCGCCGGGGGTCTCGAGCTGGTGCTGGTGGCCGACCTGGTCGTCGCCGACGAGGCGGCGCGGCTCGGCGACCAGCACGCCAACTTCGGCCTGGTCGCGGGCGGCGGGGGCAGCCAGCGCCTGCCGCGGCTCATCGGCGCCCGTCGCGCGAAGGAGCTGATGCTCCTCGGGGGCTGGCTGGGCGCGGGCGACGCCCTCGCGTGGGGCCTCGTCAACCGGGTCGTCCCCGCGGGCACGGTGGCCGCTGCGGTGGAGGAGATGGCGGCCGCCCTCGCGGGGGGCAGCGCCTCCGCCAACCGGACCGTGAAGACGCTGGTCAATCGCGCGTTCGACTGCGATCTCGCCGACGGGCTCGAGCTGGAGCGCCGGCTGGTGGCCGAGCACATGCGCTCGGCCGACGCCGCCGAGGGGCTGCGGGCCTTCGCCGAGAAGCGCAAGCCGGTCTTCCCGGGGCCGTGATGGACCTGGCATTCACGCCCGAGCAGGACGAGCTGATCCGCATCCTGCGCCAGTTTGCCCGGCGGGACCTGGCCCCGCACTCCGCCGAGTGGGACCGGAGCGGACAGTTCCCGTGGGAGGCGTGGGGCCGGATGGGCGAGCTGGGCCTGCTGGGCCTGCGCGTGCCCGTCGCGTACGGCGGGCAGGAGTCCGACTTCGTCACGTACGGCATCGCAATGGAGGAGATCGGGCGCGGCGACTTCGCCTGCACCTACGGCATCCAGCTCGCGGGCCTGGCCGGCCAGATCCTGGGCCGGAGCGCGTCGGACGAGATCAAGGCGCGCTGGCTGCCCCCGACCGCGCGCGGGGAGGCGGTGGTGGCCCTGGCGCTCACTGAGCCGGGCGCGGGCTCGGACGCGGCCAACCTGGCCTGCCGGGCCGAGCGCGAGGGCGACCACTACGTGATCACCGGCGAGAAGTCCGGGATCAGCCTCGGCATGGTGGCGCAGGCCGCGATCGTCTTCGCGCGGACCGACCCGGCCGGCCGGGCCCGCGGGGTCAGCGCGTTCCTGGTGCCGCTCGACGCGCCCGGAGTCTCGCGCAGCCCGCTGCGGGACATGGGCACCCGTGCCATCGCGCGCGCGGTGCTCGCCTTCGACCACGTCCGGGTGGCCGCGTCGCACCGGCTGGGCGAGGAGGGCACCGGCTTCTACCAGGTCATGCAGGGCTTCGACTACAACCGCATCGGCATCGCGCTGGCCTGCCTGGGTGTGGCCCTGCAGTCGGTCGAGGAGACCATCGCCTACGTGAAGGAGCGGAAGGCCTTCGGCCGGCCGATCGCGCAGTTCGAGGGGGTGTCCTTCCCGATCGCGGAGGCGGCCACGCACCTCGAAGCCTGCCGCTGGCTCTGCTACCGCGCGCTCTGGCTCGCGGATCAGGGACGGCCCCACACCAAGGAGTCGGCCATGACCAAGTGGTGGGGGCCGCGCCTCTCGGTCGACACCATCCACCAGTGCCTGCTGCTCCACGGTCACTACGGCTACACCGACGAGCTGCCGTTCGAGCAGCGGATGCGCGACGTCATCGGGCTCGAGATCGGCGACGGCGCCGCCGAGGTCATGAAGATGGTGGTGGCCCGCGAGCTCCTGGGCCGGGAGAGCCTGCCCTACTAGGCGGCCGGCCCGCTCCCGGCCGGATGTGAGAGAATGCCCCCGCTTCGCATCCCTCCGTGGCACGACAAGGAGCGCTCAATGTCTGAGGACGTCAAGGCTCACATCACCGGCGTGGTCTTCCAGGTCACGACCAAGCCGGGCGACGCGGTGGCGGCCGGGGACCCGGTCATCGTGCTCGAGTCCATGAAGATGGAGATCCCGGTGGAAGCCCCGCGCGCCGGCAAGGTGCGGGAGATCAAGGTCAGCGAGGGGCAGACGGTGCAGGAGGGAGACACCGTCGCGGTCCTCGACTGAGCCGCCGTCCGGAGGAGGAGACGCCATGTCCGTCGCGCTGATCCGGGAGCACTACGACTATCATCACTGGGCGAACCGACGCCTCTTCGGCCTGGCCGTGGACCTGGGGGACGGCGTCACCCGGGACATGGGCAAGCACTGGAGCTTCCCCACGCTCAAGGGGATGTTCGCCCACATCTACGGCGCCGACAACGTCTGGCTCACCCGCTGGAAGGGCTCGTCGCCGGGGCGGCTCCTGGGCGACGCCGACTTCGCCACCGTGGCCGACCTCCGCACGCGCTGGGACGCGCTCGAGGCCGAGCAGCGGAGCTTTCTGGCCGGCCTCGGGGAGGCCGACCTCACGCGGCCGGTCGACTACAAGAACACCGAGGGCAAGGCGTTCCGGGTCGCGCTCGGCCCCCTGCTGCACCACGTGGTCAACCACGCCACCCACCACCGGAGCGAGGCCGCGACCATGATTACCATGATCAGCGGATCGCCGCCCGACACCGGCATCAACACGTACCGGGTCGCGGTTGTCAAGGGCTGACACGGCGTGATGCCGGTCTGACCTGAAAGGAGACAGTCATGCACATCGGAATCTGCATGTTCGCCACCGACTACGCGATCCGGGCCGACGAATTGGCCCGTGCCGCCGAGGAGCGCGGCTTCGAGTCGCTGTTCGTGCCGGAGCACACCCACATCCCGGCCAGCCGCCGCACTCCGTTCCCGGGTGGCGGCCAGCTGCCCAAGGAGTACTCGCACACCTACGACCCCTTCGTCTCGCTGATGGCGGCCGCCGCGGTGACCACGCGCCTCAAGATCGGCACCGGCATCTGCCTGATCATCGAGCGCGACACCATCACCACCGCCAAGGAGGTGGCGAGCCTCGACGCGCTGTCGGGCGGGCGGTTCCTCTTCGGCATCGGCGCGGGGTGGAACGCGGAGGAGATGGAGAATCACGGCACCGAGTTCAAGAGCCGCTTCAAGCGGATGCGGGAGCAGGTGCTGGCCATGAAGGAGATCTGGACCAAGGACGAGGCCCAGTTCCACGGCCAGCACGTGAAGTTCGACCCGATCTGGGCCTGGCCGAAGCCGGCCCAGAAGCCGCATCCCCCGGTGCTGCTGGGCGGGGAGAGCGGTCACACGCTGCAGAGGGTCGTCGACTTCTGCGAGGGCTGGTTCCCGCGCGGCCGGGCGGGCGACGTGATCCTCGCCGGGCTCAAAGATCTTCAATCGCGCGCCGCGCGGGCGGGGCGCGACATGAAGACCATCTCGGTCTCGGTGTTCGGGGCCAAGCCGGACGAGGCCACCCTGGAGAGCTTTGCGGGGGCCGGCATCACCCGGTCGATCCTCCGGCTACCCTCTGAGGGGCGCGACGTGATCCTCCCGCTCCTCGACCAGTACGCCAAGCTAATCCACTAGGACGCAACGCGCGGGCGGAGTCCGCTTCGAGCGCGGGCTCCGCCCGCGCATCCCGCTGTCGGGGGGAGGTTCGGAAGGGGGGCGTCAGCCCCCCTCCGAGCTTAGTTCTCGACGAAGGCGCGGAGGGCGCGGCCGCGGAGGGGGTGGCGCAGCTTGCGCAGCGCCTTGGTCTCGATCTGGCGGATCCGTTCGCGGGTCACCGAGAAGCGGCGGCCCACCTCCTCGAGCGTGTGCTCGCCGGCCTCGCCGATGCCGAAGCGCAGGCGCAGGATCTCCTTCTCCTTGGCCGACAGGGTGCTGAGCGCCCGCTCCACCTGGGTGGTGAGGTCCTGGGTGATCAGGTTGTCGTTGGGCGACTCCGCCGCCTTGTCCTCGAGGAAGTCGCCCAGCTCCGAGTCGTCCCCGATCGGGGTCTCGAGCGAGAGCGGCTTGCGCGAGGACTCCAGGATGAGCCGCACCTTGCGCGCCGGCACGCCGGTGTGCTGGGCCAGCTCCTCCGGGGTGGGCTCGCGGCCCATCTCGTTGACAAGGGAGCGGTTCACCCGCGAGATGCGATTGAGCGTCTCCACCATGTGCACCGGGATCCGGATCGTGCGCGAGTGGTCCGCGATCGCGCGGGTGATGGCCTGCCGGATCCACCACGTCGCGTAGGTCGAGAACTTGAAACCGCGCCGGTACTGGAAGCGGTCCACCGCCTTCATGAGGCCGATGTTCCCCTCCTGGACCAGGTCCAGCAGCGAGAGCTCGCTGCCCAGGTAGCGCTTGGCCACCGAGACCACCAGGCGCAGGTTGGCCTCCATCAGCTCCTTCTTGGCCTGCCGCACCACCCGGTCGTGCTCCTCGATATCGCTCAGCGACGCGAGCAGGGCCTTGCGGCCGAGCCCCGCGGTCTGCTCGAGCTGGCGCAGCTCCGAGCGTGTCTTGTTCGCACCCATGCTCTTGACGAGCTGGCGGATGTCGCCCACGAGCTGGTCGGCGAGCGCCGGCTTCAGCGGGAGGTTCTCCAGCACGGACTGGATCGAGGCGCGATTCTGCGCGATCCACTTGTTGTAGTTGGCCCGCGTGGTCTTGCTCCGTCGCTTGTCGACGAGCGCGGTCTGCAACCGCTCGATCTCACGCTCCAGGCGCCGGACGCGCGCGAACGCGGAGAGGCTCGACCGGACCTCGCCCGGCGTGGGCTCGCCGCCCTCGGGGAGCAGGATCACGTCGTCGAGCGGGACCTCCTCGCGGCGCACCCGGTCCACCAGGGCCAGCAGCTTGGCGGTGGCGAACGGCACGCGACCCAGGGCCCGCCGCAGCGCGATCTGGCCGACCTCGATCCGACGGCCGATCGTGACCTCTTCCTCGGCCTTCAGGAGCGAGACTTTGCCGATCTCCTTGAGGTAGAGGCGGACCGGGTCCTCGGCGGGCGACGCCGACGGACGCAGCGCCTCCTCCGAGAGGGCCGGCGTCTCGTCCAGTTCGACCGCGGTGTCCACCACGCGATCCAGCTCGTCGTCCACCGGGGGGTTCGCGCCCTTGCTCGGGATCTGGGGCTGACGCCCGCGCCGCTTTGGCTCCGTCGAGCTTCCTCTGAATTGGCCTGTCTCGATCGCGGTCATGCTGTCGGTCTCTCTAAAAGTCATTACGGCCTCTCGTATTCGTCGGGATGCTGCCGGTAATTGTTTCCCTGGGTCGTCCTTTTCGGCTCCGCCCTCGGTCGTTTAGATGGTGTGCGGTGCTCTTCGGTTGCAGCGCCCGACACCACCGGCCACGGGTTGATCGAGAAACC
>Ga0137410_10002824_pt1 | contig 11799 bp, 9 predicted proteins | sample CZODoug1_16funga_FD_108878 | JGI IMG/M metagenome (GOLD analysis project Ga0137410, IMG submission 108878) | Vadose zone soil fungal communities from Angelo Coast Range Reserve, California, USA - CZODoug1_16fungal (Illumina Assembly) | ecosystem: Environmental > Terrestrial > Soil > Vadose zone... | reverse complement strand
GAGGGGCGGGCCTCCTTCAAAGGGAATCAGCGCCACCTTGAGCACACTCTGCCCCTCCTCACGGTAAGCGCAGGCGATTAACTTTCCATCCGGCGAGATGGCCGGTGGGCCCGCGCCTCTTTCCGTCAAGCGGACAGGCTGGCCTCCACCGATTGGAACTCTGAAAAGGTTCCCGTTCCCTAAACTATACGATCTATAAACTACCCACTGGCTGTCAGGCGAAACCGTTGGGACATTGTCACGAAGTCCGTCTGTCAATCGCTGGACATGACTTCCGTCGATGTCCATTCTCCAGAGATGCTGCTTACCGTCGCGCGTCGAGACAAACACTATGTAGCGGTCATCCGGTGAGACCACCACTCCACGATTCAAGGCCACCTTTTCGCTCAATTGTTTCTGGTGGCGGCCGTCGGCGTCGGTAATCCAAAGATTCTGTGTTGTGCCTGTCGCTACTGTTGAATAGACGACTCGCCTGTCAGGCGTCCAGGCCAAGCCCAGGACGCCGTCATAGTTATTGGAGGTTACTTGCACGGCTCGGCTCGCATCGGCTTCGGGCACGATCCAAATGTTGGCCTGTTGACCTGAGCGCACAACTGCCATCGCTTGCGAGTCTGCTGCCAAACTCAGGTCGCGGTAATCGTCCAAATCGTTGGTAACTCGACGCGCTTCGCCGCTCGGATAAGAGACATACCAAACTTGCGAGAGCGCTGAGTCTTGATCGGTAGCTAACAACATCAGCCCGCGTCCATCCGCCACCCAAGCGGCTCTTCCAACCTGAAGCCATCTCTCGGATGTGATCGGTTTTATCGTCCCATTATCTACTTGCACCTCGTAGAGCTCATGATGGTCGCCCCTGTCGTCAACCTTGTTGACGGCGCAGGCGATTCTCTTTCCGTCAGGTGACCAGGACGGTCCGGCACCGAGACTGAAGGTGCTGTCACTCCACTGCTTTAGCGAAGCGAGTTTTCGCTCATTCGTGCCATCGCTGTTGGCAATGAGTAATGCGTTCTCCTTCTGGTCAGGATAGCCGCGCAAGTAAGCCAGTTGCTTTCCATCGGGAGAGAAAGTCGGTGGACTGTCCACATCTTCCACCAGCTTGCTCGGTGTACCTCCCAGCGTGGGCACTCGGTAGAGCAATCCGGCCGCGTTCCCCCACGCCCCAAGGTAATAAAGGTAGTTGCCGTCCGGCGAGAAAGTCAGTCCCGCGTAGTAAAACCCCTCGGGCGGAACGACCTGCACCCCATTGTTGGAAGTTGCAACCTGTCTGATCCAGAGGCTCTCTCGCCCTGCATCAGCAACGGAGTAGGCAACGTATTTACCATCGGGTGAGATAGCGGCGCTGGTGACCTTGCCGGTGTTAGTAAACTTAACGAGCTTAGTCTCCGCAAACGGCGCCGTTCTCTCTCGCAACGAGACTTTATAGAGGACGAAAGCAAGCGCAGTGGCCATGCCGACAATCGGCAGCACAATAAAAACTGTCTTTAATGTTCGCCGCCACCATCCCGCGGGCGCGGGCGCCAGCGCTGCGTGGGACGGCGCGCGAATAACCTCAGCGCGCGGCCCTTGAGCGATTGTTAAAGCCTCGCCTTTTTCCAGGAGCTGTTCATTCCCGAAATTTGCTTCCTCGCTAACAATCACTCGCGCGCGAATGCGTTCATGCACAGTCACCAGAGAATCATCGTTCCAGTGTCTGACACCCGGGAGAAAGCGATAGCCGCGCCCGCTCACGGTCATGATGTAGCGCTCGCCGTCTGAGGGTCGGCCGAGCTTTTTACGTAAGGTGGAAATGTGCTGCGTCAGATTCGATTCTTCGACGTAAGTATCCGGCCAAACCTTATCCATCAACTCCTTTTTCTCAACCACGCGCCCGCCGCTTTGCACCAGCTCCAACAGAATATCGAAGACTTTAGGCGTCAGATCCACTGGCTGGCCATCCCGAAACAGTAACCGCTGCTGAGCGTCGAGAAGAAATCTATCGAACTCAAAAAGCCGTTGTGCTTGTTCAGTCATCGCCGATTTTTAGAATTTTTTAGAACTTTTGAGCCGAGTTTCAGGACTTTCCACCTTCCGGCGCGCGACCATGCGCCGCAGATGGGCCGGCGTCGGATGCGCTACAGAGAATTACGGAAGACCGCGCTCATTCTAAGTCAATGTCAACGACCCGACAACGATTTGCCGGGTAACTAGCGAAACTCGAAACTCATGCAAGAAGGAGAAAAAACAATGCGAAAATTGGCAATCAGCTTGACGGCAACCTTTATCACCGTGATGGCAGTGAGCTTTGGTTCAGTGTCCACCCGAACCCACGCACAAACTCAAAACCACACGACCAAAACCGAAATCACGGAGGCATTCACCTTTCCTAACGAGTGTACTGGCGAACTGATGGATGTGACCGACACGACGGTTGTGACCTGTCACGACCAACTGCGGGCAGACGGCACCTTTGCCGAGAAATGCCAAATACGACAGAACGTGGACGCAGTAGGAGAGACGACCGGAATCGCTTTTCACGGCAGCGGCACATTTAAAGATGAATTCACGGCAACCGATGCTTGCAACTTCAGTTTTACTAATCGGGGACGGGTAAACCTAATCAGTCGCGGCTCGGACGTTAATCTAATCCTTAACTTCGACGATGTTGTCAGAATGGAAAACTGCGTTATGACCACGGATAGCCACATGGTTTCCGCCGACTGCCGCGGCAGCCAACCATAATTCATTCGACAATGACTAGCCGATCGATCCAAAAGTATCGCCGGCGCGTTCACGAACGTTGCTTTCATAGGCAAGGCTGCTCATGACTTTACCATCGGCTTCGGCGTCGTCATCCATTAGTTGAACGGCTGACGAAGGAGTATACGCGCGTAAGTGACGGCGGATAAAAAGAACCTGGAGCTGCGGTGACTCCGAAGAAGCGAACAGAGATCACGGTCGAAACCGAGCGCATTCTTGTTATCAGAAGACGCTACCGGGCCATCGAAACATGGTGCGATTCGTGCGCTGAGCAGGTCGTGATGATTAGGCCGGATCAGGCGGCCGCTGTTTCCGGCCAAAGCCTGCGCGCGATCTTCGGAGACATTGAGCGGGACACACTTCATTTCATGGAACAATCGGATGGCATGCTTCTTATTTGTCTCAACTCGCTGCTAAAACAGGACTGCGGTTGCAACCTTGGCGCATCGGCGCTGCCAGACGAGTTGCCGTAGGCAATGATCGTCCCGCCGAAGCCAACGGCCCAGCCGTGGAAGCGGTCGGTGAAGAAGATGCGTTCCAGCGCGTGAGGTGTCGGGCTGTGCTCGCTCATCCAGCGCATCCCGCCGTTGGTAGTGTGTAAGACAGTTCCTTCGTCACCCACGGCCCAGCCTTCAACGGCGTCAAGAAATTTCACGTCCAGCAACTGCGCCGACACGCCAGATATTTGTGGCTGCCAACTGCGACCGCCATTGTCGGTGCGATAGATTGCTCCGCCACTCCCAACGGCCCAGCCAGTTCGCGCGTCAACAAAGGAAGTCGCATTAAAACGAACGTTCGCAGTCGCCGGCAGCCGCGAGCGTTGCCAGGTCTCGCCGCCGTCCAACGTTTGCAAAATAGTCGAGCCCGCACCGACCAGCCAGCCGCTGTTTTCGTCGATGAAAGTTCCGCCAAGCAAAAGATAACGCGTCGGTGTCTGCAGCTTGATCCAACTCGCGCCGGAATCGTGTGTGGTGTAGATCGCGCCGCCTTCGCCAAAAGCCCAGCCACGCCCACCGCGGCTGAAGATGGCTCGCCGCAGTCGCGCAGCGACGTCAGCGCCGCGCAGGTTGACTCGCTTCCAATGTTCGCCGCCGTCGCTCGTCTTCATGAGATAGGCGCGCGGCTCGGCGTTTGATTGCAGGTCGTAAATATTTCGCTCGCAAACCAACCAGCCATTTTGTTCGTCGCTAAAATACACGTCGCGAATGGCGTCGTCGGTGGGTTGAGATCTTATCTCCCAACTTTGGCCGCCATCGTTGGTGGCCAGCAGAGTGCCTCGACTGCCGACGGCCCAGCCGCGATTTTGATCGACGAAGAACACTGCATGCAGCCAGGCCAGAGAACTTGTGCGTTGTTTGGACCAGGTGGCGGATGCGGCGGACGTAGTGAGCAGTGAGCAGTGAGCAGTGAGCAGAAGGCAGAAGGCAGTAAGCAGCAGGCAATTGGCGGAAGCCCGACCGTCAGGAAGGGCTCGGTTACGGCTTTGTCGTCTGATGTGCGGAAGGTCTATGACCTTCCGACAGACGCAATTATTTTCCGGGGCTACGCCCCTAAACTTTGGAAGCGGGTTAAGTCTGGAGAGATTCATAAACAGTTGGGGCGAAGCCCCAAAATCTTTTAGGCCTTACGGAAGGTCAGAGACCTTCCGCACATCAGGTGGCAGAGCCGCGAAACTCGACTGCCAATTGCCCTCTGCTTTCTGCCTTCTGCTTTCTGCCTTCTGCTTACTTTCATACGAGCCCTCCCTTATGGTCGGGCTTCTGCCTACTGCCTACGGCAGCAGTCCGCCCGTAAAGATCCGCGCGAAGCTGAGTATCGGGAAGAAGGTCATGATCTTTTGGAAGCTCTTCAACTTGTTGCCGGGAACGATCACCTGATCGCCGGGCACAAGGTAAGTCACATCCGGAGCTTTGCCTTTGTAGATCGCGCTGACGTTTACCGCGATCGGCGTTAGATTTCCGTTGGCCTGACGACGCAGCACGACCACCTTGCTGCGATCGCCGGTTGACAGCACACCACCCGCCTCGCCCAGCGCTTCCGTTACCGTCAGCCGATGACTCATCAAACGAATGCCCGGTTGGCCCACGTCGCCGATTACGCTGTAACGATACGACGATGCCTTGTCGAGCGAGACGGAAACCTGCGGATCGATGATGTACTCGTCGTAACTCTTCCTGATGGCGTCCGCCACTTCCTCCACCGTCTTGCCGTTAACAAAAATTCCGCCGGGAATGAGCGCGAGCGAGATGCGGCCGCTTGGTGGAATAGTGATTCCGGCTCGCGAGTAGCGATCCTGGCCGAAGACGCTGACGGAGATGATGTCTTCCGGGCCGAGCCGGTAAGTATTGAAAAAGTTATTGTAGTAAGGAACGACGGCCGCCTCTTCGGAAGGCTGCTCGTGGCGATTTGCCTGCGTGTCTTCGGGAACGTCCACAGGCTTCGTAGCGGTTAAAGTCGCGGCTGCGGGCGTTCCATCGTCGCCTTCTCTTTTGTCAGCGAGGCCAGTCACCAAAACGCTTTCCAGATTTTTTGTGCCGGGCTCTTTCGCGGATGTGGCCTCGTTCTTGGCAGCAGTTTCTTTCCTGGTTGCAGTGTCGTTCGTGGCCGCAGCGCCGGTCGACGCATTCGTCTTAGTTGGCTCGGGATTCTTCGTGGCGAACCTTTGGCGCGTCTTGGTGGTGGTATCCGGCGTTTGGGCAAACACCGCGGTTGAAGAAACCATAACCACGGCGGCTATCAAAACAACCGGAAATTTGTTTAGTGTTTTCATCGCAACCTCCAAAAACTTTATCCGAGTGCTCCCTCTGCGGCGCCCCGACGATGAACGGCAGACAAGATGTCTGCGCTCCCGGCTTATCGTCCGCCGCCAAAAAGAATGATCTTGATCGTCTCAAACAGAATTATCGCGTCGAGCATCAGGCTCTGATTCTTGATGTAGTAAAGATCGTATTGCAGTTTCTGCCGCGCATCTTCAATCGAAGCTCCGTAGGGATATTTGATCTGCGCCCAACCCGTCAGGCCCGGCGCGATCAGATGACGCTGTTCGTAGTAAGGAATCTCTTCGGCTAACTGCGAAACAAAATGCGGACGTTCAGGACGAGGTCCAACGAAGTCCATCTCGCCGCGAAAGATATTCCAGAACTGCGGTATCTCGTCGATGCGAAGTTTGCGAATCACACGGCCGACGCGGGTGGTGCGATCGTCATTCGCGCTGGCCCAAACCGGCCCGGCTTTCTCCGCGTCCACGCGCATCGAGCGAAACTTCATCACCATAAAGGTGCCGCCGTTTTTCCCCACGCGTTCCTGTTTGTAAAGAATCGGACCGCGCGAATCGAGCTTGATCAGAATGGCCGTGACGATGGCGATGGGCAACGACAGCAAGCCGCCAGTCAACGCCACCAGTCGGTGTACGATGTTGCGCGCGATGCCTGAAATGCGCGCCTGCCGACCGCGGCTGGAAAAGATCAACCAGGAAGGACGAATCATGTTTAGTGAAACTCGTCCAGTGACGCGCTCGTAAAACGACGCGCCCTCTTCAATGTTTACTGTCCCGGCCAAACTTAGTTGCAACAACTCGCTGGTCGGCAACTGACCGCGCCGTTCGCCCATGGCGACCACGATGCGATCGATACCCTCGCGCCGGACCACTTCATCCAACTCCGAAGTTAGACCAATCACGCGCGGATTGATTAAGCTCTTGCCCAGCAGTTCCGGATCGTTGCCGACGAAACCGGCGATGCGATAACCCGCATCCGGCCGCTCAAGCATCTCGCGCGCCACTTCAACGGCCAGCGTGCCCGAGCCTACGATCAAAATCTTCTCGCCAAAATCAGGATGGCCCAGTAGCCAGTGAATTGAAACGCGCCAGCCAACCATCAGCGCCAGCGCCAGTGGCAGCGCGATCAGCGAGATGCCGCGGCCCAGCATCAGTTGGGGAAAGGCATAGAAAGCGAACGCCAACGCCACCCATGCCAGGCCGAGCGCCTGGACCAGTCGCAGCACCAGCTCGCGCCGGTCGTGCATGACGACAAAGTCGTAGAGATCGAAAAGATAAAACGTCGCGAGACAGAAAAGCGTCGCCAGCGCGGCTTTTAGAAATCCCTGCTGCAGCATTAGTTCGTAGTAAGAGTCTTCGACGCCGAGGCGCAAATACACTGCGCCCACGATCGCGCCGAAAACCACCGCGGCTTCGGAGAGCAACAGTAGGCTGGTCCTGGTATTTGCGCGTGAGCCTCTCAACTTGCGATGGCCACCTCTTCTTCTTGGGATTCAGAAACAATCTCGTCACTTACCAGCCGCAACTTTTCTTCGGCCGGTAGACTTCTTTGCGGCCGGTAGTTGCGCTGCTGGTAATGGTAGGAATTTGATTCGAGTTCTCCGTCCGCGCGATTCAGGACGACGCCCAGCATTCGTTCGCGCGGCAGCGTTGCCAACAACTTATCGACCATCGCATAACGCGTCTTACCAGCGCGCACCACCATCAGCGCGCCGTCAGCGCGATTGATCAGGACGTTGGCGTCGGTAAAGATTCCGAGCGGCGGTGCATCGATGATGATGAAGTCAAAGAGACGACGGGCTTCCGCAATCACGCCCGCGTAGGTTGGACCAGAAAGCAGCTCGGCCACGTCATCGCGCGCCTGGCCGCCGGGCAACAGATAGAGTCCTGCCGGATCGAGACGGACAACGGCCTCGCGCAGACTGAGTTCTCCACCCAACACTTCGGAAAGTCCGCGCGGCGCGTCGATGGCCAGATATTCGGTGGCGCAGGGTTGGCGCAAGTCGCTGTCAATCAGGAGCGCACGCACGCCTTCAGTTTGCGCGAGCAGCCAGGCGAGGTTTAGCGCCGTCAACGTCTTGCCTTCGCCCATGCCGGCGCTGGTGATCACAAACGTGCGCATTTCTTCACGTTCGCCTGCCTGCAACACTCTGGTGCGCAGCGAACGAAACTGTTCGCAGCAAGCAGAACGCGGCTGCGTGATGGCTATGAGATGAGGCTCGACGCGCGCGGGGTCGACGTCATAAGAGACGAGACCCGTGGCGCGCGCCGGCCTGGCAGCGTTCAAAGTTGCCCCAACAGCACGCGAAGCTGTTCCATCGGGGAGTGCCGTCCCGTCAGATGCTTTCGCAGTGTGCGCAGTGAACGCTGAACTTTTCATCGCCGTCTCGCGCGGAGCAAGGATGGAAGAAACGCTGAATAGCGATTCTTCAATCTGCTTCCCCGCCGGGACGATGCGATGAGCGCGGACTTCGCCGCGAGGATCGGAATCATGTGGCCGGCGAGAAAGTTCATTCGCCGACTCGATTGTGTTGGCGCGTTTTAGCGCGTCGTAAACTCTGCCCATTCGTTCTCCTTAAGTCAGAACCACCTGCGTGAGCGGGTGGCGTTCTCAACCTGGCCCAGGGCCACCCGCTCACGCAGGTGGTTCTGACCCATTCCCATTGCCGGCCGCCCAGAGTTCCGCGCGGCTACCGTCGGAAAAAATTCGGGCAGGAAGTTCTTTTACTTCCACGGACGACACGCGACGGTCCATGCGCGGCAGCATGTCGAGATTCTCCGCGACCTCTTCGATGATCGCGCGGCCAATCGTTAATTCGCCCGCGGCGTAGCCGGCCAGCAGCGCGTTGTCGCAGAGGTTGTTTATGTTTCGCGGAATGCCTTCCGTGCAGCGATAGATGTAATCAATAGCGCTCGACGAAAAAATGTTCGTGCGCGCAGCGTTGCTGACCAGCAGCCGCGAAGTGATGTAGCGATCCGTCTCCTCAACATTCGGCAACGGCTTGATCACACAACGAAGCGCGACGCGTTGCTTGAGTTGACGCAGATCGGGGTTGTTCAAAACGTCGCGCAACTCCGGTTGCCCGGTCAACACGATTTGTAGTTGCTTGGCCGTGTCTGATTCGAAGTTTGAAAGCAGACGAATTTCTTCCAGCACGTTGGGCGAAAGACCCTGCGCTTCGTCGATGATCAAAACGGTGCGCAGCCCGCGCGAGTGGCGCAACTCCAGCGCCTGGCCCAGCGCCGTCAGCAGCTCCGGCTTCGTTTCCCACTTTTGCACGTCCAGCAACGACGCCACGTGCTGGTAAAACTCCGTGACCGATAAGCGCGGATTGAAGATGTGTGCAACTAACACGGTGCGGTCCAGCCGCTGCATCATCCAGCGCAGGATTGTCGTCTTGCCGGTGCCGACTTCGCCCGTCACCACTACCAAACCTTTGCCACTTTCAATGCCGTAGTGGAGGTTGGCCATCACTTCCGTGTGCGACGGCGTGAAGTAGATGAAGCGCGGATCGGGAGTCAGCGCGAATGGCAATTCTTTTAGTCCGTAAAATTGGGCGTACACTTAGTAACCTCCTGAACTTTTCCAAACGGGCACCGGCGGGCAACGCCCGCCTCTAAACGGCCTCCTGAACTTTTCCAAACAGGCACCGGCGGGCAATGCCCACCTCTAAACAGTCAAACTAGATCTTCTAAACCGCGAAGCGCGCGAACACCTGCGTCAGTTTCAGAATCAACGCCAGCGCGGGAATGCCGATGATCGTCGCGGCGACCGCGGTGGCCAACAGCAGCTTGCGCCGGCGCGGAACGCTGTGCGCTTCCTCCGGCGTCAGCAACTCCGGCACGGTCATAAGCACTGGCAGCGAGGTGTAGTGGGCTGCGTCTTCACTGGTTTGAATGGTGAACAATCGCGGCACTTCAAACAGTCCGGCTAAGAACAATCCGACTGCGAGTCCGATCGCGACGCCAGCTCCCATCAACACCAAACGTTTTGGCGCCACCGAGCGCGCCGGCAGGTTAGCCGGATCGACTACCTGAATACCTTCGCCCTGTTGTTGGCTGGCCGCGTCGGCGCCCAAACCAATCTTCTGCGCTTGCATTAGCAGCCCGTCGTATTGCGCCTTCTTTGTTTGATAGTCGCGGTCTAGCGCGCCGAGCGCCACCTCGGCCCCGGGAACGTTATTGATTCGTTCTATCACCTGTGCGATTTGTTTTTCCAGTTCAGCGAGCACGGCCTGGCCGCGTTTGATCTCTCCGTCCACAAGTTGCAACTCCGATTCGAGATTGCCAACGGTCAGGTCCGGACGATCGCGTAGCTTGTCTTGCTTCTCCTTGATGCGTTGTTTCCATTCCGTAATCATCTGGTCCATCGCTGTTTTGACGGAATCGACTTCAGCTTGCTTCGCCAGCACGTCAGGGTGCTTGGGCCGCAATTCGGTCAGCATGCGCGTCAACTGCGATTCGAGATCCGCTTTACGTGAAACAAGCTGCGCCCAGGCGAGCGTGGTCTTGGGGTCGGTGGTGTTCTCGGCGATGTCGTCTTTCGCGTCTTCCGAAGTTTTCTTTACCAGCGCGAGCTGGCTGGTCAGCGCGGAGCGGCGATCCTGAAAACGGCCGACCTCGGCAATGTAAGCTTTCTGCTGCTCGCGCAAGCCGGTCAGTTGACCGACCAGCGAAGCCGCTTCCGACGGCAGGTTGCCGACGTTTTTCTGCATGAAGTCGAGCCGCTGTTTGTCGACTGTATCGAGCTCTTCCTTGGTCTGGTTGACCTGCTGATCTATGAACTGCTTCGCAGACGTGGTTGAGTTGATCGTGTTCTTGGTTTGTTCGTCAATGTACTTGCTGGCGAGTTCCGCAGTTACTGCCTGGGTAGTTTTTGCGTTGCGTCCGCGATAGGTGATGTTGAAGCCGTTGGTGATGTCGTTGCGGCTGGTGTTGACCTCGACCTTGATGCTCGTGCGCATGTAGTCGATAAGCACTTCCATCGGCTCGCCGCGTTGTTTCTCAGCTTTGTAGAGATCGTATTTTTGAATCAGCGGCTCGAGCGAGCTGCGGCTGGTGACAACCTGCGCGATGCTATTTATCTGACGCGTCAGACTGTCTTCCGTGATCGTGGGCACAACGGAATTGGGCAGCGTCGAGGGCTTGACGACGATTAACGTTGACGACTCGTAAAGATCGGGCAGTTGCCAAACGACCCACCCGACCGCCGTCGCGATCGCGATCGCTGGAAGAATGATCAACCACTTGCGCTTCCAGGCAATCCTCGCGTACTCGCCTGGGGTCCGTTGTCGAAATTCAATACTCATGACTAGACTCCTTGGAAACGTTTCGCTGGGAGCGACAGAGGACGTTGGACTCTGGACATTGCCTTACAGCGATGCCAAAACGTTGCGTGCGTCGCCCGCTTCCGCAAACGGCGCTTTCTCGCCGAGCCGCACCGCCTGCTCAAGCTCGCGGCGCGCAGCTTCCTTATCGCCTCTGGCCTTCAGAGCCATTCCCAGGTGGTAGTGATAATTCGGGGCCGCGCTCGAGTTGCCGCTCCTGGCTGCGCGTTCATCGAGCGTCACTGCTTTTTGCAGTTGCTCGACAGCGGCGCCGTAGAGTCCCTTTTTGTAGTAGACCCAGCCGAGCGTGTCGACAAAGCCGGGGATGTTCGGATTCTTTTGCACCACACTCTGGGCAAGACGCACTGCTTCGTCGAGATTTCCCTTGCCGTTGACTGCATACAGCCAGGCAAGGTTATTCGCCGCAATCACTGCGTTCTGATCTTTACTCAACGCCTGGCGATAGCTCTCGGCGGCGGCATCATAATTCTGGCGCGAGTCGTCGAGCATGCCGATGAGCGTGTAGGCAGTGGCATTGTCCGGACGTAACTCGAGAATTTTTTGATACTCAGCAATCGCTCGGTCCTGCTGGTTAGTGTTTACGAACAACGCGCCCAGCGACGAGTAGGCGGCGATGTAATTCGGATCGAGCTCGAGAGTTTTGCGCAGCTCAGCTTCAGCCTGTGCGGGGTTGCGTTCAAAACCGTAGGCCTGCGCCTTGAGGTAGTGGAGTGACGCATTGGCGGGATAAGCGCTGAGAACCTGATCGATTCTGCCGTGTGCTTTGTTCAGTTCGTTGTTTCGAGCATACAGCCTAATCAGTCCGCTCAGAGCGTTGAAGTTTGTACTGTCGATCGATAGCGCATTCTCGTAGAATCCAGTAGCTTCATCGATCTTGTTTTCAGCCAGGGAAACGCCGGCGAGACTGATGTAGGGGAAAATATCTCTCGGAGCTGCCTC
>Ga0137410_10002821_pt1 | contig 11803 bp, 10 predicted proteins | sample CZODoug1_16funga_FD_108878 | JGI IMG/M metagenome (GOLD analysis project Ga0137410, IMG submission 108878) | Vadose zone soil fungal communities from Angelo Coast Range Reserve, California, USA - CZODoug1_16fungal (Illumina Assembly) | ecosystem: Environmental > Terrestrial > Soil > Vadose zone... | reverse complement strand
TTACCGGCAACACGGTTATCGACTCGCTTCAGAACGTTCTTGCAAACAACAACTCGTTCCACTTCGTCGATCGGATCATCGCCGAAACATCCGGCTTGAAGCGAATCCTTCTGACTATGCATCGACGCGAGAATATTCCGCAGCTGGAAGGAGTCTTTCTCACGCTGAGGCGTTTCCTGGAAACAAACGCCGATCTATGCATTTTGTTTCCCATGCATCCAAACCCCGCGGTACGTCATGCAGCGCGCGTGCTTCGAGGTGAGCCTCGAATCCGCCTGCTCGAACCGCTCGACTATTCTGAGTTCATTCACTTGCTCCGGCACGCATGGATTGTGCTCACGGATTCAGGTGGGATTCAGGAAGAAGCGCCCACGCTCGGCAAGACGGTTCTGTTGTTGCGGGCGAAAACCGAACGTCCGGAAGCGCTGGCGACGGGTGCAGTCCGAGTTGCAGGAGACTCACCTGACTCTGTGCTGCGCGCACTGGAAAATCTGAAAACCTCCAACCTCTCGCGCCCGATGGGCTTTTCGGTGAGTTCAAATCCGTTCGGGAATGGCGGCAGCGCGAAAGCCATCGTGGATATTGTGGAAAGCTTAAAGGAAGGGATATATGAACCTGCTGACACGGCTGTTTTCCAACCGGCGCACCTCTCCGTCACAGAGTTCTGAAGCAAATCTTTTCGAGCCCGACACAGAGGAGATGGTCACCGCGCTTCCGAAGATCCTGTGGATCGAGCTCACATCGAAGTGCCCGTTCAAGTGTGTCTTCTGCACACGTGAAGTGCGCTGGGGCGCGGGGCGCAATCTCGATTTCGACGTATATTGTTCACTCATCAAACAACTCGAGGGCCCGGAGTTTATCGGTCTGAACTATTCGGGCGAATCGATTCACTACCCTCGTTTGATGGAAGCCATCAAGCTCGCATGCTCCACGGGAGCTTACACCGAACTGGTCACGGCGCTCTCATCTGCGCCGGAGGCGTTAGTTCGACAAATTGTCGAAAGCGATTTGGACAGGCTGGCGGTTTCGATTCATACCCTCGATGAGAAGCAGTATCAGGATATCTACGGCTTTGGGGCACTCAGAGCCTTCAAGAAGCGAATCGACGACGTGATGGAGTTGAAGGTCCGCCTAAAAAAGAACACGCCCAAACTCGACTTCTGTTTCGTCGCCATGAATCAAAATCTGGATCAACTGTTGCCGGTGAGCCGTTACGCGATGGAGGCCGGCGCCTCCGAGATTTTCATCCATCCCATCATCGGCAGGCATCCGGTCCCCTTTGATTTCTCGCGGGAACTGGATTCGAATAAGCTCACGACAGACTTCAAGGACTCGCTGCGACGAGCCGTGGCGGAAACGCGCGCTGTCTGTCCGGCGCTTCCGATCACGGTGCTCAATCCTGATCTTGACGTGAACCCGATACTCCAGCCGATTCCACACTATTACGCGCCTTCGTTGCCTGCTGGTGGCCGCATTCACACATGCGATCAGAGTCCGTTTGAGAGCGTTCATGTGTTGGCGAATGGCGATGTGGTCGTCTGCGAAGTTCATGACGAGGTAGCGCTCGGGAATCTTCACTCACTCGCTCTCCGTGAAATCTGGCACAGCGATCGTTACAAACGGTTTCGGCGCGAATACGTCACCGGGATGAATGCTGCATGCCGCAGCTGCGTGTGGAAAACGGCATATAAGCCCGAGCCGTGGAAATCGCGGATCAACATATCCGAAGGAATGAGTCCGCAGTTGACCCGTGGATGGTACGTCGAGCCGGGCGCCGCTGCGATCTGGAGCAAGAAAAGAAGTGTCGCCGAGTTGCGGGTGGATTCGCCGGCGCGGCAGCTCCGGATTGAGGGCATTCTGCCGCACGATCCGGTGACCCATTCCAACATGCTGGTTATTTCGGCCGGCGGCAACGTGGTCGCATCCATCCCAAATCCCACCTGGCGATTCATGAACTTCGCTCGCACCTTTCCGCTGCGGGGCGCGGTTGGAAATCGCGTGCTCTTTGAGTTCGCAACCAGCCACGTCTTTCGTCCCTCCGCGCACTCCGATAGTGGGGACTGCCGTGATCTTGGCTTCGCTCTGCAACGGTTGGAATTGCAATGAAGTTGCTGTTTCGCAAATTGCTTTTGGCGCCTTTCTATCTGCTCATCGTGGCGCTCGACGCCGCCGGCGGGGTAATCCGGCTTCTCCTTCCACCGAGGCACACGCCGAAGCGAACGTTCGCCTTCGGCCCTGGAATCTCCGTCGTCATACCGGAGCGCGCAAACAAAGAGATGCTGCGCCGCTGTCTGGAATCGCTTCGATCAGCCTGCGCGTCCCTTGGAGAGCCCGCCGAAGTCATTGTCGTTGTCAGTGGAGCGGAGCGCGGCATGTACGAGGATCTGACGCAGGAGTTTCAAGCCCACTGGATTTTCCAATCCAAACCGCTGTGGTTCATTGAAGCTGTTGCTCTCGGCGTGGGTGCCGCGAAATACGATTGGGTGTACTTGCTGAACACCGACATGGTTCTCGATCCGGCAGCCCTGCGCGAGGTTGCGAAGTGGCGGAGCCCGTCTGTTTTTGCGATCGCATCACAGATCTACTTTCAGGATTCGACCCGCCGGCGTGAAGAAACCGGCTTGACCGCAATTCGCGATGTGGGAGGCCTTCTCGAAATTCTGGATGTGGCGCCTGACGATGATTACCGCATTCGCACTCACGTCTATGCCGGTGGCGGCAGTTCTTTGTTCCGGCGCCGGCTGCTTGCGAGCTTCATCGACAGGACAAAAGGGTATGCGCCATTCTATTGGGAAGATGTGGAATGGGGTGTCCTCGCGTGGCGCAATGGCTTTGAAGTGCTCTTCTGTCCGCAGTCCAAAGCGTGGCACGCCCACCGAAGCACAAACTTGAAGTTCTTCTCACGCGAAGAGATTGAGCGAGTTTTCAGGCGGAACCGTTTGCGATTTCAGCTGCGCACGGGACTGCCGCCGAAGGTGCTGAGGACGGTTTTCGGCAGCATCGCCAGGTTCGATGCCAGGTCCTTTCGAGAAGTATGGAATGCAGCGTCCGTTGTGGACACGCTGTGGTCCAGATTCCGGTGTTATTTCGATCCGCCGTTCAGCCCACAGCCGTCTCCCGGACTTGGCGTTCATTACTGCCGGCCAAGAAGACCGGACACGCCTTTGGTCATGATTGCAAGTCCGTATTGCGTCTACCCGCCGGCGCACGGCGGTGCGAGACGTATGCACGAGTTGATCGAGCGGCTTTCGCAAGATTTCGACATCATTCTACTGAGCGACGAAGCCGAAAACTACTCGGATGCGAGCTTCAAATATTTCCAGAAGTGTCATCTAGTGAGTCTGATGAGCGGCAGACAAGCGAGCGCGGATCCCCATGGCCGCATCGACCGGATCCTCACCCACTCCCATTCTGTGCTGGCGGCCCAGCTTCGGGCGCTCATCCTGATGTATGACCCGGACATCGTTCAAATCGAATATGTCGAACTGGCGAAGTTCGTCGAGATGAGGGACAGCCGGCCCTGGATTCTGACACTGCACGATGTCCTCCTGGAAGAGGCCGGCGCCAGCGCACGCAAGGATGACGAATTCGAGCTGCAGTACATCAACCGGTTCGATGCGGTCATTGTGTGTAGTGCTGAGGATCGAGCCCTTCTGCGGCGGGATAACGTCCACATCGTGCACAACGGTGCAAACGTCACCACGCGCTACACGCCGTCGCCTGCCGATGCGCCGATTCTTTTTCTGGGGCCGTTTCGATATCCGCCCAATCTTGCCGGGATTATCGAGTTTCTCAATGAGGTCTACCCGTCGGTTCGAGCGAAGGTACCTGCTGCGCGCCTATGCATTCTTGGAGGGGTCGATGCCCGTGTGATCGCGGCCCGGAGCGCATGTTTTGAGCAGCCCGGGATTACGGTCTTCGATTTTATTGAGGACGTGCATCCCTACCTTCAAAGTTGTTCGATCACCATCAATCCGGACAAGAGTGTTCGGGGAAGTTCGCTGAAAGTCATCGAATCGCTGGCGGCCGGGCGCGTCTGCGTGTCCACGCCGGACGGGGCGCGAGGGCTTATGGGGGCAAATATGCCCTCGCTGGTCATAGTGAATGAAAACGAATTTGTAGATCGCATTGTCAGGATGCTGACCGATGTTGAATACAGGCATCGATTAGAGGTCCCGACGGAGGCATTGCATCGATATTCATGGCAACAAGCATCGCAAGAACAGGCACGGATTTACACGTCGCTATTGCAGACTGGTTACTCCACTCGAACGTACGCATTCGCTCAGGAAGGCACGCAGGCGCAATAGCCGGATGGTTGAACGAACATGGTGAGCCGGAATTTGCGTATCCGGAAATCACCGGGTATTACCTGAGCTGGCTCGCGTTTGTCGCGAGTCTTCGGCAGGGGTTGGACGTGAGACCGGCAGCTACTGCGGCTGTCGAGTGGCTTGGTACGGTTACGAGTGCCGATCGCCCGCCTGCTACGCGGTATTATTTCGATGATCGCGCGGATTGGCGTAACGCCGCCACGTTCACGTTCGATCTCGCCATGGTATGCCGCGGGCTACACGCGGTTCGACGGCTCGTTCCGGAGCACTCTCGAAGAGATGTGCTTCAGAAACTTCTCCGTCATGTGATGCCCGCCTCCGATGTGCTTCCCGTGTTTATCAATATGCAGCGCGAGCTGCCGGATCGCTGGTCGACAAGACCCGGGCCGTTTCAATTGAAAACTGCGGCGGCCCTCCTCTCAATTCAAGAGCATCCTGCTTTTTGGAAGATGTTTTATCGATGGAATGGCCGAGTGCTTGATGGACTCGATGCCGGCGAGCTTCATGCCGCCTTTTATGCGCTGGAGGGACTCGTGCAGTTCGGCGTCTCAGGCAAGCCTGAAGCCCTCCACGAGGCCACGAGTTGTTTCGAGGTGCTTTTTGGGTGTATTGATGATGCTCGGTCGGACGTCATCGCTCAGGGTTTAGGCCTTGGCTGCACCCTTAGATCTCTCGGTTTTCTCCGGACAAACCGGTGGAACGACCGCCTGGCCGAATTGCATTTCCGGCTTGAACGCTTCATCGCGGATTCCGGAGCTGTATCCTTCCGCCCTTTCGCCGGCAGGCCTGTTCACTTCAATACCTGGGCCGCCATTTTCGCCCACTGCGTCCTTCGGCAGCAGCCCATGCCAGGAGGTTTGTCATGTGCGAGATGAGCCACAATCACCACGATCGCGAACCCAAAGGGTTTGGGTTTCTGGTCGATATGGACACCGACGACGATGTGCGGCGTCAGCAGCCAACGCTCTTCAGGCGAGCCATGAACTCATGGATGATAGTCCTGGTCCTGCTCACATTGACTGCGATCAACAGTGCGCCGATGTTTTTTGGGAAGATTCCGTTTCCAGCAGATATCGTTTTTGCCTTTCCACCTTTCATGGCAGTCATACCTGACGGGCCGCCCGCGCCGCATGCGGATATCGGTGATTTGGTGCATTTCTTCTATCCGTTCAGGGCTTTGGCAGCCAGCAACGCACGTAAAGGCGAATTGCCGCTTTGGAATCCCTATATCCTTTCGGGGACACCATTTCTCGCGGATGCGCAATCCGCCCTTTTCTACCCGCTAAACTTCTTCTATTACATTTTGCCCGTCCCGCTGGCATGGGCGATCAGCTTCCCTCTGCGGACGCTTTTGGCCGGCCTGTTTACGGTCCTGTTCGTCCGAAAGATCGGCGGTAGTAAGACGGGAGCCACGATATCGGCCATTCTCTTCTCGTTTTGCGGATTCCTGATCATTTGGCAAGGTCAGGCAATGTCTGATGCGGCAATCTGGCTTCCGTTGATTTGCTACTCGGTTGTTCGGCTCCACTCGGAACTCTCAGCACGTTCTCTCGTCCTGACAAGTCTCGCATTCGCCTTGCCGGTTCTGGCGGGACATCCCGAAACCGCGGCGCACCTGACCTTAACGGGTGTGGGCCTGGCTGGCCTACTTGCGGTCGCCAGGCCTGACGCCCATGCTCCCCGCGTGAACCTGCCGTTCATCAAATTCTTCACTGCCGCTGGAATGCTCGCGTTGGGTCTTGCATCCGTTCAAATGATTCCGACGCTGGAATGGCTGCAGTATGTCCGCCATTCGTTTCACGATCCATGGCCACCCCTGCCTCTATGGAGCATGCTTGCAGTTGCATCCCGCGATCTACTCCGAACGACGAATTCAATGAGTTTGCAAATACCCGAACAAGCGGCGTACCTGGGACTCTTGAGTTTTATTGCAGCACCCGTCGCTCTCTTACATCCTTCCAGGAGAATAGTAATTTTCTTTGCAGTGTGGAGCGCGGTGGCAATATCCATAGCCTATGGCTTTGGTCCAATCTTCGAACTCGTACACCATGTCCCTGTTTTGAAGATCTTGAAGAACAATCGGCTGATCCTGGTTTCGAGCTTCGGAGTCGCGGTACTCGCCGGATTAGGAATCTCGACGATCGAGCATTTGCCGATAAGTCTTTCACTGCAGCGATTCAGAGCTCTGATGTTGAGTGTCATCGGATTCGCGGTTGGCCTCATGATGGTGTACCTCGTCCACCTCATGACAGACCAGATGGTTGAGTTCGTGCGGTTTCCGCGTTTTTCTCTTTTGCTTCTCTTTGCATTCATGGCGGTCCTGGCTTCCAGGCTGCTGCTGGGCATCCGAAACCGCCCCTTCCAATTGGCTCTGATTGCTTTGGTCGGAGTGGATGTTCTCACGGTCAGTTATGGCGCCATTCCTTTCGCGAAGCCTCGCGATGTGTTTCCGCCAATAGAACTGTTCGATCGAATCAAGAGTGACAATCCGAGGTTTTCCCGGATTGCCCAGATAGGCTATTCGGTTGGACCCAATTTTGAATTGATGTACGGGTTATCTTCCGTTGGCGGTTACGAAGTCTGCCTCGAGCGAATCAAGACGTTTCTCGGGAACATTTCCACAGACGAGATGCCTAACGTGACACTCACCGCAAAAGGTGTTCTGGGGATGAGAGACCGCCGTCTCGATATGTTGAACGCAAAATATTTTGTGGTTTCCGAGTGGGACCCGCTCCATCTCGAGTTTCGCCTTCATCCGGATCGTTTTCGATTCATCTTCAGTTCCGAGAACACAGAGGTCTTTGAAAACCTGAGAGTTTTACCAGCCGCTTTTCTGGTGCCTGCAAGCGGCATAGAAGTCATGGCGCGCGAAGAGCAGGAACTGGCTCGCGTGATGGACCCCGCATTCGATCCTGAGAGATCCGTGGTGGTGCCCGAAGGATTTTCGACGGTTCCCACCAATTTCCCGAGTGTGCGACCCGGACTGGAAAAGGTGGAATGGGTGTCAGGAGGAACCGATGATTTCCAATTGAAAGTTGATGCCGTTCGGAAAAGCGTTCTTTTGATCAGCCAGATTTACTATCCGGGATGGAACGCCTACGTTGACGGGGCGGAAGTCGCCGTCTTTCGCGCGAACTATGCGCTGTCTGCGATAAATCTCTCTCCAGGCAGTCATGACATCCGCTTTTCGTTTGAACCTGTCACGTTCCGAGTCGGACTGGTTCTGTCTGCGCTTGCTCTGATGGTGATAGCAATAATCGCGCTATTTTTCTCGGGGCGTCATTCTCGCTGCTCAGCGTCTCGTTTTCCCCCGTTCGCCGTTTCGGCCAGGAGTAATTTCCGATGAAGCAGTCGACGACAACAGCGAAACGGATTGCCGAGGCCGTCGATAAATTGCGGGGACTCGGAAAATGGAAACCGGACCGAATCTGATAGAAGACCAACCTGTGCCTCGCCAAATCCCATCTGTCGCGTAGTCGGTTGATTTTCAGTGATGAAGCCGACACACTTCCGGCCTCATACTGTTCATGACACGCGGTGCCAGTAAACCCATAACAAGTCCCGCGAATTGTGTTGCTGGGGTTCTTTTTTTGACTGATCATGACAAAGTATGTTTATCCTGCGTGGGTAAATCATGATTTACCAACCTGGCGTCGAAGTAGCAGTCGAAAAAGCGTCCGCGCCGCGTCATATCGCGATTGTTCGTATCACCCACTGGATCGTCGTGTTGAGCGTCGTTGGCCTTTTCGCCAGCGGCATACGCATTCTCGAATCTCACCCGCGGCTGTACTGGGGCGAAACCGGCAGTGTCGGGACTGAGTCCCTCATTGATCTTCCCATTCCGTTCATCATCGGCCCCTCGGTTTGGAACCGGCCTACTCATTTCTTCTTTGCCTGGATTCTGGTTTTGGCCGGCCTGACCTATGTTGCCGGCGGTTTTGTCACGCACCACTTTCGCCATGACCTGCTGCCGGCGAAAACCGATCTCCGTTGGAATCGCATCGCGGGCGCAGTATCGGAGCATTTGCGTTGGAAGCGGCGGAGCGCGAATGCCGCCTCGACTTACAATGTGGTGCAACGGCTGACCTATCTGGCCGTCGTGTTCGCGGTTTTTCCGGGCATCCTCTGGACCGGCCTGGCGATGTCGTTCGGAGTGACGTCGGTGTTTCCGATATTAGCGACCGCAGTGGGCGGCCATCAGTCCGCTCGGACCCTCCACTTCGTCTTCGTCACTTTGCTGCTGCTTTTTCTGCTGGTACACGTCCTCATGATCTGGCTTGCCGGATTCTGGAGCAATGTGCGGGCGATGATAACGGGATACATACCACAGGGAGGGAAGGCTCGATGAGCAGAAATCTCACACGGCGTACATTCATCACCGCAGGATTGACAACGGCGGCCAGCGCATCGGGACTTGGCGCTGCGGTCTACTTCGCGGACCGTTACGGTTTGATTCCACCGGATCACGCCGGCATTTTAGGGATCGGGGAAACGCTTACCTACGCCACTCAACGTCTGCTGACGTCCGGGCACTCGTTGGCTCGCGAATTCAAACGCAGCGACATTTCGAAGATCGCGCCGGTGAACGGCCCGCATCCTATCGATGAAAAATATCGGGCTTTTCTCGCGGACGGTTTCAAGGACTGGCGCCTATCGATCGAGGGATTAGTGGCGCGTCCTGTATCTTTTTCGCTTGAAGAGCTGAAACGCCTATCGGCTGAAAGTCACATACTGCTGCACGCCTGCGAGGAGGGTTGGTCCTACATTGCCGAATGGACCGGTGTGAGGTTGGCGACTGTTTTGGGCCTCGTCGAGACTCGCCCGGAGTCGCGATACGTCGTGTTCGAGCCATTCGCGAACCCGAATCAAAGCGGGCGCGTTGTCCGCGTATTGTGGGACAGCATCGACATGGCTGACGCCTTTCACCCGCAGACGCTGCTCGCGTATGGCATGAATGGTGAGGACCTGCCCCTCGACCATGGCGCCCCCGTCCGCCTCCGCCTCGGGCGCCACCTCGGCTACAAAAACACTAAATATCTTTCTCGAATCGTCCTCACCGACCGCAGAGACTATTACCGCAAAGGCCGTGGGACTTGGTACGGAGGTATTTGAAGCGAACCGGCTATGCCACAGCGGTGTCAGCACTCCACCGCAATTCAGCCTTGACGTTGATGTGCAGCCAGACGCGACCGAGTGTCTCGACCTGCCTTCCCGCACCCCCGTAGCGCCGGCCGTCTCCGTTCATCTTGTTCTTTCGTTTCGTCAACGAAACACGCGGAGAGTATATACGGACGGATTGAGGTAGGCACAGATCGTCAAGGCACACTTGAAGACGTTGATCGGTCACTTGTCCGACAAACCGACTGACCAGGAGTTGAGATCGAATGGGTAAACCCTTCGGCGTTTTATGGCGGGCTATCACTCTGGGCGCTGTCGGGGGCGGAAAGCACTTCGATGACAAGGCGGATACACGCATTTCGCGGAGCATTTCGTGGAACGGTTTTCAATCTTAATGGCCAGGCCCGTGGTTTTCCTTGTTCCGGCAAGCATGGCTGAAGTACTGCGGATGTTGCTTCAAGGCGGTGCACTACCGGAAGAAGAACTGTGACGGATTGATCGGCGCTTTCATCTCCACACACACGCCTTCCGTGCAGCAGATACAGTAGGCATCAGGCAGTAGTTATCCGACTTGTTCTGGTGTAATGCCGCGAAGTAGATTCGAATAGGATCTAGTTGGCCGGACGACATGTAAGAAAGGACCACATCTCCAGGTCGCATCGGCAAAAGAAATCGCAGCACGCTCGCCTCCGACCAACCAGCATTGTCAATCGACGGAGAGACGAGCCCAGGGAGCAATTTATGAAACGTTTTGAAGGGAAAGTCGCGATGATCACCGGCGGTAATAGTGGTATTGGATTGGCGGCTGCCAAAGCCTTTGCGCGTGAGGGTGCGCAAGTGGCTGTTACGGGCCGCGATGAGGGGACACTGAAGAATGCTGAGAAGGAAATCGGCAGCGGCGCTCTAGCGATCCGCGCAGATGCCGCACGCATCGCGGATCTGGATGCCGCGATGGCAAAGGTTCGCGCCCAGTTCAAGAGAATCGACGCGCTTTTCGTCAACGCCGGCATCGGCAAATTTGTGCCGATTGCGGAAGTCACCGAGGCGATGTTCGATGAAATCGTGACGATTAATCTGAAAGGTGCCTTCTTCACGGTCCAGAAGGCACTGCCTCTGATGGCGCGCGGTTCCGCGGTGGTCTTAAACGCTTCGATCAACGCCCACATCGGTCTGCCTGGCACGACAGTGTATGGAGCTACGAAGGCCGCAGTCGTCAATATGGCCAAAACGATGTCGGCCGATCTTGCTGAGCGCGGCATCCGCGTCAATGCGGTCAGTCCGGGGCCAGTCGAAACACCGATTTTCGGTCGCGCAGGGATTTCCAGCGAACAGAGTCGTCAGACAAAGGAGTGGTTACAAAACCAAACGCTGGTAAAGCGTATGGCCGAGCCAGAAGAGATCGCCGAAGCCGTGCTGTATCTTTCGTCCGACGTCTCATCCTTTGTCGTAGGCACCGAGCTCGTCATCGATGGTGGGATGACGATTTGAGCCTTGCTGTCGGTGCGTGTCGGACAATCTCTTGGCGACCGTGCTGGAAGAGGATTCCCTGACTTGTCGAAATCCTCCCGATGGGAGTTGCACATAAAGTTGGTGTGAGCAACCCGCTGCCGTTGGCGGAAAGCAATACGTCGCGATCGCCAGCCGGCAGCGCATTGAAGCGATTTCCTTGTCAAAGACATCCTGTCTCTGATCGTCAGTGAAGTTGCCTCGATATACAGATTCCCGGTCAAATGCATTCTTGAAAATCGAGATCAGTGGCGACCCGTGAACAGGATTTGAAAGGTGTTGGTACTCCGGATATAGCCTAAGGAGCATCTGTTTTCGCGTGGGATCGCCGGTGGTCCGAGTGATTACAGCTGGTGTTGGAAACCTCTTAATATCGGTTCGCACCATCCCGGCTGGGAGTGGCGTGCCCAATTCTTCCAGCTCAATAGTTGCTCGCTCAGCAGCGGTCACTCCGGATGGAATCTGGAACGCGTTGATGCTCTGGTCCGCTCGTGTTTGATAGAACTCACGAAATCGAGGTAGATGTAAGTGTTCTTCCTGATCTAAAAGAAAACGGCAGAAAGCCTTCTTCCATGCTCCCTTTACGTAATCGTCAACACTCGAAGGCTTCTCCAGGATGTGGCAAGAACTGGGTCATCTCCGCGCAGGAGGAAACCATCCAGCAATTGCATTCATCGTGGACTACGAGCCAGGACGAGTCGGTGCGCCCCACCGCCACGCCGGTTTCGTGCTGGCGTATGTCCTCGAGGGTGCCGTCATCGCCAAGATCTCGGGACAGGGCGAGGAAAAAACGTACACCGCCGGCCAGATGTTTTACGAGCAGCCCGGCGCGACGCACGAGGTCTCGA
>Ga0137410_10002820_pt1 | contig 11806 bp, 10 predicted proteins | sample CZODoug1_16funga_FD_108878 | JGI IMG/M metagenome (GOLD analysis project Ga0137410, IMG submission 108878) | Vadose zone soil fungal communities from Angelo Coast Range Reserve, California, USA - CZODoug1_16fungal (Illumina Assembly) | ecosystem: Environmental > Terrestrial > Soil > Vadose zone... | reverse complement strand
GTGGCGAGCTTCTCCGGCGGCTGGCGCATGCGGCTCAACCTCGCGCAGGCGCTGATGTGCCCGTCCGATCTGCTGTTGCTAGACGAGCCGACCAACCACCTCGACCTCGACGCCATCCTGTGGTTGGAGGAGTGGCTCCGGCGCTACGCCGGGACGCTGCTCATCGTCTCGCATGACCGCGACTTCCTCGACGGCGTGGTCGAGGTGGTCGTGCACATAGACAACAAAAAGCTCAGGCGCTATACGGGCAACTACTCCGCTTTCGAGACGCAGCGCGCGGCGACGGTGGTGCTGGCCGCATCCCAGTACGAGAAGCAGCAGCGCGAGCGCGCGCACCTGGAGTCTTTCATCAATCGCTTCCGCGCCAAGGCCACCAAAGCGAAGCAGGCGCAGAGCCGCATGAAGATGCTGGCCAGGATGGAGGAGCTCGCACCCCTGCACGTCTCTGCGCCCTTCTCCTTCGAGTTCCGCGACCCGCTCAAGGCACCCGACCCGCTGCTGGTGCTGGAGGATGCGGCCGCCGGCTACCGGACGGAAGGCGCACAAGACAAGACCATCCTCCGGGGCATCAACTTCTCGCTGCAGAGCGGCCAGCGCTACGGCCTGCTCGGCATCAACGGCGCGGGCAAGTCCACGCTGATCAAGACCATCGCCGGCGAGCTCGCGCCGCTGGCCGGCAAGGCGATCTTCAACAAGGGCCTCGCGGTCGGCTACTTCGCCCAACACCAGGTCGAGATGCTGCGCCACGACGAATCGCCCCTGTGGCATCTCTCGCGCATTACGACGAATGTGCGCGAGCAGGAGCTGCGCAATTACCTGGGCGGCTTCAACTTCCCCGGCGACATGGCAACCACTTCCATCGAGACCTTCTCCGGCGGCGAGAAGGCGCGGCTCGCCCTGGCGCTGATCGTGTGGCAGCGGCCGAACCTGCTGCTGCTCGATGAGCCGACCAACCACCTCGACCTCGAGACGCGCGAGGCGCTGACGGTGGCCCTGGCGCAGTTCGAGGGCACGCTGGTGCTGGTCTCGCACGACCGGCACCTGCTGCGCGCGACCACCGACCAGTTCCTCATCGTCGCCGACGGCCGCCTTGCGCCCTTCGACGGCGACCTCGACGACTACCGCGACTGGCTGTTCAAAACGAAACTCGCGCCGGAGGAGCAATCCGCGCCGCTGCCGGAAAAGAAGCCCGCGCCCACCCCGCAAGCACCGGCAGGCGACCGCCGCGAGCAGAAGCGAAAGGATGCCGGGGAGCGCCAGCGCCAGTCGGCGGCGAGAAAACCCCTCGAGTTGCGCCTGAAGCGCCTGGACGAGCAGATGGCGAAGCTCTCGGCGAACAAGGCCGCGGTCGACGCCCAGCTCGCCGACCCCGCGATCTACGGGGAAGACAGGAAAGACGCGTTGAAAGCCCTGATCCTCGACCAGGCCTACGTCGCGCGCGAGCTCGAGCAGGTCGAAGCGGAGTGGCTGGAACTGCAACGCCAGGTGGAGAAATTGACGACCTGAGCTTCAGTCCTCCGAACGGACTCTTCCGCGCAGCCGCTTCACTTCCCCGCGCTGCATCTTTCCTTCAAGCCGTCTGGCCTTCGATCCGCGGGTAGGCCGGGTCGGCCGGCGCGCCTTCGGCACGTGCGCCGCGCGCGCCACCAGCTGGTGCAGCCGCGCGATCGCCTCATCCCGGTTGCGCTCGAGGCTGCGGTGCTGCTGCGCCTTGATCACCAGCACGCCCTCGCGCGTGATGCGCTGATCGCGCGAGCCCAGGAGCCGCGACTTGACGTGCGCAGGCAGCGAGGAGGCGCGGACGTCGAAGCGCAGGTGCACCGCGTTGGAAACCTTGTTGACGTTCTGGCCGCCGGCGCCTTGCGCGCGGACTGCGGTGATTTCGATTTCGCCTTCGGGAATCGCGATCGCGCCGGCCATGGACCCTATTCTGCCTCGGCTTGCGCCTGCCGTCCGCGTCCGCTACTCTCGACCGGACCGCCCAGGATCAAGAAGGAGAGAAAATGAACGAGGCCCGGCCCAGACTGCTGTTTCCCGCCCTGCGACCGCTGTATGTCTTCCTCGAACCGCTCTCCTGGCCGCTCATCCGCTGCGCCGCGGGCGTGATCCTCGCCGTGCACGGCTGGGGCAAGATCTCCCGCGGAGCGGAGGCAATGGCGCCGGCGTTCGTGAAGATGGGGTACGAGCACCCGATCGCGCTCGTCTACCTGCTCATCCTGGTCGAGTTCTTCGGCGGAATCGCGATCGCCGCCGGATTGTTCACGCGTTTCTTCGCCGCCGCGGTAACGATCGAGATGGCGGTCATCACCTTCGTCCACTATCTGCCCAACGGCTTCTCCTGGCTCAACCGCGGCTACGAGTTCACCCTGCTATGGGGACTGGTCGCGCTCGCGATCTGGATGGCGGGTGGCGGGCCCTATTCGCTCGACCGCCGCATCGGCGTCGAGCTGTAGCGTCTTCACCCAGGCAGGCTCGGTTTGAGCGATCCGCATCGCAGCGGCCCGGCGGCCGCAGCCCCGCCGCAATCCTTCGCAGCGCTCCGGCTCCCCGGCTACCGCGCCTACTTCGTCGGCTCGGCGCTGGCGATGATGGCCGACTCGGTCGAGCACGTCATCAGCTACTGGATCATCTACCAGAAATTTCATTCGCCGGCGCTCGGCGGGTTCGCGATGCTGTCGCACTGGCTGCCGTTTCTATTCTTCTCGGTCCTGTCGGGTGCGCTCGCCGATCGCTTCGATCCGCGGCGCATGATCCAGATCGGCATGGCCTTGTTCATGGCGGCGTCGCTCGGCTGGGGACTGCTGTTCCTGACCGACGCGCTCGAGATGTGGCACGCGGTGGTCCTGCTGGTCGTTCACGGATTCGCAGGCGTGTTCTGGCATCCCTCCGGCCAGCTGCTGATCCACGACATCGTGGGGACCGCGAACCTGCAAAGCGCGATCCGCCTTTCCGCTACGGCGCGCTACCTCGGGCTGCTGTTCGGCCCCGCGGTGGGTGGGGCCCTGCTGATCGCCCTCGGGCCCGCCTACGGCCTGCTCGCGAACGTCCTGATCTACCTGCCCCTCACCCTGTGGCTGTGCCGCGCACCCTACGGGCCGCGCTTCAGGAAGGGCGCGCCGGCCCCGGTACGTGCGGTGAAAGGCCTCTCCGACATCGTCTCGACCATTCGCATGGTCGCAGGCAATCGCGGTATCGCCTCGATGATCCTGCTCGCAGGCCTCACCTCGCTCATCGTCGGCAACGGCTACCAGCCGCAGATGCCGGAATTCGCGAACGACCTGGGCCACGGCGATCCCGATCTGTCCTACAGCATGCTGCTCGCCGCGGACGCGGCCGGCGCCCTGTCGGCCGGCGTGATTCTCGAGAGCCGGGGGCTGCTGCAGGCCCGGCCTCGTACCGCCTTCGTCCTCGCGATGCTGTGGTGCCTTGCAATCGGCGGCTTCGCCGTGTGCACGAACTACGCACTCGCGCTCGTCCTGCTTTTTGCAGTGGGCTTCCTCGAACTGTCGTTCAACGCGATGGCCCAGACCCTGGTCCAGTTGCGCGCGCCGGAGGCCGATCGCGGCCGCGTGATCGGCCTCTATATCCTCTCGGCCCTGGGCATGCGCGCCTTCTCCGGCGTGACCATCGGAATCATCGGAGGCCTGATCGGGATACACTGGTCGCTCGCGTTCTCGGCCCTCTCGCTGCTCGTGATCCTCACGACCCTGCTCGCCCTGACCACGCGCCCGCGCCGCGGCACGCCGTGACCGGTCCCGCAACGCACACCGAATCCTCCTACGCCTGGATCCGTCTCGGGATCGCGCTCGCCCTGATGACCATCGGCGGCTCGGGCATGTACTCGATGTCGGTGGCCCTGCCGCCGCTCCAGGCGGAATTCGGCATCGCGCGCGCCCAGGCCTCGCTTCCCTACGCGCTGACCATGATCGGATTCGGTATCGGCGGCATCCTCATGGGAAAGCTCTCCGACCGCTTCGGCGTAAGAGCGCCCGTGTTCATCGGCGCGGTCAGCCTTGCGCTGGGTTTCATCGCAGCGGGCGTTTCGCAGAACCTCGTGCAGTTCTCCGCGGCTCAAGGATTGCTGATCGGCCTCCTCGGCACCTCGGCGACGTTCGTGCCGCTGGTCGCCGACATCTCGCTGTGGTTCACGCGCCGGCGCGGAATCGCGGTCGCGATCGTCATGAGCGGCAACTATCTCGCCGGCGCCGTCTGGCCGCCGGTGATGCAGTATTTCATTGACCATTCGGGCTGGCGCGCAACCTACATCGGAACCGGGGTGTTCTGCCTGATCGCGATGCCCCTGCTCGCGCTCGCGTTGAAGGGAAAACCTCCCGCGATCGCGGCCGCGGGCGGCGCGACGCCGGCGAAGGCATCCGATCCGGACCGGCCGCTCGGATTCTCGCCCAACTCGCTCCAGGCTCTGCTGTGCATCGCGGGGGTTTCGTGCTGCGTCGCCATGTCCATGCCGCAGGTTCACATGGTCGCGTACTGCGGCGACCTCGGCTACGCGGCGGCGCGCGGCGCCGAGATGCTCTCGCTGATGCTCGGCTTCGGCATCGTGAGCCGGCTCGCGTCGGGCTGGATCGTCGACCGCATCGGCGGCGTGCGCACGCTGCTGCTCGGCGCGGTGCTGCAGGCGGTCGCGCTCGCCCTCTTCCTGCCGTTCCAGCAGCTCGCCGCCCTCTACGTGATCTCGGCGCTGTTCGGGCTGTTCCAGGGCGGACTGGTCCCTTCGTATCCGATCGTGGTGCGCGAGTATTTCTCGCCGCGGGAAGCGGGCGTGCGGACCGGCACGGTGCTGATGGCGACGCTGTTCGGGATGGCGCTGGGCGGCTGGCTGCCGGGCTGGATCTTCGACCTGACGGGCTCGTACCGAGCCGCCTTTGCCAACGGCATCGCCTGGAACCTGGTGACGACCACGATCGCCCTTGTCCTCCTGTCGCGCGCGCGGCGCCTTAGCGCCCAGGCGGCTTGACCGAGGAATCTTCGAGGAGAACCTCATGCGCTACGAGCTCTACTACTGGCCCTCGATCCAGGGCCGCGGCGAATTCGTGCGGCTCGCGCTGGAGGAGGCCGGGGCCGACTACCTCGACGTCGCCCGGCTGCCGCAGCACGGCTCGGCGGTGATGATGCCCATCCTCGAGGGCAAGTCCCTCGGCCGCGCACCGTTCGCACCGCCTTTTCTCAGGGCGGGCAGGCTCGTGATCGGGCAGACGGCGAACATCCTCATGTGGCTCGCCCCGCGCCACGGTCTCGTTCCGAAGAGCGAGGCCGCGAGAGTCTGGGCGCACCAGCTGCAGCTCACCATCGCCGACTGGCTGGTCGAAGCCCACGATACGCACCACCCGCTAGGCGCCTCCCTCTACTACGAGGACCAGAAACCCGAGTCGCTGCGCCGCGCGGCGAATTTCACCCGCTCGCGGCTGCCAAAATTCCTCGGCTACTTCGAGCGGCTGCTCGCGGGCGAGAAAGGCAGATGGATCCTCGGCAGGGCGCTTTCCTACGTCGACCTGTCTCTTTTCCAGATGGCTGCCGGCTTGCGCTATGCTTTCCCGCGCGCCATGGAGAGACTCCGGCCCAAGCATCCGCGCCTGGCCTCGCTACACGACCGCGTGGCATCGCGCGCGCGCATCGCCGCCTACCTCGGGTCGAAGCGCCGGATTGCTTTCAACGAGCACGGCATCTTCAGGCGCTATCCGGAGCTCGACGCCTAGACGGGAGGCCCGCATGAGCCATGCATTGAAGAACGCGATCTTCGTCCTCGCCCTGATTCCGGCCGGGATCCCGCCCGGAGCCGCCGCCCAGGACTATCCGGCGCGGGAGATCCGCTCGATCTGCAATTTCTCCGCCGGCTCGGGCGCCGACATCCTGGTGCGTTACTACAGCGACCGCCTGAGCAAGCTTGCCGGCAAGCCGGTGGTGGTCGAGAACAAGGTGGGGGTACAGGGAAGCATCGCCACCGAATACGTGGCGCGATCGAAAGCGGACGGCTACACCATCATGATCACCCCGGCGAGCTCGACGCTCGCGGCGGCGCGCTACATGTTCAAACAGCTGCGATTCGACCCGGACAAGGACTTCACCCCCGTCACCACGCTCGCCAAGCTGAGCTTCGCGATCGCGGTCGACGCGAAAAGCCCGATCCGCACCATCGCCGAGCTGACTGAGCACCTGAAGAAGAAGCCGGGACACGGGCACTACGCCACCGGCTCGAACACCGGGCAGGTCACCGGCGAGCTGTACAAGGAGATGGCGGGCCTGTCCACCACCTACGTCCCCTACAAAGAGACGATGTCGGCGCTCACCGACACGATCGGCGGCGAAGTCGACTTCATGACCTATGACGTCACCTTCCTCGTGCCCCAGGCGCGCGGGGGACGGGTGCGCATCCTCGCGGTCACTTCCGCGACGCGACTCGCCACGCTGCCCGAGGTACCTACCATGGCGGAATCCGGGTTTCCGGGTTACGACCTCGCGCCCTGGTGGGGCGTCGTCGTTCCCGCCGGCACGCCCAGGCCGATCGTCGACAAGCTCGCGGCCTGGTTCAACCAGATCACCGCGAGCGAGGAGACGCACAAATTCCTCGCGAACCTGGCGACCGATCCTTTCCCGGGCAGCCCCGAATCGATGGCGGCCCTGATCCGGACCGAGATCGAGCAATGGGGTAGGTACGTGAAGCTGGCGAAAATCGAGCCGCAGTAGACCCGCTCTTCCTCGATGAGCCCTAGCGCCGCGCGACGATGATCCAGCGCGCGTCGCCGACGAGAATGTGCCCCGGCAATCCTTCGCCCCGGAGTTTTTCGTAGAGGCGCGGCGCCATGATCGCGAACGCTTCGCGATCTTCGCGCCAGCGCACGAGAAACTCGTCGACCGAGCCGACGTATTTGCCGGGTTCGGCCGCGATCCCCGGCGCGAGCTCGTCCTTATGGCCCACCAGCGTCACCGACCGCCCGAGGTAGAAGGGCACGCTCTGATCGTAGCTCGCCACGCTGTAGAACGGCGCATCGGGGAGAAATCGCAGGTTTTCGCCAACGATCCGCTCGATCAGTCGCTCGGACGAATAGTTCGCGTCCAACACGTGCGTGCCGGAGAGCGCGAGCTGAACGGCGAGGAGGCTCCCCAGACCGGCGACCGCGAACGAGAGCTCCTGCCGTGAGCGCTTCTGGAGTCCGAGCGCAACAAACCCCGCGGCGGACAAGACCAGCGCCGCCCCAAGGAGCCAGATCAAATACCCCGCGTCGAAAGCCTTCCACGAGACCCGCTCGCTCCAGGCGGGAAGCGCCGCGGCCAGGAGCGCCAGGACGAGGCCGCCGCCGATGCAGGCCAGCGCCGGCGCACGGCGCATGCGCGCGGAGAGGGCCGGATAGTGCCTCGCGAAAAGGAGCAGGATGGCAGGCAAGGCGGGCAGGACGTAGCCCGGCAATTTCGAATGCGACGCGCTGAAAAACACGATCACCACGGCAGCCCAGATCACGAGAAAGCGGTCTAGCCTGAAGCCCGAGACAGCCGGCGCGCTCCAGGCTTTCGCGACTGCCGCGGGCACCGCCGGCGTCCACGGCCACAGCCCGACGAGCACCACCGGAACGAAATACCACCACGGGCCGGGGCGGTGGTGATCCGGCAGGACATAGCGCTCGAAATGCTCGTATACGAAGAAAAAATGAAAGAACTCCGGGTTCCTGTTCTGCACCAGGAGGAACCAGGGAAGGACGATCGCCGCGAACAGGCTCAAGCCCGGAATCCAGTGCAGGCGCCGGAGCGCCGACAGCTCGCGCTCGAGCGCAACGTAGACCGCGAGCACCAGGCCCGGGATCACGACGCCGACGAGTCCCTTGCTCAGCACGGCGCAGGCTGCCGCCGCCCACGCAAGCAGCATCCAGTTGCGTTGGACTCCCGGGGAAATGTCCGCGCGCCGGCTCAGCGCGAAGCCCAGCATCGCGGCGGTCAGGAAGAGGGTCAGCCCCATATCGAGGGTCAGGAACTGGCTGCCGAGGAAAAATCCCCAGCTCCCGGCAAGCATCAAGGCCGTCACGCCGCCTGGCGCACCCGGCGCGAAGCGAAACGCCGCAAACGCGGTAAAGACGATGCACAGGAGCCCGGTCACCGCGGGCCAGAGCCGCGCGGTCCATTCGTCCACCCCGAACAGGCCAAACGCGCCCGCCGTGGCCCAGTATTGCAGCGGCGGCTTCTCCAGATACTTGATCCCGTTTAGCCGCGGCGTGACCCAGTCGTTCGAGTCCAGCATCTCGCGCGCGATGTCGGCGTAGCGTCCCTCGTCGGGCATGAACAGCCCGCGGTATTCCAGACCCGCGAACCAGACCACAACGCAGACGAGCAAGGCGTACGCGATCCATCGGGGTCGGGATACGAAAAGGGTGGGCAACATGGCAGTGCTCGCAAGCATGAGGCAGCGGGCCTTTCGTGGCGCTGACGCTTTCTTTCAGATTGCTGAAGAGCGGCGAGCAGCGGAATCGATTTCAGAAGAGAATAGCGCCCCCGAGTGACAATACTTTGACCTAAGGCAAACGAAGTGAAAATCCTTTATTTCGATGATTTCAAGCTTGGAGTTCTCAGAGGCGACGCCGTAGTCGACGTGAGCAAGGTCGTGAAAGGCATCCCGCACACCGGTCCGCACGACCTCGTCAGCGGGCTGATCGAGCGCTTCGCCGATTATCGCAAGAAGCTGGAAAAGGCGGCAGCGAGCGGCCGCGGCATTCCGCTGAAAAAAATCAGGATCCGCCCGCCGCTTCCCCGCCCCGTCAACATCGACTGCATGGCGGTGAACTACATGGAGGACGGCACGCGCTCGGAGCCCGCTCCGATCAACGCCTTCCACAAGTCGCCGAGCGCGGTGATCGGCGACGGCGACACCATGGTGCTGCCCGATGCCCCCGCGGCCATCTTCGAGGGCGAGGCGGAGGTCGCGGTCGTGATCGGCAGGCGCGCGAGCCACGTCAAGGCCGCGCAGGCGATGAAGCACGTCTTCGGCTACACCTGCTTCGTCGACGGTTCGGCGCGCGACCTGCCGCCCGCGGGTAACACCTTCTACCAGATGAAGTCGCGCGACACCTTCGCGCCCATGGGACCGTTCATCGTCACCGCGGACGAGATCCGCGACCCGCACAAGCTGCAGATCCGTCTGTGGGTAAACGGCACGCTCAAGCAGGACTTCAACAGCAGCGACATGGCGCACGATATCCCGCGCTGCATCGAGTGGGTCTCCTCGATCCATGCGCTCGAGCCGGGCGACGTGCTGGCCACGGGCACCAACCACCGCGGCCTGTCGGCGTTCCAGGACGGCGACCGAGTCGAGCTCGAGGTCGAAAGCGTCGGGCGCCTGCGCGTGAAGGTGCGCGACAAGCTCAAGCGCACCTGGGCGCGCGACACACGCCTCGAGCACGAGCAGAAGGGATTGCCGGGGCGCACGCCGCAGCTCTCGGGCAAGTACGCGAAGGTACCGGCCTGAAACTTTTCTCTGGGGACATCACACTCATGGCAAGCAAGAACCGACCCTTCGTCATTGCCCTCGAGGAGCACTACTGGGACGCCGAGGTATCGAAGACCTTCGAAGCGGGAGAAGCACGGAGCCCGGAGCTGCGCAAGAGGCTCGAAGACCTCGGAGCGCTGCGCATCAAGGAGATGGACGACGCCGGGATCGACGTGCAGGTGCTGTCGCACGCCGCGCCTTCGACGCAGCGCCTGGACGCCGCGACTGCCATTCCGCTCGCCAAGCGCGCGAACGACCGCCTGCACGAAACGGTGCGCGCGCACCCGGACCGCTTCGCCGGTTTCGCGGCCCTGCCCACGGCCGACGCCAAGGCGGCGGCGGACGAGCTCGAGCGCACGGTCGACAAGCTCGGCTTCAAGGGCGCGATGGTGCACGGGCCCACGAACGGCGTGTTCTTCGACGACAAGCGCTTCTGGCCGATTTTCGAGCGCGCGCAGGCGCTCGATGTGCCGCTCTATCTGCACCCGTCCATGCCGATGAAGGCGGTCGTCGATGCCTACTACAAGGACTACCTCGACAGGTACCCGCAATTGCAGGCCGCGGCCTGGGGCTACACGGTCGAGACCGCGACCCAGGGCGTACGCATGGTGCTCTCGGGCGTGTTCGAGAAGTATCCGGAACTGAAGATCATCCTGGGCCACCTCGGCGAGTCGCTGCCCTTTTCCGCCTGGCGCATCGACATGTGCCTGTCGCGCGGCGGCCAGCCGAGCCATTTCCGCGAGACTTTCAACCGGCACTTCTGGATCACCACCAGCGGCAACTTCTGCACGCCGGCGCTGATGTGCTGCATCATGGAAATGGGAGTCGACCGGGTTCTGTTCTCGGTGGACTACCCCTTCGTACCCAACCCGCCGGGAACGAAGTGGATGGAGGATCTGCCGCTAGGTCTGGAGGACCGGACCAAGATTCTTTCGGGGAACTGCAAGCGGCTGCTGAAGATGTAGCCGCCGGCCGCTTCTGCGGCGGCTCCCGAACGAACGCGCGCGCGGGCGAGGGGGCCCGCCCGGCGCGCGTCCTACGGCACGATCGTCAGCGCGTTGGCGGCGACGGCGAATTCCATGATGTGCAAGTCCCCGATCAGCGCCACCGCGCTGGCGACGGCTTCGGCCGCGCCGACAGGCAGTGCAAAGGGGGCGAGCAGGCCCAGGACAATCGCAATCGGCAAACTGAGCTTGGTCTTCATGACCTTCTCTACAGCAAGCTCCGTGCCGGCCGAAGGTGGAAGCGCCCACTAACCGGATATTGATAATATAAAACAGATAGTTATAAACACTTAGCGAACGCCGAGCAGCGACTTCAATATGCACCGTGGTGGTTCGTGGTGCACCGCAATACACCACGTTTCGCTTACGAAATGCTGAATCACTTCTTGGCGTTCAGCTCTTTCCACGGATCCTTCACCGCCGTGCCAACGGTCTCGAGCTCGACATTGGTGAGCTTGCCGCCGACCCTGCGCACCTCGCGCAGATACTCGTTCTGCACGATATCGCGGGTCGCGGGATCGACCGAGATCGGCCCGCGCGGGCTGTTCGGGTCCTTGAAATTCTTCAGGAGCTCCATGGTGCGATCCGGGTCGAGCTTGCCCTTCTGCTCCTTGACCGCGTACACAATGGCCGCCATCCCGTCCCAGCCGCCGACGGCGACGAAGTTGGGCGTCTCGTTCGCGCCGTAGTCGCGCTTCCACGCGGCAACGAAAGCCTGGTTCGCAGGACGCGTCGCCGCGGCGGAGTAGTGGTGCACGGTGAGCACGCCCAGAGCGGCATCCCCCATGTTTTCCAGCTCCTCGTCGGTGGTGACGTCGCCGGGCCCGATGAGCGCGACGCCGGCCTTGGAGAGCCCCAGATCACCGAAGGCCTTCAGCACCGCGGTCGCGGTCTTGCCCGCCGGGATGAACACCGCGAGCGCATCAGGCTTGGCGTCCTTCACCCGCTGCATGTAGGGGACGAAGTCGGGATTCACCAGCGGTACCCGCACGGTTCCCGCGACTTCTCCGCCGGATTCCTTGGTCGCCCTGACGACGGCCTCCTCGCAGTCGTGCCCGGGCCCGAAGTCGCTGACCAGCGTGTAGACCCTCTTGTATTTTTTCGCCGCCCACTGGCCGAGCGGATAGCAGGACTGCCACAGCGTGAACGAAAGGCGCACGATATAGGGCGAGCGCGTGGTGATCACCGCGGTACCCGCGTTCATGATGACGAAGGGGACCTTGGCCTCGGTCGCGAGCGGCGCGATCGCCATCGCGTTGGGCGTGAAGATCACGCCCGCGAGCAGGTTCACCTTGTCGCGCACGATCAGCTCCTG
>Ga0137410_10002818_pt1 | contig 11806 bp, 7 predicted proteins | sample CZODoug1_16funga_FD_108878 | JGI IMG/M metagenome (GOLD analysis project Ga0137410, IMG submission 108878) | Vadose zone soil fungal communities from Angelo Coast Range Reserve, California, USA - CZODoug1_16fungal (Illumina Assembly) | ecosystem: Environmental > Terrestrial > Soil > Vadose zone... | reverse complement strand
TAACCGGACGCGCGATAGTCGCGCTCGACGGATGCGGCGACTTCCTGCTTGCCACCGAGTCTCAGCACCACCAGCCATTCGGCCATGGCTTCGCGAAACCTCCCCTGTCGCTCGTAAATATCAGCGATCCGACGATGCCGACTTTCCGAGTTGAGATCGGGGTCAGGGAGGTCGCTGAAGTATTGCAGCGCCTCGTCGTAACGACCGGCCCGATGGAGGGTGGCGGCCAGGGAATTCTGCTTGTTCGGGGAGAGCGGGTCCAGCTCCAGCGCCCGTCGCATCTCCCGAATGGCCGCGTCGAACTGGCCTCTGGCGCTGAGAAGCCAGCCGTACCACTGGTGAGCCAGGGCGCTGTTCGGGTTGAGCGCAAGGGCTCGCTGCAATTCCTTTTCCCCAGCCGACCAGGACCATTGGAGCAACAGTGCGCCCGCGAGTGAGACACGCGCCTCGGAGAGCGTCTCGTCGAGTTGGATCGCTCGCTCCGCCGCGGCTTTTGCTTTGAACGACGCTACCCTTGCGGGCAAGAGGAGAAACTGTCCCATGTGTGCGTACGCATCGGACAGCCCCGCCCACGCCGGTGCATAGCCCGGGTCTCGCTGAACTGCTCGTTGGAAGTATTCGATGCTCTTTCTCGTACCTTGCTCAGTCCACTCGTTCCACTCGGAGCGACCCCGGAGATACAGGTCATACGCGTCGGGGTCGACCGGGCGGGCGGGGGTACTCGCCGTCGGACTCTGCTGCGAAGATGACAGCCTGATCTGGATGGCATTCGTGATCGCCCGGGCGATTGCGTCCTGCAAGCCGAGCACATCTCGCAGGTCGCGCTCGTAGGTCTCAGCCCAGAGGTGCTGGTCGGTGGACGCCTCGATCAACTGCGCCGTCACCCGTACCCGGTTGCCCACCCGCAGTACGGCTCCTTCGATCACCGCGTCCACGTGCAGCTGCCGAGCGATCTCGGGCAGCGTCTCGCGCGTCCCCTTGAAGTGCATCGCGGAGGTATGCGAGATCACCTGGAGGCCCCCGAGCCCGGCGGTCCTGCCGAGCCTCGTCACGAGCGCCTCGGTCATGCCCGCGGCAAAGTACTCCTGCGCGGAGTCGCCCGAGAGATTCCCGAGCGGCAGCACAGCAATAGACTGAATCCGTGGCACAGCGGATCGACCAAGCAGGCGAACGCGCAGTCCCCCGGTGTTCACCGCCAGCAGAAGCGCGACCCCAAGTGCCATCGCTCCTGCCCACAAGAGAGGCCTCCGTTTGGGCAGGGGCACCGCTTCCGCGGCCGTCGACGCTCGCTCCTCGGCTGGACGCTCGCTCTGTCCCGCTTCCGACGCAGCTACGCTGTCGACCGTCGCGATGAACCGGTACCCGCGACGCGGCAGCGTCTCCACCAGTCGCGGGTTCTCGGCCGAGTCGCCCAGGGCGCTGCGGAGCTTGTGAATCGCTGCGTCGACGCCTACATCGAACTCCACAAACGTACCGGCGGGCCAAATCGCCTGGCGCAGGTCCTCCCGCGTGACGACTTCGCCGGGGTGCTCCAGGAGCAGCGCCAAGACCCGAAACGGCTGCTGCTGCAGCTTGATCCTGATTCCCTGCTTGAAGAGCTCGCCCGCGCGAAGGTCCACTTCGAACGCTCCGAACCGGACGACTCGTCTAGCGGATTGCTGGGGACCTGCCACGAAGTCTCCTACGGTGACCGCAGCCTAATGTACAGCACATCAGTTTCCACCGTAATCATCTGTCTTCCAACCAGTTAGCGGGTAAGCCGGAGTTCTGCCACAAGTCAGGTGCGCGCCATGGAGTGCTGGTGGGCGTCCGCCTACTCTACCCACCGGCGCTCTCCGGGAGGTTTCGCAGCTATGTCGCCGACGAGGAAATGGTGGTTTGTGGGTGGCAGCGTGCTCTTGCTCGCGGCTTGCACGCAGCCCGCCGGGCCCACGCTGCTCAACCCCGCTCAACCGGCGACGTCGCTCCGCATCACCATCGCGACGACCGGCGGCACCCTCGATCCCGACGGCTACGCCGCCTGCGTCGACCCCGCCCCCGACGGTCACGGCGGGACCTCCTGTGCGTACGCCGGGCCCTTGGCAGTCTGGGTCAACGGGTTTTGGACCGTGATAGTGGATACGGGGCCTCACGCGGTTCTGCTCACGGGCTTGGCGGCGAACTGTACGGTCACCGGTGACAATCCACGCGCCGTCTCCGTCGCGCGGGGGGAGACAGCCGCGGTGCCGTTCGCCGTCGCGTGCGCGGCGGGGACCCTCCACATCACCACTACGACCACCGGGGTCTCCTTCGATCCCGACGGCTACGGCCTGTGCGTTGATCCGCGCCCCGACCCCTGGGACTTCGGCAACTTCTGCACCCCGTATGAGACCATCGGCGTGAACAGCGGCGTGAGCGTGTCGGTGGCGGCCGGCACGCACGTTGTGGAGCTGGACGGTGTGGACTTCAATTGCACCGTCAGCGGGGACAACCCGCGCACCGTGACGGTGAACGACAGCACCGAAGTGCCATTCGCAGTCACGTGTACAGCGACCGGGAGCGTGAAGGTCACGACCGCCACCAGGGGAACCGACATCGATCCGGACGGCTACTTAATCTGCGTCGACCGCTCCGGTAGCGACTGCCAATGGAACGCGCGGCCCCACGCGAACGACCAGGTCACCATCGCCGGTGTGACCACGGGCCTCCACACGGTGAGACTCATCGGTGCAGCCGGGAACTGCTCGGTCGGCGGGACGACGGACCGCACCGTGACCGTCCCCCCGGAGGGCGCGGCAAGTGTCACCTTCGACGTCCGATGCGTGGTGACCGAGCGGATCGCCTACTCCACCCCCGGGACCATCGTCGTCAGTCAATTGGATGGTTCGGTCACTCAAGTGATCGCGCCGGGATTCGCTCCAGCCTGGTCGCCCGACGGCATGAGGCTCGCCTACGAGTGCGGCGAGAACATCTGCGCGATCAACGCGGATGGCACAGAATTTACCCAGCTCACCGCGGACGCGGCGGGCAATCACCATCCCACCTGGTCGCCCGACGGCTCGAAGATCGCGTTCGCGGAGACCCAGGCCGGGGTCGCCGACCTCTATGTGATGGGGGCGAGCGGCTCCGGCGCCGTGCGGCTGACCCAGGACGTGGGGTTCGTGGGAAGCCCGGCGTGGTCTCCAGACGGGACGAAAATTGCTTTCGACTGCCGAGTGGACGCCGGCAACGACGATCTCTGTTCCGTGAACGCCGATGGCAGTGGGTTTGCGCGGCTGACCAACGACCCGGCCCGCGACTACGGTGCCGCCTGGAAACCGGACGGCTCGACGTTGGCGTTCGCGACCACGCGCTACCTGGGCGACCAGATCGCGGTCTTGAACGTGGCCGGCGGCGGCGTGATGCGCGCGGGCCTTGACGGGTTCGGGCCCACCTGGTCCCCGGACGGCACCCAACTCGCTTTCGTGCAAACGCTGGAGGACTGCGGCGGTTGGGATTATAGCCGACCGGCCGCGAGCGGCGGGTCAAGGTCCGCACGCCCTCGCGGATCGAGCGGCTGCGGCACGTACGACGCCGTGTCAGTAGCGCACTCGGATGGTTCCAACGTTCGTGTCTTCACCACCGGCAACCAGCCGGCGTGGAGGCCGCATCCATAATGAGGAGGATGAACATGTCTAGGCTCTCGAGCATATCCACCATCGTGGCCGGCGTGGCGCTGCTGGCCGGCTGCACCGACCAAGGTCCCGCGCCAACGGGGTTCGGTCTTTCCGCGTCGCACAGCGGCCTGCCGTTTGCCGAAGCACTTGCCAGCCCGGCCTGGCAGGAGACGGCGGCCGGCCTCGTTGCCCAGGCGGGCTTCAACGCTCAAACTGCGACGCGCGCGTATCCCCTGCTGGGCGTCGCGCAGTATTGGGCTGTGCAGCGGGCGGAAGCCGCCGAGGGTGGCACGGACCTCGCAAATGTGGCCTTCGGTTTAGGGATCGGGGCGGGGGGACGAAACCGACGGGAACTGGATCGCGGTGCCGTCGCAGGCGCGTCGGTCATCGTATTGAGCTACCTGTTCCCCAGCCAGGCTCAGGCGCTGGAGGGCATGGTGAACGCGCAGGCGAACGCCGGCCCCGGCGGGCTGCATCCGGCGTTCGCCCGTGGTGAGGCGGCCGGTCGCGCGGTCGGCGCCGAGATCGTGGCGCGCGCGCAGGCTGACGGTTTCAACCGACCGTTCACCGGTACCATTCCAACGGGCCCCGGTTTCTGGATCAGCAACACCACCCCGCCGACGATCGCGGGCGGGCAGCTGCCGGGGGTGACCCCCTGGTTCCTGACCTCCGCGAGCCAGTTCCGGCCGGGGCCACCGCCGGCGTCTGGGTCTGCGGCGTTCCTGGCGGCGCTCGGCGAAATCCGGCACATCTCCGATACCCGCACGGCCGAGCAGACAGGGATCGCCGCCTTCTGGGCGCTGAGCACCGGTACGCCGACCACGGCCGGGTTCTGGCTCCAGGTCGCGACGGACGGCATCAATCAGCACGGTCTGTCCGAGCGCGAGGCGACACACCTCTACGCCCTGCTCAGCACGACGATGTTCGACGCGCAGATCGGTTGTTGGGATGCGAAGGAGACGTATTGGTTCATCCGGCCGTGGCAGGCGGACCCGCTGATCACGGTCGTCCCCGCCGTGGGAAAACCCAACCACCCGGCATATCCCTCCGGCCACAGCTGCCTCTCTGCATCGGGTGCGGACGTGCTGAGCACGTTCTTCCCGGCGCAGCGCGATCATTTGAACGCCATGGTCACGGAGGCGGGGCTGTCGCGCATGTACGGCGGCATCCATTACCGGTTCGACATCGAGGCCGGTCAGGCGCTGGGACGCGGTGTCGCGCGCTTCACCATTGCGGCGGACGCATCGGGGAATTCGGTATTGACGCCGCGATAGCCGCGCGTCGGAGACGCGTAGGGGCGCAGCTCGCTGCGCTCCTACAGCAGTCCCGCCTCAGCGAAGCTCACGTAGCGATCGGCTCCGACGATCACGTGGTCGTACACGGGAAGGTCGAGCAGGCGGCCCGCGTCGACGAGCTGTCGCGTCACGGCCCGGTCGTCCGTCGAGGGCGTGGGGTCGCCGCTCGGGTGGTTGTGCACGACGATGATTCCCGCGGCCGCCTCGGCGATCGCCGCCCGGAAGACCTCCCGGGGGTGCACCAGCGAGCTATTCAGGATGCCACGCGTGATCAGCAGGTCGCCGAGGATCTGACTCTGACTGCCCAAGGCCAGCACGTGGAACTCCTCCACCGCCAGATCCCGTAACCGGGAGGCGTAGAACCGCTGCACGTCCGCCGGACCGCGGATCCGCTCGGGCGGCGGCTCTTCCTCCGCTCCCACGCGGCGCCCCAGCTCGAGGGCCGCGGCCAGGCGAGCCGCCTTACCGCGGCCCACGCCCGGGACGCGGGCCAGGTCTGCCGCGGGTCGCCCGGCGAGCCGGCGCAACGACCCCTCTACCCTGGCCAGGACTTCACCAGCGACGGCGAGCGCGTCCCGACCGGCGTACCCTGTGCCTAGGAGAAGGGCCAAGAGCTCCTGCCCCGTCAGAGCGGCGGGGCCGACGCTCCACAAGCGCTCGCGCGGACGGTCGCGTTCCGGGTGCTCAGACAAACGCAGCGGCATCCGGGCACGCTAGCCCGGCTCAAGGGAAAAGGCGGTACCGGAAAAAAGCGAAGGGGGTCAGAGCCCCGCGCCGTGGCACTTCTTGAACTTCTTGCCGCTGCCGCAGGGACACGGGTCGTTCCGGCCCACCTCGGCGTACGGATTCGGTACGTGGGGCCTGTCGAGCGGGGGCCTTGGGCCGGGGCCGGGAGCCGCATCACTCTGGACCAACCCGTCGGCGTCCGGCTTCGAGGCCACCATCGGCGCGGGGCGGCGCGGCCCGCCCAAGGGGCCTGGCCTCGGACCGCGCACCCCCGGCCCGCCCAGGTCGCCCGGCCCGGCACGCGGCGGCCCGATCTCGATCTGCAGCTTGAGCCAGCGCTCGGCGAACGTGGCGTGGACGTCGTGCATCAGCCCGACGAACATTTCGTAGCCTTCCCGCTTGTATTCGATGAGCGGGTCCTTCTGGCCCCACTGCCGGTAGTGGATCGCCGCCTTCAGCTGGTCCAGGTCGTAGAGATGATCCTTCCATTTCTCGTCGATCACGGTCAGCATGATGTGCGACAGCGCCTGCGCACCGATGTTCACGGCGGTGACTTTGGCTTCGATCTCCTTGAAATGGTCGAGCTTGGCCTGGAAGGCCTCGCGGGCCGCCTGCTGGGCCGCCCGCACCAGCTCGTCGCGGGTGCGAATCTTGGCAGGGTCCGTGACGCCCGGGACGGAGACCAGGAACTTGAGCAGGAACTCGGTCTCCATCAGGTCGCGGTCCCACTGGTAGGCATCCTTCGTGTCACCGATCAGCCCGTCGGCCAGCTCGGCGACGGCCTGCTCGACCATGCGCAGCGCCTCCGCCTTGAGCTCTTCCCCCCCCTCGAGCGCGAACAGGCGGAGGGCGTAGATGACCTCCCGCTGCTGGTTCATCACGTCGTCGTATTCGAGGAGCTTCTTGCGCGATTGGAAGTTCTGCAGCTCGACGCGCTTCTGCGCCTGCCCGATAGCCGCGGTCACCCACGGATGGGTGATCACTTCGTTTTCCTCGGAGCCGGTGCGATCCATGATGCGCGCGATCCGATCCGAGCCGAACAGCCGCATCAGGTCGTCTTCGAGCGACAAGAAGAAGACGCTCTGACCTGGATCGCCCTGGCGACCGGCGCGGCCGCGCAGCTGCCGGTCGATGCGCCGCGCCTCGTGCCGCTCCGTGCCGATGATCACGAGGCCGCACGGGGGATCGTCGTTGCAGCCGAGCCGCTTGATCTCCTCACCCGGGAGGTCGGGCCGCTCGATCTGCTGACCGAAGGGGGCCTCGTGCGCCGTGATGCCACACACCTGACACTTCTTCACGCCGGGACCGAGCTTGATGTCCGTCCCGCGACCGGCCATGTTGGTCGCGATCGTGATCGCGCCCGATTGGCCCGCCTGCGCCACGATCTCCGCCTCCCGCTGGTGATACTTGGCGTTCAGCACCTCGTGGCGGAAGCCGCGGCGCTTGAGCATGCGCGACAGCGTCTCGGAGACATCCACGTTGACGGTGCCCACGAGGATCGGCAGGCCACGCTCGTGCTGTCGCTCGACCTCGTCGAGGATCGCATTGTACTTCTCGCTGCGCGTCTTGTAGATGAGGTCGTGCTTGTCCACGCGGCGGACGGGCCGGTTGGTCGGGATGACCACAACCTCGAGCCCGTAGATCTGGAAGAACTCGGTCTCTTCGGTCTCGGCCGTGCCTGTCATGCCGGCGAGCTTGTCGTACATCCGGAAGTAGTTCTGGATGGTGATGGTGGCCAAGGTCTGGCTCTCCTCCTGGACGGCCACGCCCTCCTTCGCCTCGACGGCCTGGTGCAGGCCCTCCGACCAGCGCCGCCCGTGCATCAGGCGCCCGGTGAACTCGTCGACGATCAGGACCTTGCCCTCCTGCACGACGTAATCCACCTCCCGCTCGTACAGGGCGTGTGCCTGGAGCAGCTTGTGGATGATGTGCAGCGTCTCGCTCTTCAGGGCGTAGTCCGCCTCCACCTGGCGACGACGCTCGATCTTCTCCTTGGGTGAGAGGCTCTCGTCACGCTCGATCTCGTGCACGGCGTGCGAGATGTCCGGGACCACGAACAGATTCGGGTCCTGCGGCGACATCGTCTCGACGCCCTTTTCGGTGAGGTGCACGGAATGGCCTCGCTCGTCGAGCACGAAGTACAGGTCCTCCTCGACGTTCCGCATCTTCTGCTCGCGGGCGGGTAGCTTGCGGTCGGCCAGCACGTCGAGCTCCACCCGTTGAACCTGGGACTTCACGCCGGGCTCCTGGAGCAGCTTCAAGAGCTTCTTGTTCTTGGGCATCCCGAGCTGCGCCTGGTACAGGAGGACCGCGCCCTCGTGCGCCGTTTTCTCGTCCCCGAGCAGCGGCTCCGCCCTGGCGATGAGATCGCTCACGACCGCGGTCTGCTTCCGCACCAACTGCACGACCTGTGCGTTGAACTGCGCGTATTTCTCGTCCGCCTCGCTGCCGACGGCGCCCGAGATGATGAGCGGCGTGCGAGCCTCGTCGATCAGAATCGAGTCGACCTCGTCGATGATCGCATACGCGTGGCTTCGCTGGACGCGCTGCTCCAGCGTGAACACCATGTTGTCGCGCAGGTAGTCGAAGCCGAACTCGTTGTTCGTGCCGTACGTGATGTCGCACCGATAGGCCGCCCGGCGCTCGGGCGTCGAGGGCTCCGTGTCGTCGATGCAGCCGACGGTGAGGCCGAGCCACGTGAAGAGGTGGCCCATCCACTGCGAGTCACGACGGGCGAGGTAGTTGTTGACGGTGACGAGATGGGCGCCCCGGCCCGCGAGCGCGTTCAAGTACAGCGGCAGGGTCGCGACCAGCGTCTTCCCCTCGCCCGTCGCCATCTCGGCGATCTTCCCCTGATGCAGCACGATGCCGCCGATGAGCTGCACGTCGTACGGCACCATGTCCCACTTGAGGGTGTGGCCTGTGACCACCACCTCGCTGCCCATCAGCCGGCGGCACGCCTCGCGCACCGTGGCGAACGCCTCCGGGAGGACGTCGTTCAGGGCCACTTGGAGCGCTTTGACGTAGGCCGCCTCGGCTTGCGACAACCTCTGGCTGAGCTCCACACGCTGCTCGGCGTCCGGACAGTCGTGCTTCTCCCGCTTGAGGCGCTCGACCTCCGCGGCCAGCGCGCTGGTGCGCTCGGCCACGAGGCTGCGCAGCTTCGGCGTCTGGGCCTGCAGCTCGGCGTCGGACAACGCCTTGAGCCGCTCCTCGTGGCCATGAATCGCGTCCACGATCGGGCGGATACGCTTCAGCTCTCGCTGGAACTGGGTCCCGAAGATCTTGGTGAACCAACCCTTGTGCATCAGCCCTCTATTCGCGATACAGCCCGTGCGCCGCGATGTAGTCGCGCACCGCATCGGGCACCAGATAGCGGATGGAGCGGGCCTGCCGCACGCGCTCCCGGATCATCGTGGCCGAAACGTCCACCGCCGGGACCTCGACTACGCGGCGGATGGCCGAGTGCCGCGGGAGCGGCGCCCCGGGGCGCGCGAACACTACTACATCCGCCAGCGCCGGGAGCGCCTCGACCTGGTACCAGGCGGCGAGGTCGGCGGCGGCATCCGCCCCCAGCAACAACGTGAAGCGGTTCCCCGGCTCCCGCGCGGCCAGGGCCTGCAGCGTCCGGACCGTGTACGACGGAGCCGGCAGTGTGAGCTCGATGCGCTCCACCGCGAGGCGCGGGTTGCCCGCGACCGCAAGCTCCAGCATTTCCGCCCGCTGCTCGGGCGTGGCGCCCTGCGCGGCTTGCTTGAACGGCTGCGCGCGCGCCGGGAGGAATCGCACCCTGGCGTCGAGCGCTTCCCCGGCCGCCTCCGCAGCGATCAGATGCCCGACGTGAACGGGATCGAACGAGCCGCCGAACAGGGCCTCCACGCGAGGTCAGGACGGCGTGGCGGTGCTCGAGTCGGCCGGGCAGGACTTGTCGAGCCCCTCAGTCTGGGGGAAGTAGCGACGCAGATGTGTGCAGGTCTCCTTCAGCTCGTCGCCGTACCCGATGACGCGGTAACTATCCACCAGCCGCATCAACGCGTCGGGAACGCGTGACGTCCCGGGATAGGTCGCAATCACGTCCTTGAAGTAAATAATCGCGGAATCGTAGGCGCGTCGGCGGAAGTAGAACATCCCGTTCTTGTAGTCCTTCTGGGAAAACGACTCCCGCAGCTGCTGCACGTGCATCTGCGCCCGGGCGGCCGCATCGGTCCCGGGATAGCGCCCCGCCAGCTCCTGGTAAATGGCGAGCGCCGTTTCGCCGTACGAGGGGTCCAGCTCCGGCTTTCGCCACAGCCGCAGGTTCGCGTCGCCCGCCCGCAGCAGTGCCATGGGCGCGAACTCGCCCGTCGCATACTGGTCCGCGACCTGGCGGAACTCGTGGGCCGCCTGGACGCGATCTCCCGTCTGGAAGTAGCACTCGGCGAGATGGTATCGCACGTCGGCCAGCTCGGGCTGGCTGGGGCCCAGCTCGTAGGTGAGCCGGCGGAACGACACGAGCGCCTTGCCGAAGTCCCCGCTCCGAAACTGGGCGCGGGCCTTCGCCAACTCGGCGACCGGATCCGGCGCGGGCACGACGCGGGGGCCGTGGTGACAGGCCGCCACCAGGGCGGCGCCGGCGATGAGCAGCAAGCGAAGCATGGTCCTCACGGTTCGTTCTGCGGACCCGGCGACGGCGCGTCCGCCTTTCCGAGGGCGTTGATTTTCTCATGCGCCCGCTGGGTGATGGTATCTCCGGGCGTGCCGCCCACCAGCGCCTGCTGGTAGCTCTCCAGCGCCGCCGCCACGTCGCCCTGTGCCAGCTTCACGTCTCCGAGCCCGAGAAATGCTCCGCGCACGACGTCCGCGGGCGCCCCCGGTGCGGTGGCCCGTCGGAACCAGTCCTCCGCCTCCGTGGGCTTACCGCTCTCGAGCAGCCGCTGGCCCTCGACCAGCGCGCACAACCCCAATCCCTCGCGGGCGCGGTCCGCGACCGCGGGCTCCCGTTGGCGCCGGATCACGCCTTCGAACGCCGGCACGGCGGTAGCGCAATCGCGCGCCCGCACCGCGGCCATCCCGTATACGAACAGGAGCGAGTCGGCCATGCGTGCGTCGGCGGCGGCCGCGACCGCCCCCGGCAGCAGCACCATCGCGCCGGCGGTATCGCCGCGATCCGCGGCATCGAGCGCCGCCAGCCGGGTGTAGCGGCCCAGCGGCCTCGTGGGAGCCACTGACCGGAGCCCCGCGAGCCCCTTCGCCGCGTCGCCCCGGTCGTTGGCGGCGAGCGCCGCCCGGGCGACCCGCTCGAGACCGTCCGCAGCTTCCCCTGCCCGCGATCCGTCGCGCTCCCCGAGCAGCATGTAGGCGTCCACGGCGGTGGCATAATCCCCGACGTGCAGGGCCGCCGCCCCGGCTTTGGCATTCAGATCCGCGCTGCCAGGATGGGCCTTCAGCCCGAGCTGATATTCGGCGAGTGCATCGCGATACGCTCCCGCCGCGTAGGCGCGGTCGCCCAGCTCCTCATGGTCGGCGGCGCTCGGCTGGCAGGCAAGCCCCAGCGCGATGCCGAGCAGGGCCCAGCGTCTCACGACTTTTTCTTCCGCCCGGCTCGACCCGAAGGGTGCGTGGACGGCGGATCGCCGTCCCCACCGGAAGCCGGTACGGCCACGGGCACGGCATCGTCGTTGCGGATCAGCATGGCCAGGTAGGCTTCCACCCGCGGATCCTCCGGCCGGCGTTCCCGGCAATCCTCCCACACGGCTTTCGCCGCGAGCCCGTCCCCGGCGAGGTAGCAGGCGAGCCCGAGCATGGCGGCCGCGTCGAGGTAGGCGGGACGCGCGCGCACGATGATCTCGAAATGCTCGCGCGCGTCGAGTGCGCGGCCAGCCTCGAGCAGCATGCGCCCCAGCTTGTACCGCAGGTCGTGAAACGCCGGGCCCAGCGTGAGCGCCTGGTGGTATTCCCCGATCGCCTGCGCCAAGCCGCCGGCCCCGAGGTACGCGTCGCCCAGCGCCGCATGCTGGTTGGCCAGCTTCGCTGCCACATGGGCCGCGAAGCCCTGCCGCGGCTCGCCCCCGACCTGCGCGGCGCGCCGAAACGCGGCGTCCGCCTCGGGTTCCCGCCCCAGCTCGTTCAGCACGATGGCGCGGTGCACCAACGCCTCGACGTAGTGGGGGT
>Ga0137410_10002816_pt1 | contig 11812 bp, 11 predicted proteins | sample CZODoug1_16funga_FD_108878 | JGI IMG/M metagenome (GOLD analysis project Ga0137410, IMG submission 108878) | Vadose zone soil fungal communities from Angelo Coast Range Reserve, California, USA - CZODoug1_16fungal (Illumina Assembly) | ecosystem: Environmental > Terrestrial > Soil > Vadose zone... | reverse complement strand
TGACCATGCCCGACCGGGTTCGGGCAGGTGGCGCTGGCCTGTTGTTGTTGCGCCGCGATGGCAAACGCGTCCTGCGCTTCGGGCAAACACGGTGGCCGCGCTTACCAAAAAAATGAGACGCGCGTCTCATCTTACGCAGCTACCATAGCAACCGCCTTTCGCAATCGTCAACTGCGTGTCAAGGAAAACCCCGCGCCTTTTCACGTCGGCGCGGCCGGCGCCGGCCGCGGGCGTGCGCGCGCGCACCTACCGCCAGTTGCTCGACAGCGGCATGCGCCTGATGCAGCAGCGCGGGTTGGTGTCGGTGGCCGAAATTGCCGCCGATGCCGGCGTCTCACGTGCCACGGCGTACCGATACTTCCCCAGCCGCAGCCATCTGGTTTCAGCGGTTGTCGAGGAAAGCCTCGGGCCGGTGCGGCGCTTCGAATCGGCTCGCACCGACGGACGAGCGCGCCTGCGTGACCTGTTCGACCAGACCTTTCCGCGCTTCAAGGTGTTCGAGCCGCAGCTGCGCGCTGCAATGCAGCTCGCGCTCGAACACTGGGCGATGGAACGTGCCGCAGTGCTGGCCGAGGAGCCTTTCCGGCGCGGCCATCGCACCCAGATCCTGCAGCGCGCCGCGCATCCGCTGCGGCAGCTGCTCGGCGAAGCGCGCTACGACAAGCTGCTGCGGGCGTTGTCGCTGGTGTACGGCATCGAGCCGTACGTGGTGCTGAAGGACATGTGGGGAATGAAGGATCGCGAGGTCGAAGCGGTATCGCGGTGGGTGCTCGATGCGCTGATCGACGCCGCGCTCAGTGAAGTGCGCGGCGCCCGGTCCGGCGCAACTACAGGAAGAGGTCGGGCAAGAGCTGGGTCGAATTCGGCACCACCGAGTACGCGCCGAAATCCCTCACGCCCGCTTTCTTGAGCACCTCGTCGTCGATGAAGAAGTTGCCGGTGGTGCAGGTCGCCTCGGAGGTGAGGACGGCATAGGCAGCGTCGGCCATGATGGCCGGCGACCGGCAGTGCTCGGAACGCACGCCGGGAATCATCTGCAACGCGGCGGTCTGGATCACCGTGCGCGGCCACAACGCGTTCACCGCAATGCCGTAGGCGCGAAATTCCTCGGCGTGGCCGAGCACGCACATGCTCATGCCGTACTTGGCCATCGTGTACGCAACGTGCGGGCCGAACCAGCGCGGCGTCATGTTGAGCGGCGGCGAGAGCGTCAACACGTGCGGGTTGCGTTTGGCTTGCGCAGATTTTTTCAGGTACGGCAGGACTGCCTGCGTGCACAGGTAGGTGCCGCGTACGTTGACGCCGAACATCAGGTCGAAGCGCTTGATCGGTGTCGCTTCGGTGTTGGTAAGGTTGATGGCACTGGCGTTGTTGACCAGGATGTCGATGTGGCCGAATTGATCGGCGGCTTTTTTCGCCGCCTCGACCACCTGCAGTTCCTCGCGGATATCGACCTGTAGCGGAAGGCACTGGCCACCGACCGCTTCGATTTCTTTTGCCGCAGTGAAGATGGTGCCTGGTAGCTTCGGATTCGCCTCCACCGTCTTGGCGGCGATGACGACGTTGGCGCCGTCGCGCGCGCAGCGTTTTGCAATCTCGAGTCCGATGCCACGCGAGCCGCCGGAGATAAAAAGTGTCTTGTCCTTGAGATTCATCCTTGTCTCCCTCGCATTCGGGCTCGGCAGCTATTCTGCGCGTGTTGTCTCGACGATCGCCGAGGTGATCCGCGCGACAACCTGCGCGTAAAGCGGCGGTGCCGGATGGTAGCCGTCGCGCGCCATCCATTCGGCCCGGGTCAGGCCACCCAGATCAACGTGGCTGGTCCCTGGCTGCGAACGCACCCAGCGCGCCTGCGCGATGTTGTTGCGTCGCGCATGCAAACCCGCGTACCAGGCCAACGGCTGCGGGATCAGCGGAAACCGCTCCATCTCGGGCATGGAGGCGAAGACCAACTGCTGCACGCCGGCGTGCGCACGCAGCCAATCCACAATCTCGCGCCGCCAGTGCAAAGCGTGACGCAGCGGCACTTCGCTGGTCAGGTCGTTGACGCCGACCACGATCACCGCAACGTCGGCCGGCGCGACGGGTTGGCTTTGCAAGAACCGCAGCAGCCCCTCGGACGTAAGGCCGGTGCGGGCGACCAATTGCCACGCGATGCCTGCCCGCAGGCGGCGCGCAAGGGCGGTGGCGAGCGGCCGCGCGAGTGCTTCGTCCTGCGTGTCCGCACCAACACCGGCTGCACTTGAATCGCCGGTGACCAGCACACGAAGGCGCAGCTCACCCTGACCTTCGTTGCCCTGCCGGGGACCGCGCGGTTCCGGTAACACGAGCGCGATCGCGCGCAGGCGCCGCGCTTGTGCGTACAGGATCGGAGCGAGCGCGACGCGTGCTGCGTGGACCAGCATCAGACTACGGTGCACCTACTTGCGCGGCCACAGCACCATCTGCGTGCAGCGAAACAGCGCGATCGTCCTGTCCGATTCGATGTGCCGCACCGGCGCATCCCAGACGTGCGTGCTGCGGCCAAGATGCACGGCCACCGCCTCCGCCTCGATCGTGCCGTCGGTTGTCGTGCCGAGGAAGTTGGTTTTCAGCTCGATGGTGGTGAAGTTGACGGCGCCGTCGGGCAGGTGCGCGGCACAGGCAAATCCGCAGCATGTGTCCGCCAGTGCGATGACCGCGGCCGCGTGCAAGTAGCCGTTGGGCGCGAGCACGTCCGGACGAATCGGCAGGCGCATCAGCAGTGCGTTCTCACGCAACGCAACGACCTGCAGGCCGACCAGGTGCGGCAAGCCGATCTGGGCACGCTCGCGCAATCTCTCGAGCGTCACGTCCGGACGCAGTTTCATCGCCGCCGCAACGTCCGGTTAGAAGCGCGAAAAATCGGGTTTGCGGCGCTCGAAGAACGCGGTGAACGCTTCCTTCGCCTCGGGACTCGAAAGCAGCCGACCAAACGCCTGGCTTTCCTCGGGAATCGTCTTTTCGATCGCGGTCTTCCAGCCGGCGCGCAACAGGCGTTTGGTTTCGCGTACCGACCCGGGCGGCAGTTGCGTGAAGCGCGCGGCCTGACGCCTGGCGTAAGCGAGGACTTCACTCGGCGGCAGGATGCGATTGACGATGCGCATCTCGACCGCCTCTTCCGCGCTGATCGGATCGGCGAGCAATATTTTCTCCGCGGCACGGTGATAACCGGCGGCGAGCGGCATGAGCAGGCTGGACGCGAATTCGGGGCAAAGGCCGAGGCTTACGAACGGCATCGAGAACATCGCGTTGTCGTTGCAATAGACGAGATCGCAATGCATCAGCATCGTGGTACCGATCCCCACCGCGGCGCCATTCACCGCAGCGACGACGGGTTTTTCCGATCCGCTCAAGGCACGCATGAACTTGAACACCGGCGCGTCCAGGCCCTGCTCGCGCGTGGACTGCGCCATAAAATCTTCGAGATCGTTGCCGGCCGTGAAGATCTCCGGCTGGCCGTGGATCAGGATGGCGCGCACCTGCGGGTCGGCGTTCGCCGCGGTGATGGCGTCGGCAAGCTGCTGGTACATCGCCACCGTGATCGCGTTCTTCTTTTCCGGTCGGGCGATCTCGACCCGCGCGATGCCATTCGCGTTTTCCGTCTTGATGCTCATGTTGTCTCCGAACTGTGGGCGAAACGATCGAGCCACGCGCCCGCCTGTGGCCACAAGCGTTCGCTGTAGCGGCGGCTGAAGAATCCGAAATGACCGATGCGTCGTGCGCCGATGTCACGCGGCGCGATGCGGCGCATCTCGCGTGGGGCAGCGGCGTAGAAGCCGTGCATCGATTCGGTGTTGGTGCGTGACATGAACTCGTCGTCGGTGAACGAAAGGGAGAGGATCGGCGTCGTAACGCGCGCGTATTGCGCGCGCACTTCATTGCCGAGCGCACCGACGCAGTAGTCGCGATCCAGGCACCAGGCGCGCCACTGCTGCATCACGCCGGCCGGCAAGTCGCCCACTTTTTTCAAGCGCCTGCCGGGAAAGTAGCCGGCCACACGCGTGGCGATCGGCGCGACGACGAACCACAGCCACCACGCCAGCAGACGCAAGTGCCATGCATTCTGCAGCCAGTAACCGCTGCCGGTTGCCACCGTCACCATCGCGGTGACGCGCTCGCGGTTTGGCACCTGCCCAAGTATCTGGCCACCCTGGCTGTGCCCGAGCCATAACAGCGGTTTGGCGCCGATGCGCTGCGCAACAAAATCCACCGCCGCCGGGACATCGCGCGTCGCCCAGGTGGTCACGTCGGCATCAAAGCCGCGCAGTGATTCGCGGTAACGCATCGGGCGTGAGTCGCCCATGCCGCGATAGTCGAACGTGACGACGAAATAACCCTGGCTCGCCAACCAGCGTGCAAAGGCGCCGTAGTACTGCTGTTCGACACCCATGGCACCGACAACTAGAACGCCGGCGCGGCAGTTTGCGGCATCGCCGTAGATCTCGCCTGCAAGGTCGAATCCGTCGACGGTCGTGATCGTCGCCGGATGATTGGCGATGGGTCCCGCTTCCATCTAGACCCGCTCGAAGATTCCGGCCGCGCCCATGCCGGTGCCGACGCACATGGTGACCATGCCGTACTTCAGGTTCCTGCGCCGCAGGGCGTGCACCACGGTGGCAGAGCGGATTGCACCGGTGGCGCCGAGCGGATGACCAAGCGCGATCGCGCCGCCCATCGGGTTGACCTTGCTGCGGTCGAGCCCGAGGTCGTTGATCACCGCCAGCGCCTGCGCCGCAAACGCTTCGTTCAACTCGATCCAGCCCATGTCATCGGCCTTCAGGCCGGCCAGGCGCAGCGCAACCGGAATCGCTTCCTTCGGGCCGATGCCCATTATCTCCGGCGGTACGCCCCGAATCGAGAACGAGACAAAACGCGCCAGCGGCGTCAGGTTGAACTGCTTGACCGCCTTGTCGCTGGCGAGGATCAGCGCACCCGCGCCATCCGAAGTCTGCGAGCTGTTGCCTGCTGTCACACTGCCCTTGGCTGCGAACACGGGCCTGAGCTTGGCAAGCGCCTCGGCGCTGCTGTCGGCGCGCGGTCCTTCGTCGAGGTCGATCTTGCGCGTCTTGACGTCAAGTTCGTGCGTCGAAAGATTGGCGAATTTTTCGACCACGTCGATCGGCGTGGTCTCGTCGCGGAATTCGCCGGCCTTCTGCGCCGCAATCGCTTTTTGATGCGAAGCGAGCGCGAACTCGTCCTGCATTTCGCGCGAGACCTTCCACTGTTGCGCCACCTTCTCCGCAGTCAACCCCATGCCGTAGGCGATGCCGATGTTCTCGTCGCGCTCGAAGACGTGAGCGTTGAACGATGGTTTGTTGCCGGTCATCGGCACCATGCTCATCGATTCGGTGCCGCCGGCGATCATCACGTCAGCCTCGCCAACGCGAATTCGATCGGCCGCCATCTGCACCGCAGTCAGGCCGGACGCACAGAAGCGATTGATGGTCACACCACCCACCGAGTTCGGCAGGCCTGCAAGCAAGACTGCAATGCGGGCGACGTTCAAACCCTGCTCCGCCTCGGGCATTGCGCACCCGATGATTGCGTCTTCGATGGCTTTCGGATCGAGACTTGGCACCTGCGCGAGGGCGCTGCGCAAGACGGCGATCAGCAGGTCATCGGGGCGGGTGTTGCGGAACACGCCCTTCGGCGCTTTGCCGATGGGTGTGCGCGTGGCGGCGACGATGTATGCGTCTTGAACTTGTCGAGTCATTTTGTGTGCTCCAGTGTTCATCTCATGGCTAGGGGAGCACGAGGGGGCCAGCCCAGCCCCCTCGTTCTTTACCTTCCGGCAAGGCCGGCCAGCCAGTGCGGAATCAATTCCGCACCGGCTTGCCGGATTGCATCATCCCCATCATTCTTTCCTGCGATTGCGGGTGCGTGACCAGCTGCATGAAGTACTTGCGCTCGAGGTCGAGCAGCCACTGCTCGTCGACCAGCGATCCTGCTTCGACATCGCCGCCGCACATCACGTCGGCAATGCAACCGGCGATGAAGAAGTCATGCGCACTGATAAAACCCCCGTCGCGCATGTTGACCAGTTGTCCTTTGATCGTCGCAACACCGGTGCGGCCTGCAACCGGGAACCCTTGCGGCTTCAGCGGCGGCCGATAGCCGGTGGCGTGCATCGCAAATGCCTCGCCGATTGCGGTCCACAGCAGTTCGTAGCGGTTGAAGACCACGGTGTCCGTCGGCAGCAGGTATCCCATCGCCATCGCTTCATGCGCCGAGGTCGAAACCTTGGCGGTCGCCGCATTCATGAACCAGTTGCGGATGAATGGAAAAACATCGGTCGCGCCAGCCGCTTGTGCTGCGATCGCACCCCGCAGAGCGCCTTCTTTCAAACCCCCACCACCGGGGATCAATCCAACCCCGACTTCGACCAGCCCGATGTAGCTCTCCGGACTGACCACGCGCCTGGCACTGTGCAGGGCGAGTTCGCACCCACCACCGAGTGCCATGCCACTGACTGCCGAGACCGTCGGCACTTGCGCGTATTTCAGGCGCATCAACGCGTCCTGCAGCTTCTTTTCTTCCGCACCGATTGCCTTGGCGCCACCGGACATGAACAGCGGCAGCATCGCTTGCAGGTCGGCGCCCACCGAAAACGGATCGTCGGGCGACCAGACAACCAGGCCTCGATAGCGGCTCTCGGCGAGATCGATCGCTTTCAGCAGCCCGGCGCCCACGCCCGGTCCGATCGCATGCACCTTGGTCTTGATCGAGAACACCAGCACCTCGGCGCCCTGCCCTGTTCCCAGCGTCCAGGCGCGGCACGATTCGTCTTCGAACAGTGTCTTGCCGCCACCGTTCGCATCGGTGCGCCCGTCGGCGAGACCTTCACCAAGAAGCGGCGCGCGGAAGATCTGCTTCGCATAAACCGGCACCTCGGAGCGCGGCACGAATTTCTTGCGCGCCGGACTCCACGACCCGCGAGCGGTATGAACCCCGCCCGCTTGCGCGACCGGCCCGTCGCTGACCCACTTCGGCAGCGACGTCTTCACGAGCGCTTCGCCTGAATCGATGTCAGCCTGCACCCATGCGGCGACTTGTTTCCAGCCTGCCGCCTGCCAGTTTTCGAACGGCCCGGTGCTCCAGCCGAAACCCCAGCGCAACGCGAAGTCGACGTCGCGCGCGGTGTCCGCAATCGATTCGAGATGCACCGCGATGTAGTGGAATCCATCGCGAAAGATCGACCACAGGAACTGCGCCTGCGGATGTTTGGTTTCGCGCAGCAGGCGCAAGCGTTCTGCCGGATCCTTCTTCTTCAGGATCCGCACCACCAGTTCGTCGGCCTTGCCACTGCTGTCGACGTACTCGCCGCGTTTCGGGTCGAGCACCTTGATGACCTTGCCTTCCTTGCGATAGAAGCCCGCGCCCGCCTTCTGCCCGAGCGCACCTTTCGCGACCAAAGCCTTCAGTGCGGCCGGGGTCGCGAAGTACTTCGCAAACGGATCGATGTCGGCCGTCAGCGTGTCCTGCATGGTCTTGATCACGTGCGCCATCGTGTCGAGTCCGACCACGTCGGCGGTGCGGAACGTCGCACTCTTGGCACGACCGAGGTTGGCGCCGGTCAGGTCATCGACCACGTCGTAACCGAGGTCGAACTTTTCGGCTTCGTGGATCGTCGCCAGCATGCCGAAGATGCCGACGCGATTGGCGATGAAATTGGGCGTGTCCTTCGCGCGCACCACGCCCTTGCCGAGCGTGCTGGTAAGGAACGTTTCCAGGTTGTCGAGAATCGCTGCGTCGGTGGCGGGGGTGGGAATCAGTTCGACCAGGTGCATGTAGCGCGGCGGGTTGAAGAAGTGCACGCCGCAGAAACGCTTGCGCAGGTTGGTATCGAACGCTTCGGCCAGGCGGGTGATCGAAAGGCCGGACGTGTTCGACGCGAAGATCGCCCCGGGTGCGATGAACCGCGCCACCTTGCGATAAAGATCGTGCTTCCAGTCCATCCGCTCGGCGATCGCCTCGATCACCACGTCGCAACCCTGGAGCAGTTCCAGGTGCTCCTCGTAGTTGGCGGCTTCGACGTACGGCGCGTCGTCACGATTGGCAAGCGGCGCGGGACTGAGCTTCTTCAGGTTTTCGATCGCGCGCAGCACGATGCCATTCTTGTTGCCGGACTTGGTATCCGGCAGGTCGAACAGCACCACCGGCACCCTGGCGTTGACGCAATGGGCGGCGATCTGCGCGCCCATTACGCCGGCGCCGAGAACCGCGACTTTTCGCACGAGGAAATTGCTCACTTGTGTCTCCTTGGAACGGGTCGGCAGCACAACACGAGACGGTGACGGGCTTGCGCCTGCTCAGTCGACCCGCTCCCACATCTGTGTCCTGCCGAGCAATGAGAATCCGATGAAGCCGCGCACTTCGAGCGAACGATTGTCGTCGACCACCCGCAGCCGGCAGCTGTAGACCTTGCCGTTGTCGGGATCGAGGATGTCGCCACCGTCCCAGACTTCGCCGTCGCGCTGCATGTTGCGGATGATGATCAGGCCGACCTTGGGCAGGCCGCGGCGCTCGTCGGTGCACAGATCACACACCTCGTCGGTCGTCGCGTTCTCCATCAGGCCCTTCTCGACGCGGCCGAAGATCCGGCCATCCTTTTCGAACAAACGGACAAGCGCGCGTGGCTTGCCCGTCGCGTCGTCGATCGTACGCCAGAGGCCTACCGGCGAGCCGCCTTCTTCTTGCGCGAAGGCCAGCAGCGGGATGATCAACAGCGGCAACAGCGCCGCAAAAAAACGCATCAGAACAATTCCACCGCCAGGTCCATGACGCCTTTCGCACCCGAGCGCGCAGCGCGCAGGTGGTACGCGGTTTCAGGCAACAGGCGCTGGAAGTAGAAGCGCGCGGTGGCGAGTTTGGCGATGTAAAACGGGTCGACCCGGTCACCGTCGACCGCAATACGCGCCTGCGCGACTTGCGCCATGCGCGCCCAGAAATACGCGTAAACCAGGTGACCAACGATGCGCAGGTAGTCGACCGCCGCCGCGCCCGCTTCGTCCTGATTCTGGAACGCCTTCATGCCGATTTCCATCGTGAGTTTGGTCACCTTGTCGCCCAGGTCGGCCAGCGGCGTGACGAATTCGTTCAGCGCGGGATCGGTGCCGTGCTGTTCCACGAAGGACTGCACCATCTTGCCGAATTTCTTCAGCTTCGCGCCGTTGTCCATCAGCACCTTGCGGCCGAGCAGGTCGAGGCTCTGGATCGTATTGGTGCCCTCGTAGATCATGTTGATGCGCGCGTCGCGCACGAACTGTTCCATGCCCCATTCACGGATGTAACCGTGTCCGCCAAACACCTGCATGCATTCGGACGCGCAGCGAAATCCATTGTCGGTCATGAACGCCTTCACGATCGGCGTCATCAACGCCATCATGTCCGCACCGAACGCGCGCTCCTCTGCGTCAGCGTGGGCAAGCTGCTTGTCGGCTTGCAGCGCGACCCAGTAGGCAAACGCACGGCCACCCTCGGCGTACGCGCGGGCGGTGAGCAGCATCTTGCGCACGTCGGCGTGGAAGATGATCTCGTCGGCGGGTTTGTCCGGATTCTTCACGCCTGACAACGAACGCCCCTGGATCCGTTCCTTCGCGTATGCAACCGCGTTCTGATACGCCACCTCGGTAAGGCCCAGGCCCTGCACGCCAACTCCGAGCCGCGCCCCGTTCATCATCACGAACATTGCGTTAAGGCCCTTGTTCGGCTCGCCGACCAGCCAACCGGTGGCGCCGTCGAGAACGATCTGGCAGGTCGAGTTGCCGTGGATGCCCATCTTGTGCTCGATGCCGCCGCAATAGACTCCGTTGCGCTTGCCAACCCGCGCCTCGCGGCCCTGGCCCTCGGGCACGAACTTCGGAACGACGAAGAGCGAGATGCCCTTGGTTCCTTGCGGCGCATCCGGCAGCCGCGCCAGCACCAGATGGACGATGTTCTCCGTCATCTCGTGTTCGCCGGAGGAGATGAAGATCTTGTTGCCGGTCAGCGCGTAACTGCCGTCGCCACGCGGCTCGGCCCTGGTCCGCAGCATGCCGAGATCGGTACCGCAATGAGACTCGGTGAGGCACATCGTGCCGGTCCAGGTTCCGGACACCAGCTTGGTAACGAACAGTTCCTTTTGTTCGGCCGTGCCGTGCCGCGCCAGGCATTCGTAGGCACCGTTGGTCAGACCGGGATACATCGCCCATGCCTGGTTGCACGAGTACTGCATTTCGTAGAACGCAACCTGCAGTACGTGCGGCAGGCCCTGGCCGCCGTACTCGGTTTCCGCGGCGAGGCCCTGCCAGCCGGCGTCACGGAACTGCGCGTACGCCTCCTTGAAGCCCTTGGGCGTGCGCACGACATGCGTCGCCGGATCAAACGTGCACCCTTCTTCGTCACCGGTGCGATTGATCGGCAGCAGCACCTCGGCGCAAAATTTGCCGGCCTCTTCGACAACCTGGTTGAGCGTATCGGCGTCGATCTCGGCGTGCTGCGGCATCGCCTTGAGTTCATCAACCGCGTTGAGCACTTCGTGCAGAACGAATTGCTGGTCACGCAAGGGAGGTGTGTAGATCGGCATGTACGGCTCCTACGGGGATGGCAATCCAGGATTGAGGTCAGGTGCGGCGAGCGGAACGTTTCGCCGCGCCGGAGGATTTGCCGGGCGGGCGGGCCGAGCGCGTGCGCTTCGCGCGCGCGCCATCGATGAGGCGCGCCAGGCCGGTGCGGGTGCGCTTGATGCTGTCGGCCGAACGCAGCAGGCGCGCATCCTGATGCAGCGCCAGCATCAGGCCGTAGATCTCGAAGACGAGCTGGCGCGATTCCACGCTGGCGCGCAGGTGGCCGGCAGCCTTGGCGGCGTCGATCGCGCGCAGCAATTCGTCCTTCCAGCCGGTGACAATCGCCACCATCGCATCGCGCAGCACGCCGGGCCGATCGTCGTATTCGCTGGCGCCAGAAATCATCAGGCACCCCTGCTCGAGTTCCCGCGCCAGCAGCCGCAACCAGTTTTCCAGCATGGCCTGCAGGCGCGGCAGGCCACGCTCGAGTTCGACCGCGGGCCGCAGGACGTCCTCGACAAAACGCGCCGCATATTCGCGCAGGACCGCAAGCTGCAGGTCCTCGCGCGATCCGAAATGTGCAAACAGGCCGCTCTTGCTCATACCGAGCGTCTCGGCAAGCACGCCGATCGTCAGGCTCTCGAGGCCTTCGCGGCGGGCAACCGCAAGCGCCGCGTCGACGATGGTGGCGCGCGTCAGCTCGCCCTTGCGGAGGCGGTCCGGAGCGGCAACGCGAGTGGGCGCGGGGGTGGCGAGGGTCATCGGCAGAAATGACGGAGAGGTGAAATTGGCGCGCCAGAAAAACGAACGTTCGTACTATTTCCGATTGCCCGCCCGCCGTCAACCCGCTACCGATAGAGCCACACCTCTAGCTGCGCGTTTTGCGCCGCGCTGAAACGGTGCGGCCTTTGCTTGCGCGTGGCGGTGGTGCCGCCGGTGCGACGGCGGGCGCCTTGAAAAACGCCGCCACGTGATCGACGAACAACCGGACCTTGACTGAAAGGTGGCGTCGGCTCGGGTACACCGCCCAGATGTCCGCACGCCGGCCGAAATACCCCGGCAGCACCGGAACCAGGCGGCCCGCTTGCACCTCCGGCCCGAGCAGGAAGTCGGGCTCGCAGACGATACCCAATCCGGCAACCGCCGCCGCGACCAGCATGTCGCCGCTGTTGGCGTGCAGGCTGCCCCCGGCGCGCACTTCGTGCACCGCGCCGGCGGCATCCAGGACGTGCCAGGTGCGCACGTTC
>Ga0137410_10002813_pt1 | contig 11816 bp, 7 predicted proteins | sample CZODoug1_16funga_FD_108878 | JGI IMG/M metagenome (GOLD analysis project Ga0137410, IMG submission 108878) | Vadose zone soil fungal communities from Angelo Coast Range Reserve, California, USA - CZODoug1_16fungal (Illumina Assembly) | ecosystem: Environmental > Terrestrial > Soil > Vadose zone... | reverse complement strand
GAACGGCGAGATAGCCGACCTCGCCGTCGGGCAGCTCGCGCCCCTTCTCGTCGAGGATTGCGGCTGTCGCGAAGCTCGCGGGCCGCCCGATGCACCTCGCCTCGTGAACCCGGCCCGGTACGTGCAGGAGCGAAAAGTGCAGATGGCCGAGCTCGGTGGTGCCAAAGCCGTCGAGCACGAACATTCCGGGTGCGCGGGACACACCGTTCGGACCCGCCACCGGCCGGGACCCGAGCCCGCAGACGGCCACGATGTCGCTGCGGCGGCTGACGTCTCCGGTAGTCATCCAGAGCCCAACTGACGGCAGGGCGCCAGGCGCAAGGTTGAGCTTCGCGACTTCTCGCAGCGTGCAACTGAAGGATCTGATGGAATCCGGCTGAAATTGCTCCACGTCCTTGACCAGCGTCTGCGCCGACTGATCGGACGCAAGAATCAATTTCGTGCCGCTAAGCAATGCCCACGTTATCGTCATGAACCACGAATGGTGAGCGGCAGGCAGGGCGTTCAACATCGTGGGCCCAAAGAGCGGGCACGGCGGCTCACGCATCTGGCTTCGGATCCCGGCCATGAAGCCGTGATGGCTGCACGAGACTGCCTTCGGAAGCCCGGTCGTACCAGACGTATGGCAGAGCAGGACGATCTCGTCCGGGCGATGCGCATGCACGGGTTCGTCGACGACCGCATCTGCGCGCGCGGTCACCGCCAGGGGCCACGCCTGCTCGATCGTCGAAAACGAATGCCACCACAGCTTCGTCGATCTCGAGCCACTCACATCCGTTTCAATGAGATAGCCCGCGGCTCCGGCGCGGCGAGCGTATTCAGCCAGCGCGTCGTTCGAGAAGTTCGGGTTGACGGGAGCGGCGATCGCACCGCTTGCTGCAAGCGCGATCCAGTTCAAGTAGACGTCGATCGGTGTCCCGATTCGCATCGCGACAACGTCGCCGGAGCGAACGCCGCGCTCGCGGTACATGTGCCGATAGGCCGCAGCGGCACCGAGAAGGTCCGCGAGCGTGAGCGACATCCGCGTGGTCCCGTCGGGCGCAGTCCACGGACGGTCCAGCCATAGTCTTGGGCTTGAGAGATCCTCGCCCCGATCCCGAAGCCAAAACAGCACGTTTCCGGCACCTAAAGATACGTCGTCAAGGGCCACAGGACACCCTTTGTTGGTTAGCGGTCTGGACGACCGGAGTTGTTAGTCGCCAATCTCTATGTATGCCGCATGCAGTTAACTTTGTACGCTAACGAATGTCAACCGCTCTGATTACGCCAGCCGAGCGCGCACGGCCCGGCGACGACAATGATCACCGGCGTCAAGCGCTGAAACGGTTGCCGATGAGTCGGCCGATCGTGGTGGCGATCGTCTCTCAAACCAAATTTTCGTATCGGTCATTTCGCAGCGCGTCGGAACGTTGCGCGCGTTCCGGGCCGTTTTGGGCTTTCGTGACTGTCTCGGTCCACGCACGTTGCCGAGTACAGTGCGGTCTCTGCTGTGGTGTCTTTGCACCGCGAAAACCCGCAAGTTCTTGAACGTATGTCGGATGCGTGCGGAGCCCCCCTATTTGGCTGGCGGCGACGACGCGCGGAGCGCCTTCCGGGGCGCTCATCACTGTAACGGGATTGTCATCACTGCGATGGCTGAGACCCACTCCATCGGTCCCGGGCGCGCCGTACCCTACGCGATATGGAGGTACACCGAGCCTGGATGACGATATCGCGACCGTGGAATGGGCCATTCCAAACCCCCGGCGGCTGTTCGAGGAGCTTTCAGTCCTTCCTGCGCGGAGCAGCGCCGGCGACCGGCACATTGGTTCGCTTGCCAACGTACTGATCGTAATTCCGCACGGAGCCGCGCCTGAGCCTCGTACGCGCGGCCGCGAGGAGCGACACGATACGGTCGTCGTGCAGAAAGTAGCGCGGGTCGAGACCGATCTCGTGGATATCCGGGCAATGAGCCCCGAACACCTCACGGTAGACGTCACTCATCATGTTATAGCGAAAAGCCATGAGGACGTTGGTGGCGTGCTCGACGCGCGCGACATCCCCGGCGTCGTCGACGTGGAAAGCGGTGGCGACCATGACGGCGATCGCGTGCTCGACGTCCTGCCGCACGTGAGCGCTCCAGATCTCCATTGACGGCCCGTCGAGCTCGATACCCTCCCGTGGGGCGGCCTTGATGATTCCGGCCATGATCATCGAGAAGAACGCCGGAACGCCCCACTCCATTCCGAGACCCACCGAAGCCAGCGCCTCGAGCTCGTCGTACGCCGGGTCACTGGAGATAATGCGTTGAACAAGCACGTTGTCCGCGACGCCGTGGAGCATTGGCGTGTCGTAGTCCCGCTCGGTCTCCCCCAGTGCACGCTGAAACCGACGGAACAGCTCGGGATGCGTCATCGTCGAGAAAAGCTTCGCGATATCGACCGCTTGCGCAGTATCCGCCTCTTCAGGAGGTTGATGGCCGTGCGCACCAAATTCGTCCGCGAGCAGACCCGCCAGCACCACTTGGGTGAGCTCGGAGAGCACCACGTTCAGCTGGCCGTCCGGTCGATCGAGCATCGTGTGGAATCGCCCAAGCGCCAACGCGACGCACTGGCGCGTGTTTTTCACCTGATTGAAGTAGTGACGTGCAAACTGCTTCAACTGCTCTTTGTCGATGTCGCCCGTAGCGATTCGCACGAAGAACGGATGCAACCAAACGGGATGCGCCATGACGTGGTCGTGCACCCTTAGAAAGAGCTGTTCGAGAACGGTCGCGTTCAAGCGCTGGCGCAGGCTGTCGGATGGATAGCAGGCCAGATACCGCCGCAGCAGCGGAATCTCCGCGCTCATGTCCCCGCCGTCGCGCCGCACTTGACGTAGCGTGCTCATGAATTCGAGCTGCTGGTTCCTGCGGCAAGACTCGAGGATCTCCCCGGCAGACAGCTCCAGCAGGTTCGGCAGTGGATGATCGAACAAGGGCGTCGTCGCACGCATGCGGGCAATCTCAACGCCTTGATCGATTGCAGACGAAACCATCTTCTCTACCTCCCTTGTTGTTGTAGCGCCGGACCTGCAGACGCGGCGTCCGCCTCTGGCTTGCGGCCGAAGCCGATCGCAACGCGATTGACAGCGTTCATGAGTGAAACCGCAAAGGTAAGCACGGCGATCTGCCGTTCGGAAAAATGCGGGTGAAGTGCGTCGTAGAGAGCATCGAGTCGCCCCACGTCGCGCATGCTTGTCAGGTGCTCGGCCCAGTCGAGCGCCGCCCGCTCCGGCTCGGAGAAGAAAGGCGAATCGCGCCAGACAACCAGCGCGTCGATGCGCCGCTCGGCATCGCCCGCCTTCCGCAACTCGCGCGCGTGAAGGTCGACGCAGAACGGGCACCCGTTGATCTGAGACACGCGCAGGTAAAGAAGATCGAACAGTCTCGAGTCGATCCCCGCCTTGAGCCGCAGCTGCAACGACATGAGCGACTTGAACTCTTCCGGCGCGGCCCGCCAGTACTCCAAACGGATTGACACGATCTTCCTCCGTGATGCGCGCACTGCAGAACCCCGGACTTCAGCCGAGGCGTTACGCGCGCGCATCGAGAGCTTCACGTGGCCGCAGCTTGCAGAGACTCAGCAAAAGTAACAAGACGCGTTTTGTTCGACGTGCATGATTGGCGATGGAGTCTGTTGGGAGTACATCTGGCAGCTCTCTACCGACGTGTTGTCGGGCGGCTACGTACGGTCGATGCGCACCACACTTTTTTTGCGCGCCGCAAAACCTCTAGCCCGTTGTTTCTCAAAGACGCACACGCAAGTAACTGAACGCCTCCGGGTTGGACGAGGAGACGCGCCGCCAACCGCTTCGCAGATGCAACTACTTGACATTATTGCGCCAAGCCTCCTAGCTTCTCGCTCGGAATGTAAGCGCGGTGTGCTACGGGGGGCGCAGACATATGGCTACGGCTGCTCTCATCATCGAGGCCTCTCCCAGTAAGCGCGCTCTGTTGGCGAAAACACGACAGCAGCGCGAGCGATGCTCGCGTACCCGCGCAACAACGATCAGCTCGGCGCCACGGTACGCATCGAGTACTACCGCATCGGTATTCGTGGAAGTCGCGAGACGGATACGCCGGAGCTCATCCGTTCCAAGGCACTCCGGATGCGGGGCGATCCCGGGTTCATGGAGCGACTCGCCGCCCTGCGTCCGCCGGCGAAGCGCCGGGACGAAGAGCTCTTGAGTAGCGCCCTGGATGCCCTGCAGACCGAGCGAGACCCGGCGCCGCGGCTGATAGCGCGGCCGCACTGCACAGAAGCCCTCAATCCTTCCGAAGCGCGACTACGGGCTCGATTCGCGACGCGCGCCGGGCGGGAAGATAACAACCTAGGAGGCCGACTACCGTCAGCGCGACCAATGCGGCCGTGAAGCTGAGCGGGTCGGTTGTCGTCACTCCGTATACAAAACCCTGGATCAGCCGGGTAAGAGCAAACGCTCCGACGCTGCCGAGAACGAGGCCCAGAACGATCAACGCAAAACCCTGTCGGAGCACCAGCGAGAGGACGTCTCCGCTCGCGGCGCCCAACGCCATCCGAATACCGAACTCGGTGCTACGTTGTCTCACGAGATGAGTGACGACACCGAAGATGCCGATCAACGCCAGGGCCACAGCGATGACTCCGAATGTCGACAAGAGCACGCTCGCCCGCCGGAGATTCTGTATCTGGCCCGAAGCGTATTCTTCGACGGTGCGGACTCGGGCGACGGGCACAGTCGGAGCCACTTCTTGGACGGCTGTGCGTAGCGTGGCATCCAGTCGAGTCACACCTACGGCGGTCCTCACGACGACCGAGCCCATCAGTATCTGCAATGCCACCGCGTTGTCCATTCTCAGTGACATCTGCAGTCGAGGAATGTAGATCTGCGGCTGCGGATCGCGTTGATAACGGTCTTGCCGCACGTTCCCCACGATTCCAACGACCTCTCGGACAGGCGCGTCGACCTCGTCGGTTTGGAGCCGCTGTCCAATCGGATCCTTCGCAGGCCAGAAGCGCTCGGCCATGGCTTCGTTGACGACCGCGACTGGGCGCGATTCCCCACGGTCTCGTGTGTCGAATGCGCGGCCGCGAACGAGGGGTATCTCGAGCGTGTCGAAATATCCGGGGCTCACCGGATACCACTCGGCACTGCGTGCGGTCTGCTCCGACGGCAGCAGAGTTTCGCCCTCGATGCGAATTCCAACACGGGGCGGCGACCCGCCAAGCGGAGGAGTCGCCGTCGCAGCAACCGACCGGACACCGGGGAGCGACGACAACCGTTCGATGACGGCTTCACTATCGATGGCGAAGCGGGAGTCGAGCGCCACGAGCAGTCCGCCCGCGGGAGTGTTCTGCCCCGTATTCCGAACATACGTCCGAGGAAACGGCAGCTGGAGAACCGTCAAGTCCGCCGGGTTGAACCCGACTCCGGCTGCATTGATCAGCGCAAAACTGCGGAGCATGACGCCGGACGCGACAAGAATGATCAAAGCAAGCGCGACCTGACCGACCACGAATGCCGCGCGAAATCGTTGTTGGCCGAGCCCGCCGCTCGACCCCCGGGTTTCCTCTCTGAGCACTTCCATGAGATTCGGGCGGGATACGTGAAGTGCGGGTAGCACGCCGAAAACGACGCCGGTTCCAAGCGCCGTCAGCACCGCAAACGCGACAACCCGCCAATCCATGCTGACTTCGGCCAGCCGAGGGAAGCCCTCGACCCCGGAAACCGCGAGGACTCGTACACCGACCCATGCCAAGCCGATGCCCAGTGTGGCTCCCAAGACGGAGAGCACGAGGTTATCCGTCAGCAGCTGTTGGACGAGTCGCCAACGTCCCGACCCAAGGGCCGACCGGATTGCCAATTCCTTCTGCCTAGCAGAAGCCCGAGACAACACGAGCGCACCCACGTTCGAGCAAGCGATTAGCAGGACGAAGAACACCGCGCCTTGAAAAACCCAGAGCAACTGGCGCCAGCTCCCCACGTAGGCAGCGCGCAGCGATTCCACCTTGAGTCCCCAACCCAGATGAGTCTCGGGAAATTCCTTGCTGATGACTTGCGCCAGGGCGTCCATCTCCGCCTGCGCCTGTTCGATCGTCACCCCTGGTTTCAACCGACCGACAAGCGAGAACAGCCGATTCGGACTCCGTAGCGCCCTGGCCAAATTCTCGTCCGTTTGGTAGGCCCAGACGTCCGTGTCCGGATTCATCAAGTGAAAGCCTTCGGGCATGACGGCCTCGATCGCGGCGGTCCCCGCGCCGAGAGTCATGGCCGTTCCCAAGACGTTTGGCGCCCCCGCGAACATGCGCTGCCAAAGGCCATAGCTGATCGCAACCCCGCTGGGATCCGCAGGCGGCCAATCCCCGAGCACGGGCTTCACGCCCAGTGTGCGAATCATGTCCGACGAGAACAACTGTGCCGGCATCCAATGCGCCCGGGAATCGCCGGTCAGAGTGGCCGTGAACGCCTCGTTCAACCGGCCCGCCCCAAAGCTTTCGAAGGAGGTGTTGTTGTCGCGAATCGTAAAGAAGACGCCGGTGTTGGTTCCGAAGCGCTGCTCGTCTGCGTTCGGCGGCGTCAACCAGACGGCGACGAGTCGATCGGGGTCCGGCAACGAGAGGGGTTGCAGCAGAACGGCATTCACGACGCTGAAAACCAGCGTGTTCGCGCCGATCCCCAGTGCCAGCGAGGCCACCGCGACGACCGCGAACCCCGGACCCCGACGAAGATCTCGGCAGCTCCTCGCCGCATCCCGAAGCCATGAGTCGAGCGCCATGCCCATTGGGACCCCCGCGACTAGTTACGTGGAAGTCGTTCCATCTTCGGTCATCACCGCGAAAGCATCAACGTGCCAAATCGGCGAGGTTCTTGCCCGCCTTGATACCCGGCAGCACCCGACACGCATTCAATCAGTTGCCACGCGAAAGCGCTCGTGCATGAGAATCGTGCTAACGAGCGTCAAGATATCCATGTCCCTGGTGAGGCGCTCCAAAGAGTTCAGCCGCTCGAACTCACCGGCTAGCCCGTCTGCAAGCCGACGGACAGCCGTTGCCTCCAGAAACGGCACGGAATCAACCACCTTGGATCTCAATGTGTCCTGAATGAGCGCCCACATCCCGCTTTGTCCGACGGGGGACGCGGGCGGGCTAACGAAGGGGTGTTTCTCGCGACGATACACTGCATCCGTCAGCACGTCCTTCGTCGCCTCGCGAAGGAGATACTTCTCTGTCGATCCCCTGATCTTCAGGTTTACGGGCACGTCAAACAGGAACTCGGCGACCTCATGGTCCAGAAACGGGACGCGGCCCTCGACGGAGTGGGCCATCTCCATTCGATCCCCGAGCAGCGTAAGGATGTAGTCCGGCAACGCCGTCTTACTCCACAGATAGAGCGACTTGTGGACGGCAGAGCGTTCGTTGAGACGTCCTCTGACATCCAAGTCGTTCAGCAGCAAGCTCGCGCGGTCCAGGTGCCCGAAGGGCGCAAAATAGTCGGCACGATGAAGCGGCTCGAGACGCGCAAGCTTCGCAAAGGCCCAAACGAACATGCTCGGTACAAAGCCGAGCAGACGTTGGGTCAAGGGCGAGCTGTTCAGACGATCATCCAAGCCGAACCTGCCCCTGTCCGTTGCCCGCGTTTTGGCGAGGTGCTGGCGAATCTCGGACGGGTTCTGCCCTTGGGCGTCGTACAAGGACATGTCCCTGCGGAAATACCAGTAGCCGCCGAGCAACTCGTCGGAGCCCTCTCCCGTCAGCACCACCTTGTAGCCCGCGTCGCGAACGGCTCGGCTCAACAAATACTTCCCAACGAAGTTCGCGTTGTCGCAAACCGCCTCAGCGTGAAAGACGGCATCTGAAAAATTGTCCGCTAGAGTTTGCGCGCTCGCGCTGACCGGCACCCAATCGGCGTTGGCCTTGCGAGCCATTTCCTCGGCCACCGGTCCTTCATCGAAGTGCTCATGGTCGAATCGCAGGGTGAATGCGCGTATCGGGTCCGTTCGATGCAACGCGGCAAGCCCGAGCACAGCCGCCGAATCGATGCCGCCGCTGAGGTAACACCCCACCGGCACGTCCGCGCGCAATCGCAGCCTAACAGCCTCATCGAGCACGGCGCGAAAGCCCTCGATGTACTCACCCTCGGTTCGAACGCGCCGCGAGTCGTCGACTCTCGGATAATCGATATCCCAATACTGCTTGAGCGCCACCCCGTTTTGATCGGCCGTCAGGTAGCAGCCGGGCGGCACGGATCTCACGCCCCTGAAAGGCGTTCGCCCGGGCGGACAGAAGCGCGGCGAGAAGTAGCAGGCCTCAGGGTCCCATCGGGCCGGCACACCGGCGGCGAATAGCGCCTTCATTTCGGACGCCACATAAAGAACGCCGCCGTGGACCGAATAGAACAACGGCTTCACACCGAAACGGTCGCGCACGGCGATGAGCTTGCCGGCACGCTGATCCCAAATTGCCAGCGCGTATTCGCCGCGCAATCGGTGAACGAATTGCGTGCCCAGATCTTCGTACAGATGTAGTGCTATCTCACTATCGGAGCGCGTGCGCAAACGGTGCCCGTCCGATTCAAGCCGCCGTTGCACGCGCTCGTAGTCGTAGAACTCGCCGTTGACGATTATTCGGGAGCTTTCGTCCTCATTGGCGATCGGCTGATCTCCAGTCTGGAGATCGATGATGCTGAGCCGGGCATGAGCGAGCCCAACCGTGCCGTCTGGAGAGATCCAAGTTCTTTCGCCGTCCGGGCCGCGATGCTGCAGCGCCCGCACGGCTCGCTGCAACACGTCTGGCGATACCGGACGCTCCCGCGAGAAGATCGCAACGATCCCGCACATCGAGCTACGTCTTCCGCCCGAGCTGCACAGAGGTCAACGTTGCCCGCGTAGCCGCGCCAACGGCCTCCACCATCATCGTCTCCTGCATCTGCCCGCGTCCGCGCACGCTACTTGCGCGTTCCTGTCCGCGCACCAGGGACGGGAGTCACATGGCGTAGCGGAGCGCATCATCGTCAATGATCGTCGCGGCGAGCAAGTCGGTCGCAAACCAGTCGATGGGTGGTTGCTGAACGTGGCAGCTCGCTTATTTTCCGTCGATCAAGCGGTTGGAGATTTGCGGACCGCAAATCGAGACGACAGCCTGCGCGATCGGCCGCCGGATTCTTCCCAGCCATCGTCTCGACTCTATGCCCGATGGCCGAGACGTAGAACAGTCGATACGAATCGCAGCCACTATCGCATCCCCGTGTCGAACACTGCTCGGGGCTTGTGGTACTCGAGAACGCCGCCTAGCTCGCGCGGGTTGCGGCTCACTCGCTCCAAGCGCTGCGGCGCGCACGGATCCGCGCCGCAGCGTCGATCACGCGGTGGGCCTTCATCACGATCGCATAGTCGACCATCGCGCCCTCGAGCGCGAACGCGGCCGACCCGCGCGCCTCGGCCTCGGCGAACGCCGCGACCACGCGCTCGGCGTGGGCGACGTCCTCCGCGCTCGGCGAGAACGCGCGATTGATCGGCTCTACGTGGTCCGGATGGATGCAGAGTTTCCCCTGGAAGCCGAGGGTCCGGCCCCACCGAACCGAGTTGGCGAAGCCCTCTCCGTCTTGCGTGTCGATCCAGGCGAGGTCGACCGGCGGTTCGATGCCGGCCGCGCGCGACGCGAGCACGAGCGCGCTGCGGAACGCGAGCAGCTCGGTCTCCTCGCGCGACCAGCGCAGGCCGAGATCGAGCGTGAAGTCGCCGGCGCCGAACGCGAGCCGCTTCACGCGCGGCGCCGCGGCCGCGATCGCCGCGGCGCTCGCGAGGCCCGCGCCGGTCTCGATGAGCGGCAGCAGGTCCACCGATCCGGCCGGCAGGCCTCGCTCGCGCTCGAGCTGGCCGATCAGCCAGTCGGCGATCTTGACGTCGTCGGGCCCGTTCACCTTGGTCAACATCACGCCGTCGACGCCGCGCCGCACCACGGCGCAGAGATCGCCGTAGCCGAATTCGGTTGCGAGCGCGTTGATCCGAACGTAGCCGAGCGCCGTACGCGGCCGCTCGAGCGCCGCCACGACGACGGCGCGCGTGGCCACCTTCTCCGCGATCGGGCACGCGTCCTCGAGGTCGAGGATCACCGCGTCGGCATCGAGCCCGATCGCCTTCTCGACGCGCCGCGGATGATTTCCCGGCGCGAACAGCAGCGAGCGCAGCAACGCCGGCTCTCGACCGCTAGGCGACAAGGCTGCGGCCTCGCGTCTCGGGCAACCAGATCCAGGTGGCCGCGCCGATCAAGAGCGCGCCCGCGAGCAACGCGAACGCGACGTCGAACCCCTGCGTTTGCGCCATCGTGCCGACGGCGAACGGCCCCACCGCGCTGCCGATCCTGCCGACGTTGAAGGTGAATCCTTGCGCGATCGCGCGCACCGAGGTCGGATAGATCTCGGCGGTGACCGCGGCGAAGCCCGAGAAGAAGCCGGTGCCGAAGAACGCGACGAGCGGCCCGAGCGCGAGCAGCACCCACGGATTGGCGACGACGCTGTAGACGATCGTTAACAGCGCGGCGAGCAACAGATAGGAGACAAAAGCCTTCCGTCTGCCGACCGCGTCGGCGACGTAGCCGAACGACACGTAGCCGAAGAACGTGCCGACCTGCATCGTGACGACGAGCACCGTGGTAAACGACGCGCTCAACCCGAGCCCGCCGCGCTCCGCGGGCAGCGACAAGTACGCGGGCACCCAGAGATTCAAGCCCCAGTACGCGAAGATCGTGGACGTGCTCAGAATCGTGAGCAGCGCGGTGGTGGCGGCGAAGCGCCCGCGGAACACGTCGCGTACGGTCGCGCTCGACGGCGAGCCGCGCGAGCGCTGCGCCTCGAGCCAGACGCCCGACTCCTCGACGCCGCGCCTGATCCAAAGCGTGAGCAGCGCCGGCAGCACGCCCACGAAGAACACGGCGCGCCAGCCGAAGGCCGGTAGCACGAACGCGACGGTGAGCGCGGCGGCCGCGTAGCCCACCGCCCAGGAGCTCTGCATCAGAGCCGCCGCCTTGCCGCGATGCCTGTCGGGCCAGGTCTCGGACACGAGCGCGGCGCCGCTCGTCCACTCGCCGCCCATGCCGATGCCGAGAAGGAAGCGAAATACCGCGAGCTGCCAAACCGTTTGCGAAAGGCCGCAGGCGAACGTGAACACGGAGTACACGAGGATGCTGGCGATCATGGCCTTGCGCCTGCCGACGCGGTCGGCGATCGCGCCGAACAGCACGCCACCCAACCCCGACGAGAGCAGCGTCAGCGATCCCAACAGACCTGCCGTGGCCGTCGTGATCGAGAGCTCGCCGAGCAGCGAGCTCAGCACGAGCGCGTAGAGCATCACGTCGAACCCGTCGAGGCCCCAGCCGAGCGACGCGGCGAGCAAGCCGCGCCGGGCGGCCGGCGTGCCCTCGCCGAGCCAGCCGAGCAACGGCGTACGAGCTCGCGCCGCTTCGTCGTCGACGGCGCGCGCGGCAGCCTCGTCGATCCTGGCGTGTGCGCCCTGTTCGATCACGTGCCCGCGCTGCGCGAACAACGCGCTGAAGCGCGCCTCGACGCTAGGCTCCGCGAATCGTTCGAGGAGGTGGCTTCCACGCTTGTCCGGATTAGGATGTCCAGACAAGAATAGCCCAGCGCCCGGCGGCCGTCGAATGGCGTTCTCTGTAGTCTCGCGGGCTACTCGTGGTGGTCTACCAGAACATATCCGGATAAGTCATGACGCGTGCGCCGGTCTGCAGACTCGTACCGCCGCCCGCCGGACCGCGGCGTCACGGTCTCCTAGGGGAGAGTCTTGCTCGCCTCGTTGGAGAATG
>Ga0137410_10002812_pt1 | contig 11820 bp, 19 predicted proteins | sample CZODoug1_16funga_FD_108878 | JGI IMG/M metagenome (GOLD analysis project Ga0137410, IMG submission 108878) | Vadose zone soil fungal communities from Angelo Coast Range Reserve, California, USA - CZODoug1_16fungal (Illumina Assembly) | ecosystem: Environmental > Terrestrial > Soil > Vadose zone... | reverse complement strand
TCACGGTAGCGCCGATGCCTACTGTGGACGGCGCTGTAGTGGGCCCTGACGGCATCCCCCATGAACCGTGGGTGTCTGCTGACGGCATGTCCTACGACCTGTCTGAGTGCGCCACGGACTGCCCCGGCTGGCATGACGGTGTCGTGGTGGATTCACCTATCGACGGGGTCTGCGCGGTCTGCGGCGGCAACTACCAGGTGGGCGATTCGGTGGCGAAGATGCCGCTACCTGCGTACGGGCTGCACTACGCACACGCGGTTTGCTGATGGACCAGCGTCTGCGCCGTATGGGCCGCCACATCCCACCAGCACCCATCCGTACACCCGCGTCGATGCTCGCGCCGACCCTCTACATCGAGGGCTGCGCACGCGGGCTATCCACCTGCGACCGATGCGTCCCTAGCTGCGACCTGTACGTGGACGAGCGTGCCTTAGCCACTGCGATTGTCGCGGCACAGCAACACCTGGACCCGAAACCCCGCCGTGGCGGCCGACACAGGAGGCAACGGTGAAATCCCTGCTCGACGCCCTGAACAAGCCGTGGCCGTGGAACAGCCACTACCTGACTGGCGCGGGCGCAGCACTAATCGTCGCGCAACTATGGAATGTTGGGTTCGCTGGCCTCGTTTGGCTGGGAATCAACGGGGCTTGGCTGACTGCCGTCGGGCTCCGATACCGTGCTCAGCGGAAGGCACGTCGGACGTGAGCACACTCAACATTGCCCTGATAGCGGTCGCTGCCTACCTGTTGTTCGGTCTGTTGCTTGGCGCCCAGTTTCTCTACGCGCTCACCACGATCAGCGCTGGCCGATCCCTCATCCTGAAGGTGATGGGCTCGCAGCGGCGCACACAGGTCAGGCAGAACGCGCAAGACTGGCTTGACGTGATGGAGGAGTTGGGTATCACTCACGGCCGGTTCGTTGCAGGGATGGCTTTCACGTGGCCAACTTTCCTACGCGTGCTAACGAAGTGAACGGCCTTTACGGCCTCGGCTGCTACCCATTCTGGGTCACGGAACACTGGCCGTGCGCTACTCCCGCCGACGTACGCGCGATCAAAGCGGAGGTTGCTGCCCGGTACTGCGCGGCGAGGGACGCTGCCCGTGCCGCCTCAGGTGAACGCTGGCCGACCGAACTACGACACATCGGCGACCAATATCATGTGGACGTCACCACCGCATACCGCCGTCTAGCGGGCAACTGGTGAACGGCCACGGCTGGACCCGCCTGAACGTCCAAGACTGGGCCGGTTCCACCGCCTCCACCGAGCACCCGGTCGCCACGTTCCGGCCTGCCCGGGCGAACGGATATGACCGCTGCTCCTGCCACACCAACCTGTGCACTCGGGTCGCCACCCAGGAAGACCTGTTGTGTGACGAGTGCAGGGGACACCCCGACTGCCAAGTAGCTATTGACTACTAGTCACGGGTCTGTTTTACTTCCCGTATGGCGACCGCACAGCACACCACGCTCGAAGGCTACCGACGCGCCGCAATCCGCGCGAACCTAGAGCAGTCCATCCGCGACTCCCGCGACGCCAACCGCCCGTCAACCATCCCCGGCACCGCAGCCTACACGCGCGAATGCGCCGAGATGGCCGAGTTCTACGCCATCATGCTCGCCCCCGCTCACCTCTACTGCCAGGACTGAGACGGCTAATCCCGGAGTTGTGCAGGTGGTTGAGGCAGAACGGCCTGATCAACAAGCCGTTCATGTCCCGTCTGCCGCTTGGAGCATCGTTGAACAGCCCGGTGCATTACTACCGGGAATGGCGCCTCATGCGTACGCGCTCGGGGGATTGGTACCGCAGGGCCATGCGTGTCTACGGTCGGCGCGTCGCTCTAGTTTCAGTGTTCACGAACTTGCCCGCAGGAAACCGTCCAGCACAACCTGGGTTAGAGCCGGGGTTCAGCCGGCCCGGAGTTGTCAGGGAAAGATTGCAGCTAGTGACTGGTTGTCAAGCCCGGTCGGTGCTGCTAGTCTTACCTTCGGTTCCGCAAACCGAACGATAGCGGGTCCCGGTTGCAGGGTCAAGCCTCCCGGGGCCCGCTTCGTTACGAGGGGAGACGCCTTGCGCATCGTCACCGCTGCCGACCTGATCCCTAACGGCTGGACGTGCGAGGGCTGCGGCTACCTGTTCGATGTGGGGGACGTGGCCTACGGTGAACTGACGGGCATGGTCGGCCCTGACCCGGTCGAGTCCAACTGGCGCTGCGTGACATGCCGTGAAGCGGCTGCCTAGACTCACCACGCTCGGCGGGTATCTGCACCCTGTGGCGTACCCGCCGAGCGCCACCTTCCAGACTAGGATCACGCTTGTGTGGACCGATGACGAGCCTCTAGCCGACCGTAGCGTGTGGTTGGATGTCGCCCTCGGCTTGTTCATCGTCGCTGTGCTGGTTGGGTTCGTGCTGTGGGTGCTGCCGTGAGCGTGCCAGTTGAGATCGATGACCCGGTAGCTGACGTGCTCCGCTGGCAGCGGGCTAATGAGCGCCGCGCCTACTTGGCTAGCGAGTTCTACAAACGACAGGAAAGAGAACTGGCTGAGCGGCAGAAGATTCTAGAGTCGGTCTGCCACTACTGCCAGGTGCCAGCAACTACCCGGGACCACATCGTCCCCCGTTCGCGTCTGGCCGTCGTCCGGGACCGAACGATCCTCAACACCGTGCCGGCCTGCCAGCCCTGCAACAAACGCAAAGCGGATCTAAGATCCGACTGTCGCTGCCCGATTTGCGTTCAAGCATGGGCTGTGCTCGGACCCTCTGAACTGGTAGATGTACGACTGATGACAATGAGTTGCCTGCCCGATGACTAACCCCCCTACGAGTGTATGGCCGGACCCGGAGTGTGTCTGCCTGAAAACATGGGAGAGCCTCGGCCGCCTCTACGGCGTTGACATGGGCCGGGGATGGGTGCGAACCACTACTGACCCGGGATGCCCACGCCACGGTGCAGACGCGCCACCACTCGAACCGGTGGATATACTCACTGACCGGATCATCGCTGATGACGCTGATCTACTTGATCGACTAGCTGCCGATGACTAGCCCCGACCAGTTCGACGGCGGTATCAACGAGGACGACCGCGACCAGACGGAAGCCGCACTGGCCGCCGCTATCGCCGCCCTGTTAGCGGCTAAGGCTGCTGGGGCGCCATGGCTGAGTCTCGTGCAGGGCTCGCTGAGCGGGATCGTCACCGACTACTTGCGGCGCTCCGCGTACGACATGGCTACCGCTGCCGGCATGTCCTCCACGGAAGCCGCGCAGGCCGCTGACGAGGCCACCACCGCTGTGCTCGGCGATGTTGAAAGGCACAGCGCTGAATGGCTCAAGATCAGCGCGGACGACAGAGCCCCTTTAGAGGGCGGTCCGATGGACGCGGACCAAGCTGAGCAGGCAGCGGCGATCATCGGCCGGTCATTAGCGACATATAGCCGCGAACGGGTCAGGGAAGACATTGCCCGACGCTTAGGCGCTCGGTACAAGACATGGGTTACACGCGGCGACAGCCGCGTTCGGCCCGCACACATGGAGTTGGCCGGGAAAACAGTCCGCCTCGATAAGCCGTTCAATGTGAATGGGTCGGACCTGATGCGCCCGGGCGATCCTCAAGCCCCACCCGACCTTGTTATCGGCTGCCGTTGCCACCTCGCGTTCAGCATGAAGCCGATTACCGCTAGCAGTGTTTGGCTTATCACCGCTGAGAAACTTGAACAGTCGATATGAATTGGCCACCGATCTAATCTAACTGCTAAAGTAGGCACTGTGCACGGTTAGGTGCGGCCGGGTGAGGTAGGGCGTGTCCGGGTGGATGAGGCGTGGTGCGGCAGGTACGGCCCTTGACTAGTAGTCACTAGCTCTGGCAGGATTAGGGATGGCCGCATGCGGCGGCCAAAATCCCATCTAACGCCTGGAGGCGTAGTGACTACACCCATCGTCAACATCGAACGGATCGGGACCGAAACGATCGACGTCCCGATCATCGGCACAACCCCGCTGATCATGCACCGGTTCTCCGAGAAGGCGAAGCGGCAGATGCTCGACACCCAGCAGGGTAAGAAGACCCCGAAGCAGAAACGGGACCCGCAGGCCGACTACGAGGCCAGCATGCACCGCACTGACGACGGCTACGGCTTCCCGGTGCTCGGGTTCAAAGCGGCCACGGTCGGCGCGGCCCGGTTCTTCGGTAAGGACGTGAAGATGACCGAGCTGCGGCAGTTCATCTTCATGCACGGTGTCCCGTCGAAGGACCGTTCGGAGATTCTCGTCCCGATCACGGGCGAGCCGAAGATGCGTGAGGACATCGTCCGTCTCTCACTGGCTAGCACGGACCTTCGCTATAGGGCCGAGTTCGCTGACTGGGCCGCGACCCTCGTCGTCACCTACGTGACGTCCGCCCTGTCACGGGACAGTGTCCTGTCGCTGATCGACGCGGGCGGCATGGGTGTCGGTGTCGGGGAGTGGCGCCCACAGAAGTCCGGCCAGAACGGCACCTACGCCATTGACGAGTCCCGCAAGGTGACCGTCCACCAGGACGAGGAGAAGTAGCAATGGGCAGCCTCCGCGACGAAATGACCAAGATCTACAAGCAGCAGAAACGTCTGACGGCAGAGATCGTCGTGGAGGCTGCCACCCCCGCATCCCACCCGTTACACAATCGGTTTGAGTGGGACAATGATGTCGCTGGCCACAAGTACCGGTTACGACAGGCCGCTGACATGATCCGGGAAATAGAAGTCAACTTTGTGGTTGATGAAACCCCGGTCCGGGTCCGGGAGTGGCACGCGGTGCGTCGCGACTCCACGTATGAGCCGATCGGCGACGTGATTGAGGATGAGTTCTCGACACAGTTGATGTTGCGGCAGGCGGAACGGGAGTGGACTCAACTGTGGGAGCGGTACCAAGATCTGGCCGGGTTCATTGCCCTAGTCAAGGGCACGGTCAGCAGTAAGCCAGCTTAGGGTTACGCGTGGCTAGGTCCGTCTCGGCCCGGTGTGTTGTGGCAGGTAAGGCAAGGTTAGGTCGGTGTGGTTAGTTCGGGTTGGGTCCGGTTCGGCAGGTTTGGCGTGGCAGTGTATGTCATGGCGTTATGGTGTTCGGTAGTGCGTGGTAAGGCAGGCATGGTGGGGATACCTGTCGGGTGAGGTGTGGCAGGCGGGGCGCGGCATGTCACGGTGCGGCTAGGTGGGATGCGGAGGGGTGAGGCAGGTACGGCGAGGTGGGGCATGGCAAGTCGCGGTGAGATTTGGTACGGCAGGCACGGTCAGGTTAGGTGAGTCGCGGTGTGGCGCGGTCGGCCGTGGCTAGGTACGGCAGGTGGGGCGGGGTTAGGCCGGTTTGGGCTAGGCACAGTTGGGTGTGGCAGGCACGGCTAGGCGTGGTGTGGCATGTTTCGACATGGATGGGTTTGGTGAGGCAGGTATGGCGAGGTGCTGTTGGGTCGGTTGTGGCTAGGCGAGATGCGGTATGGCGGGGCTTGGCGGTATGGAGGTTGACTGAACTCGTAACTGAGGATCAGGTCAGTCGCACATTCCGCGAAGCCGTCGCTAAGCAATGGCCGAACAGCCAAGCCGCCTATCTCGTCACCTGCAAGCGGTGCGTGTCAGTGTGGGCTGCCGTAGCCGTGGTGCTGCTCCCCGCGCGGGTTTGCCGTGTTCTGGCACTGTCGTCGGCTACCATCCTTTTCAACGACTGGCGTAATGATCAAGCGTCAGCGGCGTTGAGTCGGAGGATGGCAGCTAGTGGCGGTGTTCAGCGGGCGGGCGAAACAGACTAAAGCCAACGCCCCCCGAGCGATCACGTCCGCTGCGACCCCTGTCCGTCTCCGTAACCGCTCCGAGCTAGAGACACTCCGGAACCGGAACGCTCTCAGCCACGCATGGCAGATGGAATCCTGGCGCGTTTACAACGCGGTCGGCGAAGTGTCCTACGCGTTCAACCTTGTCGCGGCGGCCCTATCGCAGGTGCGCATTCACCCTGCGGTGGTCGTCAACCCTGACGAGCCCCCGACAGAGGTCACTGACGCGTCGAAACTGGCCCTGCCGGACGGTGGGGAGGTCGGCGCCAAGGGCGGCATCGACCCGCGCCTAGCTGCGAAGGCCCGCGAGTACCTCGGGAACCTGAACAGGGGCGTCGGGATGGCGTCGCTGCTCCGCTCCTACGCGTTGAACAAGCAGATAGCCGGCGAGTGCTACCTCTGTCTGATCAACGACAGGTGGGCGATCCGGTCCACGTTCGAGATCATTGTCGATCCGGGCGGGAAGATGAAGCATCAGCCGTCCGCGTCCACGATGGGCGGCCTGCCGGAGGATCTTCCCCCGAAGTCGGCTGTGTACAGGATGTGGACTCAGCATCCGCAGTTCAGTGCGGACCCGGACTGTTCGGTACGGCCGGTGCTGTTCCTCTGTGAGCAACTGATTCTGTTGAACCGCATGATGAATAACACGATCCGGTCCCGGATGAACGCCGGGATTTTGAAGGTCGCCGCGTCGATTATCGCCGCGTCCCGCACACCGGGTACTGAAGGCAACGTCGACGACAACGGTGTGGAGGAACTGTCCCCGTTCGAAACCGACCTGCATGCGGTGATGACGCAACCCGTGCAGGATGATCAGGCCGGGGCTGCGGTGATCCCGATGGTTGCGATCGTTCCGGACGAGCTTGTGGGGCCTGGTATCGAGTGGCTTTCGTTGGCGCGGGATATCGACGAGCACTTGTTGAAGCAGTCGGAGAATGTGCTGCTGCGGATTTTGCAAGGCCTCGCCATCCCAAAAGACCTCATTACCGGCTACTCGGCCGTTAGGTACTCAAATGCGACACAAGTGTCAGAGGATGTGTACAAGCAGTCCGTCGAACCGCTAGCCCTCGCGTTCGTCGACGACATCACTGACGTGTACCTCCGACCCCTGCTCCGCGCCGACGCGAAAGTCGAAGGCTGGGACCTCGAAGAAGTCGAGAAGATCGTCGCCTGGTTCGACGCGTCCGCTGTCACAGCCCGACCCGACCGTGGCGCCGATGCTGACGCGGGTTGGGACCGGGGCGCCCTCTCTGACGACGCGTGGCGGCAGGCGCACTCATTCAACGCTGAGGACGCCCCCAGCGAAGACGAAGTGGTGATGCGGGCGTTCCTGCAAAAGGAGCAGTGGCCACCGAACCTGATCGACTATGTGGCACGCGAACTGCTGCCCCAATTCTTTAAGGGCGCCGGTCCGCTGGTGACGCAGCAATCCGTCGGCATGAACGAAGCGAACGCTGCAACGTCTCCACTGAAGAAAGCTAAGACGGCTGTTCAGCAGCCGAACCCTAGCCCGGCGAACAACTTCAGCCAGAACCCGGCCGGATCTAATGATCAGGACGTACCCCCGGGTGGAACCTTGCCCCCGAGGGCGGCGCCATGATTTCCCCTACCACGCCGTGGCTCACCATGGCGTACACCACCATGCCGTACCGCGCCTCGGCATCCGCAGTCTACGGCATCAAGCGTGTTAATCTTCGCCGAATCTCAACGGTGATCGTTGGAAGGAAACGCCCGTGAGTATGGTCCCCATCGTGGCGAGTGTCGCCGATCTTCCCGCCGCTATCGCCTATGCGCAGGACCGCCCGCAGTCCCGCTGGTATGTGTCACGCCGTGCTCACGCGTTCGAGGCGGCCGACCAAATCCCGGCTGAGTGGGGTGACGCGATTACGGCGGCGTCAGGCGCCCCGTCAACGGATGAGATGGCGGCGCTCGGGAAGAAGGGGCAGGCGCTCCGGAATGAGGACGGGAGTTACTCCTATCCGACCCGGAACCGGGGGGAGCTTGCAAAGGCTTTTCAGGCGTATGGCCGGGCCCGGAATAAGGTCGCGGCGAAACGGTATCTGCTGCGACGTGCCCGTTCCTTGCATGCCACTGACTTGATCCCGGATTCGTGGAAGCCGCTCCGTGCTGCTGCCGCCCCCGCCGATGAGGTGGCGTTGTGGGTGTCGCAGGTGCGTGAACTGCTCACGTCGGCGGGCCTTGACCCGGATGAGGTTGAAGCGGACACCGACGGTTTCGAAACCGACTACCGGCAGTATCAGGACAATCCGCAGGGCTACGTGGATGAACTGATCGCCGCCACCCAGGAATCCGACGACGAGGAAGAGACACCCGATGATGAGTCTGCGGATGAGCCTGTGACCGAACCCGAGGCGACCGTGGCCCCGGCTGTGCCTGCCGTGCCGATGCCGGTAGCGGCAGCCAGCTACCTGACCAGCACCACGTCCAACCCGGCGTCGGTGACGCAGATTTTCACGGCATCCCCGCCCGCTCAGGTGCCGCCACAGTTCGACATGGATTCGTTGGTGGCGGCGATCAAGGCGGCGTCGAAGGAAGCGGTTGATGAGGCTCTCACGGCGGCGGGGAAGAAGCCGCTCGTGGATGACACGACCGGGGAGCCACTCCCCCCGGGAGACGCTGCGCTGGTCCCGGACGGTATGGGTGCTGACATGACGGACACCCCGGATGCTGCCCCGGTGGATGTGGAGGCGGCTAAGACTGCCCTGCGGGACCGGTTCGGGTCGAAGCCGAAAAAGAAGGCCAAGCCTGCCGATGCGGTGCCTGTCCCGGTGACTGCTGCTGTGTTGCGGGAGCGGATCGCCGCGCGTAGTGCGGGCTGATTGTGGCGGAACGCCGCTGGGAGGTGCCTCTCGATGTTGCGCGGGAGGCGCGTCGTCTCGCTGTCACCGCATCGGGGGTTGACGCTGCCCGCCTGAGGGATATCGGGTCACGGATGCCGGTGGGTCGGGTGACGTTCCTAGCGCTGCTGGCGTCGGGTGTGAACGGGAAACTCGGGGCGTGGGTTACCCGCCAGTACGGGCAGTCGGTGGATGTAGCGGCCGACGCTGACGTGAGAGTGTTGACGGCGGCAGGTATCGAGTCGCCTTGCCTGAACACCTGTTACGGGATTGTGGACGGGGACCGGGTCAGCGCCGTCATCCGTGCCGGGGCTGACGGGACGGAGCAGTGGACGGCCGACGGCTGGCAGGCAGTCCCCACTGACCTTGAGCCGACCGGACTCAACTACATGGAATTGGCGGGCGACGTCCTCACCGACGCACTCGCCGCATGCGCCGACGGCCACAGTCTGCTACTCAGGGCCGCCACGCCGAAAGCGTTCCTCCCGAAACGCATCCCCCTCACCGCAACGGCAGGCGCCTCAGACGGCGTGTACGCAGCCGTGGATGAAGTGGACACGACGGCAGTGCTGAACGTGTTCCAGGTCGCTGACGGCGTCGTGTACGCCCGCGACGACGGTGAATGGGTGCCGGACCGTGACACGCTCACCCACCTGCTTGCCGCCGGGGTGCCCCTCGCGTTGCTCCCCCAGGGCGACGTGCCGCCGATGCTGCGGCAGATCGACGACCATGACGCGGTGTTCCCGATCGTCGCCGCCGATGTTGCACCATCTACTGACGTTGTAAGTCCAATCGACACACCCACCCCTGAAACTGCCACCCCGGATTTCTCCGACGGCGTGATGGTCGCGCTGCCCCTAGATGACGCGACCGCGCAGCAACTCGCGGTGCCGGGTGGGTTGGACCCGGGCGAGATGCATGTGACTCTCGCCTACTTGGGCAACACGGGGGACTGCCCGGTAGACGCGGACGGGTTAGCTGAACTGGTCGCACAATGGGCGGCCGACCAGCAACCCCTGTCCGGTGAGGTCAGCGGCCCGGCAACGTTCGAGGGCAGCGACAACGCCGACAACCCGGTACAGGTGGCGCTCGCGGACGTACCCGGTTTGAGCGAGGCCCGCAACTCCCTCGTGGATCACCTCAGCAGCAACGGTGTGCCGGTGGATTCGACGCACGGATATACGCCGCATCTGACGAGGGCGTACTCGGCTGACCCGGTACCGACAGATGGACTCGGCGGCACACCCCTCAGTTTCGATCAGGTGGGGGTGTGGCACGGGCAGGACCAACGCAACATCCCGCTCGGCCCGGTCACGGCAGCGTTCAACCCGTCGGAGGCGCGCGACCCCACCGGAAAATGGACCGCTGGGGGTGGCAGCCAGGTCAACGCGTTGGAGGCGAACCGGAAAACGACCGCCCCGCATGCCGCACCGAAAGCGAAGACGGTGGTGACGAAGCCGTACAAGTCCCCGGCAGGTGGCGGGGGTGGTGGTGGCGGTTCAGCGGCTGCTAAGAAAGCGACCGCCGCTAAGAAGGCTGCCGCGTCTAAGGCCGCGCAAGTGCAGAAGACAGCGTTACGTGACGCGGTAGCGGCGAAAGAAAAGGCAGCGTCAGCAGCAGAAACGGCGTTGCATCAAAAGTTCAACGACGCGCAATCCGCGTCACTACTCGGCGAGCAGCAGCACCGCATCGACTACATGCGGAAATACGCCGCTGCTAGCCCGGCGCAGCGGAAAGCGATGCGGGTAGCGGAAGCACAACGACGCCTCGCCTGGCAGACACGCCGCGCGGAAGCCGCCGCTAAAGAAACAGCCCGGCATACGGCAGCGACGAAAGCGAACGCCGCTAGCAAAGCGAAACTGGACGCTCAGTTGAAAGCGCAGATTGCTGCTATCGACGCGCAGTTGGCTAAGCAGTTCCCGCCTGCTGGTACCCCGACGCCACCTCCGGTGAAGGCGCCTGTCAAGGCGAGCGCCGAGCCGGTAGTCGCAGACGCCGACCCGCATACGAATACCCCGAACCAGCTTCGCGAGTATTGGGTGCACGGACCGGGCGCCGCTAAGATCAAATGGGGCGTTCCGCATGATTTCTACCGCTGCGTGGAGCAGTTATCTAAATACGTGCACAGTGCGCATGTCGTCAAGGGGCAGTGTGCGAGTCTCCACCGAATCGCTATCGGGGTTTGGCCGGGCCGTGAGCATGGAGCTAAGGGGCACTGATGACCATCTCAATTTTCCGCGAGGCTGACCCGTTGCGTTTGGATGAGCCGTTGATCGCGGCGTTGACGGCTGACGCTGGCCCGGTGCAGCCGCCTGCGGAGTGGTTTCAGCCTCCGGAGATGCTACGGCCGACTCCGATCACTGTGACGCCAGCAGGTCAAGTGTTCGGGCATATTGCCTCCTGGAACTCGACGCACACAGGGCTGCCCGGGAACGTGCGTCCACCGAAGTCGCGCAGCAACTACAGCTACTTCCGCACGGGGGTTGTGGCTACCGCTGACGGCTCCGACCAGCCTGTCGGGCAGTTGACCCTAGCCGGCGGCCACGCACCTCTCAGTGCGGATGCTGGCCGCGCGGTGCAGCATTACGACGACACCCGCTCCGCTATCGCTGATGTGAACGCGGGGGAGGACCGGCACGGCATCTGGGTGGCGGGTTCGCTGCGGTCGGATGCCACCCCGGAGCAGATCCGCGCCCTGCGTGCATCGGCGCCGTCGGGTGACTGGCGGGTCATCAACGGCGCCCTCGAACTGATCGCCGTCTGTCAGGTGAACGCCCCCGGGTTCCCCGTACCCCGCGCGGAATGCTTAGTCGCGTCCGGTGCGGTCACTGCTTTGGTCGCAGCGGGTGCACAGGACATGTTCGGGGTGCGGATGCTAGACGCGTTCTTCACCGACCCTGCCGCGCTCACGGCAGCGATCGATGCCCGGGTGGAGCACCAGTTGACTAAGCGGGAGTTGCGGGCCCGTATCGGCCGGTGACCCCGGATCGTTAACCACGCGGAGGTGATCTTGCCGTGTCGCGTGATCTTGCCGGGTGGTTAGCGGGATATTCTGCATACGCGCATGCAGTACGCGCACCAACACTTACAGACTGTTAGGGGTGCCGGGTGCGTGGCTACGATGAGAAAACAGGATGACTGTGTTGTCCGACGTGATCCCCACCGTGG
>Ga0137410_10002806_pt1 | contig 11836 bp, 3 predicted proteins | sample CZODoug1_16funga_FD_108878 | JGI IMG/M metagenome (GOLD analysis project Ga0137410, IMG submission 108878) | Vadose zone soil fungal communities from Angelo Coast Range Reserve, California, USA - CZODoug1_16fungal (Illumina Assembly) | ecosystem: Environmental > Terrestrial > Soil > Vadose zone... | reverse complement strand
CGAACTTCTTGCTCCCGACAACGCGCAGGAAAATAGGAACAGGGGGACCTGCCGCCAGAAAATCAGTCAGTTGCAAGTCTTGATCTAGACGCGAGGGTGTCCGCACCGCCCGCGAAACCGCTGCCCAAACGGACTGGTGTTCCGTCGGTGTCCACAGCAGGCGCGCGTCGGGCTGCCATTCGAATCCGCTGTAATTGTTGTGTTCAAATTTTGATCCCAATGTTAACGAGAGCCGGTTTGTAATGAGAGGGATACGGTCTTGCAAAAACCAGCTATAGATACTGTCCGTTTCTTCGTGTGGTTCAAAATCAAGTGTTTCAAAGTGTTGGATAATCTTGTCCGGACTCCACCGCGCGCCTATCCCGGTTAAGATGTCTTGATTTCCAACCATCTTTAAGTGGTAGAGAAAATCGATGTCGAAGGTGTTGCGAATTTCATCGAGCTGCGGGCTAAAGCGCGACGTCCGGTCGTAATACGCCTTAAGCTGAATGTCGGAATCGCCGTCGAGTTTGTGCCGCCACTGCCCCAGCAAATTCCCGCCTGCAACATCATGAGGGCCATCGAACACTTGCACAGAGGGGGGAGAATAGAATGAGATTGCGACTCTTTCGCCGTCACTCCCTTTGTACATATCCCCTTGCAACGTGAATGAGTCGCGAGTAGTTGTGTCCCAATCCATTCGAAAACCAAGCTGGCCCGTTCTCCAATAGTCGAAATTTGAACCGTCAGGATGGAATTCGTGGCCGCGGATAAACCCTTTTCCATATACGCGGTAGTTCAATCCCTTGCCGTTGTCGCCCCCGTAGCGGGCTGCGCCAATACCCTGGTCTATATTTCCAGACGTTGCCGAAACCAAAGCCCCGTGCGTATCCTTGGCCCTCTTGGTGATTATGTTGATGACCCCGTTTACCGCATTTGCCCCCCAGATAGTGCCGCCAGGCCCGCGAATGACCTCGATCCTCTCGATATCCTCCAGCAATGTGTCCTGCACCTGCCAATAGACACCAGCAAAGAGCGGCGTATAGACGCTCCGCCCATCAATCAGCACCAGCAACGATTTGGAGAATTGGCCGCCGAATCCGCGAATACCTACCGCCCAATGATCGGAATCCGTTCGCGCCACTTCGACACCCGGGGCCAGCCGCAGGACCTCCGGTATGCTGGTTGCTCCCGACCTTCGTATGTCCTCTTGTGTGATGACGTAAATCGCCGCCGGAGTTTGCCACACCTGCTCCGGCTCTTTCGACGCAGTTGTAACTTCCACATTGCCAAGCTCTTCCAAACTCAGTTTCTTCAAGCTTCCAGTAGCCGTCTGGTCAGCGTTTGGGCCCTGAGCCCAACAAGCTTGCAGAGGCGCTACAAGCGTGAGAGCCAATGTGAGTGGAATCACGGCCGTGATGCGCCCAAACGATCGCAACACTAACAATAATGCGGATAAGAATCGTCGGAAGCGGTGGAAGTCGCCTCGAACCATGTGTTTGACTCCCCAATTTGGGGACAAGTTAAGGTTCTGTCGGCGGTTGGATTGGAGAACCATAAGGTAGCCCTGATCATTAAAAAGCGTAGCACTGCCTTCCGCATGTACATGGTTAAGATTTGCTTAGAATAATTAAACGGTTACTAACGAGAAGTGTGAAGTGCGTAGGGCCTACATACCTCTATTTTGTATTCAGTGAGAAAAGAACACTGTTTCATTTATTGTTTTTTGGGTAGTGATACTGCAAATCCGCCGGCAACCGCCCTGATCGCTCTCGCGTGTTGTATCCGAGCTGATATTTCTGGTGCTCTGCATCTTCCGGATACGCTTCGCCATTCGAATACGGATACGGTTTCATCCCATGCCTCGGCAGCGGTTCCACGGTAAACGCGTGCGCCGCATAGAAATCCATGTCCTTTTCAAATCCATCCGCGTAAAAGAAATAGTCGCGCACCCATCCCGCAGGCAGCGGCTTCAGTTCGCTCGGGTCGAAATCCAGTTTCAATCCTTCGCCAGAACTGAAAATCACAAACCGGTCGTCTGCATTCTTCAGCAAGCTTTTCACATCTCCGTACCGCGTATAGTTCCCCGCCGCCCGCGCATAGGGCCCCGTCATGCTCCTCGCCGACCACGAATATTTCGTATCGCTCGCCGGAGTCAGCCGCGTTTCCTTCGGATATCCCAAAAACGCCAGGTTCGTATTTGCCAATGGTACGTTCTGCACTCGCGCATCGCGCGCATCGCCTGTCTGATCAATCTGCATCGCATCCCAATAAATCTTCAAATTCGTCACGATGCGAATTCGCCGCGTCCCTGCCGGAAGTTTTCCCGTCAGTTCCGCAACCATCGTTCGGTGCAACCCCGCCGGAAATCCCATGTCTTCGATCACGCGCTTCCAATTCCCCGCCGCATCCTGCGCTTCCACGTACGGCGCAATCACTTGGATCCCCGCCTGGTCCGCCGCGTACATCGAAGTCGCCGTGAAATAATCGGTATAGCCATCCGCAATCAATCGCAGCGGCTTTGTCGCATCCCAATTCCCCAAATCCAGTTCCACCCAATGCAGTTTCGCGAATCCCGCAAACGGCAACTCCTCGAAACTCGTAACGTATTTTCTGTCCGCCGCGGAAAGTAATTTCAAAACGTCATTTCCCTTGTCATCCCAAGCGCCCACTGGCGGATGCGCATCGCGGCTCGCCACCACGCGAAATTCCGGGAATGGCGGATTGCTCGCGAACCGCTCATTCGGAAACACGTCATACGCCGCCGGATGGTCGATCGCCAGCAGCCTCACCTGGTCGAGGTAAACCGTCTCTTCCATCGGCTCCATAAACCGAAAACTCAATTTCCCGTCGCGTTCCTTGACTCTCTCCCCGGAAACTTTCAAGTATTCCGTCGGGTCCGGCACATCCCGCTCGCCAGGAGCTATCCAATGTCCTACGACTCCTGGCCCAATCATGTCCGCAATAAATTCGTATTCCTTGCCGTTCCAAGAGAACAGCACCGGACACGAACTGCCGCGCCGGTCCAGCTCCGCCACCACCTGTGTCTTCTTCGCCGTCAATTTAATTTCATCCTGAGGCACGCCCGTCGGCCAAAGCAGCCGCACCACGTCTGCTTCTTTCTGACTTCCTAATCCCACGCGCAAGATCGGCGCGCTCTGCCCCAAATATCCAGACGATCCCGGCACTTCCCATTTCTGATACATCGGCCCGGCAAACACTTCCACTTTCGTCCCGATGCCGCTCTTGTTGTCGTTCAACGCCTTCAAATCCAGCGCCATCCAGCTGTTCGCCGTCGCGCCTTCGCTCCTCAGCAAAACTGGTGGCACGTCCGCTTGTGTGATCACCAAATCCGTTTCGCCATTCCCACGCAAATCCGCCGCAACAATCGCGCGGGGCTCCGACAATTTCACTTTGTCCAACCCAACTTCTTTCGTCACATCGGCAAATTTTCCCGCGCCCAAATTCCGCAACAGCCGTACCTCGCCGCCATTCGCGCCCGCTCCGACGGCAACCAAATCCAGCCATCCATCGTTGTCATAATCAATCGCTGCGATTCCCCAACCCTTCGTCCACCCAATATCCGGCAACGCCACGCGCTCCAGATGCTTTCCATCTACGTTCCGCCACAAGCTGATTCCCGGTGCGCCGGTGTGAGTAAACGCCAGATCCATCCACCCATCTTTATCAAAGTCAAAAGACACGACGCCTACCGCCGCCGGCAATCCCATCTTCGTAAAATCAATATCCATGAGCGGATGAAACGCGCCTTCGCGTGGATTCAGCAGCACCAATTCTCCCGCCGACCCTCCCGCCAGAATAAGATCGATTGCGCGGTCGTTATTGAAGTCGCTCGTCGCAATTCCTCCGCCTGTCGCCTCCGCGCCCAGCCGCGTCTCACCTGAAACATCTGTAAATGTCCCGTTGCTATTGTTTCGCCACAGCACATTTCCAGCTGCCACGCCGGGCGCCATCGTCACATACAAATCCAAATCTCCGTCGTGGTCGTAATCCACAAACGTCAGCGCCACGCATCCCTTCTCTCGCTTGATTCCCGCCGCCTGCGTCACATCCGCGAATTTCCCATCGCCCGTATTGCGAAATAGCCTCACGCCATCCGCAAAACAAACCGCTAAATCCGTCTTCCCGTCGTTATCAAAGTCCCCAGCGGCGCAGCCCATCCCTTTGCCAACAATTTTCAGTCCCGACTGCTCCGTCACATCCGCAAATTTTCCGTCACCCAAATTTCGCAACAACCGGCTCGTTCCATCTTCCGCTGCACTCACCAAAAACAAATCCGGCTTCCCGTCGCCGTCAAAATCAAAAAAGCACGCGCCCGTACTCGGCCCAAGCGCTGCCCCGCCGCTCGCCGCAATCGCTCCTTGCGTAAATTTCACCGCTATCGCTGCCGGCGCCGTCAACATTCCATTTTGTGCATACTCCGCCAATGAAAACTTTCCCTGGTCTCCGTATCCAGCGCCGAACGGCGTGCCCAGATGATTCGTCGTAATCTTCGAAAATTTCTGTAAATGCTCCCGCGCCGAATCGCCGTCACCTTTTCTCTGGTACGCTCGCGCAACTCCAAACTCCGCCGAAGCATGGAATGGAAATATCGCTATCGCCTTCTGATACGCCGCAATCGCCGCATCGTACTTCTGCAGTTGCGTATTCAAATAGCCGATAAAGTAAAACGCGTCCGCCTCGTTCGGCGCGATCTTCGTCACTCGTTCGAACGCCGCAATCGATTTCTCCAGCTCGCCCGTATCCTTCAGCACCAGCCCCAGGTTGTACCAGGCAAAGGGATCGTTCGGCCGCTTCTCCGTCGCCTGCGTCAACGCCGCGAGCGCCGCTTCCGATTTCTGCTGCGCCATCAGCGAAATCCCCAAATTCAATTTCGCCAGCGCGTAATTCCCGTCCGCCGCGAGCGCCGCATCAAATTCTTTCTGCGCGTCGCTAAAACGCTGCTGCCCCATGTACGCCACGCCAACGCTGTTCCGTTTCGCCGCCGCGTTCTGATCAACAGGCTCTGTCGCAGCGCGCGCCGCATCCGCTATTCGCCCACCATTCTCCGCGCGCAATCTCGCGCTCTTCACGCACACCAACACCAATGCTGCCCCAGCCAAAATCACGCCGGCACGGCGAAGCTTCATCCCCATCATTCTGTGTTTCCTTGTCTGCGCGGAGTTTGCTCCGAGCTCTCACCCTCGCGCGGAACTTTCCGATTGTGTCATAGCCCCATCCGCGCCCGCCACCTGTAGCGTACGCTTTAGCGTCCGTTGTCCCGAGCTAGGCCGTGGCGCTGCCCGTCGACAGGTGCAGAGTCATCCACGCCCATTCTTTTCGGCTCCAGCTTGACGCCTGTCTCCTCCGACACTTACTCTCGAAAACCTACAATGTCTTCCCTCCATTACGCGTCTATCGCAGAAGTTTCCGAACTGATCCGCGCCAAACAAATCTCGCCAGTTGAACTCCTCGATTCACAACTCGCGCGCATCGCCGCTCTCCAGCCAAAACTAAACGCTTTCGTCCATCTCGATCCGGACGCCGCGCGCGCCGCCGCACTCTCTGCCACCGACCAACTCAGCCGCAACACACCACTCGCCCCGCTCAATGGCATTCCGCTAACTATTAAGAGTTGCCACGACGTCGCCGGTTGGCCCAATCCGGCGGGCTCACTTCTCCGCGCCAAAGAAATTCCCTCTCGCTCCGCAACCATCGTCGATCGCCTGCGCGCGGCCGGTGCGATTATCGTCGGCACCACCAACACGCCCGAATTTCTCATGGCCTACGAAACCGACAACCGTCTCACCGGCCGCACCAGTAATCCCTGGAATCTCGCACACTCATCCGGCGGCTCGAGCGGCGGAGAAGCCGCAGCCATCGCCGCCGGTCTTTCCTTCGGCGGCATCGGCAGCGACGGCGGCGGCTCCATTCGCGTCCCCGCCCACTTCTGCGGCATTTGTGGACTCAAACCAACTCCGGGCCGCATCCCTAGCACAGGACATTTTCCACCCGGCAATAATTCTTACGGTTGGATCGGCGTCGTCGGCCCCATGGCTCGCACCGTCGCCGACGTCCGCCTACTCTTCAGCATTCTCGCCGGCCCCGACGCTGACGACGCGCTCACCGTCCCTGCATCCATTCAAGAGATTTCTGCCGACGCCGCGCGAAAAACGCGCATCGGCATCCTCGACATTTCCTCCGTCGGTCCAGCCACACCCGAATCCCTCGCCGCTGTCTCTCACGCCGGAAAACTCCTCGAACAATCCGGCTTCCACATCGAGCCGTTTCAAATGCACAGCCTCGATCGCGCTCTCGATCTCTGGTGGTTTTTCTTCGGAACTTTTATCAGCCAACTCTTCGCGCAAGCCGTCGCAGGAAAAGAATCGCAGCTCAGTCCAATTTTCGTGGATTACATGAACGCCGCGCGCGTCGCCTCGCCAATACCAATGCTCGAATTCGTCGCAAAATCCGCCGCACGCGATTTCGAACGCGCTCGCATCCTCAAAGCGATGGAAGAAGTTCCCATTCTCTTGTCGCCAGTCTCAACAACGCCTGCCTTCCGTCACGGCGAAGGAACCTGGCGCTCGCCCTACGGTTATCGCGAAACGATGCGCCACTCACAATGGCTCAATCTCGCCGGACTCCCCGGCCTAACCATTCCCATCTCAACGTCCTCCGACGGTCTCCCCATCGGCGTCCAACTCATCGGCCGCCCCTTCTCCGAAGAACTTCTTCTCTCCATCGCCGAATCCCTCGAACTCGCCCGCGGCCCCTGGCAACCCCCGGGAACGCCGATCTCCTGATCGGCTCCAGTAGCATAGGCTTCAGCCTGTGCTCTTACGACCGCCACCCTCGTTACGCCCAAATCGTTCTCGTACCAACACGTCCGTTATTCCTCTGTCGATTGCGACGCGCACAGCCGCTACTCCGCCTTCCCCACCTCCGGACTCGGCACCCGCTGCTCATCAATCCGCGCCTTATCCTTATCCAACACCTCATCGAACAATCTCTTCGACTCCGCCAACTCCGCTCGCCCTTCCGCCGTCCTCCCCAACTTCAACAAAACCTGCCCGCGCAGCAATCGCACCTTATGGCTATTCGGCGCATACTTCTCCGCCACATCCAAATCCTTCAACGCATCCGCCTCTTTCCCATCCCGATGCAACAATCGCGCCAACTCCAGCCGCGTCTCCGGCAATCGCGGCTCGATCGCCAGCGCCGCACGGAATTCCTTCACCGCCTCCGCATCCTGCCCCGAATTCAAATAAAGTTTCCCAAGTTGCTCGTGGCTGTAAGGCAAATCCGGCGCCGTAGCAATGTCCTTGCGAAATTCCTCCTCCGCGCGCTTCGTATCCCCCAAATGCGAATACGCAAACCCAAAATTGAAATGCAAGAACGGCAAATTCGCATCGCCCTTCTCAGCCTTTTCTAATTCTTCCAGCGCTTTGTTATCGTCGCTTCGCGTCAGCAGCGCTTTCCCCATCAACAAATGAAACTGCGGCGTATCGCCGCCCACTTCAATCAGCCGCGTCAGCGCTTTCTGATCGGTTGCCTCATCCTTCGCATAAAACGCCGAATTCCCCAGCACGTACAAATAAACAAATTGATCGGAAAACTGTGGCCACAACGGCGCCAGCGCTGTCACCGCTTCCGCGTGTCTCTCCACAAACGAATAACTCAACCCCAGCAAATACCGCGCCTGCACGGAATCCGGCTGCTCCTTCACCACTCTTTCCAACGGCCCGATCGCATCTGGATAATTTCCCCGCTTATATTCCACCAGCCCTATGTTCAACCGAATGCCCGGCTCATTCGGTTGCAACCGCGCAGCCTTCTTCAAAAATCCCAGCGCCTCGTCCCACTTCTTCCGCCGCATCGCGATCACGCCAAGGTTCGTATACGCCGGACCCGCCTTCGGATCCGCCGCCAGCACTTCCTTAAAATCGCGCTCCGCTGCGTCCAGATCTCCCCGCTGCAAGTCCGCTTGCCCCGCCGCAAAAACTTTCTGTGGATCTCTGCCCTGGCCTGTAGCGCTAAGCGCAGACACAAGCGCCGCCAGGATCGCCAACGCGACCGCAAAACTCCTTACCGCGAAATTCGTCACACTTTCACCTTCGTCGCTTTGAAAATTCATCGTCAGTTTCTGGCACACTTCTGTCAATTGCAAGACATCTCGCTCCGCCGTGAACGTTTCCGATTCCAGCACACTGGTCAAACATCGTCCTGTTAGCCCGCCAGCTTCGGCTATAAAATGCCTCCAACTTGAATTTCTTGCTTGACACAAGCACGAATCTGCTTTATTAACTCGTTTTAATAGCTGCGGGGTTCAGGGTTTGTACTTACAAACCCTGACCTGAAAAAGTCTCGGGGTTTGTACAAACTCTGAGCTGAAAAAGTTGGGTGCGTTTCGGTCGAGTGGGCAGGGGGTTCAGGGTTTCAGGGTTTGTACTTGCAAACCCTGAGGTACAGAGGTCGTACTTACAAACCCTGACCTAACGGGGTGGTCTGTGGAGAGCACTACGTATCTTGGTTTCTGCGCTTTCGTCTTTCCGCCTTCTTGCCTTCAGTCACGTTCGATAAAGAGTTCAATCTTTCTGGAGGTTGTATCGTGAAAGCATCTCACTCGCGCTCAATTCGTTCCCGTGTTGCAAAAATTGCCTGGCGGCCGGCTCTATTCGTCCTCCTCGCGGTACTTTGCTTCCCGCTTCTTTCTCATGCCCAGGATACCGGCTACATCGGCGGCACCGTCATCGACAAAACCGGAGCCGCCATCGCCGGAGCCGAAATCACACTCAAAAATTTGGCAGGCAGCCTTACCCGCAGCACTGTCTCCAACGGTGACGGCGCCTACGTCATCCCCGGCCTCCCGGGCGATTCGTACGACATGACCGTCACCGCGCAAGGCTTCCAGAAATTCTTAGCCAGGAAGATCGTTCTCACCGTCGGCGAAAAAGCCCGCATTGACGTCAGCATGACTGTCGGCGGCGTCAACCAAACTATCGAAGTCACCGGCGAAAGCGTCGCTCAGGTCGAAACAACTTCTTCTGAGCTTTCCGGTACCATCAACGGAAAGCAAATTACTGAACTGCAGTTAAACGGTCGTAACTTCGTTCAGTTGGCCACCATTGTTCCGGGTGTGAGCAATCAGACGGGCCAGGACGAAGGCACCGTGGGTGTGGCTGGCAACGTCGCTTTCAGCTTCAACGGTGGCCGCACCGAGTACAACAACTGGGAACTTGACGGTGGCGACAACATGGACAACGGCTCCAACGCCACTCTCAACGTTTACCCCAGCATTGACGCCATCGCCGAATTTAAAGTTTTAACCTCCAACTACGGCGCTCAGTATGGCCGAAACGCCTCCGGAACCGTGGAAGTCGAAACTAAATCCGGCACGAACGCTTTTCATGGTGACGCTTACTATTTTGGCCGCAATGATGCTTTGAACGCCCGCAACTTTTTTGAAGACAAGACCAGTGCGACGCCAAAATTCAAAAAGCATGATTTTGGTTACACCGTTGGTGGGCCCGTTTACATTCCCAATCACTATAATTCCGACAAGAAAAAGACTTTCTTCTTCTGGTCCCAGGAGTGGCGTCGCGATATCGTCCCTGGCAAAGTGTTTCACGTCGCCGTTCCTTCCATGGCGGAACGTGGTGGAGATTTCACGGATGTTTGCAGCAGCGCGGATTTCGTAAGCGATTGTCCCAATGTGTCCGATCCTTCCGCTATAGCCGTAGACCCAAATGCGGCTCCGCTTCTGGCTATGATCCCCCAACCGACGGTCACAGACCCCGCTGCGGCACTCGCGAATTGCGGTGGTATCGCCTGCTTCAACTCCTCTCCTTCTCAGCCTACACATTGGCGCGAAGAGCTTATCCGAGTGGACCACAACTTCAGCCCCAAGCTGCGCGCCACGTTCCGCTATATTCACGATTCGTGGGATACCGTCACCCCTAACACTTTATGGGCAGGGGACACCTACCCAACGATTCAAACCTCATTCGTCGGACCTGGCACTAGTTTTGTCGCCCGTCTGAACGCAGAAATCTCGCCCACGCTACTGAACGAATTTGTCGCCAGCTATACAGGCGATCACATCTTCCTAAAAAACCAGGGTGTCGGCGTGGTCTCGCGCTCAACCACCGGCCTTACGACGACCGGAATATTCTCCGATTTCGGCGACAAACTTCCAGACCTGGACGTTAGCGGTAACAGTTCATTTAGCGACTTTAGCGTAGGTCAGGCGTACATCCCTTGGAATAATGCCAACCCGACCTATACCTTGCGCGACAACGCCACCAAGATCGTCGGCAAGCACACCATGTTGTTCGGTGTCTACGCCGCCATTGCGCAGAAAAATGAGCAGAGCAGCTTCGGTGCCGTGCAGGGCGCCCTGACCTTCAGTGCGAGCAATTCCGTCGTCGGCACCGGCAATGCCTTTGCCGATTTGTTGCTCGGCAACATTGACACCTATTCCCAAGCAAACCTTGCGCCTAAATATTATTTTCGTTACCAGATCGTCGAACCTTATTTCCAGGACGACTGGCGAATCACTTCGCATTTAACTCTAAACCTGGGAGTCCGGCTAAGCCTCTTTGGTACGTACCGCGACAAATTTAAACAAGCCTTCAACTTTGAAGCGTCAAGGTTCGACGCTGCAAATGGACTCGCGATCGGCCCCGACGGTGAACTGGTCGACCCCGGGACAGGACTCGATGTGTCATTTAACGACCCTCGTGTTTTCAATGGCGTTGCGCAATGCGGCGCGTCCGGAATTCCGAGCGGTTGCGTCCACGGCCGCCTGTTTAACCCGGCACCGCGTATCGGTTTTGCATGGGACCCACGGGGTAACGGCAAGACTGCGGTTCGCGGCGGTTATGGCATATTCTTCGAACACGGCAACGGAAACGAGGCCAATGTTGAGTCACTGGAAGCCACTCCGCCGCTCGTCCTCGTGCCGTCACAGCCAAACATCGTCGGCTATACGAACATCGGATCCGGCGCCGGAACGATTCAGGCTTTTCCTCTGGGATTCAATACCATCGACACCAAAGGGATTTGGCCCTATGTCCAGCAATGGAACTTAAACATTCAGCACGAATTACCGATGCATTTTATTTCGAGCTTTGCTTATGTCGGCAGCAAGGGCACGCATCTTGGGCAAGGCCGCGACATTAACCAACTCTCGGCTTTGCCTTTGTCCGCAAATCCTTACGCGCCAGGTGAGGCGATTGGGCCAGACGACTGCGCAAATGGGACAACTCCAAGTGGTGTCGCGATTACTGGAACTGCTCTCGATCGTCTCAACGTTGCCTGTGGCGCCGACCCCAACCCGTTCCGGCCGTTTTTGGGTTTCGGCGGTCTCAATTTCATCCAGTACCAGGCGAACTCGAGCTACAATTCGTTCCAAATCGCCGTTAATCGCTCTCTTGCACCCGTTACCTTGAGTTTGGCTTACACCTATAGCCACTCTCTCGACAATTCCTCTGATCGCTTCGACTCCAGTTTCGTTGATGCCTTCGATGTCAGGCGGGCTCGTGCCAGCTCCAATTTCGATCAACGGCATATGTTGAATATCAGCTATGTCTACGATCTGCCTTTCTTCCTTCATTCCGGAGGAATTACGGAAAAGGCTTTAGGCGGCTGGGCGTGGTCGGGCATTATTTCCGTTCAGACCGGAACGCCTTTCAGCGTGACTGACAGCAATTTCTCGGACAACGCAGGTGTCTCCAATGGTGCAGGTCCGGGTACCTTTGCTGACCTGGTGGGTGACCCGAAATCCGCCGCCGGCTCCTGTGCCATATCTGCTGCAGGGCCTCAGCTCTACAACCCTTGCGCGTTCGCGGATCCT
>Ga0137410_10002797_pt1 | contig 11859 bp, 7 predicted proteins | sample CZODoug1_16funga_FD_108878 | JGI IMG/M metagenome (GOLD analysis project Ga0137410, IMG submission 108878) | Vadose zone soil fungal communities from Angelo Coast Range Reserve, California, USA - CZODoug1_16fungal (Illumina Assembly) | ecosystem: Environmental > Terrestrial > Soil > Vadose zone... | reverse complement strand
CCGAGCGAATCGGGGATCACGCCCCCTTGGGTGCGCTCGAAGATCGCCTGCACCTGCGGCGGCGTGATCGTCCAGCCGACGCTCGGCAGGTGGCAGCTGACGCAGCGCCGCCCGTTCGCCCCGAGGTCCCGGAAGAACTCGTTACTCAGGTCGATGTGACCTGCGGTGCTGAACGTAGAGGCGAATCCCGTCGAGTTGGGAAACGCAAGGCCGTTCGGAAGTTGCTTCAAGCGCTCGAATTCGGTGACGCTTGCTGGTGTGTCGTCGGCGAGCAGATTCGCCGGCGCAGCAAACAAGATCGACAGAACCAGACCGAAGGCGACAACTGTCGCGCTAGATTTCATGGTGGAACCCTCCCGTATCAGTGAAACCGCTTCGAAACCTTCATTCATCGGACATTGCTCGCAAGGCTCTTCCTCCTCGTCTCCGCGCCTCGTCGAACGGACCTCTGCAGCGAAGCGCGAGACAGGCACCACACATCAAGAAGACTGCGAGCGCGATCTCGACGGCAGCGACCGCGTAGTCGACGAGCGATGTGAGGAGATCCATGCGTCCTCGAGCCCTCCGCTTCCAGGTCCGCCTCTCGTTCTGTCCGCACTGTAGTTTTCCGCCGGGTACGGATTGGGTACGGATCGCGGCGCGGATGAGGAAAATTTCACGCGGCGGACGTGGCAGCGGATGGCCGCGGCCTGGCGCGTCGGCTCAGCGGGCGCGGCGTCTTTCAGCAGGCTGACGTTCGAGCCAATACCAGTATCCGCCGTCGGAGTGCGCCTCGTGGATGGCGAGTGGCGCCTCGACAGTCGGAGCGTGCAGTCCGTTCGATGCGCCCCCCTGGGGCGCGATGCTGCTTTCGCTTGCGCGCACGGGTTCGTCGGGGGTCGTCGACGAATCAGCTTGCGCTGCAGTCGACAACGCGACGGACACTGCCGCCGCCGCTCCTGCAATCGTCAGCAGAAGTGGAATCATGGTCTTCCAAGTTGCGCCTTGCATGATGCCCTCCCATTTCAATGGCCTCGTGTCGAGGCGCGCCAACTTTAGCGAGCGCGAGGGTACCGATCGGGTACGTGCGGCGAGGCAGCCGAGAAAAAATTCACGAAACCGCGAGGAAGTGCACGCAAGGAAAAAAAAGAAAGAGCGACGCTCGCGCGGGCGAGACGCGGCCGCTCCCGGATCAAACGGACTATCTCTGGAGCTGGCGATACAAGGCGAGGGTCTCGGGCGCGGGCGACATCCCCAATGCCGCGCCCAGCGTCTTCTGGCAGCGCTGGTATACGCCGACCGCGTCGGCTCGACGCGACAGCGCCTCGTAGCAGCGCATCAGCACGCGGTAGAGCTCCTCGGCCAGCGGCTCCACGCTCAGGCCCTTCTCCAGCGCGGTGATCGCCGACTGGAAGTCGCCCGCGTCGAACAGGCTGCGGCTGCGTTCTTCCAGCCGGCGCAGGAATTTGGCGCGCAGCCGCTCGCGCAGCGGCAGCGCCCAGTAACAATCCACCTTTCCGAGAAATGGACCCTGGTACAGCGCCAGCGCCTTGTGCGAGTCGGCATCGTTCAGCCCCCGCTCGCACGCCCACACGTCCACCCACACGTGGCGCGGATCGAGCGTGAAGCGATTGCCTTGCAGCGAGATCGCCTGATGGCCGAGAAGCTTCCGCAACCGGTGCAGCGCGATCGCGCAGGCCTCGTGCGCCGCGCCGCCCTCGGCGTCGGGCCACAGGGCCTCGGTGAGCTGAGCCTCGCTCACGTCGCGCCCGCCCAAGGCGATCAGCGCCATGAGCAGCTCCAGAGGCTTGCGCTGCGCCTTGGCGCTCGACAGAAGAGGCGTGCCATTGACGAGGACGCTGAAACGTCCAAGCGTGAAGATCCTCACCGGGAACGGCCAATCGACCGCCTCGGGCGTCGGGGCGAGCAGGCCGCGCTTCTTGATGAGCCGGATGACGTACTCGGTCTCGATGCCGTGCTCGAGCGCCACCGCGCACAGACGCGACATCACCTTGGGCAGCCAGACGGGATGAGCATCTACATAGTCGTGGCGGCGCCCCATGGCCAGCGCGGTGCGAAGCGCCGCGAGGCCCTCGGCCTGCTCTCCGTTCAGGAGCAGCGAATTCGCCTCCGCGATCCAGCTCATGAAAATGAAATGCGGGCCCGGCATTGCTTCAAGGAAGCAGCGTGCCTCCGCCAGCTGCGCCCGCGCCGGCTCGTGCTCGCCTTGCTCGATCAGGACCTGCGCCAGGACTATCCGGGAAAGGGCGACATTGAACAGGGCGCCGGCCGACTCGACGCGCTCGAGAGCGTCGAGCGTATAGTGCCGGGCCGCGTCGAGATCGCCTCGCAGCAGCGCGAGCGTTCCCTTGAGGTGGTTGAGAAACGCCACGTCGTGGCCACGCGAGGGAATCACCGAGGCTTCCATCCTGGCAATGACTTCGTCGGCCTTGTCGAGGTCTCCGGCGCTGGACGCGGCGTAGGCGACATACCCGTGAACCAGGGCGTCGAACAGGTGAACGCCGTGCTGACCCGCGATGCGCAGAACCTCGTCGGCGGCGCGGTACGCGGCGTCGGGCTCGGCCAGAACAAAGTGCAGGATCACTTCCCACGATTTCAACGCGATGAATATGAGGGGGGCGTCCTCGCGCACATCCGATATGCCCTGGATTTCGCGCAGCGCAGCGGCGCAGCGGCGATAGTCGCCGCGCCAGATGCCCAGGTGAAGCAGGAAGGCGCTGAGCGCAAGCTGCTGCTGAGGGATCGTGCTTTCGCGAAGCAGCTCCCATGCGCGCTTCTGCCACGCGGCGAACAGCGGGTGCTGCGGCTGGCGATACAGGACGCAGACGACGCTTGAGATCACGTGCGCCTCGATCTCGGGCGAGATCATTTTCTGGTCCTGCGCGACGAGCGCCTCGAGCTCGCGCATCCACCGATCGGTCGGAGTGAATTCGTTCGCCCCGATCCAGTAGCTGCTCAGAACGCCGGCACAGGCGAGAAACTGGCCGGCGAGCTCCTCTTCCCACTTGAAACCCGCGAAGGCGCGCTCGAGCAGCCCGCGGCCCTGAACCGGGTCGAGCGAGGCCAGCCGAGCCATGCCATGCCAATAGAGCAGCCACAGCGACCGCTCGCCGTGCGCCGCCGGTATCGAGGCGATCCAGGTCTCAAGGGTGCCGTGCCTGCCCTGCGCGAGGAGGCCTGCCGCGCGCCGGCAGATCAGACGCTCCAGACTCGTCCAATCGCCGGCCTCGCGATACAGCTGCGCCGCCTCCGCGATCTGTCCGTCCGATTCCAGAAGCTCTGCGGTGCGCCGGACGATCGAAGTCAGCTCGGCGCCGGAATACCTCGTCTGCGCGCGCGCCAGCAGGAACTGACGAAGCAGCGGATGAAACTCGAACGCGGTCTCGCTTCGATTCGTGAACAGGCACCGGCGATGGAGCGTCTCGAGGAGCTCGCCGGCGCTCTCGTTGCCGGTCAGCGTCGCGGCCATCGGCGGCTTGACGTGGTGCAGGAAAGCCGTTCGCAGCAGCAGGTCCTGGATGTCCGGCGAAGACCCGTTGAATATCTCGGTGGCGAAATAATCGAACACCTTTTGAGGCGACGCGGAAGGCGCGGCGGGACGGGCGTTCTGGCTGGTCCGCTGCTCGAGCAGCAGCACCAGGCCCGCGGCCCAGCCGTCGCACTGCGCGCACAGCGCATCGAGATCCTCGTTCCCGAGCGGCTCCGACGCTGAGACGACGGCCTCGATCTCGGCACGCGTCAGGCGCAGCGCTTCCCAATTCAGCGAGGCGAGCGTCCGTGCCGCGATCAGCCGGGCATACTCGGGCGGCGGCTCGCCGCGGCTCGCGACCAGCACGCGCATGCCTTCCGGAATTTCCGCAAAGACCTCGCGCAATACGCCGTGGACGGCGGAGGACTCGTCGAGCTCGTGGTAGTTGTCGAGCACGACGACGGTGCCGGGGGGAAGCATCCTGAACAGGGCCCGGAAAAAACGCCGGCCGAACCCCTTCAGATCGGGAAGATATTCGGGCGTCAGCAGAGGCAGGGCCTCCGCCTCGGGGTGTTTTGCCAGTGCTTCGCGGAGATAATAGAAGAAGGCCGCGACATCGTTGTCGCCTCCGTCGAGCTGATACCACAGCACCGGCAAGGCCTTCGCGGCAACGTAGGTCGAGAGCAGCGTCGTCTTGCCCGCGCCCGGGGGTCCGCTCACCCAGACCAGCCTTGCGTCGGACCGGTCGATCAGCTCGAACAATCGCGGACGAGCCAGCATCGCGCGCATCACCGGCTTGCTCAGCTTGGCGAGGGGACGAGCGTCGCCGACGTCGGTTATTCGGCGTCCTTGGGGTTCGGCTGCAGCCCGCGCCGCGGTCCTGCCTCTCGGATCAGGTTTGCGGCGTGGCATCGGTGTCTCGCATCGGCGCTAGAAAAAAATAGGGGCGGCCCGGGTGTGACCCGGACCGCCCCATGATCCCGCCGCCGCCCCGGGACCGCGACGACGTGCGCCGCCCCCGGTTTTCGGCCTCCCCGACGGGATCGAGGAGACAACACACCAAACTACTTGCCCAACACCGGCCCAGCTGTACGCCATGCGCTCGCCTCACGTCAGGTGAGTCTTGCCGGAGCGAAGCCTGCTTGCCTTCGCAACGATCAGGTGGGCAAGCGCGTGCCCGACGTCGCGCAGAGTCCCGATTGCGCGACAAAAAATCTCGGCCGCCGCATCGGCCTTGTGTATTTGCGCCTTCGCGACCAGTCGGTCGCTTTGGCACATCCGAATCTCATCGATACGTCCATCCAAGCTCGAGTGTCCGTTGATGTCCTTGCCCATGTTCCCTCCTGTCGAAGGAGCGCGGCACGCGATAAGCCGCGCAAAGCTGCGCGCGAGGGACGGCTCACGCCCCAAAGGCGCAGTCAGCGTTGTTGCAAACGACCGGGGAAGGGTGAAACAGTCGGGGACTGGGACGGAACTTGCTGTCGTCTCGCCGGGGCTGGGAATAGGCCTCAGCGATGCGTTGAGCGACGTTTATAGCACCTGCGCGATGCGCGAGTCAAGCGTATCGCGTTTTGCGAATATTGGCGTCATTCCTTGTCGCGAAGCTGAGCCAGTATGGCATTCGCGCCGGAAGTGGAGTCGACCAGATCGAAGGCCACGTCGCGCAGCAGCCGGCGTTGATCCCGGGCAAAGCGCCGCAGGCTCTCGAATGCCACGTCCTGCGGGCGGTGCGTGGTCGCCATGACGATCCCCACCGCGGTGCTGATGAGGCGGTGCGTTTCTACGCCGGCCTGAAGGTTCGCGCCCTGTTTGAGCAGCGCGGCGATCTCCGCGAATCGCGCGAGCGCCGCCTCGATGCTCGGCGCCAGGCGCTCGGCGTCCACGGGCTTGACGAGATAGGTCGAGATCCCCGCGCCGATCGCCTCGCGCACCAGCGGGAGATCGTTGTACGCCGACAGCATGACGATCGGCCGATGCGCGAACGCGATCATCGCCCGCGCCAGCTGCAGGCCGTCCATGCCTGGCATGCGGTAGTCGAGGATCACGAGATCCGGGACCTCGCTCCGGTAGCGCTCCAGCGCCTTTTGGGCGGCGTCGCTGGTCTGGACCTAGTAGCCCAAGGCGGTCAGGCCGCTCGAGAGCGTGTCGAGAATGATCGGTTCGTCGTCCACCAGCAGCAGACGAGGCTCGGGGCGAGAGGGGCTCTTCATTGACAAATTCTGCCGCTCAGATAATCCTTATGCAACTGCGTCGCATCAGGGACCCAAAAACCGCCAGCTATCCCGGCCGCGATCCCGCCGGGCGTAGAGCATAGCGATAGGCGGCGATTCCTTGCAAGACCTCATCGAGGTGATCTTGGGCCCGGCACGAAGCTATCTTGTGCAAGGCGACATCGTTTATCGGGGGATCGGAGAATGTCAGGCGGCGACAGTAGGCTCGAGTCGAGGGATCGGCGAGCGCGATTGCGCGTTGCGCCCCTCGCGCGCGCGGGCATCGCGTCGCTGTGCATCGGAGTGGCGCAGGGCGCGGCCGCCGCGGATGCCAAGGGCGGGCTCGTGTCGGAGTCGGAATTCTTCGCCGACATTCCTTCGGTGGATACCGTCACCCGGTTGCCGCAGCCCAAATCCGAGACGCCGGCGGCGGTCACGATCATCGACCGGCAAATGATCGATGCCTCGGGAGCGCGCGACATCGCAGACCTGTTTCGCCTGGTGCCGGGCTTCCAGATCGCCTATCCGCGCGGCTTCCGGCCCGCCGTGACCTACCACGGGCTGGGAGAAGAATACACGCGGCGGATGCAGATACTCGTCGACGGCCGGTCGGTATTCGGCGCGATGGTGGGTCAGGTTTCCTGGTCCACACAGGCGATTGCGATGGAGGACATCGAGCGCATCGAGGTCGTTCGCGGTCCGAATGTTGCGGCGTATGGCGCCAACGCTTTCCTCGGCACGATCAACATCATCACTCGGCACGCCGCTCAGGACCACGGAACCACGCTCAAGGCGACGGGCGGGAGTCATGATATTCGCGACGGGTTCGCGCGCTACGGCACGCAAGTAAGCGGCGGGGATCTGCGCGTCAGCGCCGGGACCCGTGGCGACGACGGGCTCGACGGCATCCCCGATGACAACCGGATGCAGTTCGTGAACCTGCGCGCCGATCTGCAGCCCGGTCTGCACGACGCCCTGCTCCTGCAGGGGGGCTACGCGCATGCGAAGCAGGGGGAGGGTTTCGACGGCAATCCGACGGTGCCGCCCGTTCCGACCACGACCGACGCAGGCTTCGCGCAAATGCGCTGGCAGCACAGCCTGAGCGCGGACGAAGGCGTCGTCGCGCAGCTCTACTACAACCGGCGAGTGGGGAAGTACGACTATCTCACCGACCCGGTCGATCTGGGGCCGCCGTTCGGGATCGTGCAGGTTCCCGTCAGCCTCACCTACTACGAGAATCGTTACGACCTCGAGCTGCAGCACACCTTCCGTCCGTGGACCGACTGGCGCCTTGTCTGGGGGGTGGGCGCGCGTCAGGACAGCGTCGAGTCGGTCGCGTACTTCGGGACGTACGACACGATCAAGAGCGTCTCGTCCCGCCTGTTCGCCAACGCGGAGTGGCGCGTCAACAGCGACCTCATCGTCAATGCCGGAGCAATGGTGGAGCACGTCGATCTGACCGGCACCGATATTTCTCCCCGACTGGCCTTGAACTATCACTTGAACACGGATCACACGGTGCGCGCGGTGTTGTCCAGGGCGAACCGCACCCCGTCCCTGTTCGAGGAGCGCGCGAATCAGACGGTTTTCTATCAAGGGGTTCTCCTGCGGCAGCAGTTCAACGCGGTCGGGGGCGTGAGACCCGAGACCATGACCTCCTACGAGCTGGGATATCTTGGCCGCGTCCCCGACTGGAAAACGACGCTCGACGTTCGCCTCTACCGCGACCGGCTGAACGACGTGATAACCCAGTACAACGTGGCCTCGCCCGATCCCTTCGACAACCGCGCCTTCAGCTATCGCAACGAGGGCGAGATCACGATCGATGGGATCGATGCTGAATTGAGCTACAGGCCCGCCTCGGACAGCCGCATCGCGCTCGCCTTCGCGTACATGCAGGCCTCGGGCACGCAGGTCGCCAACGATACGTCGAAGAACGAGAGGGACCGGCTGCAGACCGTGCCGCAATACAGCGGCAGCCTTCTCGCGCTGCACCGGTTCCCCGGCGACTGGTATGCGAGCTTCGCCTACTACCGCGTGGGCAGAATGCTCTGGAGCGATTCCATCGCTCCATTCGGACGCCTGGATCTGCGCCTGGCGCACCGCATGCGATTCGCCAACTCGCGGGCGGAGGTCGCTCTGGTCGTGCAAAACGCAGGGCATCGGTACGAAGATTTCAGCGACAACCAGTTTTTCTCCAGGCGGGCGTTCCTGAGCTTGCGCCTGGACTTGTAGAGCAGTCTGTCGGTCCCCTGAAGCCCGGCCTCGACCCCGCCGGGCGCGGAGCACTCGACGAGCGGGATTCGTTCCGCTTGCCGGTACGCGCTCTGCCCCCCGCAAACGCCACTGACTCGCCAGGTAGAGTTGATTTGATATTGACGTTCTCACCGGAACACCCCCGACGCCTCCTGCGGATGGCGGCGCTGCTTGCCGTGCTTTCGGGCGCGGACGTGCACGCGGCTTCTGTCGCGGATGTCCTGGTGCTCGCCCGAGAGGAGCAGCCGGTGCATCGCGAGCTCCTCGACGCGCTGCGCGGCGCGCTCGCGAAAAGCGACGCCGACCCCGTGAGGATCGCCAACGCGGGGGACTTCGCCAACGGCGTGTCCGCAGGGAAGGCTTCGAAGCAACCCGATCTCATCGTTGCGGTCGGCACGGAGGTCACGCAACAGGTCGCGTTGCTGAACCTCCCGGTTCCGGTGCTGAGCGTGGCCATCCCGCGGCTGAGCTTCGAGCAGGTGGACCGGCAGCACAGGCAGCGGACCGAAGCGGGTCGGCGCGGCGGGTTGTCGGCGATCTACCTGGATCAGCCGCTGGAGCGCCGTTTGGACTTGATTCAGCAGATCCTGCCGCGGGCGCGGCGCATCGGCGTGGTGCTGGGTCCCGAGACGCGGGCTTACGCGGGCGAACTCCGCGCCGCGACCGAGCCGCGCAGGCTGACGCTCCGCGTCGGCCAAGTCGAGGGGGAGGCGCAGATCGTCAAGACCCTCGACGAGATCCTCAAGGAAAGCGACGTCCTGCTCGGTGTCGTCGACCCCCTCGTCTTCAACCGCGCCAGCGCACGCAATATACTGCTCACGGCCTACCGATGGCGCGTACCCCTTGTCGGCATTTCGCCGGCCTACGTGCGCGCCGGGGCGCTGGCCGCCGTCTACTCGACGCCCGAGCACATCGCTCGGCAGCTGGCGGAAACGATCGCGGGCTTCCGCAGCGAGGGGGTGAAGTTGCCGCCGCCGCAATACCCGAAATATTTCTCGGTGGCGGTGAACTATCAAGTGGCCGAGTCGCTGGGCATATTCGTCGAGGAGGAGGACAGCCTGCAGCGCCGTCTGTTCAATCGAGAGAGCGCGCGACAATGACGCTACCGGGTCGTTCAGGCATCAAGCGCAAGGTGCTGCTGGTCGCGGTCTTTCCCGCGGCGGCGGTAACGCTCCTGCTCACGCTCGCCTTCAGCATCGTCCAGACGCTCGGTTCGGAGCAATCGCTGCGCGACCGCGGACTGGCGATGGTTCGCCAGCTCGCTCCGGCGACCGAATACGGCGTGTATTCGGGTAACGCGGACATCCTGCGCTCCCTGGTCAGCGCGGTGATGACCGAAGCCGATGTGCGCGGCGTCGTGGTGCGCAACGCCTCGGGTGCGACTCTGGTGAAATCCGGACCGGGAACGGTGACCTCGCCGGAGCTCGATCCGAGGGCCAATGCACTCGCGACGGCCTATTCCGCCGACGGCAAGTCGCTTCTTTTCCAGGTGCCGATACTCCAGACGGAATTCCCCGGGGGAGACTTCGTCGAAAACGAGCACACCGTCGGCAACGGCGGCGAGGCCGGGTTTCGAACCGGGGCTCGCGTGCTGGGTTGGGTGACCGTCGAGCTCTCGCGCGAGCGCACGCGAGCCTACCAGACCACTACCTGGCTCAATAGCACCTTGATCGCCCTTTCGGTGCTGGCGCTGAGCGCGATATTGGCGCTTCGCATGGGCCGGAGGATCACCGAGCCGATCATGACCCTCAGAGACGCGGTCGATCGGCTCGAGCAAGGAGATCTCGACGTCGAGGTGAGAACCGGAGCCGAGGACGAGCTGCAATCGCTCGAAGCCGGCATCAACGCCATGGCGAAGGCGCTGAAGAGCTCCCATACCGATCTGGAGGAGCGCGTGAATCGGGCAACCCTGGACCTGCGCCAGGCCTTGAGCGCGCTCGAAAGGCGCAACACCGAGCTCGACGACGCCCGCCGCGGCGCCGAGTCGGCGAATCTGGCGAAATCCGCGTTCCTCGCGAACATGAGCCACGAAATACGCACGCCGCTCAACGGCATACAGGGCTTTCTCCTGCTCTTGTCGAAGACCGGGCTGGACACCAGACAGCGCGATTTCGTCCAGAAGATCGAGACCTCGGCGCGGACCCTTTTGACGCTGCTGAACGACGTCCTGGATTTCTCAAAGCTCGAAGTCGGGCGCATGGACGTGGTGCAAACGGAGTTCGATCTGCGTGAGTTGCTCGACGACAGCGTCTCGATCGGGATCCCGGAAGCGCGGCGCAAAGGGCTGGAGCTCGTGGTGATCGTCGACGCGGATGTCCGCGCCCGGCTGCGCGGCGGCGCCGATCGCATTGCTCAGGTCGTGAAGAACCTCGTCAGCAACGCGGTCAAGTTCACCGCCGTCGGGGAAGTCGTGGTGCGCGCCGAGCGAGCGCGACAGCCGGCGGCGCGAGAGTCGGTACGCATATCCGTTGCCGACACCGGAATCGGCATCTCGGCGCAGGACCGCGAGCGCCTGTTCAAGCCGTTCACGCAGCTCGACGAGGGCATGGGCCGGAGCTACGGCGGAACCGGGCTCGGTCTGGTGATCGCGAAATCGCTGGTCGAGCGCATGGGCGGCACGATCACGATGGACAGCGTCCCCGGAAAAGGCTCGACCTTCTCATTTGTCCTGCCGCTCGAGCCGGGGACGCCTCACGTGGCCGACCGGACGCGGGCGTCCATTCTCGCCGGGCGGAGGATTCTGGTCCTGGCGAAGAATCGAAGTGTCGCGATCGCGCTCGAACAGATTCTGAATCGCTGGGACGCCTGCGTCGAAACGGCGGGCGAGCTCGCGCAGGCCGCCGGGCGATCGTGCGAGGTGATGATCCTCGACGAGCTGTTTCCCGCCCGCGAGATCGCGCGTGCTCTCGAGTCGTCGCAGTCCCGACCCGCCGGAGAGGCTCCCAACGTGATCCTGCTCGAGCACCCGGATGCGCACGGTCGCACCGACTTCGGCCTCCGGCAGCAGTGCTCCGGCTTCCTGTCGCGCCCGCCGCGCTCGGACGACGTCGGAAATCTGCTCTGTCGAATTTTTACCGGGATGACGGACGCGCGGCGCAGCGCGCGATCGTCGGCGCCGGACTGGCAGGTGCCCTCGGAGGCCGCGCGAAGGATGCGGGTGCTCCTCGCGGACGACAGCTCCATCAACCGCCAGTTCCTGTCCACCTGGCTCACGCAAATCGGCGCGCAGGTCGACGAAGTCGGCGACGGCGCCGGAGCGGTCGAGCTCGGCAAGTCCAGGACCTACGACCTCATCCTGATGGATCTGCACATGCCGAACATAGACGGGCTGCAAGCGGCCGCGCGCATACGGGAGATCGAAAGCGGCTCGCACGCGACGCCGATCGTCGCGATCACCGCCGATGCGACGCAAGAAAGCCAGGACCTGCTGCGGGCGTCCGCGATCAACGACTGCCTGGTGAAACCCGTCGACGAGCAACAGCTGCTGCGTGCCATCGAAAAGTGGTGCCCGAGCTACTCGCTCGCGGCAACCGCCGCCGCGCTCGCCACGGACGAACGGCCGCCGGAGCCGCTTCAGGACGAAGTCGTCGACAAGGCTCTGGGATTGCGGCTCGCCTCGGGAAACAGCGAGTTGTGGCATGGGTCGCTGCGGAATCTCGCGAGACGCCTGCCTGCGCATCAGGTCGAGCTCGAGCAGGCCGTGCAGGCCGGCGACCTGCGTCAAGCGAGGGAATTGGCCCACCGCATCGTCGGCGCCGCCAGCTACTGCGGAGCCAACGATCTCGCGCAGGCGGCAAGGCAGCTCGAGGAGGCGGCGTCCGGCGAGGACACCACGTCCGCGTGGGCCGCGTGGCGCAACTTCAGCGCGGCTGTGCCGCGGCTGATCGCTTGGATCCGTGCCCAACCGTAGCCGTTACGTATCCT
>Ga0137410_10002795_pt1 | contig 11863 bp, 8 predicted proteins | sample CZODoug1_16funga_FD_108878 | JGI IMG/M metagenome (GOLD analysis project Ga0137410, IMG submission 108878) | Vadose zone soil fungal communities from Angelo Coast Range Reserve, California, USA - CZODoug1_16fungal (Illumina Assembly) | ecosystem: Environmental > Terrestrial > Soil > Vadose zone... | reverse complement strand
TCCGCCACGTCTTCGGGCTCGAGCCCGGCTCACCCGACTGGGACCTCGAGCGCGACCGCTTCCTCCAGGCCTTCGAGCGCCTCGACGACCTGTCGGACGCGCCGCGGCGCACGCAGGATCGAGCCGCCGAGACCGGCATGGCGGCGCCCGACCTTTCGGCTCCCTTCGTGAACGAGCCGGACACCGACTGGGCGTTGCCCGCCAACCGCGAGTGGATCGAGCGCGTCAGGGAGGCCTGGCGCGAGCGCCCGCCGGAGACGGTGCCGCTCCAGATCGCGGGTGAGCTCATCGAAGGGACCCGGCAGGCGGAGGGACGCGATCGCTCGCGCCCGAGCCGCGTCGCCTACCGCCACGGGCTCGCCGACCGCGCGCAGCTCGATCGCGCGCTCGACGCGGCCGGCGTCGCGCAGGCGGCATGGACTGCGCGTCCCCCGGAGGAGCGGCGCGCGCTCCTCGACGGCGCCGCGGCGGTGCTCGCCCGGCGGCGCGGCGACCTGATCGGCGCCATGATCGTCGACGGCGCCAAGACGGTGGCCGAGGCGGATCCGGAGGTGTCCGAGGCGATCGACTTCGCCCGCTACTACGCGCGCGCCCTCGGCGCGGGTGATGAGGTGGACGGCGCCCGCATGGAGCCGCTCGGCGTCGTCGTGGTGGCGCCGCCGTGGAACTTCCCGCTGTCGATCCCCGCGGGCGGAGTGCTCGCCGCGCTGGCCGCTGGCAACGCGGTGCTGCTCAAGCCCGCGCCGGAGGCGGTGCTGGTCGGCTGGCACCTGGCCCGCGCGCTCTGGGCCGCGGGCATCCCGCGCGACGTCCTCCAGTTCGTCCCGCTCCGCGACGACGAGGTCGGGCGCGACCTCATCACGGATCCGCGAGTGGACGGCGTCATCCTCACCGGCTCGGCGGAGACCGCGCGGCGGTTCCTCGGCTGGCGGCCCGATCTCCATCTCTTCGCGGAGACGAGCGGCAAGAACGCGATCATCGTCACCGCGCTCTCGGACCGCGACCAGGCCATCCGCGACCTGGTGCGCTCGGCCTTCGGCCACGACGGCCAGAAGTGCTCGGCGGCCAGCCTCGCCATCTGCCTAGCCGAGGTCTACGACGACCCGGCCTTCCGCCGCCAGCTCCGCGACGCGACGGAGAGCCTCACGGTCGGCCGCGCGTGGGATGAGGCGAGCCGCATCACGCCGCTCACCCAGCCGCCCGGCGAGGCGCTGCGCCGGGCGCTGACCACGCTCGACCCGGGCGAGGAGTGGCTGCTCGAGCCGCGAGCCCTGAGCGAGGCGCCGCCGCTCTGGTCGCCCGGCATCAAGCTGGGCGTCCGCCCCGGCTCCTTCTTCCACCTGACCGAGTGCTTCGGGCCGGTGCTCGGCCTCATGCGCGCGGCGGATCTCGACGAGGCCATCGCCCTCGTCAACGCGATCCCGTTCGGGCTCACGAGCGGCATCCAGTCGCTCGACGACCGCGAGATCGCGCGCTGGCTCGACCGCGTCGAGGCTGGCAACCTCTACGTCAACCGCCACATCACCGGAGCGATCGTGGCGCGGCAGTCCTTCGGCGGCTGGAAGGCCTCGTCGGTGGGGCCGGGGGCCAAGGCCGGCGGGCCGAACTACGTGGCCCAGCTCGGCCGCTGGCACCAGGTCGCGTTGCCGGCCGCCGGTGCGCCGCTGCCGCCCGCCATGGCCGAGCTGCTGGAGCGCTGCTTCGAGGCGGTGCCGCCCGGAGAGCCGGCGGCGGTGCTGCGGGCCAGCGCGGCGAGCTACGCGCACGCCTGGCAGGAGCACTTCGGTCGGGAGCACGAGCCGGTCCGGCTCCTGGGCGAGCGCAACGTCTTCCGCTACCGCCGGTGCCGGCGAGTGCTCGTCCGCGCGGAGGCGGCGACGCCGGCCGGTCGGCTCGCCCTCGCCCAGGTCCTTCTCGCCGCGTGCGCGTGCGGGGTGCCCGTCGAGGTCAGCCTGGCGGAGGGCGTGCCCGGGCCCTGGCGGGCCGCCCCGGCCGACGTCGCGGCGGCGGTCGAGCCCGAGCCCGCGCTGGCCGCGCGGCTCGGGGCGGATGGAGGCGAGCGCCTGCGCGCGCTGGTGCCGCTCTCGCGCGAGGTGCGGGCGGCGGCCCACGCCGCCGGCGTGGTCGTCCTCGACGCGCCGGCGCTCGGGGCCGGGCGCCTCGAGCTGCGCGCCTACCTGCGCGAGCAGGCGGTCTCGCGCACCGTCCACCGCTATGGCAATGTCATGCAGGAAAAGGAGAGCTCATGCGCATCGGCGTCCTGATTCCCACGCGGGCGGTGGTGATGGAGTCGGCCCGGCGTCCCCCCGTCGAGGACTGCTGGACCATGGCCCGCCAGGCCGACCGGGCCGGCTACGACGCGGTGTGGGTGGGTGACAGCATCGTGGCCAAGCCACGGCTCGACGCGCTGACGACGCTGGCCTACCTGGCCGGCATCACGGACCGCGTGCGGCTAGGGACCGCGGTGCTGCTGCCCGCGCTCCGCCACCCGGTGGTGCTGGCCCAGCAGCTCGCCAACGTCGACCAGATCTCGCGCGGCCGCCTGCTGCTCGGCCTGGGCGTGGGCTGGAGCCTGCCGAGCGCCGAGCGCGAGTGGGCGGCCTGCGGCGCCGACCACAAGGGGCGGGTGCGCCGGCTGGAGGAGCACGTCCAGATCTGGCGGCTCTGGACCGGCGAGCCGGTGACGCATCACGGCCACGATCTCGATCTGGTGGACCACACCATCGGGCCGCTGCCGTGGCAACCGGAGGGGCCGCCCATCCTGATCACCGCGGGGAACCGCGGCGAGCTGCTGCCCGCCCAGTTCGATCGCTTCGGCCGGCTCGGCGACGGCATCATCACGACCTACGTGCACGCGGCGGAATGCGGGCTGATCCGCGAGCGGGCGCTCGAGGGTCTGGCGCGTCACGGCCGCGCCCGCGCCGATTTCCCCCTCGTCGTCTACACCACGGTGCGGCTCGAGGACGACGTGCGCACCGCGGAGCGGGCCACCACCGAGTTCCTGGCCACCTACTACGGCGGGGGCGTGCACGAGCGGGGGCTGATGGGCCTCGGCCCCGCGGAGGTCGTCATCGAGGCGCTCGGCCGCTACGCCGCGGCGGGCGTGACCGACCTCTGCATCCGGTTCGTCGGCGCCGATCAGCTCGCCCAGCTCTACCGCTTTACCGCGGAGGTGCTCCCGGCGCTGCAAACGAAGAAACCGTTGCCCACGGAGGAGCGAGCGCGATGACCGAGTTCCCGAAGCTCACCTACGAGACCCTGACCGTCGGCGAGGAGTTCGTGTCGGACACGCACCTGGTGACCCCGGAGGACATCGAGGCCTACGCCTTCGCGGTGGAGGACGACCATCCCTGGTTCTCCGGCCCGTCGCCCTTCGGCGGCCCGGTGGCGCACCCGACCCTCATGGCCAACCAGGCGCTGCTGCTCCGCCACGGCAAGTACATCGTGCACGCCGGCCTCCACGCCAAGATGGAGTTCAACTTCCTCGAGCCGGTGCGGCCGGGCATGCGCGTGCGCTCCCGCGGCCGGGTGATCGACAAGTACGAGCGGCGGGGCCGCCAGTACATGGTCACCGAGTACGTGACGGAGGACGAGCGGGGCGCGCCCCTCGTCCGGGGGCAGTTCACCCAGATGCTGATCCCGGAGGGTACCCGCCATGCCGGTCGCTGAGACCATCGCGGTCGGGCAGGAGCTGCCGTCGATTCAGAAGGAGCCGACGCAGCGGCGGATCGACGTCTACTCGGGGGTGCGGCCACGCTCGATCCACACCGACCCGTCCTGGGCCCACGCCAAGGGGTTCCGCACCACGCTGGCGCAGGGGATGATGTCGACCGCCTACGTGTCGGAGATGATGACGCGGCTCCTGGGCGCCGGGTTCGTCAAGGGCGGCACCCTGTCGATGGCGTTCATCAAGCCGGTCTACGCGGGCGACCGGCTCACCGTGCACGGGGTCGTGAAGGAGACGCGGCGCGAGGGGGCGGGGACGCGGGTGGTCGTCGAGGTGTGGTGTCAGAAGCAGGACGGGGAGAAGACCGCGGTGGGGACGGCGAGCGGCCTTGCCCCTCACCCTCTCGCCCCACACCCTACCCTCTCCCCGGAGGGGAGAGGGTTCTAGACGGCGAGGACGTTGCGGCCGAGGGGGCGGCCCTCGCGGAGGGCGTCGAAGGCGGTCTCGACGTCGGCGAGCGGGATCACCCGATCGACGATGGGCTTGATGCGGCCGCGGGCCACCAGGTCCATCGTCTCCTGCAGCTCCTGCTTGGTGTTGGCGCGCGAGCCCACGATCTCGAGCTCGTTGCGCACCAGCTCGTGCGGCATCACCGGCAGCGGCAGCTGGGGCGTGTAGCCGACGAAGACGAGGCGCCCCGCGCGCCGCACCGACTGGTAGCTCGACGGCAGCGTGGTCTCGTTGGCGACGAACTCCAGCACCACGTCCACGCCCTGGCCGTCGGTGAGCTTCCGCACCGCGTCGTGGAAGGGCCCGCGGCGCGCGTCAATCACCGCGTCGGCGCCCAGGCGCTGCGCCAGCTCGAGCCGCGCCTCGCTCACGTCGATCGCGACCACCCACGCGCCGGCCAGCCGCGCCATCTGGAGCGCGTGCAGGCCGACCCCGCCGACGCCCACCAGCGCCACCGTCGTGCCCGGCCGGACCTGCGCCCGCTTGGTGATCGCGTGGTAGGACGTGGCGACCGCGTCGCCCAGGATGCACGCGCCTTCGAGTGACACGTGGTCCGGCACCTTGCAGAGGTTGACGCCCGGCGTCTTCATGTACTCGGCAAAGCCGCCGTCGATGCTGAAGCCGTGCTGGCGCGTCTCGGGACAGAGGGTGTCACGCCCCGCCCGGCAGAACGGGCAGCGGCCGCAGGTGAGGTAGAAGTTCACCACCACCCGGTCGCCCGCCGCGAAGCCGCGCACCTCCCCGCCCACCTCCGCCACCTCGCCCGCGATCTCGTGGCCCATGATGAGCGGGATCACGCCCAGCCCCATCCGGTTGGCGCGGATCTTCACGTCGGTGCCGCAGACGCCCACGTTGCGCACGCGGACCAACGCCTCGTGGGGCGCGATGGCGGGCGTGGGCACCTCCTTGGCGACGAACGGCCCGCCGAAGCGCTCGAGGACCAGCGCGTGCATCAGTGTCCGTTGGCCCGCATGGCATGCCAGACCCGCTCGGGGGTCACCGGCATGTCGAGGTGGCGGACCCCCAGCGGGGCCAGCGCGTGGTTGACCGCGTTGAGCAGCGCGGGCAGCGCGCCCACCGTGCCGGCCTCCCCCACGCCCTTGGCGCCGAGCGGGTTGACCCGGGTCGCCACCTCGTGCGAGTCCACGTCGAAGAGCGGCAGCTCGTCGGCGCGCGGGATCGCGTAGTCCATCAGGGATCCGGCCAGGAGCTGGCCCGAGGCGTCGTAGGGGAGCACCTCGGCCAGCCCCTGGCCCAGGCCCTGGACGATGCCGCCGTGGATCTGCCCCTTCACCAGCATCGGGTTGATCATGCGGCCCACGTCGTCGACCACCGCGTAGCGCGTCACGCGGACCGCGCCGGTCTCCGCGTCGATCTCGACCTCGCAGACGTGGCAGCCGTTGGGGAACGTCACCGAGGGCGGCGTGAACGCGGCCGTCTCGCTGAAGCCGGGCTCGAGGCCGGCCGGGAGCTGGCGCGGCTGGTAGGCGGTCCGGGCGACCTGGCTCCACGGCACGCCCCGGTCGGTGCCGGCCACCGTGAACCGGCCGTCGCGCAGGGCCACGTCGTCGGGGGCGGCCTCGAGCAGGTGCGCGGCGATGCGGCGCCCGCGCTCTACGATCTTCTCGGTGGCGCGCAGCACCGCGGAGCCGCCGACCGAGATGGCGCCCGAGCCGCCGTTGCCGCGGCCGGCGCCGAGCGCGTCGCTGTCACCCCAGAAGACCTGGATGCGATCGGGCGGCAGGCCGAGCCGGTCGCTCACGATCTGGGCGAAGGCGGTCTCGTTGCCCTGGCCCATCGACGTCGAGCCCGCGAAGAGCGAGACCGAGCCGTCCGCGTTGACGCGCATCTCGGCGGTGTCGGGATTGACCGCGGTGTAGGGGCCGCCCGCGACCTCGATCGGGTTGGCGAGGCCCAGGCCCAGGAGCTTGCCGCGGGCCCGCGCCTCCGCCCGCCGCCGCTCGAAGCCGGCGCGGTCGCCGAGGGTCACCGCGAGCTCCATGATCCGCTCGAACTCGCCGCAGTCGTAGGTGAAGACGAGGCCGGTCTTGAACGGCATGGCCGCGGGCGAGATCAGGTTGCGGCGGCGCAGCTCGAGCGGGTCGAACCCCAGCTCGGCCGCAGCGACATCGATCACCCGCTCGATGGCGTAGGTCGCCTCCGGCCGGCCGGCGCCGCGGTAGGGGCCGGTCGGGGTGGTGTTGGTGAAGACGCCGGTGGTCTCGACGTGGATGGCGGGCGTGGTGTAGACGCCGGCCACGCCGCCCACGTTGTTGGTGCCGGGCCCCGCGCTCCGGGTCGTGAGGTAGGCGCCGATGTCGAGCTTGATGGCGACCCGCAGGGCCAGGAACTTGCCGCCCGCGTCCAGCGCCAGCTCGGCCGAGGAGACGTTGTCGCGCCCGTGCTCGTCGGAGAGAAAGCTCTCGCGCCGGCTCGACGTCCACTTCACCGGCCGGCCGAGCCGCTTCGCGGCCCAGAGCACCAGCACCAGCTCGGGGTAGATCCCGCTGCGCATCCCGAAGCTGCCGCCCACGTCCCCGGTCACCACCCGTACCTGGGTGTGCGGCACCCGGAGGACCTGCTCGGCGAGCAGGGTGCGCAGGCCGTGAGGCGCCTGGATCCCGGTGTGGAGCGTGTAGCGTCCGGTCCGGCGGTCGAACTCGCCCACCGCCGCGCGCGGCTCCATCGGCAGCGCGGCCACGCGCGTGACCACGAAGTCGAGGCGCGTGACGTGCGCGGCGCCCGCGAAGCCGCGGGCGACCGCGTCGCGCGAGCCGGCCTCCCAGAGGAAGGCCACGTTGCCGGGCGCCTCGTCCCATACCGCGGGCGCTCCGGCCGCGGTGGCGCCCGTGGCGCCGATGGCGGCGGGCAGCGGCTCGTAGTCGACCGTCACCAGCTCCGCGGCGTCGGCGGCCTGCGCCGCCGTCTCGGCCACCACGAGCGCGAGTGGATCGCCCACGTGGCGCGCCCGTCCGCTCGCCAGGGCGGGCCGCGGGGTCCGGAACGCGGGCGTGCCGTCGCGGCGCTTGCGGCCGCCGTCGGTGGGCAGGGGGCCGAGCCCGTCGGCGGCCAGGTCCAGGCCGGTGAGGACCGCGATCACGCCGGGCGCCTCGCGCGCCGCCGCGGTGGCGATTTCACGCAGGCGAGCGTGCGCGTGGGTCGACCGGATCACCACCGCGTGCGCCTGCCTTGGCACGTCGACGTCGTCGGAGTAGCGGCCGAGGCCCTGGATGAGCCGCGGGTCCTCCAGCCGGCGCACCGACTGGCCGACCGCGAACTTCTCGGTCGTGATCGGTAGGCTCACGGCAGCACCAGCTCGCGCGCGACGCCGCGCAGGTCCATCTCGAACTCGAGCCCCTGGATGGGCGGCCGGCTCGGGAACCAGCGCACCCCGTGGATGGCGGCCGCGCCCGCGGCGCGGAGGATCTCCTCCAGCACCAACGCGTGGATGGGCTGGGCGGTGTAGACGTCGATCGCGGTGACCCGCGCCCAGTCGCCGCCCAGCGCGTGCAGCCGCTCCTGCATGGTCTGCAGCACGAAGCGCGTTTTCTCCCGCATCGCGTCCGGCGAGGTGTCGCCGTGGCGCACGATGCCGTCGGGGCCCTGCGCCCGGTCCCGCAGCTCGCCCGCGCCGGCCACGATGAAGGTGGGCGCGGGCGTGTGGCCCGGCACGGTGTAGGCGAAGGCGTAGAGGGAGGGCTCGGCGGGCGCGGCCATCACCGGGGCCACGTTGGTGCGGGGGATCGGGTTGTCGCCGCCGACCAGGATCCCCCACTCGGCCAGCAGCGAGCGATAGCCCGCGTTGAACTGGTTGAACCCGTCGAAGGTGAAGGCGGCCGGGCTGCGCAGCTCGATCCCGCAGAGCGCGGTCCGCCCCCGCCCGTGCTCGCGCAGGTGCCGCTCGAGCCGCACGAACCCGGCGCGCCACGGCACCGGCTTGGCCAGGGTCACGTGCACGATCTCGTGGCCGGCCCGGGCCACCGTGCCGCAGGAGAACGCGCTGATGCCGGGGAGGTACTGGTAGTCGCCGGTCGGATGATCAGGAAGCATGGAGGAAGTTCCCCGCCTCGAAGATGATGGGTGGCGCGTCGGCGTCGAAGCACACGCCGATCGGGTCGTGGCCGGCCGCGAGGGCGTCGAGCTGCTGGCGCAGGACGCGCCGCACGAGGGCCACGCCCCGATCGCTCGACACCAGGTTCTCTTCCGAATGAAGCGTGACCGGGCCCTGGCCGACCTGGGCCTCGTAATCGCCCGGGAAGCGGCGATGCTCCGCCTCGGTCAGCTCCTCCCAGGGCTTGCCGTTGAGGCGCGAGCGCACGCTGGCCAGCTCGCCGGGCGCCCGCACGCGCCCCACGGTGTAGATGCGGAAGCTCGTGTCGTCGTGCGGCAGCACCCAGCCGATCGACTCGACCCGCGCGTACCGGGCCACGCGCGGGTTCGGGATCACCCGCAGCGTCGGCAGCACCGCCTCGCTGATCCGGTGGTGGACCGTGCCGTCGGGCAGCCGCCGATCGGAGGTGGCCTTCACTCCGCGATCCGTGATCGCCCAGGTGATCTCGGGCATCAGGCCCATCGGCGCGGTGAATTGCGGCCCGCTGAACGAGCCGTGCAGGATCGGGACGTGGAGCGTGTCCATCAGGTTCTCGTAGTGCTGGAGCCAGTTGCAGGGGATGATCACGGGGCCCCCGCCGCCGATGCTGCGGTCGTCCGCCTCGAGCCGCTCGCCCTCGTCGAGCCGCTCCAGGGCGTCGTAGCGCGGCAGCGCCGGCTTGCGCTCGGGCGGGCCGAGATAGGCGAAGATCAGCCCGTAGCGCTCCGCGACCGGGTACCACGGCTGGCGGATGCGCTCGCGCTGGCGCCCGCCGTCGGGCTCACACGGCTGCTCGAGGCAGTGGCCCGCCACGTCGAAGAGCCAGCCGTGGTAGCAGCACCGGATGCCGCGCTCCTCCACGCGCCCGTAGTAGAGCGTGGTGCCGCGGTGGGCGCAGCGCGCGGTGACGAGCCCCGGGCGCCCCCCGCCGTCGCGGAAGAGCACGAGGTCCTCGCCCAGCACGCGAAGGGCGCGGGGGGTCGCGGAGGCGTCGCCGGCGAGGCCCACCGGGTGCCAGTAGCGGCGCAGCAGCTCGCCCATCGGGGTGCCGGCGCCCACCTCGGTCAACTCGCGCATCGTGGTCGGGCGGGGCCGGCCGTAGCCGGTGCCGGTGTCGACGCTGCCGCCGCTCGCGCTCATGGCCGGTAGTCTACAACGGTCGCGGTGGCTCTCCCGGGGCGCGGTCGGGCCGGGTGCCTTGACCCGCCGCCCGAGCGGCTGCTAGGCTTCCGCCCTGGCCGCACCACCGTCGACACCCCCTCAAAGGAGATGTGCATGCTCCGAGCGCTCGCCGGTACCTACCTGATCGTCGCGCTGGGCACGCTGACCGTGGCCGGCGGCCCCGCGTGGGGAGAGGATCCCTATCCCACGCGCCCCGTCTCCATGGTGGTGGCCTTCCCGCCCGGCGGCCTCGCCGACAATACCGCGCGGCCGGTGGCGACCGCGCTCGAGCGCATCCTCAAGCAGCCGGTGGCCATCATCAACAAGGCGGGCGCGGCGGGGGCGGTCGGCAACCAGACGGTGGCGACCTCCAAGCCCGACGGCTACACCCTGCTGATGGCGCTGGTCAGCATCTCGGTGCTCCCCGAGGTCGACAAGCTCTTCGCCCGCCCGCAGAACTACACGCGCGAGCAGTTCACCGGCATCGCCAGGATCAACGCCGATCCATCCATGTTGGTGGTCCGCGCCGACGCGCCGTGGAAGACCCTGAAGGACTTCGTGGACGACGCCAAGAAGCGGCCCGGCGAGATCGTCTTCAGCTCCTCGGGTCTCTACGGCACCGCGCACATCCCGATGGAGATGCTCATGCTGGCCGCCGGCATCAAGCTCCGCCACCTGCCCACCACCGGGGGCGGGCCCATGATGAATGCGATCCTGGGCGGGCACGCCCAGGCGGTGATGACGCCGGTGAGCCTGGCCGCCGCCCACGTGAAGGCGGGCAAGCTGCGGCTGCTGGCCCACAGCGGCACCGGGCCGGTGGCCGCGTATCCGGAGGTGCCGACCTTCAAGTCGCAGGGCTACGACGTGGAGTACACCGCGTGGGCCGGTCTGGTGGCGCCGCGGGCCACCCCGCCGCACATCGTCAAGATCCTGCGCGACGCGACCCGGCAGGCGGTGCAGTCGCCCGAGGTGGTGACGTCGCACGCCAAGCTCGAGACGCCCATCGCCTACATGGACGCGGACGAGTTCAACGCGTGGTGGGCGAAGGACGCGGCGCGGCTGGCCGAGGTGGTCAAGCAGATCGGCCGAGTCGAGTGATCCGGCCCGCGCCATGACCGTCGACCGCGTCGCGGGCGTGGCGCTCGTCCTCATCGGTCTGGCGACCCTCTGGGAGAGCCGGGCCTTCCCGCTCGGCTCGCTCCATCGCCCGGGCCCCGCGTACATGCCGGTGGTGCTGGCGCTGCTGCTGATCGTCTTCGGCGTGGCCGTCTTCGCCATGGGCCGCGGGGCCCGCACGCTCCGCGAGGTGGGGTGGCCCGAGTGGCGCCACGCGGTGGCCATCTTCGCGGCGTGCGCCTTCGCCGCGTGGGGGCTCGAGCGGCTCGGCTACCGGCTCACCATGGCGATGGTGGTCGGCTTCCTGCTGCTGGCGCTCGAGCGCAAGGGCTGGGTGCTGGGCATCGGGCTCACCCTCGTGATGGCGTGGGGGTCCTTCTACCTCTTCGACACGCTGCTGCGGGTGCCGCTGCCGCGCGGGCCTTTCGGGCTCTGAGCTGATGCTCGAGACGCTCCAGAACCTGGGCCTGGGCTTCCAGGTGGCGCTCGCGCCCGGCGTGCTCTGGTACGGCTTCATCGGTTGTTTGGTGGGCACGCTGGTGGGCGTGCTGCCGGGGGTGGGCCCGCTCGCCGGCATCAGCCTGCTGCTGCCCGCCACCTACGGCCTCGACGCGACGAGCGCGCTGGTGATGCTGGCGGGCATCTACTACGGCGCGATGTACGGCGGCTCCACCACGTCGATCCTGATGCGCATCCCGGGCGAGGCCGCCTCGGTGATGACGTGCATCGACGGCTACGCGATGGCGCGCAAGGGGCGCGCGGGGCCGGCGCTGGCCATCGCGGCGGTGGGCTCGTACGTGGCGGGCACCGTGAGCGTCATCGCGCTCATGTTCCTGGCCCCGCCGCTGGCCGCTTTCGCACTGCGCTTCGGGCCGCCGGAGTACTTCTCGCTCCTGCTGCTGGGCCTGCTGGTGCTGGCCTACATGAACTCGGGCTCGATGCTGAAGGGCCTGGCCATGGCCGCGCTGGGCCTGCTGCTCGGCATGATCGGCATCGACCAGATGAGCGGCTACTTTCGCTTCGCCTACGGGGTCGCCGAGCTGGGCGACGGCATCGGGGTAGTGCCGGTGGCGGTGGGGCTCTTCGGCCTGGCGGAGATTCTCCTGACCGCCGGGCAACCCAACCCGCCGGAGGTCATCCGTCCGCGGCTGCGCGATCTGCTGCCCTCGCGGCAGGAGTGGCGCGAGGCCAACATGCCGATCTGGCGCGGGACCGCGATCGGATTCCTGATCGGCATCATCCCGGGCTCCGCGCACGTCATCTCGACCTTCGTGTCGTACGCGGTCGAGCGCAAGGTCTCGAAGCACCCCGAGGAGTTC
>Ga0137410_10002794_pt1 | contig 11865 bp, 9 predicted proteins | sample CZODoug1_16funga_FD_108878 | JGI IMG/M metagenome (GOLD analysis project Ga0137410, IMG submission 108878) | Vadose zone soil fungal communities from Angelo Coast Range Reserve, California, USA - CZODoug1_16fungal (Illumina Assembly) | ecosystem: Environmental > Terrestrial > Soil > Vadose zone... | reverse complement strand
TGGGCGGGATTGGTTTTATCGAAAACAACAAGGCAGTCATCATTCACGACAACACGCTGATAAATCTGCAATCGATCGAAGCCGCGCGGGTGAATGGCGTTAAGCGATATCTTTACACCTCGAGCGCTTGCATCTATCCCGGATATTTGCAAAAGGAAACCAACGTGACGCCGCTCAAAGAAGAGGATGCTTATCCTGCCGATGCCGAGGACGGTTACGGCTGGGAGAAACTCTACATGGAGCGCGTCTGCCGCCATTACCGCGAGGACTTTGGACTGGAGACCAGGATCGTGCGGTTTCATAACATCTTCGGTCCGCTCGGAACCTACGATGGCGGACGAGAGAAGTCGCCCGCGGCTATCTGTCGGAAGGTTGCGCTGGCCGCGGACGAGGACACGATAGAAGTTTGGGGCGACGGCGAACAGACGCGTTCCTATTGTTACATCGACGATTGCGTCGAAGGCATTTATCGTCTCATGCGCAGCGACTACGCGGAACCGCTAAACCTCGGCCAGGACAGAATGCTTTCCATCAATGATCTAGTAGACATCGTGGCGGAGATTGCGGGAAAAAAGATTGCGAAACGCTACGACCTGACGAAACCACAGGGAGTCAGGGGTAGGAACAGCGACAACACGCGGCTGAGAGAGGTGCTCGGTTGGGAACCGGGTGTTTCGCTGGAAGCGGGACTTACCAAAACGTATCACTGGATTGCAGCGCAACTTCAGAACAAGAGCGTCGAGCCGGTAACTACTGAATACCAGGAATCGTCGATTGCCGGTGCTTTGTAACTCCGACCAGGTATCCGCAGATTACACAGATTAGGCAGTTTGAAAAACTGAAAGAAGGCCGGGCCCTTGTTTTGCCCAAACTAAATCTGTGTAGTCTGCGGACAGTATGAATTTCCACTTCTACCTTAACCTCAAAAAGAAAGTCAGAGGTGTCTCCTCGTGAAGACTTATATCGCCCTTTTCCTAATCGCCACCTTTTCCGCATTGGTGATCACGCCGCTGATTCGACGCTTATGCCAGCGCTTCAAGTTGCTGGACGTCCCTGCCGATGGACGCAGAGTGCATACGAATGCGATACCGCGTTTGGGTGGCGTGGCAATCTACTTGTCGCTGCTGCTGGCCCTGTCAAGTCTCTTGTTCGTTTCAAATCTGGTAACGCAGTCGCTGCACTTTTACACTCCGGTACTTTTCAAAGTCCTGGTCCCCACTTCGCTCGTGCTACTGCTCGGCGTTTACGACGATCTGCGCGGCGCCAATGCGATCGTGAAATTTGTCGGCCTGGGGTTGATCGCGTCTTTGTTCTATGCGATGGGCGGAAGAATAGAAGTGCTGGCGGTGCCGTTTGTCGGAGCAGTTCATTTGCCGGCGGTGATCGGATTTCTGCTAACCGTGTTCTGGCTGGTCGCGATTTCCAATGCCTTCAATCTCATTGACGGTATGGACGGGCTGGCGACCGGAGCGGCTTTGTTTTCGTCAATCGTTATTCTGATCGTCGCTTTATCGGGCGGTCACCTGGTAATGACCGTGGTCACCATCGTGATTTGCGGTGCACTGGCCGGCTTCCTTCGTTACAACTTCAATCCCGCCTCGATATTTTTGGGAGACTCGGGCGCACTGTTTGTCGGTTTCCTGCTCGCGGCGTTATCGCTGATGGGCGCGCAGAAGGCAACGACTGCGATCGCGGTGATCACGCCAATACTCGCGTTTGGCCTGCCCGTGGTAGACACCACCGTGACGATGGCCCGGCGGCTGATCAGCGGCCGGCCCGTTTTTCAAGGTGACGGCGAGCACATCCATCACATGTTGCTCGCGCGCGGATGGTCCCAACGTCGCGTCGTGTTAATACTGTATTCCGTTTGCGCGGTGTTCGGCTTACTCGCCGCGCTGTCAACCAAGACCTCCTCGCCGGCGACAGGGTTTGTGTTGTTTGTCATCGCCGCAGCGGTAATCGTTGCGGTAGGACATCTGCGTTATCACGAAATGGATGAATTACGGGCGGGCGTCAAACGCACCGTTGGCAATCGACGTATTCGAGTCGCCAACAACATCAGGGTGCGACGCGCCGGCCTGGCGCTTTCCAAGGCGACGACTCTTAACGAACTTTTTGAGGCGCTCAGACAGATGCTCGAGTTTGAAGAGTTTGCTTACGCCAACTTGCAGCTTGGCCAACAAGGCTGCGCGGACCTTAACGAGCGTGCGTTTCGGGCGAGCGAACAGCGCCGGCCGCAGCAACAAATCGAATTCAAAAACGGACGCGTGGTGTGGTCCTGGAAGCGCGCGAGCGTGGATGAAAACGAGGTAATCGGATCGAGCGCCTACTGGTGTTCACGGCTGCCGCTTTCGACGGCAAACGGCGAGTGGGGCTGGATGAATCTCTATCGTCCACTCGATGGGCCGCCGTTGCTACTAGACATGAACTACCTGTCAGGTTTCCTGAGGATAGAACTTTCGCAAGCGGCTGAACGCGTGCTGCGTTCATTTGAAGAACCGGTGACTTCGGGCCGCGTGCCCCTGACAATGACCGCTGGGAAAATCACGGGTTGATGTCGCAGGCAACCACGGCGGAAATCGACGTGCGCGCCGCGGCGCCACGCTCAGCTCTCAAGCTGAACGCGGCGAGCGTGCTGGAGAAAATAGTCTTTGTCTCGCTGCTATGTTTGTTTCCACTGGCGGCGATTCCTTATGGCACTTCACAAGCGTGGTGGGAAGCGTTGTTCGTCTGTGCCCTATTTAGCCTCGGCATTTTTTGGTTAATCCAAGGCTACCTCAGCAACTCCTGGTTTGGAGATAGTTGGCCGCTGGTTCTTCCCTTAGGTGCTCTGGCGCTCTTTTCATTTCTCCAAACACTGCCCTTTCTAAACCGAAGCGCGAATCCCGGCGGCATTCACGTTGCACCCTGGAACGCGATCAGCGCCGACCCTTACCAAACCCGTTTCTTCGTGCTCGAGCTCCTGGCGTTGACGCTCGCGGGAGTGCTTCTTTTTCGTTACGCCACCAGCGAGCGACGGCTGCGAATCCTCATTAACGTGGTGATTGGAGTCGCGGTAGCCAGCGCCATCTTCGGCATCCTGCGACAAACAGCGCAGCACAGCGCCGGCTTCGGATTGCCGTTGCTCATGCCCGATCACGGTTATGGCCAGTTCATCAACAAAAATCACTTCGCGTTTCTGATGGAGATGGCCCTGGGGTTAATACTGGGCCTGATTCTTGGCGGCGGAGTGAAACGCGAGCAGGCGCTGATCTACTTTGCGGCGCTCTTGCCGCTTTGGACGGCGCTGGTCCTGTGCGGTTCGCGTGGTGGTCTAATTGCGATGTCGGCGCAGATAATCACCGCGGCCCTGCTCTTCAGCAGCGTCACGCTAAGGGGGAGTTCAACTAAGCCACGCGCAAGACTGGCCGGCATTGCGCGTTCATGGCCCGTGCGATTGATGCTGGTCCTCGTGTTAATTGCCGGAGTTGCTTTCGGAACGGTTTGGCTTGGTGGCGATCGGCTGGCAACAAGCATTGAGGAATCGCGCAACGAGCTCAACGCCGACAACTCCGACTTACGCCAGGGCGCAAGTAGAAATGAGATTTGGAAAGCATCCTGGAGATTGTTTAGGGCCCATCCGATTTTGGGTGTCGGCATGGGCGGATACTGGGCCGCCGTTCCCGCAGTTCACGACGCGGCTGGAACGCTGACGCCACAAGAGGCCCACAACGACTATCTCGAACTACTTGCGAGCGGCGGGCTGGTTGGGTTGGCCCTGGGTGTTTGGTTCGCAGTGATACTAGTTGCGCGTTTACGCGGAACGCTGGCCGCTCCGAATCGCTTCCGCCGCGCCGCCGGTTACGGAGCGGCGATCGGAATTGCGGGCGTGGCGGTTCACAGTCTGATGGATTTTGGTTTGCACACGATTGTTAATGCTTTGGTTTTTACAAGCTTAATAGTGATTGCCACGTCCAAGCCGCCACAGGAAAGCGCAAGCCCAAATTCGTTATGACTAAATCGCTGCATCTCCGTCGCGCTATAGCAACCCTGGTGGCAAGCTCGCTTGCCGCGGCGATGACGATAGCGCTAACGCCGCAGGTTTCCGGCGGCGCTAGTGCTTTTCAGGGTCAAGACATCATGGGCGGCGCGGCGATAGTTTTTAAGCGACCACAACGCGTGAGAGATATTGTTGGCGGGGCGGCAATGCTCGTCGTGAAACGACAGCCCAAGCTACCCGTTAGGCCGACCGAAGTTGCGCGAAATAATCCTGCCGATCGGCGCAAGCCAAAGCCGAAACCAGGCGAGCCTGAGGTAGTTGAGACCAAACTCACTGAAGCCGACAAAGGCGAAGCATTCAAGAACCAGGGAAACACTTACTACGACCTTGGCGATTTTCCGAAAGCGATTGAAGCGTATCTCAATGCGTTGAAACACACGCCGAAGGATCCGGTTATCTACAACAATCTGGGCGCGGCTTACTTCAGCAGCGGTAAACACAGTGAAGCCGCCGAAGCGTTTAAGAAATCACTGGCGCTCAAGCCAAACGACGCGGATTCGTTTTTCAATCTGGGCATCGCCCAGAGCGCGCTGGAAAACTATGACGAGGCGGTCAAGGCATTCAAAGAAGCGACGCGAGTCAAACCGGATTGGCCCGAGGCCTACAACTCTTTGGGGGATAGTTACCTGAGCTTGAATCGTTACGCTGAAGCGGCCAAAGCTTACGAGCAAGCAGTGAAACTGCGGCCAGACAATGCGACCGCTTTCAGTAACCTTGGTTTTGCTTATGACAAACTGGGGATGCTGCCGCAGTCAATCGATGCGCTGCAAAGGACCGTCAAACTCAAACCGGATGACGCCGTAGCTTATAACAATCTCGGCGCGAGTCTTTACAAAGCCGGGCGTTATCCGGAGGCAATTCAGGCTTTCACGAGTTCGCTTAGTCTGAAGCCGGGTGACGCTGAAGCACTTAACAATTTGGGCGCGGCGTATTACATCACGGAGCAATATCCGAAGGCGCTCGATAGTTTTCTGAAGGCGGCAAATGCCCGTCCCGATTTCGCCGACGCACAATACAACCTTGGTAACGCCTATTACATGTCGGCCAAATATCCGGAAGCCACCAGAGCTTACCGCGAGGCGATCAGACTCAGACCTGATTACGCGGAAGCGCACACTAACCTGGGCAGCTTGTTGATAGCGCTGAACGAGTTTCGCCCGGCGGTGAGCGAGCTACAAGAAGCTATCAGGCTGAAGCCCGACAACCCCGTATCTCACAATAATCTTGGCTATGCGTATGCGAAGATCGCTGAGGGAAGTAATCAGGCGGAAGCGGCGGAATATTATCAAAAGGCAATCGACGCGTATAAGGAAGCGATTCGGTTAAAGCCTGACTATGCGAAGGCGCTCAACAATCTCGGCTCCGTCTACAACAAGCTGGGCGAATTTCCCGAAGCGATCGATATTCTCAAAAAGGCAACGGAGTTGAAGCCGGACTTTCCCGAGGCGCAATACAACTTGGGTACTGCTTATTACAATCGCGGTCAGTTCAATGAAGCTGTAGCCGCGTTGCAAAAGGCTGTCCAGTTGAAGAGTGATTTTGCGGATGCTTACAACAGTCTCGGCTCGGCTCTTTACCAGGCACAACAGTTTGACCAGGCCATCGAAGCCTACAAGAAAACGCTGACACTCAAGCCGGATAGCGCGGAAACTCATAACAATCTCGGCAAGGTTTACTATCGCAGCAAGCGCTATCCGGAGGCGGTGGCTTCATTCAAGACTGCCATCCGCTTAAAACCAAATTTCGGTGAGGCTCACTACAACCTCGCGGTCACCTACGTCGCGCAAGGTGATAAAAAGAAGGTGCTTGACGAGTATCAGGTGCTGAAGACGGTTGATCCGCGTCTGGCGGACGAGTTTTTCGCACGCTTCATGAAGAAGCCGTAGTGTTTCCCTCAGGCTCGTTGGATCAGTTAACAATGAATTCTTGCAAAAAGACCCGACTTTCTCGGAATAACCATTGACCTGCGCGCGGAAGCAAAGTAAACTTCGGGCCGCTAAGGGCTCCAAATCTCAAATTTCTACGCGTTAACATTTGAAGGGACGTTAAGATCATGACCAAACAACGCCGAAAAGTATCGAGAGCAATTGCTGTGTTCCTTGCGGTTGCCCTGGTTCAGGTATTTGTCCAATTGAGTTTTGCGGCCCCGACTTCGCCTTCGGCCCCGGTGGTTGTGCCACAGCAATTCATTGCGCGGCTGACCACAACCGGCAACCAGCCAATCACTGTGAATAACGCCAGCGCAGCCAGCGGCGCGAGCCTGCTTACCGGCGCGACGATCGAAACGCCGGCTGCGGTTAGTGCGACGATTGACCTGGGCGCGCTCGGCACCGTGGAGTTGCAACCAAACTCCTCCATCCAACTTGATTTTGACGACAACGGCAACGTTCGCGTCAAGGTACTCAAGGGATGCGTGGTGATGAAGAAGAGCGGCAAAGGCGTCGGTGAGGTTTACACCGCGGAAGGCGCTTCCGAAAAAACCAACGGCAATCGCAAGGGAATGGCTTTCTGCTACGCAGGCGGCGGCACGCTGAGTCCTCTCACCCAGGCGGCTGTTGCTACTGGCGGCGCTGCTGGCGAAGGCATCGGCACTTCAGCCCTGATAGCGATTCTCGCAGGCGGCGGCGCGCTAGCGGCCGGCCTGATTTGGGCATTTCATGGCGGCGGCAATCCGAGTCCCCATTAATTCTGTTCGTTCAGCTTTAGCTCAAAGAGAGCGTGCCCTCCGAAAGGAGCAGGCACGCTTTTCTTTGACTAGATCAATGGCAGAAGCCCGACCGTAAGGGAGGGCTCTTTTGGCTGAAGCAGGAAAGCAAGCGGAGCCCTCCCTTATGGTCGGGCTTCCGCCACCACGACAAGCTAGAGCCTATCGACATCAAAGTGACCAACTACCGACCCTTCACTCAATCTTGAAAACAGCACGTTCCGGTTTTCTCTCGCATCGTTACTTGCGGTTGCTTCTGGTCGCAATAGCGATTGCAGGCTGCCTGTTTGCGATTCGCTCGGCCGCCGCCTTCGGTTTCTCGCGTCTCTTGGTGACTTACTCGCTTACTGCGCGCAACCTTGCGGCCGCGAAAAAAGCGATTCAACTCACGCCTAACGACGCGGAAGCTCATCTGGCCGGCGCCGCGATGCTGAGCTTGTCCGACACGCCCGCGCAATCCATGAGCGAAATCGAACAAGCAGTGGCACTCAGGCCGGCGGAGTATGGGCTTTGGTCGGAGCTGGGGCTTTTGCGCGATCAGGCGGGCGACACCGCCGGCGCGTTGGCGGCCTTTGATGAAGCTATTAAGCGCGCGCCTTTTTATTCGGCGCCGCGCTGGAACCGTGGCAATGTGCTTTTGCGAATGGGTCAATACGAATCTGCATTCAAAGACCTCAGCCAGGCAGCGCAAAGCAATCCGGAATTGCTTCCGAGCCTTATCGATCTCGCGTGGGGTGTGTCCCGTAGCGATATGAGGTTGACCGAGCAACTGGCACAAATCAAGACTGACAAAACGCGCATTGCCTTCGCGAGGTTTTTGGCTCGACACGGAAAGGCAAGCGAAGCTGTTGCGCAGCTTGGCGACGCGCGCGACGTGCCGGTTGCGATCAGGCGCGAGGTAGTGGAACAGTTGCTGGCAAAAGGCGCCTTCAGGGAAGCATTCGATATTTGGAAAGCGACTCATGGAGCGGAAGCGGGCAACAAACAACCTTCAATCTACGATGGCGGCTTTGAGTCGCCATTGACATTTTCCGCAGGCGGCTTTGGTTGGCGCGTGTCGCGCGAGCAGGGAGCTTCCATCTCGCTGGACGCAAGCCAACCTCATAGCGGGGCCAGGGATTTGCGAGTCGAGTTTGGCGGCAATTCAAATCCGGATTCGCCATTAATTTCTCAGATAATACTGGTCGAGCCATCGACACATTACCAGGTTAACTTCGCAAGCCGCTCGCAGGACGTGGTCTCAGGAGGACTGCCCCTGCTGACCGCCAGCGATGCCGCCGGCGAGCAAAAGCGTTTGGGACAGTCGTCGCCGCTAACAAAAGGCAACAGTGATTGGAAGTCTTTTAGTTTTGAATTTACCACGACGCCAACCACAAACGCTGTGGTGTTGGTCCTTCAGAGAGAAAACTGCACCACGTCGCCTTGCCCAATCTTCGGAGCAATATCGTTGGATAGTTTCTCCATCGAACAGTTGAAATGATCGCGTTACCAGGAAGGTAAACATGGCAGAAGCAAAGTTACCCAGGTTGAAGTCTACCTCCACTTGAATGAAGAAGCTGGACCGCCTTGGATGGGCGGTGGGTTTCTCATTGAAGTCTTACGGGGTGCGAATCGGCATTCGCTCCAACGAACCCGCTGCGCTCGATCGGGTTTGCCGGCATCTGCCAAGCGAATGGGAGAGCACGTCCTTGTCCATCGTCGATCGTGTTTACTCCATATTGATCGGCGGCAAGGGCCCGCGCGCCAATGTGCGACGCCTGAATCTTCTCTATGGAGACCATGTGCAGCTTGCCCGATCACTTGATCTCGATCTCGTTTTTGAGACGTTTGAGTCTGATCTCAGACTTTTCGTGGCGGAGTTGGCGAAGCATCGCGTTTTTGTTCACGCCGGTGTGGTGGGCTGGAAAGGGAAGGCGATAGTGATACCGGGGCGAAGCTATAGCGGTAAATCAACGTTGGTTGCGGAGCTGGTGCGCGCCGGCGCGACGTATTATTCCGATGAGTATGCGGTGTTGGATTCCCGCGGGCGCGTGCATCCCTTCTACAAGCCACTCGAACTTCGCGAGGAGGGAAAGTTTACTCAAACGAAGATCACCGCCGCCGAGCTCGGTGGTCAATCAGGCACCAAACCGCTTCCTGTTGGCTTGGTTTTGATGACGCAATTCAGAAACGGCGCGCACTGGCGGCCGCGGAAGCTTTCGGCAGGCAAGGGCGTGTTGGAGATGCTCTTCAATACTGTCTCTGCGCGGCGTAATCCTGAAAGAGCGCTTGCAACTCTACAGCGCGTGGCCCAACAGGCGGACGTGTTAAAAGGAGTGCGAGGCGACGCCAGGAAAGTTGTTTCGGCGGTGCTGGAGAGAGTGGAAGGGACGCGTGGGTAGGGGCACGGCATGCCGTGCCCCTACCGTGAATTTGTGCGTGTCAGAACCGGGAGCAGTCCGGGTCCCACGAGGGCAGCCCGCGCGGGGTGGTAGTAGCGAGCGGGTTGTTTGTTTCGACCGGTACGCCGGCATTTGATACTCCACATGAAAACTAAAGAAGCGTTGCGCAAGGGCAGCCTGGTGGCCGAGGTGTTATCCGGATCCTGGCGCCAGGCTGAGATTCCGCCTCTCCAGATCTCGGAGACTGACCTCGACGAAATAACCCCCTTGCTTTACGACTCCGGCACGGTCGCGCTTGGTTGGCGACGGATTAGCCAGACGTCGCTGAGAGACTCCGCTTCGGGCGAAGTGCTGCATCAGGCATATCGGCTGTTGTCGCTGCAGTCGGAAATCCACGAGCAGAAGATCGAAAAAGTTTTTCGCTTGCTGCGTCAGGCGCAGGTTGAAGCAATCCTGGCGAAGGGGTGGGCGGCGGCGGGCATGTATCCGGAGAGAGCGCTCAGGCCTTACGGCGACATCGATATTTGCGTCCCTCCAGAGCATTTCAAATTGGCCGAAGAAGTTTTGAGTGCTCCCGAGGCAAACGATTGCTGGGTCGATCTACACAAACACTTTTCTGAAATTGATGAACGAACAATCGATGCGCTCTTCGCGCGCTCGCGCACAGTCAGTTTGGGAGACGAGCAGATTCGGATATTGAGCCTTGAAGACCAACTCGCGCTTTCGTGTATTCATCTTTTGAAACACGGTGCCTGGCGTCCGCTGTGGCTTTGCGATGTGGGCGTAGCAATCGAATCGCTGCCGTCGACATTTGATTGGGACGTTTGCCAGGGAACCAACAGGACGCGAGCACATTGGATCAATTGTGCGATTGGTCTTGCTAGGCGCTTGCTGCGCGCCGAGACCAATGGGCTGCCGGCGCAATTGGAAACCGAGCTCCCGGCGTGGCTGATCGAAAACGTGCTCAGGCAATGGGCCAGCCCTTTTGCAATCGGTCAGCCGCCGATGAGTCATCCGGTCCCAATGGCCGAGCTGCTGCGTCACCCGGCCGGCTTGCTCGACGGTCTGCGCCAACGCTGGCCGAATCCGATTATCGCCACCGTCAGCGTCAACGGCGAATTCAATAATCTACCGCGCCTGCCATACCAGATGGCTAACTGCTTTTCGCGCCTCGGCCGGTTGCTACTAAACTCTTCCGAGTGAGGCGCAGGAACACTGAATCGGAATTTGTGACGCCGTGATCCCAATTGCTCCGATCATTTTGAGCCTGGAGACTGCCACGCTGGGCGGCAGTGTTTTCGTGGGACACGGAGCCGTGCAACTGGCAGCGCACGTTGGCGACCCGCAGGTTTCGCAGTCGTCCAGTTTGTTACACGACATCAATGATTGTCTCGAGGCAGGCGGTGTCGCCCTGCGGGACATCGAGGTTTTTGCTTGTGCCTCCGGGCCCGGCAGCTTCACCGGCCTCAGAATCGGCATCGCCACTTTGAAAGCTCTGGCGGCGTCGCTAAAGCGCCCCTGCGTCGGTATTCCCACGCTTCAAGCTGTGGCCCACGCGGCCGGACCTTCGCGCGCAACTGTGGCGCTGCTGCCGGCCGGCCGGGGCGAAGTCTTTGCACAACTGTTTTCCGTTTCTGAAGACGAGGTTGTTACTGAGCTCGATGCTGCGGCCCACCTGTCTCCGCAAAGGTTGGTTGAGAGATACGCTGCGCTTACGAATCTCACTTGGGCCGGCAGCGGCGCACACGCGCAACGCGAATTTCTCCAGCAGCACGCCGCGCAGCGAGGCTTTGCTTTCGTGGAGTTTGCGCCGGAAGGAGATGTTGATTCCGGCGAGGCAGGCGATAACATTTGGCGAATCGCCGCGAAGGAAACAAATCTCGCTAAGCATGTTGCGGCCCTGGCGCTACAGGCTTTTGAACTTGACCAGCTACAATCGCCGGAATCGCTCAGCGCTATTTATGTAAGGCCCTCAGACGCGGAACTTAAGCAACAATGTCGTTAACACAACAGGCCATTGACGCGGCCGGTCAGGCCATTTCGATCACCAGAATGACTGAGCACGATCTGCTCGAGGTGGTTGAGATCGAAGAGAATTCCGGACTGAGTCGCTGGGGTTGGGAGGCCTACTACGCGGAGCTTCAGGGTAGCAATCGCGATCTGATGTTCGTCGCACGAGTGGCTGATGCCGAACCCAAGCCGAGTGGTCGCAACCTGGCCGGTTATATCGTGGCGCGAATGGGCGCCGACGAGCTTCACATCAACAACGTTGCGGTGCGAGAGAGTTACCGCCGGCGAGGGATTGGGCGCACCTTGTTGGATAAGATCCTGGCAGAGGGAGCGAGCCGCGGAGTCCGCTGCGCATTTCTGGAATTACGGGCTGGAAACTCGCCCGCCCTTGCACTTTATGAAAAGTGTGGCTTCCGCGTAACCGCCCGGCGGAATAAGTATTACTCAGAACCACTCGAGGACGCGCTGGTGATGATTATCGAACTGGTGCGAAACGCTTGATTCGTCGCGATAATTGGGCTACCATTTTTTCGTGCCCAAGCATTCCTATGAGGTTTTTTCCAAGTACCTCCTCAAACCAATCTTGCCAGTCCCATCGTCTGAAAGGAGACATGCACGAAAATGGACATTACAACTGCGGATTTGCTTAAGGAAGAGCTGATGAATCGAGACCCTGAATTCCGGGAATTGGCCCGCGAACACACTCGATACGAAGAGCGATTAAGTGAACT
>Ga0137410_10002789_pt1 | contig 11888 bp, 11 predicted proteins | sample CZODoug1_16funga_FD_108878 | JGI IMG/M metagenome (GOLD analysis project Ga0137410, IMG submission 108878) | Vadose zone soil fungal communities from Angelo Coast Range Reserve, California, USA - CZODoug1_16fungal (Illumina Assembly) | ecosystem: Environmental > Terrestrial > Soil > Vadose zone... | reverse complement strand
GTGCAAACCGTACCAGGTGAAACAGGTCCGGAATGTTATAATTAACTATTGCCTGGCGGGAGAAGCCGATGACTAGATACGAGATCATCATCTATTGGAGCCAGGCCGACGAAGCCTTTATCGCCGAAGTGCCCGAACTTCCCGGCTGCGCCGCCGACGGAAAGACTTACAAGGAAGCTCTCGCCAACGTGGAAATCATCATCCAGGAATGGATCCAAACAGCCAAGAATCTCGGCCGCCCTATCCCCGCCCCGCGCGGCCGCCTCGCCTTCGCCTAACTCGTCTTACCCACGCCTGCCGTTCGCTAAACAGACAAAACGTCTAGCTCGTCCCCCCGCGCACGCCCAATCACGAATTTGTCATTCCAAACCCGCCGTCTCTTGGCGGTTCGGACCTCTGCGCCATCGCTGATTTTCGCGATGAATCTGCTTTTCCTCTTTTCTTTTTTTTGTCATCCCGAACGGAGTGAGGGATCTGCTTTTGCCTTGGATGTTTCTTCAGTAGGGGCACGATAAATCGTGCCCTCTTTCTTTGGCCTTTGCTCTTGCAGTACCAGGTCAGTTTTATTTTTTAAGATCGTGACACGTTAAGTCGAAAATCAAACTGACCCTCCGAGTCTTTCTTTTCTCTTCTCATTGGTGTGCTCTTGCCGCAAGGAGCGCCGTAAGCGCAACACAATTTAGCCCAGCCCGCGAGGGCTGGGTTAGCTAGCATGGACAATCCCTAGCGCCGTAGGCGCGGCACCTGTTAGAACCGCGCAGCGGGAATCGCCGTCCATGAATGGATCGAAGCCGCCAAGAACTCCGCAGCCCTCTCTCCGCGCCGCGCGGTCGCCGCGCCTTCGCTAAACTCGCCTTTCTCTCAGCGCAAGGATCAGCAAACGGAGAAAACGCCTCGTCAGTCCCGCGGACCTCACCCGCTTTGCCTTTTGATCAGCCTTCAAGGCGATGAAAAACGGCTGATTTCTCTTGCGTCCGAGTATTTCGCGGCGTATGTTTCGAACAAGCGAGGAACACAAAGGATGCATACCGTACTCGTAGCTAGCTGCCCGGCATGTGGCAAGGAAGTTCCGGTAAGTGAGCTGATGCCTAAGCCAGGAAACCTCATGCAGATGATAGGGCCGCGAACCGGCACTTCTGTGAAATTAATTTGCCCAAAGTGTGGGCCGTTCTCCGAGGCAAAGAAACCCTCAATATAGACGCCCATCCAGGGCGTTCTACCGCCTAAGGCGCGGACCAGAGAACTTTGCCGCCTTTAACGCACACCAGACTTGGCCCTTCGCTCCCCATCGTGATCTGCACGCTTGTGTTTCCGTCCGCGTTCTTCGCATCAAACAGGCAAACTCCCGGGCTATTCTCAAGCGCAGTCACCACCACAGACGGCGCTCCGTTCGGGGCTCGAATAATCAGACCCGGCACGCCAGATTCAACCTGAGCTATGTCGAGTGTCAGACGCCGCTTTCCGTTCGCGTCGGACATGGTTAAACTTGGCGCGCCCGAGGGAAGTACATCCAGACTCAGTCGCTGCCTTCCATTCGCATCCCACAGGCATACCCCGTTGGAGTTCTCCGATAACTTCACCAGAACCCTTGCGTTTCCGTCCGCGTCCAACATCCCTAATCCGGGGCCACTCTTATCTACGATCAACTCCAAACGTTCTCTTGTCTTCGCATTGTAGAGTGCGAGGAATGGCCCTTCTGCACTAACTCCCAAGATTGCACGCCTGTTCCCATCCTCGTCATATAGGTCGAGTTCCGGCCCTCTTTCGGAGAGGCATAGCGTTGCCTTGGTTTTTCCATCAGCATCCACAAGAACCACTCTCTCAGTCACAACCTCGGATTTGAACCAACGGTATTGGCTTTCTAGCCTTTCTACACGAGCAACAAGAGATTCAAGGTCGGAACGCGAGGTCGTCATTATGTCGTCTCCAAAGCAGGTTTGGATCGGTCTGAACAACCTGATGCGCATCAGTCTATCATTTGGCTAATTAGATGAGAGCGTCGGCTCCCAGCACCGAGTAGACTTGGCGGGTGGCCAAGCGCGTGGTCCGTTGGAGTTTAGACCGATGACGATCAATCTGACGCCTGAACAAGAAAAGCTCGTGAAGGAAGAGTTGGAGTCGGGTCACTTCCGCACGGCGGAAGAGCTGATCTCCCAGGCTCTGAACGCGCTCCGCGCAATGGTGGCCCCATCAAACAAGACCGGGAAAAATGGCAGTCACCGGAAAGCTGTGCACGAGATGATGGAATTCGTCGAGAAGAATCACACCTCCCTAGAAGGTATTTCCGTTAAGGAACTCATTCACGAGGGTCATCGCCTCTGAGTGATAAAATGCAATCCACCTCGCCCATTCGAAACTCTCACCCCCAGTACAGCTTTTCCTGCCCTCATGTTCCGCTGTACTTCTTTCCTCTTGCGCTAACTCCATTCCACGCCCAAACTTTCAAGTGAAACAAGCGGCGCAATCCAAAATCGCCGTAACTTAAAATTCAATCGCAGGTGAGGTGACGCGCGCGGCTGGCTCCCGCCCGAGTCAGGAGGGTCCTCTCCTTACAAGGAGAACCCTATGTCCGTTCGTACCCAGGCCCCGTCCACTCCGTCGTCTTCTTCCACAAAATCTGAATCCCCCATCTCAAAAAATCAGCGCCCGCCTCGCTGCACCTTCTCCACTTCCGACAATCGTCGCTGCACCATGCTTCGCCACAGCTCTCATCCATCCTTCTGCCTTTTCCACGCGCGCCAGGAACGCATCCTCCTCGAGTCCGATCAAATCGGTCCCGAACTCGTCCCGCCCTCCGGCAAATTTCACAGCTACACCGAACTCAATGACTCCCTCACCCGACTCTGGACACTCCTGGCCGACGACCGCATCTCGCGAAAACGCGCCGCCACCCTTGCCTACGTCGGTTCATTGATCTTGCCGACGCTCATGCGTGTTCACAGCGAAGCAAACGCGCGTCGTCTCAACGAGCGTTACGACGAATGGCAGAAATTGAAAAGCGCCGTTAAACAGGCCTTCCCGCCGCGCCAGGCCCCTCCCGCCCCTGAGCAAGAGAAATGACCCGGAGAAATGACCCGGAGAAATGACCATGTTCCGCGCTAACCCCCGCAGAATCTGCAGTCGAGCATCCAGGAAGATGCGAGTCCTGGCGGACCATCGGGACGAAGGATCTCAACTCAACGCTAACCCTTGCAGAATCTGCAGTCGAGCATCCATAAAGATGCGAGTCCTGATGGACCATCGGGACGAAGGATCTCAACTCAACGCTAACCCTCGCATAATCTGCAGATCCGAGAAATCCGCCTGTAAACCCTCTAGAATCTGCACTTCCAAAACGTTGAACTTAAAGTTCTTTAGAATCTGCAGTTACAAAAAAAACGGGGTATATACCCCCTCCATACCGCCTGCCCACACTCTCTCACTCCCCTCTCACCACTTTCCTTCCGCGTGTGTCACAATGCCTTCATGGCTCCTGAGATTCGCAACATCCAGCGCCACGTTCTTCCCAACGGACTCGTCGTTATCACAGAGCCGATGTCGCACGTCCGCTCCGTCTCCGTTGGCGTCTGGATTCGCAATGGCTCGCGCCGCGAAATTCCGCAGGAAAATGGTCTCGCCCATTTCATGGAGCACATGGTCTTCAAAGGCACGGAGCGCCGCTCCGCAGAAGCCATCGCGCGCGAAATGGATTCCATCGGCGGCATGCTCGACGCTTTCACGTCAAAAGAGCAAATCTGTTTCAACGCAAAAGTTCTCGATCAAAATCTTCCCATCGCCTTCGACATCATCAGCGATCTCTGTCTCCATCCGCGCTTCGATTCCACCGACATCAAGAATGAACAGCAGGTTGTCCTCGAAGAAATCAAGATGGACATGGACAACCCGGAATACCTTCTCCACGAAACGTTCACTCGTGGCTTCTGGCCCGAACATCCGCTTGGCCGCCCGATTCTCGGCACACCGGACACTGTCGAAAAGTTTTCACCCACAATTCTTCATAACCGCTTCAAGGAATGGTTCGCGCCCGACCATCTTCTTGTCACCGCCGCCGGCAACGTCACACACGACCAGGTCACCGACCTCGTCGCAAAACAGTTCGGCCATCTCAAGCCCACTGGCGGACTTGAAGATCACGTCGCGCCGCAAACCAGCGCGCCCATCCAAATCGATCGCAAACCCGATCTCAAGCAGGTTCATCTCTGCCTCGGTGTTCCTTCGCTGCCCATCGCACACGACCGCCGCTTCGTCGTCGCCGTTCTCAATAATCTTCTCGGCGGCGGCATGTCTTCGCGCCTCTTCCAGAACATTCGCGAAAAGCGCGGCCTCGCCTACGCCGTTTTCAGCGAAGTCACTCCTTATTCCGACGCGGGCATGTTCACCGTCTACGCTGGCTGCGCAAAAGAAACAATCGGCCAGGTTCTCGACCTCACCCTCGCGGAATTTCGTGCCCTCAAGGAATCGCCCGTTTCCGACGAAGAACTCCTGCGCGCCAAGAACCATCTCAAGGGTTCCCTCATGCTTTCCCTGGAATCCACCAGTTCCCGCATGTCCAATCTCGCGCGCCAGGAACTCTATTTCGGCCGCTTCTTCACTCTCGACGAGATCCTCGCCTCCATCGAAGCCGTCACCCGCGAAGACGTCCAATCTCTCGCCCAGGAATTTTTCCGCCCCGAACAAATTTCCGCCACCGTCCTCGGCCCCCTCAACGGCTTCACCCTCGACCGCAATCGCTTGTCTTGCTGAGGGCCCGCCTGCCATGCGCACCGCCCAAAATTTTCCTCTCTGTTTAGCTCCTTCATTCGCCGTTGACGCGATTTATCCGCTCTGCCATCATTCTGAAATTGGTTTTTCTGTTTTTCGGGGGAATTCGATCGGCCTTCGCGTTACCATCCTGGCGTCCGGAAGCTCCGGCAACATCACCCTGCTGGAGACCGAGCGCACCCGACTCCTCGTGGACGCTGGACTCGGCAAACGCGAAACACTGGCCCGGCTTGCCGCCGTGGAAAATTCCGTCGACCATCTCGACGGAATTTTAATAACCCACGAACATTCAGATCACTGCAGCGGACTTCCGCAAATGCTCGGCATGTGGAAAGCCCCGCTCTACGTCACCGAGCCGACCCTCGACGCTTTGAGCAAAACTTTGCCGGATACTTTTGGCAAGCGATTGAATGCAGTGGAGAAAATTCAAGCAGGCCAGCGATTCATGATTGGCGATATTGACGTTCACGCGTTTGCGATTCCGCATGACGCCGCCGATCCGATCGGATTTACGTTCAAAGCGAACGGCGCGAAATTCGCGCTGGTGACGGACCTGGGATATTTGCCGGAACTGGTGAAAGTGCATTTGCGCGACGCGGATTGTCTCCTGCTCGAATCCAACCACGATCTCGATATGTTGAAGGTTGGCCCGTATCCGTGGGTCGTGAAGCAGCGCGTACTCTCGCGCACCGGACATCTTTCCAATTTAGCGGTGAGCGAATACCTTGCCGATCCGGACGGATTCGATGCTCGCGCCCGTTATCTGATCATGGCGCACATTTCGCAGGAAAATAACCACCCCGAGGTAGTGCGGCTGTCCGCGGAGCAAGCGTTGGAAAAACGTCCAGCGGAGTGCGCGTTCCAGGGCCAACTTATGCTGGCGTCGCAAGCCACGCCGCTGAAACCGCTGGAGCTTTAGCAATTATCGCGAGAGAATTTTCTCGAAAAATTCCAGCGCGCGTGGATCGTTCGATTGCCCAAGCCAGAACATAGCCTGCTTCCGCACTTCCGGATTTTTGTTGTTCTGCGCCACTTGAATTAACTTCGGAACGCCTTCTTCGCGCGGCATCTGCGAAAGCGCGAACACGGCTTTCTTCTTCACTTCCGTATCGGGATCGTTCTCAATCGCGCCGGTGATCGCGCTTGAGGCTTTCTGTCCGGCTTTCTGCGCGAGCCAGAACAGCGCTTGTCCGCGCACGTGGGTGCTCTCATCTTCCCGCGCCATGCGAATCATTTCGTCGATGGCGCCGGGATCGCGATTCAACGAAAGCGCAAACGTAATCTGCGAACGCACTTCGGTGCTCTTCTCGTTTTTGGCGAGTTGCTTCAAGGTCTGGAATCCGGAAGCGCCGCGAGCTTCACCGAGCCAGAAGACGGTTTGTTTGCGGAGCGATTCCGGTTGTGACGAGTCGACGAAGGAATTCATCGCTTTGTCCGCGGAACTGTCCGCGTGCATGGCGATTGCGGTTAGCGCGCCTTGCGGCACGTGCTCCCAGCGGCCGTCGTGAAGGTCCTGTCCCGTCACCAAACTCGCGAGATATTCGACGCTCTTGGCGGGATCTACGCCGGTGAGCAAAGTGAAATGCAAATTGCCGGCGTCGATTGCACAGCCGTCGGAGACGACGCGAATTTTGCCGAGTTTTCCTTCCGCGGCGCGGTACAGAACAAAAATGCTGCGCGGACCTTCGAGTTTTGTTTCGCGCGAGCCGGAGGTGAAATTCTCTCCGTGCTTGTTGTCTTCGAGATGGCAGGGGCCACAATCGCGATAGCCGTTCCAGTCGCCGTTGCCGCCGCAGCAGGTTATTTTTTCTCCGTCGAGAGCGGGAACGCTGTAGCCGAGCCATTCGGGCGCGGTGGAAGATTTCGCCCAGCGGTTCAGTTCGGCGGAAAGTTCTCCAGAGAGAGCGCGGGTTTCGAATTTGGCATTTTCGATTGTGGGCGTTGCCTGTGAAACTTCAGCGGCATAAGCGAAGCGGGCGGATTCCAGTTCGGCGCCGAGCGCGATGAGACTGGATTCGCCGCGCACATGCTGGGAGATCAGGAAGAAGATTCCGGTTGCAATCATAGCGAGGGAGAGTGTCTTGCGTTGCCAATCGTTATTGTTTTCCATGACGGGTCTCCTTTGCGGGAAAATTACTTATCCAGAATTTCCATGAGGTAGTCGTTGCCCTCTTTGGAGCCCATGAGGGAAAGCTTTTGCACGGCTTCTTTTTTGAGGGACGGATCTTTTTCCGTTTTTGCGATGGCGACGAGGGCCTTGGCGTTGCCGGAAATGAAGTAAGCATTTAGAACTTCATCCTTGAGGCTGCGGTCGGTTTCCTTGGCGTAGATGGACTGCAGAAGATCGCTGTGGCCCATCAAGCCGAGGTTGCGGATGGCGGAGCGGCGGAGTTCGATGTCCTTTTCGTTGAGGGCGGCTTGTTCCATGCGTGCGGAATCGCCGGAAAGAAAAAATGCCTGGAGGATCTCACGCTTCAGGTCCGTGGAGGTTTCAGCCTTATACAACTGATCGAGTTCGGAAGTGCCGCCGGTGAGGCCAAGAGTGCGAATGGCTTCGCGGCGGAGCGATTCATTTTTTTCGTTTTTCGCGGCTGCAAACAGGCTGGCCTTGTCGCCGGAAAGGAGGTAGCTCTTGATGATGACGCGGCGGACAGATTCATCCCCGCTAGTTGAATAGACCTCGTTGAGCAGTTGATGCGATTGTTGTCCGCCAAACATGCTGAGGTATTCGATCGCTTTGCGTTGCAACTCGGGATTGGATTGACCACGGGCGACCTTTGCGAGCACTTCCGTGGCGCGGGGCGAGCCCGTTTGAGCCATCAAGAAGAGAACCTTTGCTTTGTACTTTGGCGAGTCGGCGCCGTTTAGAATTTTCTCGACAATAGGCATGGCCCGGTCGGGATCACTTTGCAGAAGGGATTGTAGAGCAAGGAGTTTCAAATCCTTGTCAGGCTCGGTGTCGGGATTCGCTTTTACGCCACTGGATTGCTTAACTTCGATTTCGAGTGCTTCCGCATCTTTCTTCCAGGGGCTTTTTGGAAATTTGTTTTTTACCTCATTGATGGTGGCAAGGGCAGCCGCTTTTTTGCCGAGCCTATTTTCGGCGTAGGCTTTCCAATATAGAGCGGCGTCGGTTTGCGCGCCGTTCAGCTTGGCGAGTTCGGCGAATTCGGCGGCGGCTTTTTCGTAGTGGTCGTCATCGAGGGCTTCGCGGCCGCTGTCGTAGAGATCCTGCTGGTGATCGAGCTTGTCCTGTTCGGCGTCGCGCCTTTCCTGCTCGCGCTCCTGTTTTTCTTGTTCGCGTTCGCGGCGTTCCTGTTCTTTTTCCTGTTGTTCCTGCCGCGCTTCGTCGGCTTTCTCCTGCGCCTCGGCTGATTGGGCGCTTGCGTCCTGCGACTGCAAACGGGAAGGGCGCGCCGTGAGAGACGATGGGAGAAGCAGCAAGCCGAGCGTGAGGCTCGCGGCTAAGGCGCGTTTGAAAAGCGCGGAGCTCCGCGGATAGGCCTCGGCGTTTTTGAAGCTGGCGCAGCCAAGAGTGGCTACGCTACCGGAACCGAATGAGTGAGAGATGGTCATGCGAGGTTACCTTCCTTGTGGTTCATTCTTGAAATGTTGCGCTGCTGATTTTGCTGCACAGGCTGCTTTGCGGGATTGGTGCGGTCCCGCAGGCCCTGCTGGACGACGCGAACTTTGAAAAGAATTCCGCGAGACTCAAGCTTTTTCTGCATGGAGTCAAATCGTGCCTGTGTGACTTGCTCCGGACTGTTGGCGACGTCGAGGAGGACGCGTTCGAGTTCGTCGAGTGTGCTAGCCATCACCTGGTCGCCTTCCTTGAGAGCGGTCTGCCGGTAGAGCCGGTTTTCTTCAAGCAAATCTTCGGCTCTGTGCTGCTCGGCTGAAATATTGACGAGTTTTCCCGAGGCAGGGTTAGGTTGCGCATGGGAAAGTTCGACGAGAAACATTTCGGACTTGTTGAGGTGATTGCCAACGGCGACGACGAGAACGCGTTCGCGAACTTGCTCCTCGCTGGTGACATCTCCACCTTTCGGGGGTTCCACGGTCTTGCGTCCAAGAATGAATGCGGCAACGATGACCGCAGCCATAGCACCAACGGTGACAAGCCGACGAGGCGCGAAGAAAGCTTCCCACCAGGGTGATTGTTTTTCGGGCAGTCGCGGAGAGATGGCGGCCCAAACGCGTTGACCGTAATTTTCGCCGGGGTCGGGAACAGGCAGAGAGTCCATGGCGGCGAAGACGGCTTCGATTTTTTCGAGGGCGGCGCGGCATTCGGCGCAGGACTGAAGATGTTGCTGCACGCGTTCGCGATTGGTGCGGTCGCCGTCGTGGTATGCGATCAATTCTTCTTCCTTTATGTGTTCCATTACTCGACCCCCATCGCTCTTGCCGCTTGCCGGCCTTCGGCGAACGGTTCGAGCGCGACGCGCAGTTTTTGGACTGCGCGGAAGACTGTGTTTTTTGCGGCAGTGGTGCTGGACTTCAGGACATCGGCGATTTCTTCAATTCCGCAGCCGTCCCAGTGACGCATGACGATGGCGGTGCGTTCGGCAGGAGTAAGTTCTTTCAAGGCTTGCTGCATGCGAAGAGCGAGCTGGCTGCTGCCGGCGACACGTTCAGGAGAAGGAGCAGAGTCCTTGATTTGAGCGAGAGGGTCGAGTTCATGGCCCTCTTCGGATTCGCGGGCAGGAGGTTCGCGGCGAGAGTCTTCGACTTTGCGCTGGCGGAGACGGTCAATGGCGTAGTTTGCAGCGATGCGGTAGACCCAAGTGCCGAAGTTGGCCTGGCCGGCAAACTGTTTGAGTTTTTGATAGCCGCGCAAAAAAGCCTCCTGAACGATTTCCTCCGCGTCATGAGAATTGCCGGCCATGCGGTAGGCGAGTCGATAGACGTTGTGGCTGTGACGCTCGACGAGAATGCGATAGGCATCGCGGTCGCCAGCGAGGGTGCGCTCGACAGCGACGGCGTCGGGGAGAAGGTTCGGGCCGAGGCCACTCTCGACGCTAGAAGTCATCTGAGACATTAGACAGGATTTAGCCTTTGCGGTTAGGTCTCATAAGTGCTTGCAGGTCAGGAGTTTACCGCTTCGCCGCGAGAACTGAGACTCTTTCCTTGGCGGAGCGACGCGCGTAAGCTGTACGGCATCGCAATTGGAGCGACAACTCCAAGTTTTACGCCAGGCGGTGCGACCCATGACCAAGCTGAGTTTGATTTTGCTAGTGGCACTTTCGTTAGCGAATGGAACTGCCTCGGCGCGTGAAGTCTCACCGCATGCCCGCAAGGCGGTTGAGGCAATTCGACGGCTCCGAGAGATTGGGCTTTCCGATTCTGGGGGGACCGCCTCTGGGCCTCCAGCGAGAGTTCCGGGATTGCTGCGGACGCTCAATCAGGAGCTGAAAGCACTGATCGTCGACTACCTCAATGACCAGACCGGCCTCCATACAGTTCCGCAAGACGAGGACATACTCGAGGAATTGCGGGGGGCAGGGTGGGAAGAGATTTCGAACCAGAAATGGAATGCGTACGGCGAAATTGATGACATCGATTTTGAATTGAAAGCCGGATATGACCCGGGACTTCTGGTTGTAACGACGCAGTTGTGGATTCCGTGTGGTGACAGTGATCCTGATTCGGCAATTTACGTTTTCGAGGGAATAGGGCGAAAGTGGAAACTGGTCTTAGCAACGGACTCAGATTTCAATCCCATTGGAAAACATCAGGTAAGCGGGATGGACTACCAGATCTCGCCGCCGGATTCCTCGGGAAAATGGTTCCTTGCGGTGGGCCTCGTTCCACCTTCATGCAAGCGGACGACGGACGTTCTGCGCTACGAGGCGTTGCGGCAGAGTTTGGATCCGGACAAGCCAACGGTATTGGTTAGTGGGCGAGAAATTATCAATCGGAGCTTCGACCCTGGATTTAGGATCGAAGCGCATGAAGACTGGTTTGCAGTGACGGCAGGAAGGACAAGAAAAATCGATGACACGCCAGGGGTCGGAATCTTTCGTTATGACGTGGCCGGCAAAGAGGCCAGGCGGATACCTCCACTGGCGCTGACGGCTGAAGATTTTCTAGAGCAGTGGTCACAGTCCGATTGGGCGCAGGTGAAACAGTGGTCGAAAGAATCGGGCGGTTTATTTGAATGGCACGAAAAACTGCGCGGATTGAAGCCGGGCTCAGCGGAAATCGAAGCGGTACGACGCTGCACAAACAAAGGAGAAGTCGATGAAGTCTTTTCCGTCCAGCTTGCGGTGGATCAAAAGCCGAATCCCAGCTTTGGGCCGGAAACAGCGTACATCGAAGTGACGAAACGCAATGGAATTTTCTCCGTGAATGGTGTCAACCGTACGAGGCCCACTGGATGCACGGAAGAGCTTTCGATGATCAGAGACGCGACTGAGCGCGAGTTGCCGCGTTGGTAGAGAATTTTCGACGCAGATTGTCAGGTTGGGGGATTGGGAGTAGGCTCTGGGCGCGACGGTGAAGAGAGTGGGGGAAGCTGTGCGTACCGGGTAAGCCTGGTGGGGCTCACGGGGACGCACACTAAAGTGTACGCTACGCGCGGAATGAGGAAAGATCCCGCGACACTTTTCAACAAGTCGCTAGTGAGAAATCTTATGAGGAAGTGTGGAACGAGCGGGAAGGCGCTGCGAGAAATTTTCTTCAGGGGCTAAAGCCCCTTGCTTGCCAACGCTAACGTCGGGGCTGAAGCCCCGACCTCCTAAAGAGGAGAAGGGATCAACGTGGACAAACGGTGCGTTGGATTTTTGTGAGGCGCTTTAGGCATGGGCACGTGCGGCGGGGAGTGTTGAAATACCGTATTATTAGGGTGGATTCGTAGTTTGAGAAGGAGAGCGAGTTGATTTCACGGTATACGCGCGAGGAGATGGGACGGGTCTGGAGCGACGCGAATAAGTACGCGAAGTGGCTGGACGTGGAGCTGGCAGCGACGGAGACGCTGGCGGAGGCTGGACAGGTGCCGAAGGAAGCGGCGGCGATGATTCGCGCGAAGGCGAAAGTGGATGCGGCGCGGGTGAATGAGATTGAAGCGCGAGTGAAGCATGACGTGATTGCATTCACGATGGCGGTGGGCGAATCGATTGGGGATGCGG
>Ga0137410_10002786_pt1 | contig 11893 bp, 8 predicted proteins | sample CZODoug1_16funga_FD_108878 | JGI IMG/M metagenome (GOLD analysis project Ga0137410, IMG submission 108878) | Vadose zone soil fungal communities from Angelo Coast Range Reserve, California, USA - CZODoug1_16fungal (Illumina Assembly) | ecosystem: Environmental > Terrestrial > Soil > Vadose zone... | reverse complement strand
GGCATGATCGATGCGGCCGACATGGACCTGATCAAGGTCATCGACGAACCCAGGCAAGTAGTCGAGGCGATCTTCAGTCATTACGAGAAGCGCGGCTTCGAACCGTCCGCCGCGGAGCGCGAAGCGCAACTGAATCTGTAGCCCGTTCATGTCCGTCTTCACCACCGTTACGCCGGAGCAGCTCTCGGCCTGGCTCCGCAATTACTCGATCGGCGTGCTTACCGACCTACAGGGCATCCTGTCCGGGATCGAGAACACCAATTATTTCGTCACCACCACGCACGGCAAGTTCGTGCTGACGCTGTTCGAGAAGCTCACCCGCCAGGAACTGCCGTTTTATCTGAACCTGATGGCGCATCTTTCCAGCCACGGCCTGCCCTGCCCGAAGCCGATCGCCAACCTGCAGAACGAACTGCTGGGCACCCTCAACGGCAAGCCGGCGGCGATCGTCACCTGTCTCGAAGGCCAACAGGTCACCGAACCAACGCCCGAGCATTGCGCGCAGGTCGGCGGGGTACTGGCGGACATGCACCTCGCCGGCCGGACATTCAAAAGCCATCTCGACAACCTTCGGGGCGAGAAGTGGTGGACCGCCTGCGCGCCGGAGATCTATCCGTTCCTCACCGCCGAGGACGCTGAACTGCTGGAGTCGGAAATCCGCTTTCAGGCCCAGCAGGTGCGAGAAGGCCTGCCGCGCGGCGTGGTCCATGCCGACCTGTTCCGCGACAACGTGCTGATCCAGCACGATCAAAATCACGGCCCCCACGTCGGTGGCTTCATCGATTTCTACTTTGCCTGCGTCGATTGTTTCATCTACGACGTGGGGATCACGGTGAACGACTGGTGTACCAACCCGGACGCGACGCTCGACCCGGCACGCACCCAGGCGCTGTTAAAGGCGTACACCGCGGTGCGGCCGTTTACCGATCAGGAGCGCGATGCCTGGCCATGGATGCTGCGCGCGGGCGCGCTGCGATTCTGGGTTTCGCGGCTTTACGATTTCCATCTGCCGCGTCCGGGCGAACTCACCCACGCCCACGATCCGGAGCGTTTCCGCCGCATTCTGCTCAATCACCGCAAGGCCGCGGACCGGCCGCAGCGGCAGACCGTATAAACCCGGGGCAATCTTCATGAACATCCGGAGTGTCGCGCCCGGCCGCGGCTGGCAGTGGATCACCGCCGCCTTTCAATTGTTCCGCAAGAACCCGGTGATCTGGGTGGTGCTCAATATGGCGCTGATGCTGATCGGCGTGGGGCTGGCCATGCTGCCGGTAATCGGCACTTACGTGCTGTACCTGCTCACCCCGGTATTCCTGGGCGGGGTCATGGCGGCCGCAAAGGACCTCGAGGCCGGGCAGGACATCGAGATCGCACACCTGTTCCGCGGCTTTCGCCACAACGCCGCGCATCTGGTGACGGTCGGCGGGGTGTATCTGGTGGGACAGGTGGTGATCTCCGGCGTGATGCTGACGGTCGGCGGTCCGGAGTTCCAGGAATCGGTGAAGGCCGGGATCGCTGCGCTCGATGCCTCGGCGCTCACGCCAGAGGGCGCAACGCGCATTTTCCAGGCGATGCTGGTGGGAACGGTATTGTTCATGCCGCTGGCGATGGCGGTGTGGTTCGCGCCGGCGTTGGTGATCCTCGACGACCAGCCCGGCTTCCAGGCGTTGTGGACCAGCCTGCTGGCCTGCTTTCGCAACGCCCTGCCCCTGTTGCTCTACAGCATCGTCAGTTCCGTCCTGCTGCTGTTCGCCGTGATCCCCTTCGGCCTCGGTCTGATCCTGTGGATCCCGGTGATGCTGCTGACCATCTACACCAGCTATCGCGATGTGTTCGTATCCGGCCAGGCGAACTGAAACGCTTGAGATTACGCTGCAACGAGCTTGGCGTAGTCGAGCGCGAGCCACTTCAGTCCCGCGTCGCGGAAATTGACCTGGACCCGCGCGTCCGAGCCGCGGCCCTCGGCGTTGACGATCACCCCGGCGCCGAACTTCGGATGCACCACGCTCTGACCGATGCGCCAGCCTGATGCGCCGGTCTCGACCATCGGCGCCCTGGCTTTGGAGCCGGCTTCATATCCCTTGGCGGCGACGAAGCCCGAGAACTTCGTGGTGTTGATTCGTTTCAGCAACTCGTCGGGAATCTCGTCGAAAAAGCGCGAGGGCACGTTATAGCGGGTCTGGCCGTGCAGCATGCGCGTCTGCGCGTGGGTGAGGTAAAGCCTGCGGCGCGCGCGGGTGAGCGCGACGTACATCAACCGCCGCTCCTCCTCCGGGCCGTCTTGCTCCGAAACGCTGTTCTCGTGCGGGAACAAGCCTTCCTCCAGGCCGCTGATGAACACCGTGTGAAACTCCAGGCCCTTGGCCGAGTGCACCGTCATCAACTGCAATGCATCCGCGCCCTCGCCCGCCTGGTGTTCGCCGGCTTCGAGCGCCGCGTGCGCCAGAAACGCATTCAGCGGGTCCAGACCTTCCGACCTGATTTCGCCTTCCGCGCTGATCAACGTAATCGGGCCGTCCTGGCCGACGAACGCCGCCGCCGCGTTGGTCAGTTCATTGAGGTTCTCGATCCGGTCCGCGCCCTCCTTCTCGGTCTGGTAGTGCGCAATCAGGCCGCTGGTCGCAACCACGTGGTCGACGATCTCGGGCAGCGGCAGGTTCTCGCACGCTTTGCGCATCGCCTCGATCAACTGGATGAAAGCGGTGATGCTGGCGCCGGCCTTGCCGCTCGGCGTATTGGCGCAGGCGGCCTGCCACAGCGAGATGCCGCGCCCTGCGGCGGCCTCCTGCAGTTGCTCGAGGCTGCGGTTGCCGATTCCGCGCGTGGGAAAGTTGACCACCCGCAGGAAAGCGCCGTCGTCGTCGGGATTCGCGGTGAGGCGCAGGTAGGCGAGCGCGTGCTTGATCTCCTGGCGCTCGAAAAAGCGCAGTCCCCCGTACACGCGATAAGAAATCCCGGCACTGAACAACGCGTGCTCGAGCACGCGGGACTGCGCGTTGGAGCGGTACAGCAGCGCCATGTCGGACAATGCCACGCCCTCATTGTGAAGCTGGCGCACCTCGTCGACGATGTAGGCGGCTTCCTCGATGTCGGTCATGGCCTGGTACACCCGCAGCGGCTCGCCGCCGCCTTCCGAGGTCCACAGGTTCTTGCCCAGCCGGGTGCGGTTGTGGCGGATCAGCGCATTGGCGGCATCGAGGATGTTGCCGTGGCTGCGGTAGTTCTGCTCCAGCTTGATGACTTTCTCGATACCGAAGTCCCTCTCCAGATCGAGCATGTTGCCGGCGTGCGCTCCACGGAACGCATAGATGGACTGATCGTCGTCGCCGACGGCGAAAATGGTGTTGTTCGGGCCGGCCAGCAGCTTCAGCCAGTGGTACTGAAGCCGGTTGGTGTCCTGGAACTCGTCCACCAGGATGTGCCTGAAACGCCCGCGGTAATGGTCTCGCAGCAGCTCGTTCCTGCCCAGCAGTTCGTAGCAACGCAGCAGCAGTTCGGCGAAATCCACCACGCCTTCGCGATTGCACTGCGCCTCGAAGGCTTCGTAGACAGTGAGCAGCCGCCGCGAGAAGTCGTCGGGCGCGTCCACTTGCGCCGCCCGCAAGCCCTGCTCCTTGGCCGAGTTGATGAAGTTCTGCGCCTGCCGTGGCGGGTATTTCTCGTCGTCCACGTTCATCGCCTTCATCACCCGCTTGATCACCGCCAGTTGGTCGGCGGAATCGAGGATCTGGAAGGTCTGCGGCAATCCGGCGTCACGGTAGTGCGCGCGCAGGATGCGGTTGCACAGCCCGTGGAAAGTGCCGACCCACATGCCGCGCGTGTTGATCGGCAGCATCGCCGAAATGCGGGTGAGCATTTCGCGCGCAGCCTTATTGGTGAAGGTCACCGCCATGACACTCAGCGGCCCGATCTGGCCGGTCTGAATCAGCCACGCGATGCGGGTGGTGAGCACGCGGGTCTTTCCCGAGCCCGCGCCGGCAAGGATCAGCGCGGACTGGTGCGGGAGCGTGACGGCTTCGAGCTGCTGGGGATTCAGACCTTCGAGAATCGACATTCGGGACGCGGCGGGAGGAACGTTTTGGTGCCGAATTATACCCACCTAACCCCGGCCCTCTCCCCCCGTAAGCGGGCGGAGAAGGTGAGGGAAAGGCGACCTCGCACCAACAGGTCGCGTGTCTCTAGTTTTTCGTCTCCCTGTCGATCATCGCCAGCAGGTGTGGAAAGTTCACTCCATTGGCATCGGCGAATGTGAAAGCTGTCTTCTTCGATCCGCGCCGCATTGACGCGCTCGCGCTCGAAGATGCCTTCGAAGGTCTTCCGCTCGGCCGCCGGTTTGGTGGTGGCCGCGGTTACAAAAAATTACTGCAGTGAGGCGATCGGCTCCAGCCGGGGATTGATCTGCTTCAGCCGTGCGCCGAGCAGGTTGGCTTCCAGCTCGCTGGGAAAGCCGGCGATGCGCACCAGGTAAGCCGGGCCTTCTTCGCGAGGCTCTTGCTGGATGAGCGCCGGGTAACCTTCGCGGCGGAGGCTGTCGTACAGCGACAGCGCCTGGATTTGATTCGCATACTTGGCGAGATTGAGTTTCCAGAGGCCGCCCCGGCGAATTGCGCCCTGGCCCTCCGAGATTTCGGTTTCGGCGGCCCAGATCTTGAGTTGTTCGATCTGGACGGGCTCGATCTTCCCGGCGCCGCTTCTCGGCGCCTGCAGGAAAGTGAGCGCGTCTTTCATGTCCAGCGGCGGGCTCGCCGAACTTTCGGCAACGCGGGCGACGCTAACCTTCCCGTCGATGAGCACCAGCACCTGATGGTCGCTGAGTTTCTTGCCCCAAATGTCGGCGGCGTTGAACCTGGCGATGAGGGTGGTGAACTGGACCGTCACTTCGCTATCCGCGGCCGGCTCCGGCGCGGTGGTGTAACGGAAAGCGCCGGCGAACACTTTGAGAGTCGCGCTGAGGAAATTCTTCGCCTGGCGTTGCGCCAGTTCGGCAATCTGCAGCCACCCGTTCTCGCCCAGCTTGACCAGACTGCCGTCCCCAAGCCGCAGCAGCAGGCGCGAATTGGACCCGGTGGCGATTTCGTCACGCGCCTTGAGTTCGGTGCCGGCGGTGAGCGGCTCACGCTGGCCGTCGCGGATCAGCCAGGCCGGTAACTGGACGCCTTCGACCATGGCGTCGGGAGCCGCCTGCAACGGCATGGCGGCGGCTATCAAAAGAGCGGCGATCCCTGCGCGAATGAGCATAATGAGTCCCCTTTCCGGTGCCATGTTTATGCCGACAGATACGGCCTGAAACGCCCAACGGATGCGTGCCCGAACGCTATAATCCGCCTTTGTCAGGCTTTGGTTTCATTCATCATGCAGCCGCAATATCAGCCCGCCGCCATCGAGCAGCAGGTCCAGCAAGAGTGGGCGGACAAGAAATCCTTCCGCGCGGTCGATGCCTCGCACAAGCCCAAGTACTACTGCCTGTCGATGTTCCCCTATCCGTCGGGGAAGCTGCACATGGGCCACGTGCGCAATTACACCATCGGCGATGTGCTGTCGCGCTACTACCGCATGCGCGGCTACAACGTGCTCCAGCCGATGGGCTGGGACGCATTCGGGCTGCCCGCCGAGAACGCGGCCATGGCCAACAACGTGCCGCCGGCGAAGTGGACTTACGACAACATCGCCTACATGAAGAAGCAACTCAAGTCGCTGGGCTTCGCTATCGACTGGGAACGCGAGCTCGCGACTTGCCGGCCGGACTACTATCGCTGGAACCAGTGGCTGTTCCTGCGCATGCTGGAGAAGCGGCTGGCCTACAAAAAGACCGGCACGGTGAACTGGGATCCGGTGGACCAGACCGTGCTCGCCAACGAGCAGGTGATCGACGGCCGCGGCTGGCGCACCGGCGCGCTCGTGGAAAAGCGAGAAATCCCGATGTATTACTTGGCGATCACGCGCTACGCGGAGGAGCTGCTGTCCTCGCTCGACCGGCTTCCCGGCTGGCCCGAGCGCGTGAAAACCATGCAGGCCAACTGGATCGGCAAGAGCTTCGGCGTGCGGCTGGCCTTCCCGTACGTGCTCGGCGGCAAGGCCGGAAAGCTCTGGGTGTTCACCACTCGCGCCGACACCATCATGGGCGTGACTTTCGTCGCGGTCGCCGCGGAGCATGCGCTGGCCGCCGAGGCGGCCAGCCGCAATCCCAAGCTCGCCGAATTCGTCGAGGAGTGTAAGCGCGGCGGCGTGCAGGAAGCCGAGATCGCCACCCAGGAAAAAAAAGGCATGCCCACCGGGATATTTGTGGAGCATCCGCTGACCGGAGAGAATATCGAGGTGTGGGTCGGCAATTACGTGCTGATGAGTTATGGCGAAGGCGCGGTGATGGGTGTGCCCGGGCACGACGAGCGCGATTTCGCCTTTGCCAAGAAGTACGGTCTGCGGATCAAGCAGGTGATCGACGTCGAGGGCCGGCCGTATTCGCTGGACGCGTGGCAGCCCTGGTACGCTGACTACGGCGTGTGCGTGAACTCCGCCAGGTACGACGGCATGCCGTATCAGCAGGCGGTGGACATGATCGCGGCGGACCTCAAGGCGAAAGGCCTTGGCGAAAAACAGGTGACCTGGCGCCTGCGCGACTGGGGAATTTCGCGCCAGCGTTACTGGGGTTGCCCGATCCCGATCGTGCATTGCGATTCCTGCGGCGACGTGCCCGTGCCCGACGATCAGCTGCCGGTGGTGCTGCCTGAGGACTGCGTGCCGGACGGCAGCGGCAATCCGCTCAACAAGCGGCCGGATTTCCTCAACACCGCCTGTCCGAAGTGCGGCAAACCGGCCAAGCGCGAGACCGACACCATGGATACCTTCGTGGATTCGTCCTGGTACTTCCTGCGCTTCGCCTGCGCCGATCAGCACGAAAGGATGGTGGACGAGCGGGTGAACTACTGGCTGCCGGTGGACCAGTACATCGGCGGCATCGAGCACGCGATTCTGCACCTGCTGTACTCGCGCTTCTGGACCAAGGTAATGCGCGACTTCGGGCTGGTGAAGCTCGACGAGCCGTTCACCCGGCTGCTCACCCAGGGCATGGTGCTCAACGAGATTTTCTTCCGCAAGACCGACGGCGGCCGGGCGCAGTACTTCAATCCCGCGGATGTGGAAGTGCAATTCGACGACCAAGGCAAGCGCAAGGCAGCGGTGCTGAAAGAGGACGGGAAGCCGCTGGAATCGGGCGGTATCGGCACTATGTCCAAATCGAAGAACAACGGCGTGGATCCGCAGGCGTTGATCGATCAATACGGTGCCGACACAGCACGCCTGTTCGTCATGTTCGCGAGTCCACCGGAGCAAACCCTTGAGTGGTCCGACGACGGCGTTGAAGGTGCCAGCCGGTTTCTGCGGAGACTTTGGTTGTTCGCTGCCGGACGGGGAAAGGACAACACAAAGTTTAATTTGAGCAGCGCTTTTATTTCAATCACGGATTGGTCTTCACAGCCATCAGCGATACGCGATTTTCGTAGAGGAATCCACCTGTCATTGAAGCAAGCGTCCTATGACTACGAACGAATGCAGTACAACACCGTCGTATCCGCCTGCATGAAGATGCTCAATTTGCTTGAAGGATTCTCGGGAGGACAAGGACTTGGGAGCGTAAATGCGGTGTCTCAGGCCTCCTCGGAGGCGCTGGATATCCTGTTGCGAGTGCTTTACCCGGTGACACCACACATCACCTGTGTGTTGTGGAAGGAGCTGGGTTACGGCGCCGACATCATCGATGCGCCCTGGCCGGCAGTGGATGAGGCCGCGCTGGTGCAGGACGAAATCGACCTGGTGCTGCAGGTCAACGGCAAGCTGCGCGGCAACATCCGGGTGGCGCGCACCGCGGACCGCGCCGCCATCGAGCGGCTGGCGGTGGAAAACCCGAACGCGCAGAAACACATTGCTGGCCAGACGGTCAAAAAAGTGGTGGTGGTGCCCGGACGGCTGGTGAATATTGTTGTGTAGGGACGAGGGGTGAGGGATGAAGGGCGAATGAAAACCGACGTGTGCCAGCGCTCCTGGAGCGCGATGAAGGCGATGAACAGATTCTTGCGAGATTTTCCCTCGCCCCTGGTCATCGCGACTTTCCTTGTCGCGATGACGCTCTCCGCCTGCGGCTTCCAATTGCGAGGGCAGGCCGCCATCCCGTTCCAGACCGTTCGCGTCGAGGCGCCGGGGTTCTCGGCTTTTGCCAATGATCTGGAACGTGCCATCCGCGCCGGGAGCAAGGCCCGTATCGTCGATAGCCGCGACCAAGCCGAAGCGGTGGTCCAAATCGTCGGAGAATCGCAGGAAAAGCACATCCTGTCGTTGTCCAGCGGCGGCAAGGTGCGGGAGTTCGAACTGCTTTATCGCATCGCTTACCGGCTGACGAATCGCGCCGGCGTCGACCTCGCGCTGCCGGGAGAAATCGTTCTGCGCCGCGACATGACCTACGACGATACCGTGGTGCTCGCCAAGGAATCGGAGGAACTGCTGCTGTTCCGCGACATGAAGACAGACGCGGTCCAGCAAATGCTGCGGCGGTTGTCGCTGGTGAAGCCCGCGACATAACGGCCGGCGGATATAATCCGCGCAAACAAGCCCCCTTGCATTTCCATGCCACCCGAAGGTTCCGTCGGCGTAGTCAGCCCGAAACTCGCGCACTTCGATGAGCCGATCGAGCTCAAGAGCGGCGCACGCCTGGATTCGTACGATCTGGCGTACGAAACCTACGGCGCGCTCAACGCCGCGCGCAGCAATGCAGTGCTGGTTTGCCACGCACTGAACGCCTCGCACCACGTCGCAGGGGTCTATGCCGACGATCCGGAGAACGTCGGGTGGTGGGACAACCTGATCGGGCCGGGAAAGCCGGTGGACACCAACCGCTTCTTCGTCATTGGCGTCAATAACCTGGGCGGCTGTCACGGCTCCACCGGACCTTCGAGCATCAATCCCGCGACCGGCAGGCCATGGGGTGCCGATTTTCCGGTGGTGACGGTGGACGACTGGGTGCAGGCGCAGGCGCGGCTGGCCACCCGGCTGGGCATCGAGCGCTTCGCCGCGGTGATGGGCGGGAGCCTCGGCGCGATGCAGGCACTGCAATGGGCCATCAGCCAGCCGGAGCGCGTGCGCCATTCCATCGTGATTGCCGCCGCACCCAAACTTTCGGCGCAGAACATCGCCTTCAACGAGGTGGCGCGCCAGGCGATCACCACCGATCCGGATTTCCACGGCGGCAATTACTACTCGTACGGAGTGGTGCCGAGGCGGGGGCTTCGCATCGCACGCATGATCGGACACATCACCTACCTGTCCGACGACACGATGGCGGAGAAATTCGGCCGCGAATTGCGGGAAGACACGCTCAAGTTCAACTTCGACGTCGAATTCCAGATCGAGTCTTACCTGCGCCACCAGGCCGACAAGTTTGCGGAACGCTTCGACGCCAACACTTACCTGCGCATCACCAAGGCGCTCGACTACTTCGACCCGGCTGCAGCCTGCGGCGGCGACCTGTCTGCAACCTTGAAACCCGCGAAGGCGGGCTTCCTCCTGGTGTCGTTCACTTCGGACTGGCGTTTTTCGCCGGCGCGTTCGCGCGAGATCATCAAGGCGCTGGTGGACAACCGCCTGGGCGTGAGCTACGCGGAGATCGATGCGCCGCACGGCCACGACGCCTTCCTGATGGACGATCCGCGCTACCATAACCTGATCCAGACCTACTTCGGCAACATCGTCCTGCAGGGCCCCGGGACATGAGCGCGTCTGCAGCCCCTGGGACGCGGTCCGGCCGTTCCGACTTTGCCGCGATCGCAAAGTGGATCAAGCCGAATGCGCAGGTGCTCGACCTCGGTTGCGGCGACGGATCGCTGCTGCGCCATTTAAAGCAGGCGCGCGGCGTGACCGGCTACGGGATCGAGATCGACGATGCCAGGGTGCTGGCCTGCGTGCGCAACGGCGTGAACGTGCTGCAGAACGACCTGGAGTCGGGGCTGTCGGGGTTCGAGTCGAATTCCTTCGATTACGTGATCCTGTCGCAGACGCTGCAGGCGGTGCGCCACACCGAACGCATCCTCAAGGACATGCTGCGGGTCGGACGCGAAGGAATCGTCACGTTTCCGAACTTCGGCTACTGGCGGCACCGGCTGCAGATTCTGGCTGGACGCATGCCGGTGTCGAAGGAACTGCCTTACGAGTGGTACGACACCCCGAATATCCACCTTTTCACTATCAGGGATTTCCAGGTTTACTGCAGAACCCACGGCGTGCGCATTCTCGAACGCCTGGTGATGGCCGGCGCCAAGCCGGTAAGCGTATTGCCCAACCTGCTGGGCGCGCTCGCGGTCTTTCGCTTCGACGCGGGTTCGCGCGCGTAGGGTTACCAGCTTTCCCTGGGCGCCGAGCCGCCGACATGGGAGCGGGCAGCCAGCCATGCCGGCACCGGCACGCCGAGCCGGCAAATAACGCCTGGTAGCCGAATGTATCCACCGCCAGGCCGCACCACCCGGCGATGAACCTAAGCATCAGCCGCCTTGTCAACGCGCGCGTCTACTTTGCCCTCCTTGCCTGCCGAGCCGATCGACAGGTCGGCGAGCCCCGAGCGGATCATGAACCAGAACAGGATCACGCCCGGGAACGCGATGACGGTGGTGAGCAGATAGAAGTTCACGTAGCCGATCGCCTCGATCAGCGCGCCGGCGCTCGTCCCGGTGAGGAAGCGGCCGGCGATGCTTGCCAGTGCGGAGAGCAGGGCGTACTGGGTTGCCGTGAAGCGCAGGTTGCACAGCGCGGAGAGGTAGGCGACCACCGTCACGCCGCCCATGCCGCTCGCGAAATTCTCGAAGCCGATCGCCGCCGCCATGCCGGTGTTGGTATGGCCGACCGCCGCCAGTGCGGCGAAGCTGAAATTCGACACCGCCATCAGGATCAGGCTGACCAGGACCGCGCGCTTCATGCCCAAGCGCGCGTACAGAATGCCGCCGGCGAAAATGCCGATCAGCAGTGCGATGAAGCCGACGCCGACGTCGTAGTAGGCCACCTCGTCGTTGCTGAAGCCGAGGTCCTTGAACAGCAGCCTGAACGTAAGGTTGGCGAGAGTGTCGCCGATCTTGTGGATGAGCACGAACAGCAGCACCACCAGCGCCCCTTGGCGCTTGAGGAACTCGAGCAACGGGCTGAAATAGGCGACGATAGCCTCGACGACGCCGCGCGGCTTGGCCGGCTCGCGGTGCCGCTCGGGCTCGCCCATTACCAGCCCGACCAGCATCCCCGGGAGCGCGAACACCGCGCAGGCGAAATAGGCAGCGCTCCAGCCGAGACGGGCCGCGATGACCAGTGCCAGGGCGCCGGCCGCCGCGGCGCCGATGCGCCAGCCGTACTGCGACATGCCGGAGCCGACGCCGAGTTGGCGCGGCTCGAGCAGCTCGATGCGGTAGGCGTCGATGATGATGTCGAACGTGGCGCCGGCAACGCCCACGGTAATCGCGGCGATCGCGACGATATAAAGCGCTTCGTCCGGATCGGCGATTCCGAGAAATGCGACGGCGGCCATCACCAGCACGCCGACCAGCCACAGCCAGCTGCGCCGTTGTCCGAATCTGCCGATCACCGGCAGCCGGACGTTGTCGACGATCGGTGCCCATAGGAACTTGAAATTGTAGGCGAGGACAGTGAGCGCGAAAGCGGTCACCGCGCTCTTGGTGATGCCGTGCTGTGCGAGGCGCGTGGTCAGAGTCGCACCGATCATCGCGAAGCCGAAGCCGGAGGAGATGCCCAAGAACAATGCCGCGAGGGGCGCGGACTCAAAATAGGGGCGTACGCCTTCCGGCAGCCTGCTGCGCCAGTCGCGTAGCGCGGTCGTAGTGTTCTGATCCATGCCCCTCTTTTTGCGCTT